>Ga0187875_10000729_pt1 | contig 26495 bp, 18 predicted proteins | sample June2016WEW_17_1_2_FD_132978 | JGI IMG/M metagenome (GOLD analysis project Ga0187875, IMG submission 132978) | Peatland microbial communities from SPRUCE experiment site at the Marcell Experimental Forest, Minnesota, USA - June2016WEW_17_10 | ecosystem: Environmental > Terrestrial > Soil >...
AATCCAGCCCCCGCAACCATCTAAATTGCAGGAACCATTAGGCTTGGGAAATGCGGTTTTCCAAGCCTTTCGTGTGAATAGGAGTTAGGCCGTCATTAAGACCGGCGCTGGCTTCGCCCTGTGGCTTCTTTTCAGCTTCGACAACGACTCGCTCAAGCCCCGCGCCAATCGCTCGCGCAGCCTTAAGATTTCGCTTCCATTCAGGCCGTCCCCCATACACGTCCAGAGTGAACGATCCGGTGATCGCACATTTCCCGGGCGCTATAATGCTCTCGGACCCTAAGCGAAAAAAACTCAGCAGTCGTTAGAGCCGAATTCCTGGAAAGTGATTCCACAGGGAGGCCATAGCTCAACGTGAAGCCACCAAGTCTCTGCTTTCTTCTCGGAACTTTCCTTTCGATTCCTGCGGCCGCTCAATTGTTGACGGCTCGGCTTGTGACCGAGCCTGTCGACACCACGAGGCTCGTCACGCTGCACGGTTCCGTGCACCCACTGGCGCAGCCTCGATACGACGTCGGGATGGTGAACGAATCCACGCCGGCGCAGCGGCTGCTGCTCGTGCTGAATCGGCCTCCGGATCGCGAAGCGGCCTTCCAGCAATTGCTCAGGGATTTGCATGCGCCCGGCTCATCGAGCTATCACCATTGGCTTGCTTCGGAGGAGGTGGGCACCCGATTTGGGCCCGCCGACGCGGACCTGGATGCCGTCACCGGCTGGCTCACCTCTTCCGGATTTGCTGTCAATCGCGTTTCCAAAGGCCGCCGGTTCATTGAGTTCTCCGGCACCGTGGGCCAGGTGAACGCCGCATTTCACACGCAGATACGCGACTACCTTGTGAATGGCGAAGTGCACCATGCCAATGCAACAGAAATTCAAATCCCCGAAGCGCTTGCCCAAATCGTTGCAGGCCTGTCGCCCTTGCACGACTTTCGCCCCGCACCCCAGCTTCAAGTTGCCGGGAAGGGCTACTACGACGCAAGCGCGCGCCGCTTCATACCCGAGTTCAACCTGCCTTCCAGCTCGCAACCGCTCCGTTACGGGGTTGCTCCGGCGGACTTCTATGCGGAGTACGACCTCAACCCGCTGTATTCATCGAGCGTAACCGGCGCCGGCGTCACCATCGGCATCATTGATGAGTCGAACATCGACCTCAGCCTGGTGAACGACTACCGAAGCGTCTTCGGCCTGAGTTCCCAAGCGGTTCAAGTCGTCTTGGATGGCGGCGATCCGGGCGCGAACTCGAGCGATGTCGAATCGTATCTCGACGTGGAGATGGCCGGAGCCGTCGCTCCCGCCGCGACCATCAACCTCTACCTCTCCGCCGGCTCGCCCTATCAGGATCCACTGGCACTTGCGGCGCTGCGCGCCATTGAGGACGACCAGGCGGATGTATTGAGCATTAGCTGGGGCGCCGGCGAACAAGAACTGGGAACCAGCGGCAACCAGGTTTGGAACGCCCTATGGGAACAGGCTGCGGCCCAAGGTCAAACCGTGCTCGTTGCCACCGGAGACTACGGCCAGACACCCGACACGAACTATCTCGATCAGGCATCGCTAGCCGGTCCCGCGGTGAATGGACTGGCCTCCACGCCATGGAACATTGCGGTCGGCGGCACGGACTTCTATTATTCCGACTATGCAACTGGCGCGCCCAGCGCCTCAACGTTTTGGAACGCCGCGAACGATCCCGTGACGAAAGGATCGCTGAAAACTCCAATTACTGAGCAGGTGTGGAACGATGCCTACGGTCTGGACGCGTTCCGAAGCGGAAACTACGCCGCTGGCGGAGGGGCCAGCAATTGCACCAACGTGAACGCCATTACCGGCGGCTGCGTAAGCGGCTACGCGAAGCCGGCCTGGCAAACCGGACCCGGCGTGCCTGCCGATAGCGTACGCGACATTCCCGATGTCTCGCTCTTCGCCTCGAACGGCGCCAACTATTCCGCCTATGTCACCTGCGATTCCGAGGGTGACTGCACGCCCGACGCGAGCGGCAACTTCAACTTCGACCTAGTGGGAGGCACATCGGGATCCACACCAGCGATGGCCGCCATCACGGCGCTCGTCGTCCAGAAGTATGGGCGCCAGGGCCAGGCCGACACGGTGCTCTATCCATTGGCCCAGCAGAAGCCGACGGCGTTTCACGACGTCACGCTGGGCGGAAACTGGGACGTGTGTGTGCAAGGCGATGCTGATTGCGCGCTGAGCGCGGGATCCGGAGAAGGCGAATCGACAGTCTACTCCGCTGCTGCGGGCTTCGATTTAGCCAGCGGATGGGGCTCCGTCGACGCCGCCAACCTGGTCAACAACTGGAATGCGATTGCATTCAGTTCCACGGCCACATCGCTCCAGGTATCTCCCAGCACGGTCACGCACGGCCAGAACGTGACACTCAACGCGAGCGTCACGCCCACATCGGGCAGCGGCACGCCCACAGGAACGGTAGCGATCCTCGCCAATTCCCCATTGCCCTCGAATGGAAGCCAGACTGCGATCGCGCTCAGCGGCGGAGAGGGCTCGGCATCAGTGAACGATTTGCCCGGCGGCACCTACGAGCTCACTGCGCATTACGGCGGAGACGGCGTGTTCGCAAGCAGCACCTCGCAGCCGCAGACGCTCACTGTTTCGCCGGAAGCGTCGACCCTCGTATTGAAAGCTGTTAGCGCAAACGCCAACCCGATTTCGAGTTTGTCGTATGGCTATCCGGCGTACCTCACCGCGCAGCCCGTGGGCGCGAAATTACTTGCCGGGCAAAGCGATGGCTCCGCTACGGGCAGCATCGCGTTCACATTGGATGGCGCAACCACCGCGATTCCTCTCAATGTGAGCGGAATTGCCTCATGGACCACGCCGGCCCTCTCCGTCGGTTCGCACACGGCCAGCGCCAGCTACTCCGGCGACGCAAGCTTTCAGGCCTCATCTGCCGCTGCGTTGAATTTCACCGTCAACAAAGGCTATCCCGTGCAACTGATCAACGTTCTCGCGCCGTTGGCGTACCCCTCAAACGAATGGGTAATCAGCCCCAGTGGCAGCGTCAGCATCTCCGCCGAAGTGGGCCCGAGCGTGGGCATCCTGTCGGGGAGCGTCGCACCTCCGGGTGTGATCGGTCCCACGGGTACCGTGACCATTTGCCTGAACACAACCAACCTGACTTTCCCGCCCTGCACCAATCCGCCCTACCAGCAAACCGTTCCTTTGGCCTCCGCGACCGGTATCTACGGCCTGTACTCCCAAGCTACGGCGACCTTCTCGAATCTGGCGCCGGGCCAATACTATGCGCAGTTCGCTTACAGCGGCGACGCCAACTGGCAAACTGCGGGCGAGAATCAACTGAATATGGTCGTGGTGCAGACGAGCGCCACTTCATACACGGCTTCGACCACCACTCTCAGCATTTCGCCCAGCAGCATTTCGGGAGCGCAACAAGCACAACTGACTGCGACGGTGACAGGCAGCAATGGCATCGCGCCAACTGGATGGGTCTATTTCTACGACTATGGCGTCTTGCTTACCGAGCGCTACTTGAATCCCTCTGCCACGGGCGCTACAAGCACCGTCTCAATCAGCGGGGGCCCCACGTCGTTCTGGAACAACGGCGCCAACCAAATTGTCGCCCTCTACTACGGGGATAACAACTACGCATCCTCGACCAGCACCACCGAAAGCCTGACCGTGACCCAGACAGTGGGCGACTTCGCGGTCGTTCCCGTGGTCCCACAAATCACGGTGTCGGGGGGCAGCAGCGGAACGGTCACCCTGAACCTGGCCTCAGTGAATAATTTCAACGGCACGCTCAGCCTTAACTGCACGCCGTCTTCGACCAACCTTTCTTGCAGTGTGACTCCGGCGTCAGCTGCCCTGAACGGCGTTGCCTCAGCCACGCTGACGATCACGACGACCTTCACCAGCACAACCGCGAAGCTCACGCGCACTCCCTCGCAAATGCGCACCTGGTTTGGCGCAGGAACAGCGCTTGCATTTTGCCTCATCTTTGTCCTGCCGTTGCGGAGGCCGCGATGGATCAGGATGAGCTGGCTGGCGCTGCTTCTAGCCGCATTTTTTCCGGTGAGTTGCGGTGGCAGCGGGAGCAGTAGTGGGAATGGCGGCGGCGGTGGGGGAGGTGGGAGTAAAACGACCGTAGAAAACACGCCCACGGGCTCGTACACCGTGGCGGTTACCGGCACGGCCAACGGTATTACCCACAACGCTGTGGTTTACGTGGTCGTGCACTGACTCCAGCTTGAGATCTGAGACGATTTGGAGCTCAGAAAAGGCCGCCGACTTCGGCCTTTTTCATCTTTCGGCTACATGCTGGAAATATGTGCCCTGTCGAGTGGAACGGGCCTACGGGGTTGGATTATGCCAACCGACGTCCACGGCGATGAGTGCGTCAGCTTCCTTCGGCCCCCATGTGCCGCGTTTGTAACGGCGAACCCGGGGATGGTGCTTCAGAACTCGATTGACCACTTCCCATGCCGCTTCAACAGCGTCCTCGCGGGTGAAGAGCGCGCCGTCGCCTTTCATTGCATCGCCCAAGAGCCGTTCGTAGGGGGTCTCCTCTCCCGGCTGCTCATCGGACAGGGAAAGCTCCCGATCCTCTCCGATGAATTCCTCACCTGCAAGCTTGACGCGCGCCGCGAGCGCGATGACCGAAGTGGGCGAGAGCCGAAAACGCAGGTAATTCGAACGGCTATTCGCGCGTACTGCGTCGGCAAAGAGTTTCTGCGGGGGCGGCTTCAACTCCACAACGATCTCAGTTGCAGTGGTTGGGAGATACTTGCCCGAGCGCAAATACCAGGGCACGCCCTCCCAGCGCCATGAGTCGATGAAGAGACGCAGGGCGCAATAGGTTTCGACATCAGATCGCTTCGCCACGTCCGACTCTTCTCGGTAGCCAATATATTGGCCGCGCACAACGTCCTCGGGCTTCAGAGGGCACATGGCTTGAAAGACCTTGGCCTTTTCGGTTTGCACATCTCCAAAGTTGCGGCCGGCGGGAGGCTCCATGGCCAGCAGCGCCACGATTTGGAAAAGATGATTCTGAATCACGTCGCGCAGACAGCCTGCTGTTTCGTAGAACGCGCCGCGCTTACCCACGCCGAAACTCTCCGACAGGGTGATCTGAACGCTGGCCACATAGTTGCGGTTCCAGATCGGTTCAAGAAACGAGTTAGCGAACCGGAAATAGAGGATATTCATGATCGCTTCTTTGCCAAGGAAGTGATCGATACGGAAAATGGAATCTTCAGGAAACACCGCGTGCGCAACCCGGTTGAGTTCGCGAGCTGAAGCCAGATCGCGGCCGAACGGTTTCTCAACAATGACGCGCGCGTTCGCAGCCAGATTTGCGGCTCCAAGGCCCTTGATCACCGTTTCGAACAGCGCAGGCGGGATTGCCAGATAGTACGCAGGACGGCGCGCCTTCCCCAGAGCCTTTTTGATCGCCATGAATGTACTGCTGTCTGCGTAATCGCCACTCACGTACGTTAGCAACGACAGAAGACGTTTAAGCGCGGCTTTGTCATCGATTCCGCCCGCGCGCTTGATGCTGTCGATCACACGCCGATGCAATCGCTCAGGACTCCATTTCGGGAAGGCAACGCCGATCACCGGAACCTTGAGCGCCCCGCGCTTGACCATTGCATAGAGCGCGGGAAGGATCATTTTGTGTGCCAGATCGCCAGTGGCACCGAAGACAACGAGAGCGTCCGATTTCGACCGGGGCATCAGGCGCCTTCTTTCTGGCCGGTTTTCTCTTCGTGTCCGCCGAATTGGAAACGCAGCGCGGATAAGAGCTTGTCGGCGAAAGTGTCTTCGCCGCGCGAACTGAAGCGCTCATACAACGCGGCACTGAGCACGGGGGCCGGAACCGATTCGTCAATGGCGGCGGTAATGGTCCAGCGTCCTTCACCTGAGTCCGACACGTGGCCCGTAAATTTTGCCAGATCCGGACTGTCGAGGAGGGAGATGGCGGCGAGATCGAGGAGCCAGGATGCGATCACGCTGCCGCGGCGCCAAACTTCGGTGATGTCGGAAAGGTTCAGGTCGTACTGGTACACCTCAGGGTTACGCAGGGGGGTAGTTTCGGCGTCCACTTTTTCCTGCTGCTTACCGACATTCGCATGATGGAGAATGTTCAACCCCTCTGCATACGCGGCCATGATTCCGTATTCGATTCCGTTGTGCACCATCTTCACAAAGTGGCCGGCGCCGTTGGGTCCGCAGTGCAAATAACCATGCTCGGCTGTGCCGCCCACCTTTTCGCGGCCGGGCGTGCGCGGCGCCGAATCGATGGACGGCGCCAATGCGGAGAAAATGGGGTCCAGTCTCTGAACCACATTTTTTTCGCCGCCGATCATCAGGCAGTAACCGCGCTCCGCTCCCCACACTCCGCCGCTGGTTCCCGCGTCAACATAGTGGATGCCCTTCGGTTTCAATTCAGCAGCGCGGAGAATGTCGTCGCGATAATAGGAGTTCCCCCCATCGATGACCACATCATCCGCTTCGAGCAGAGGAGTGAGACCTTTGAGGGTGGCATCGACCACGCCCGCCGGCACCATCATCCAGATGGCGCGAGGTGTCTTTAATTTCTTCACGAAATCTTCAAGCGAATTGGCGCCGACCGCGCCTTCTTTGGCAATCGATTGCACAGCATCCGAATGAATGTCGTAGACAACGCAGTGGTGGCCGGCCTTCATTAGACGCCGGACCATGTTGTTTCCCATCCTGCCCAAGCCGATCATGCCCAGTTCCATGGAATCCTCCCGATACGAGATTTGATGCGAGCACGAGATCAAACAATAGCATTCGAGAATGAGAAAGGTTTCAACACAGTTCACCTGATGCGGGCAAAGTACAAGACGCGCTAGGAGTTTTTCTCCTTCTCTTCCTCGGTGACGACGAAGAAACTGCGCAAGTCAGCCTGCCCAAACGAAGTGGTCATCGCGACATCGGCGGCGTCCCGCCCTGTCGCCATGAGCACGCGGCCGATCCGCGGTTGGTTGTTGCGTGCATCGAACGTCCACCAGCGGCCTCCCAGATACGCCTCGAACCATGCGCTGAAGTCCATGGGAAGCCTCTCAGGCACGCCGATGTCGCCCAAATAGCCGGTCGCATAGCGCGCGGGAATGTTGAGTGCGCGACAGAAGGTGATCGCCAGATGTTGAAAGTCTCGGCAAACGCCCACGCGCTCCGTAAACACATCGAGAGCCGTTTTTGTGGGCCGCGCCTGCTGATAGTTGAACGCCACTTTATTGTTTACCCAGTTGCAAATCGCCTGCACGCGGCCCCAGCCGGGCAGGATGTGTCCAAAAAGCTCGAGCGCAATGGTCGAAAATCGATCCACTTCGCAGTAGCGGCTATTGAGCAGGAAGCTGAGCATTTCGTGGGGCAGATCGCCGACGGCCGACTCGCGCGCCAACCAATTGAATTCATCCGGAACTCCGGAGTCTCGAATCAGCGTGGAATTGAAAAGCCTGAGCTGTCCTTGCGGAGCGACAAACCGCGCGCAACGATTCCCGAAACTATCGTTGTAATGGGTGATTTCAAGGTTCGGTTCGGTTTGCAACTCGTCGGGCTCCAGCAAGTCGTGAGCGCGCGAAGGATGGACATTGAGAAGCGCCACCATTGCCACAGTGGCCGGAATGTCGAATTGTATGTCGTATGCCAGCCGGATCAGCATTCTGACACTCCAGACTTGAGAGTATAGGTTTCGAAGGCTCCGACCCCGGACCTTGCGCGAAGGCAGGCAAGGTATAGCAATCCTATCTCCTGCAAGAAGCAAAAGGCGCGGAAAAGGATGTATCTTGCTGAGTAACTTACCGGCTGCGCTACACTAACACTCACCGTGGTGCACAAATTCCTTGCAGCCTAAGGACACCGGTCATGATGCCGGATCAGGACAGTTTTTGGGACGAGTTGCTGGCCTACATTGAGGCGCATAGCGTCATCCCCATTGTTGGACCAGAACTTGTCATCGTGGATCATGATGGGCGACTCGAGCCATACCACCGGCTGCTGGCGCGCGAACTTGCGGCTCGACTGAAGGTCGGGGATCTGGGCGAATCCGCGACGCTTAACGAGGTGGTCGGAGGTTATCTCGCGAAGCCCGGGAGCAGACGGCAGTCAGTCTATCGCGAGTTAGGCGATATCGCCGCCAAACTCACCGTCAAAATCCCGGAGCCTTTGCTGCAGCTCGCCAGCATTCGTGACCTGAATCTTTTCGCGAGCTTTTGCACCGACAACCTTCTAGCCCAGGCGATCAACGCGGCGCGTTTTGGCGGACGCGCGGAGACGCGCGAACTGGCGTTCAATCCCAGCGAAGCCGGCGATCTGCCCGACGGCCCGCGCGATGTGCCGGTAGTTTACGGACTGTTTGGCCGGATGTCGGTGCTGCCCAAGTACGTGATTGCGGAAGAAGACGAACTCGAGTGGGTGACCGCACTGCAAATTCCGGAAAAGCGTCCAGAGCGGCTCTTCGACGAATTGGGGCACAATCACCTGCTCTTCCTCGGCTGCGGATTTCCCGACTGGCTCGCACGCTTCATCCTGCGCACGGCCAAAAACAGCAAGCTATCAGCCGAGCGTGGCTTCTCAGAGTACCTGATCGACGTGGAAGCGGAATCGAATGCGCCGTTGGTCGCCTTCCTGGCCAGCTTCAGCCGCGAAACCGTGGTGCTGTCACTAGACCCGGTCGACTTCGTGGCCGAACTCGCGCGACGTTGGCAGGAACGGCAAGGTGGCGACGCGGCGGGGAAGGAGCCGGAGCCCGGTCCGATGCCGGAAACCATGCCGCCGGGGAGCCTGTTCATCAGCTACGCCAGCGAGGATCGGCCGGCCGCGCTGCGGCTTGCCGCGGAATTGCAGGACGCAGGACTGCCGGTGTGGCTCGACCGCCAGCAACTGGATTGGGGCAGCGATTACACGGCGCGTATTCGGCTCGCGATCCAGCAATGCGCCTTGTTTGTACCGGTGCTTTCGCGAACAGCGGAACAACGCACCGGATTCTTCCGCAAGGAATGGGCGTGGGCCAGCGAGCGGAACCTCGACTTCACCGGCAGCAGCCTCACCTTCCTGTGCCCGCTGGTGATTGACGATACTCCGGTGGTTACGAGCAACGAAATTCCTCCGGCGTTCAAGATGGTGCACATTGAACAAGCCCCCGCAGGCAGCCTGCAGAGCCATCAGGCGGATGCAATTGTGAAGGCCTTCAACGCCATGCGTGCACGCATGCAAGGTAAGCAATGAACGAGCTACCGACAATCGACGCTGAACGCCCGTGGCCGGGGTTATTGCCGTTCGGCGAAGACTCGCGCATGTACTTTCACGGCCGCGAAGCCGAAACAGATGAATTGTTTCGGTTGATCGAGCGTGAACCTCTTACGGTGTTATTCGGCCAGTCGGGATTGGGAAAATCATCGCTGCTGAATGCGGGTGTATTTCCGAACCTGCGCCGCGCCGGCTATCTGCCGGTATATCTGCGCTTGAGTCTCGAAGCAGGGGCGCCTGTGCTGATCGATCAAGTGTGGCAGGCGCTCAAGGCTGCATGCGCTAACCACGAAGTGAGCGCGAGCGCGGTCTTGGCGGGCGACGGCTTCTGGCAATACCTGCATCGGCCAGAAACCCAGTTCCTGAATCCCCATGGGCGACCGGTTGTGCCGGTGCTGGCGTTCGATCAGTTTGAGGAGATCTTTACGCTGGGCCGGCAGACGCCGGAGCAAACCACGCGCACGCAACTGATGCTGCAACAGCTGGGCGAATTGATCGAAAACCGGTTGCCACCGGCGCTGGAACGCGAACTCACGGTGCATCCGGAGCTTCTAGATCAATTCGATTTGCTCCGCCAGAACATCAAGATGGTCTTTACGTTCCGCGAAGATTATCTGGCCGAGTTCGAGAGCCTGAAGACAGTCATTCGGCCCATTATGCAGAATCGGATGCGGCTTACGCCGATGCGCGGCGATCGTGCGGCTGCGGCGATTGAGACAGCGGGCGGAGGGTTGCTGAGCGCTAGCGTCGCGGCACGCATTGTGAGGTTTGTTGGCGGAGCCGCGAGGGGCGACTCCGGACAACTGGAAGAGATTTCGATCGAACCCGCGCTTCTGTCGCTGGTTTGCCGCGAGCTGAATGAGCAACGCATCGCACGCGGACAAGCGGAGATCAGCGCCGACCTGATCCAGGGCGAAAACACGCAGCAGATCATTGCGCAGTTTTACAACCAAGGATTCGCGGGGCTGGACGTCAGGGTGCGTTATTTCGTCGAGGATCGGCTGCTGACGACTGCAGGCTACCGCGACAGTTGCGCGCTGGACAACGCGCTGGCGGAGCCTGGCGTGAGCGAAGCGGCGATTCAGAGCCTTGTGGATCGACGCATTCTGCGCCGGGAAGAGCGCGGTGGGTTGGTTCGGATCGAGCTGATCCACGATGTGCTCGCGCTGGTGGCAAAAGAGAGCCGCGATACGAGGCACGAGGCTACCGCACTTGAAGCCGCAAGGCAGCAATTGGCCAAGCAGCGGCGACGCCAAAGAATCATCGTTGTCTGGGCCGCGGTTCTGGTGGCGTGTCTGGTGGGGGTTTCGTGGCTGGCGGTGGTGGCGAGCCGGGGGAAGAAGCAGGCCGTTTCTGCCCAGCAGCAGGCGGATCAGGAAGCAAAGGTGGCTCTCGAGCAGAAGAAGGTGGCATTGGACGAAAGCGTGCGGGAGCGGCAAGCGGAGGACCTCGCCGTTTCAAAGCAGGCGCAGTTGGCGGGCGCCCTGGAGAAAGCAGACGAGGCGACTCACACAGCCAAGAGCGAAGCGGATGCGAAGGAAGCGCAGCGATGGCAGGCCGTCGTCTGGGCGGCGGCCGCAGACGAGCAATTGGACGCGGGCGGCACGGGAGAAAAGCTGCGCGCGTGCGTCGACTCAACCAATCGCCTCACCGACGATCCCGCGAAGGCATCGCGAGATTACATGGTGGGAGTCTGGCATGTGGACCAAGGAGTTTCATCGACAGATCAGGAGTGGCGCAGCGACGGCACCTGCGTCAGCAGGCATATCTACGAAAACGGCTTTGAGCTCGACCTGAAAAATGACGTTTGCACCTGGAGTTACAAGCCGATCGCCGGGCACGATGATGAATTCGAGATGGACTGGGCCTCCAAGATGTTGGGGCCTCAATATACAAAGCAACTGATCTTCAAGATCACAAGCCGCACGCGCATGCGCAACATCAATGTCGGCTACGACGCGTTTCGAATCATTTGTCCGGCTCAGGAACTTTCGATCCGCCAGGGGGAGCTCGCGACTCTCCAGAAACAAGCCGACGCAAACCCCGGCAGCTTGGAAGATCAAGCGGCGCTTGCAAGCGGATTCGACAAGCTGGGAACAGCATTGTCGGCGCAAAACGATTTTGCGAATGCCTTCAAGAATTTCGACCAGGAACTCACGATCTGCCAGCAAGTGGCGCAGCACGGGCCGGCGGGCTCGGATTGTCTGAAGAGAACCGCGCCGTCGTTCGAGCAACTCGGAAACCAGGAATTCAACGTGGCGGCAACGCTCGACCAAGCCGGCGACGGGCAGGGCGGAACGCAAAATGCCACGGCGGCGATCGCGTCTTTTCAAAAAAACCTGGCGATTCGATTGCAGTTGCTCCGCGCCGATCCGGCAGACGTGGATGCGCAACATAACGCGGCATTGGCATCAAACCATGCCGGCATTGTTCTCTACTGGGTCGGCCAGAATACGGCGGGGATCGATGCGATTCGAACGGCTGCGCAAATGCTCGAGAAGATCACCGAGACGCATGGCGGCGAAACACAAGTGAGGGTGGATCTGCTGTGGATTCTCTATAACCTGAGTCAGCGATCGAATGTTGGGACCGAGGCCAAGGACTCTCTGACCAAATCCCTGGCCATCGCGATGGAACTGGCACGCGAACCAGGGAGCCCCGACAATATGCCGAGCGTGGTGAAATTTTTGCAGGGCGCCAAGCCGCGATGAGATTTTAAATGCCGCCTGTTGCAGCGGATTTCAATTCACGTTGCAGGGTTCCACTCTCGTCCCTGAAGTCGCCACGCCGTACTGGTTCGCTCCGGAGATGGTTTGATCGTCAGCGGAAAGCGTGACGCTATCGACGGGGTCCGGCCAGGTGAGCGTGTAGATTCCGCGCGAGGCATCGACGGTTTGCCAGGTTCCCGAGAACGTTCCGGCCGAGAAGACGCCATTCGTGGATACAACCAGTGGAACGTTATTCGACATGTTCCAGGTGCCGATGATGCCGAACGTGCTCGCGACACGTGTGGCCGCAATCGGGTAGCCATATTGATTGCTTCCGCTCAACGAGCGCTGGTCGGACGTGATGGTGACTGTGTCGATCGCTTCAGGCCATGTAAAGGTGTATTTGCGCTGTGCGGCGTTCACGAGCCGCCAATGTCCCGTGAAGGGACCGCCCTGGATGACGCCACTCGAGTGAATAAAAACCGATCCGTTATTGAACCAGTGATAGCAGCCGACGATGGGATCGGCGGTAGTGGAAGGACCGGGGCTGGGTGTGGGACCCGGTGTGGGCGAGACGACCGCTGGGTTGGGTGAAGGGTTCACGGTTGGCGAGATTGGTCCCGGCGGTTTTGGCCTGAGGAGGATGAAGCCAAAAAGGATTGCTGCTACGACGACGACCGCGGCGATGCCGATCCAAAGTTTCTTTGACGGAATTGCATTGCCGGCACGAGCGGGCGTCATGGGCCGAAGGGCTGACGAATTTGCCGGCGCGGACTGCAGCACACCGGCTGCTGGGAACGCTGTCGGGGGCGTGATCAGCTTTTGAACCGTTTCAACCAATTCGTCGAGATGCTTTTCGAGGGGCGGCGTCAAGGCGTCGAGCCAATGGACCGAGCCGATGAAATAATCCAGTGACTTGCCCGGAGGAACATCTTCAATGCGGAAGGGCAGGATGGCCACGCCGTTGCTTACCGCGCGCTCGACTTCCTTGGGAATGTGGCCCGATGAATTTGCGTTCGCGGAGAGAACGAGCACCATCACCTTTACGGAGTGAATCGCTTCAATGATGGATTCGCCGTAGGATGTTCCGGCCACGATGTCACGCGGGGCGATCCAGCAGCGAATGCCGGCCGCCTCAAGCCGCGCGCAGAGCGCATTGGCGACGAGCCTGTCCTTCGATGAGTGACTGACGAAGACGTCGAACGGCAAGGGGAAGAGCTCCTTGAGCGGGGCGATGTCTTATGAAATTGAATTCCCCAAATACACGGAAACACGGAAATCATAACATCCGTTCACTGAGATGATTGGCGATCGAGATCGGACATCGCCAGGAACCCGGAGTCAGGGTTGGAATCGTTCTTCGGGGGTCTGGCCAGCCCCAGACAGGGAGACGATGACGCAGCGGCCTGCAAGCGTGTTCAGGGAGTCGGGAAACCCGCCGCGTTGGTGCGGACGTAGGTCGTCGAGGCACCGTTCGAGGTGGCGACGAACTGGGTGGTGCTCAGGAACCGAATGCTGTTGGTGACCACCACGCCCATCGGTGCCGGGGGCTGCGCCGGTGTGCAGAATCCGCCGACGCAGGTTTGTTTCGGCAAGTAATCCGACCACTTGTAGCTCAGCGTGCCCTGCGCGGCGTTGAACTGGTAGGTGCCCATGAGCGTGAAGCTCATTCCCATGTGATTTTGGGTCGTCGATTGGATGGTGCCGTTAGACATGAAGCTGGTGGTGATCAACAGCCCGGACGGCAGGTTCCAGTTCACCGTCGCAGACCAGGTGCCCACCAGGGCCTGAGAAGGCTGCGCCTGGAGCGGCTGCGTCTGAGATAGAAGGGGGGCCGGTGAGCCCATTGGCGTTGCCGCCGCCGCATTCGTCGCGGACAGTACGCAGGATGCCAGGGACAACGCGCCCAGCAACGGAAGCAGGTTACGGGCCATATCGCCTCCAAAACTTATAAATTCGAGTCTTCACTTTATCAGACTTCAGTAGCTGACTCGGGGGCAATGCCGTGGCTTTCCGTCCCCACGGTCTACAAAGCCAATTTTCTTGATTGTGATTGGTGGACCTGGTCGGGATCGAACCGACGACCTCTTCCATGCCATGGAAGCGCGCTCCCAGCTGCGCCACAGGCCCACGATTGGCGGGGCAACTCCTCTATTGTCGTAGGTGGCGGCTGGCAAGTCAAACGGCGGAGATTGTGGCGGAGCCGGCGCGCGCGAGCGCAATTGGAACACAGTTGCGCCCGCGCTAGGCCACTCAGCTATTACTCCACTGGCGCAGCGAGGAAGAATACGTAAACGAGGAAACCCACGCCAATGAACCCCGGAATCAGCCCACAAAGGTAGATCGAGGTTCCGGGCAGCAGCCCATGCAGAAAAATCAACAGGCCGATGCCAACGCCGATGTTGACCAGGCCGCCAATCTTCATGCCCTCGCGAGCGCGGATGCGCTTGAGCCGATCATCTGCCCGCATCAATTCGAGGGCTGCTTTGGCCCCTTCGCCCGAGGCTTCGGTTATCCGGCGAAGGGTTTCCGCCTTGTAATAGGCCTCGCGCTCCTTCCGCTGGGTGTCGACCCAGTGCACCACACCGGTGAATGTGAACACTATCGCAACGATCACGATTGGAAACAGCAAGAATACATTCATCTCTTCCTCCTCGCCGGGGATCTTCCCCTTGCAACCGGTACGACATGGGGAGGCGGCATCCGGTTGCATAATCTGCGAAAGAAGATTCTTCTAGAGAAAATGCAACCGGAGCCGAATGGGACTGGTCTTACGGTTTCGAGAGGAACGCGATCAAGAGATGCCTGCTGCGATGAGCGCCGAAGAAGACCTGGCCGATGTGAATCGCGTGCTGGCGGGCGAAGTGCAGGCCTTCGAAGGCGTTGTTCGTCGCTGGCAGGGACCTCTGGTGAATATGGCCTGGCGGTATTGCCGTGATCGCGGGCGAGCAGAAGAGATGGCGCAGGAGGCTTTTTTGCGGGCTTGGCGCGGGCTGGCCGGATGGCGGCGCGAGTCAAGCTTTTCGACGTGGCTCTTTGCTCTTGCGGCAAATGTGTTTCGCTCCGAGTTGCTGCGGTTTCCCGCGGTCAACGTGCCTCTGGAAGATGCGGCTGAGCCGACCGGCCCCGCCACGCAGCACGAAGGGCTGGCCAGGAAGCAGAGCGACGACGCAGTGAGGGGAGCCGTGCTGGCGTTGCCTACGCGCTATCGCGAGCCGGTGGTGCTCTATTACTTTCACGAGATGGATGTGGCCGCCGCGTCGCGGACGATGGGCCTGCCCGAGGGAACGGTGAAAGCGCGCCTGGCGCGCGGACGCGAGCTGTTGCGGAAAAGATTTCCGCACCTGAGCGAACAAAGCGCGCCGCTGCTGAGCTCGACGCTTCGGCCTGAAAAGGAGGTCCTGGAATGAAGAGCAATCTGAATCCCCACACGGATCATGGCGCGATCGACCCGATTCTCGGCGATGAAGGGGAATTGATTCCCTCATCCGGTTTTCTGGCGGCGACGATGGAGCGGGTGCGGGATGAGGCCGCAGTGCCCAAGCCGATTCCCTTCCCGTGGCTGCGCGCGTTGCCCGGAATCGTAGTAGTGGTTGCGATCATTGGCTGGTGCGGGTGTGAGCTGGCGCGAGTGGGTTTGGCCAACGCGCGGGAGATTTCGTTTACTCAACTGCATCTGACCGCCGCAACTGGGCGCGCGCTGGAACCCGCCGGATGGGTGGCGGCTGCGCTTGCCGTTTCACTGCTCTCCTGGCTCTTTGCGCAGCGGCTGGCCGGGAGGTCGGGGCTGCTGTAGTGGGCGCCTAAAGAGGAAGCTTTGAACCCGCTATTGAATTCGGGTTACTGCTGCGTCGTGTGTTTCGTGCCGAATTGCTGAAGTTTTGCGAGAGTGGCAGCGGCCTGGCCAGAGTCGATGGCTTCGGCGCCGAGGGCGACGCCCTCTTTGAGATCGCCGGCGAGGCCGGCGGCGACCAGAACAGCCGCAGAGTTGAGCAAGACGACGTCGCGACGCGCGCCGGGAATACCGGTGAGAACGTCATAAAGCAGCGCTTTGTTGGTGGCCACGTCGCCGCCGGTGAATTGGTCGATCGTGGCGCGAGGCAACCCGGCCATCTCCGGCGTAACGCGCGCGGCTTTCAGCTCCGGCTTTCCAGACTCCGACTCCTCAATGCGCGCGACAACCGATTCGCCCGTGGTAGTGAGTTCGTCAATTCCGTCGGTGCCGTGAACAACGAACGCGCGCCGAGCGCCGAGCGCAGCGAGCGTGCGGCCAACGAGCAAAACGCGGCTGGGAGCGAGCACACCAATCACTTGCGTGCGTGCATGAGCTGGATTCGTGAGCGGGCCGACGAGGTTGAAGATAGTGCGGAAGCCGAGCGCGCGGCGGAGCGGACCGAGAGCTTTCATGGCCGGGTGATAGAGCGGCGCGAAGAGAAAGACGAAGCCGGTTTCGCGGAGACACTCAACGGCAAGTTCCGGCGAAAGTTCGATGGGGACGCCGAGGGCCTCAAGAACATCCGCAGCGCCGCAGCGCGAAGTGACGGCGCGGTTGCCGTGCTTGGCGACGCGGGCTCCGGCAGCTGCAGCAAGGAGCGCAGCGCCGCAGGAAATGTTGAAGGTCTGCGGCCCACCGCCGCCGGTGCCGACGCAGTCGACCAGTTGGTCCCTCTCGTCGTCGGTAAACGGCAAGGGCACGGAGTGCTTGCGCATCACATCGACAAAGCCAGCGAGCTCGGGAGCCTGCTCACCGCGCGTAGCGAGAACAGTTAGGAGCGCAGCCGTCTCCACCTCCGGCACGCCGCCGGCGAGGATCTCCACGAGCACTTCGGCCGCCTGCTCACGAGTGAGCGACGCGCCGTCCTCGGCCAGCGGGCGAAGCAGTTCTTTCACCAAAGACATGAAAGAAGTATTGCAGAGCGGAGGCTGGAGAGCGAAGAGAGCACGCCTTCAGGCGCACTAGATGGTGAAATTCAAAGCGAAATCTGCGTGGTAATCTTGGAAATGTCTGAGGTCCAATCCATTTGAAAATCCACGAGTATCAGGCAAAAGGAATCCTGGCGAAGTATGGCGTCGCCGTGCCCAAAGGCGAAGAAGCCGCCACCTTCGAGGAGGCGGTAGCGGTAGCGCGCAAGCTGTTCGCGGAAGGCGCTCCGGGAGTGGTGGTGAAAGCGCAGATTCACGCGGGAGGCCGCGGCAAGGGCGGCGGCGTGAAAGTGGCGCGTGTGCGCGAGGATGCGGAACTGCACAGCAAGAACATTCTGGGCATGACCCTGGTGACCCACCAGACCGGTCCGCAGGGACAAAAGGTGCAGCGGCTTCTGATTGAAGAGACCGCGGACATCGATCGCGAGCTGTATCTCGGCATCGTGCTGGATCGCGCCTCTGGCAAGCTGGTTTTTATGGCATCGCAGGCCGGTGGCATGGAGATTGAAGAGGTAGCGGCGAAGACTCCCGAGGCGATCTTCAAGGAAACGATCGATCCCGCGGTGGGGTTCGGCGCATGGCAGGCTCGCAAGCTGGCCTTCGCGCTGGGACTGAAGCCGCCGCAGATCAATCAAGCGGTCGGGTTTTTTCAGAGCCTGTACAGTGCCTACATTGAGACGGACGCATCGTTGGTGGAGATCAATCCATTTATCACGACGAAGGATGGCAAGCTTTTTGCGCTTGACGCCAAGATCACCTTTGACGACAACGCTCTGTTTCGGCACCCCGACATCAAGGCGCTGCGCGACGTGGCCGAAGAGGATCCGCTGGAGGTGGAGGCGAGCAAGTACGCGCTGAACTATATCAAGCTCGACGGCACGATCGCCTGCATGGTGAACGGCGCCGGCCTGGCGATGGCGACGATGGACATTATTCAATATGCCGGCGGCAGCCCGGCGAATTTTCTCGACGTGGGCGGAGGCGCAACGCAGGAACAGATTGAGCATGCCTTTGAAATTCTGCTCTCAGACAAAAATGTGAAGGCGATCTTCATCAATATCTTTGGCGGCATTCTGCGCGTGGACCGGTTGGCGACGGGCGTCGTTGCGGCAGCGCGGAATCTGCATGTGAAGGTGCCGATTGTGCTGCGGCTCGAAGGGACAAACGTGGAAGAGGGACGCAAGATTCTGAAGGAGTCTGGATTGAACTTTCAAGTAGGGGCAACGATGAAGGAAGCAGCGGAAATGGTCGTGGCTGCGGCGGCGGGAGCATAGAGATGTCGGTTTTGGTCGATAACAATACGCGGCTGATTGTGCAGGGAATCACGGGCAAGGAAGGCACGTTCCACGCCAAGGGCTGCGCGGAGTATGGAACAAAGGTGGTCGGCGGGGTGACGCCGGGCAAAGGTGGAACCACGCACGAGGGCTGGCCGGTGTTCAATACCGTGACGGATGCCGTGGCCAAGACGGGCGCGAACGCGACGATGATCTTTGTGCCGCCGCTGTTTGCCGCCGACGCGATTCTTGAGGCCGAGGACGCGGGGATTCCGCTGATCGTCTGCATCACCGAGGGGATTCCGACGCTCGACATGGTGAAGGTTTGGGCCAAGCTGAAGACGTCAAAGTCGCGGCTCATTGGGCCAAATTGCCCGGGCGTAATCTCGCCGGGAAAGGCCAAAATTGGAATCATGCCGGGGCGGATTCACAAGGAAGGTTCGATCGGGATTGTTTCGCGCTCGGGCACGCTGACCTATGAGGCTGTGCATCAGTTGACGCAGCGAGGAATTGGGCAGTCGACGGCAATCGGTATCGGCGGCGATCCGATCATCGGCACGACGCACATCGACGCGCTGCGGCTGCTGAACGACGACCCGGGCACTGAAGCGATCATCATGATCGGCGAAATTGGCGGATCGGCAGAAGAAGCTGCGGCGGAGTTCGTGAAGCAGCACGTGAAGAAGCCGGTGGTGGGGTTCATCGCCGGACAGACCGCGCCTCCCGGGCGGCGCATGGGCCATGCAGGCGCGATCATCAGCGGCGGCCAAGGGACGGCGGCCGACAAGATGAAGGCCATGACTGCGGCCGGAATTCACGTAGTTGTGTCGCCAGCTGAGATTGGCGCCACGCTGGCGAAGGTGATCGGCAAGGCGTAGAAGCAGCGAATAGCCTTTAGCCCTTAGCTATTCGCTCATCGTGAGAGAACCGAAGCCGCTGCATGCGCGGTAACCTGCCGCGGATTACTTCCAGACTCAATGACACAGGGAAGATTTGCTCTCACGGTCCAGCTGGGGAGCATAATCGGCTTATCGACATGCTCAAGAGGCATTTTGGCCGCTGCCGCGGTCGCGACCGAATTGCGCCTGCCGAGTAGGAGTTCAACCTTGTTGCACTTATGGATTACCTTCCCCGGATGATTACGGTGTGAACCCTCGCTGCTGAAGCCGGCGGTGAGTCGAGAGAATCGATCTCGATTCCGACTGGCGTATTGAGAGGGTTCCACGGAACTGCGTTGGTTTCTATGAACGATTCGTTGCCGGCGCCGGCGGAGACGCCACCTCTTCGGTATTGGTTTGCGGACTTGAGGCTCGAGGCCGATGGGACGCTCTTGCGCGGGGATACGGCGCTCGAACTGGCCGCTGAGGAATTGGCAGTTCTGCGATTGCTGCTGAGGCGGGCGGGCGAGATTGTAAGTCCGCTGGAGCTGAAGCGCGTGGTCTGGCGCGACGAGCATGCTTCGAGCGACGTCGCGGCAAAGTGCATCGCCTCGCTGCGCGAGCGGCTGCAACCCGCGGATTGCATTGAGAGCGTCTATAAGCGCGGATACCGAATCTCCGCTGATGTGCACACAAACGACACGCCGTCGGCCGGCGCGCTGGCGCGGCTTGCCATTCTGCCCTTCGCGGTTGGGTTTGGCGTTCCCGAATACCTTGGTTCGGCGATTGCCGAGGAGACGGCGGCGCAGTTGTGCGGCGGCGAATACGTGGTCGCTTCGGCAGTGGCGCGAGATTCGGTGTTGACGCTGGCCCGGAGAGGATTCGCGGCGCAGGAGATCGGCAAGGCACTGGAGGCGGATCTGGTTCAAAGCGGCGAGCTTCATGCGACACCGGAGCTGTTCAGGCTGCGGGCCGAGATGATCCGGGTAGAGGATGGCGCGCAGCTCTGGATCGAAGATTTGGTGGCGGGGCGCGGACGGATTACGGAGCTTGAACGCGAGCTTGTAAACCGCGTGGGCAGCCGGATTGGCTCCGGCAGGTATTCGATCGCGGCTGCGGCAGGCGGAGCCCTGCACGAGGCGTCTCCGCAGCAGAACGAGGCGCATGAGCTCTATCTGCGCGCGCATCACGAATGGCAGACGCTCGAGCGGCATCACATGCAGGATGCGATGGGCCGACTGCAGCGGGCCATCGAACTGGATCCATCGTTGATAGCCGCGCGCACTGACCTGGCGCATCTTTGCGTGGCGCAGGCGCTATACGGGTTCATGCCGGCGTCGGCCGCGGCGAGTGCAATTCGGAAAGTGGCAGCGCAAATTCCCGAATCGGCGGGAAGCGTAGAGGCGTTGCTTCCGGCGATGGGATGGATCTGGTTTCATGTGGACCGGAACCTGCGTGCGGCGCTGGGCGCGTTCGCGCGCTCGGCGCACTTGCCGCATGATTCGCGGATGACGCGGGCGCGCATCATGTTCCTGCTGAGCCGGCACCGGTTTGACGAGGCTCTGGATGCGCTGCGCGCGGCGATCCAAGTTGATCCGTACTCGCCGTGGCTGCAGGCGGAGTTGGCGTGGGTGCTGCACCTGGCCGGAGAGGCCGAGGCGAGTGTGGACCAGATTTGCAAAGCGATTTCGCAGTTTACCGAATACGACGGCGCGCACTTGTATGGGGCGATGATTCTGGCGCACAACGGCGAAGCTGCGCGAGCGGTGGAGCTGGCGCGCGCGCTGGCCGCGCGGTCGGCGCACTTCGACCTGGCGACGTCGGCGCACGCATACGCGCTGGCGCGCGCGGGACGCAAGGAGGAAGCGCGAACGCTGCTGGAGCGGCTGCAATGGCTGAGCCGGGAGCGGTTTGTGATGAACACGTTCGATGCCGCGACGTATGTAGCGATGGACGAGGACGATGCTGCGCTCGAAGAGCTGCGCATTGCCAATGACAACCGCTGCCCGTGGTACTTTCAAACGCTAGCCGATCCGCGGATGCTGCCGCTGAGGGGGCGGCCGGAGTTTGAGCGGATGCGGAGCTCGCTGCGGGCGATGGAGGCCGAGGCGAAGGCCGACGCGGAGAGGGGCGACGAGCTGGGGTGGATTGCCCCGCAGGCGGGGTGAGTCCGAAGGCCGTGGATCGTGGTTCGTAATTGCGGTGGCCAGTCGATGGCAGCCGTCAGGCGATAAACGCAGACAAGGTTAACAGAATGAATCAGTTAAAGAGTTGAAATGCGCAGGTTGCATTTGCGCTAGTCGCATGTTGATTCCAAGGGAGTTACGGGGCACAAATTGGACGTTACTCGACGCATTTTTAGCCCATCTCCGGAGTGCCTTTGCTGATTATAAACGGTTTAAGTGGCGATAAATAGGCGAAACATCCCAAACTTTTTATTTAATTATTTTCCCTCCAAGCGGTAGTCAGCCAAAGAGAGTGAGAATCCGCGCAGAAGGGCACCTGCGGAAGCGGAGTTTTTTGCGATTCGGACGGAGATCCTGGTTGATCGCATATGGAGCAAGTATGCGCTGAAGGCGAGAAATGTTCGCAAACTTGGGAAGAAAAATATTGGGCATGGAATCAGGGAGATGCGGAGGGAAAGCGCGGCGAGGGGGTTGACACGACGATTTTTCTGGCGGGGCGACGCTGTGGCGAAGGTTTCCGTTGCGAGATCGGCGTTCTTCGGGACTCATCGCGAAAAAGACCGACCAGGGCCTCTCGATGAGCGCATTGGCCTGTTGGCGTCAACTGAAGTTGATGACCATTGAAATCGGTGGACCGTTGCCAACATGCGAGGACTGATCCCGCCCCCGGGGGCGCCTCGGCGATCGATTGCGCAATTTATCAGCCAATGCACGCCTACCCGGCACGCTGGCGGCGGCACACCGACTTGATGTGATCCAGCCGCTTCTCGAGCATCGCGGCACAATGATTCAAAGCTAAAATGCGTCTCACGAATCTCAGTTCTGCCAGGCCACGGCAGCTGCACCCACGCCCGAGGTGGGAATATTGTAGCTGTGGTTCGCGCCGTTCTCCCAGGTAACTGTGCCGTCGCTATGCAGCACGAAGAACTTGAACTGCACAGCGGATCCCGCCGGCGCCGAGACGGTCAGCAGTCCGCTGCCTGCGGCTGGAATTGTGACCGGGCCGATCGCGCCGTTCCAAGTGGTTGCCCAGTTGCCCAGTTCCGTAACGTTCCCGGAGATCATAATGACATCCGTACTGGCCAGCGCCGGCGTGCCACTGACGCTGAAGTTGACTGGAATCAGCGTCGACGTGTTCACCGTAAACGGAGCCGCTGCGGAGGTTGCGGCTCCTTGCGTGACCGTCACCGCGGCTGCTCCCGCGGCAAACGCTGGAACCACCGCAGTGATCTGCCCATTGCTCCAGTTGGTCACGGTTGCGGGCAAGGCAGTAGAGCCAACGGTAAAGTTCACGGTTCCCGCAGTTGCGCCAAAGCCGGCTCCGCCGATGGTCACCGCTGCGCCGGGATTTGCCACGCGCGGAGTGACACTGCCGATCGAGGGCGGCACCGTGCCTGAAGAAACCCAGATGGAGACGCTGTTATGCGGCAGGGTGAAGTTCGTCACCGGGTTATTGCTCCCTGCCGTGCCGGTGACCGCGATTCCGATTCCGCCCATGGTCTGCGCGAGATAGTCCGAATAATTCCCCGGCGGCAGATCTGTATCGAGGCCAGAGATGGCCTGGTCCTTGGATGGGTTGTTATTGATGGCCACCAGCACGACATTCGTGCCCAGTTGGCGCTCGTAGATATACACGTTGGTGTTGATCCAGCGCTGCATCATGGTTCCATAGGCAACCGCCGGATTGGCCGCACGCAATGCGGCAAGATACTGAATCAGCAGCGCTGCATCGGTCGAGCTGAAGCCGGTCATGCCGTTGCGGTTATACGGGACCGCCCCGCTATCCGTGTCATTGTGGAGATACTGCTCGTCGCCGTAATAGAGCACCGGCACGCCGCGGCAGGTAAGCAGGAAGCTGATGGCTTCCTTCACCGACATCTGGCTCGCGCCCTGCGACAGGATGCGCGCATTGTCGTGGTTATCGAAAAAGGTCACCAGGTCGTTGGGCTGAATAAAGGCCTGCGACGGGATGGTCGAAGAACCTGCGCCCTCCAACGTCAGCTCATTGTCGATATCGGTGAAGCTGTAACTGCCGCTGCCGTTGCTGCTAAAAACCTGCGCCAGGTCCCAGTAGAGCGTGTAGTCCAACAGGTTCATCCCGCTGTTGTTGGAAAACTTCACCGAATCCGGATACAACGCATCTCCGGAGCCTTCATCCCATTCGCCAAAGATGAAGGGTTGCCCCGGCATCCTGGCCGGGCTTGAGGCGCCGCTCCAGTTGGCGATGGTGTTTTCCAGGCTGTATTCCCAACCCCAATTCGTTTCCTGGGCGGCATCGAAGCGAAAGCCATCGACGCCGTGGGTCAGAAGCTGCCCGACGGCTGTCTTGAGATACGAATCTACCCAGGGATTGGTCTGGTCCAGATCCGCCAGGCTTTCCAGTGTGTAGTACTGCACCTGATAGCGGTCTTCGTAGTTCGATATATTCGGGTTGTGATGGTAGCAGGGAGTCGCTCCGGTGTCGGTTGAGTAATTGGTAACCAGCGTCCCATTGTTATAAAGCGATCCATTTTCGCCGGCGCCGATAGGATTGGTGTCGTTGGCGGGAAAATCCACATAAACCCTGATGCCAGCGGCGTGTGCTGCCGTTACCAAGTTGTCGAAGGCCGTCCAAGTGTTGTTTCCGTCGCCGTCGGCGTCCTCGTTGCCGAAGTGCTCGTCGATCTGCATGAAATCGCGCGTCCAGTAGCCGTGGTAGCCTGTATAGCCGTTGCTCTCTCCGGCACTGACGCGAATGTTATTCATGGGCGGCGAGATCCAGATGCCGGCTACGCCCATCGACTGTAGATAATTGAGCTTCTGCTGAATGCCTGCCAGGTCGCCGCCCCAGTAGTAACCCCAATTAGCGCCCGCGGGATTTGTGAACCCGTTGGGGTCATAAAGGCCGGGACTCTCGGAGGGATTGTCGTTGGTCGTATCGCCGTCAAAGAAGCGGTCGGTCACGATTTGGTAGATGAATCCCTGGTGGATATCCGTTATCGCGGCAATCGGCGGAGCCGTGGGAAGATTGATGCTATACGTGGCTGAGGCAACGCTGCTGTTGGTGTAGCCGTTGGCCACAGCCAGCGCTTCGATGGTCGTCGTGGCTGCCACCGGAATCGGCGCCGAATACTCAGTCGAAGCCGTCGTGGGCGCGGTGCCGTCGGTTGTGTAATGAATGGTTGCTCCCGAAGTGGAATCCGAGATCACCACACTCTGCAATGACGTGTACTTTCCCGCACTGACGGAAAAAGCCGGAGTTGCCGCCTGCGGCGTAACCTGCGTGGTGCCGCCTCCACCGCCTCCTCCGCATCCAGCCAACAGAACAGCCAGACCCCACAGCGCTGGCGCGCCCTTGGAACACCTCAATCGCAACCAAACCCTATTCACAATATTCCTATATCGCGGAGTTAGCCGGCCCCTCTTTTTGACTCGAAAGTGGAAGTAGTCCGGAATTTCCGTTTTGCCTTTCGACTGCGGACCAATATACCCTCGTTTGCCTCCGCTTGCGATTTTTTCCCATTCGTTCCAAGGTCACAGACCTGATCCAGCTTGCGCCCCGCGGCGCAGTTGTCTGCAGTCTGCGGTCAATCTCTTGTTAGCTCGCAAGGTCTCCGGCATGGTACAGTTGCGAACCTGAGTAGATCTCCCTCGGGGCGAAAGGATGAAATTCCCTATGCAGGTGAAACATGGTTCCGAATTCTTGAAGTTCGCCGCCCTCGCGGCAGGCTTTATTGCCGGCACTTCGCTGGCCACCGCGCAACAATCAACACCTGTTCCGGCCACTGCCTTGCAAACCTACACAGCGTCTGATCAAAGCGCGTCCGTCGGCGTCCCTGCCGGGTGGAATGTGACCAAAGCCGCATATGGCATGATCCAAATGTCCGGTCCGAAAGGCGAGTCCATCTCCCTCGGAAACACGCTATTGATCCGGAACGGTCCATACAGGACTGGTCAAAACCCGATGACGATTCCCAATCAGGCCACGCTTACTCAAAAGGTCGAGGCAGTCTGGCAGGAGGCGGCCGCCGCCTCAGGTTTTCAAGGTGCGCGCGTCAGCGTGTCCTCAGCCAAACCCGTGCCGCTCGGCAAAGTTGCCCAGTGCGGCATCTTCCTCGGAAGCTTGACGAACGCGCAAGGCCCACAAAATTTCGAGACGCGATTCTGTTCATTGCCGATGGACACCAACGGCGTCTACAAGCTTTTCTATATGAACGCTACCATTCCGGCCGCTCTTGCCGCTCAGGAGCGCGCCACAGCAGAGGCCGTACTCTCCAGTTACAAGCCGTCCCTGGCTTCGCTCAAGGCCATTCTCATGCCCTCGACGCCGCCGGTGCCCCCGATGGGCTGGATTGCCCCGGGCGGCTACCCAGGTGATTCCAGCACCGCGTACGCGGAACAGATGGCTCAAGAAAGCAGTGACTGCATGGACGAGGGCGTGATCCGCGAGGAGCCGCTGGAGGATCTACCCCCTTACTGCCAATGAGATCGCCTGTGAGGCTGGCACGGGGCGAGAGGTTTGTTCCCTCGTGCCATACCACCCTTCGCCGGGAATTCCAAGAAGCAGGTCCCCGTTCGACTGATCCGCCCAACGGCGGATTCGCTCAAGGCAGGCTTTCGACTCCCATCGACGAAGGGAATTCAGGATGACAGCGAAGGGTGGAGCGCTGGACAGGAATTCGTGCTACCCCACCCTAGCAAAGCCAGGATGGGGCACCCCAGTTTGTGGTGGATTTGAGCGCGGCTTGTGCGGCAGCCACACACAGATGACACGCGCTGTTTCTAAGTGCCAGGAGGGTTGTGAAAATTCGGGATTTTCTTTCTTGCGAAATGCAACTCTTGTAGTCCTTCGAGGTGTAATTTTGCTTTCGCCTTGAGATCCAATAGCCCGGCGGCGTTTAACTCGTACTTTTCTCCATTCGGAGCGGTTGCAATATAGAGATCAGCTTTGCGGCCAGACGGATCGGCTGTCACGGGGATTCCCTGGACCTTCAATTCCGCGATCGCTTCAGCCACTTCCTTATCCATCATTTTCTCCGATTCCCAGACACATTCTAACGAAGAAGCCCGGCTCATCGCCGGGCTTTCTCTTGTGAAATCATCCATGAACGGATGAATCGACGGTGGACGGTGGAAGGTGGTCAGGGTGGAGCGCTGGACAGGGATTCGTGCTACCCCACCCTAGCAAAGCCAGGATGGGGCACCCGGTCGTTAGGGGTGGGCGAGGTTCGCGCGGCGGCGTCAGGCTGAGAGCGCCACTGCCGGGTGCTTCCGGGAGAT
>Ga0187875_10000730_pt1 | contig 26457 bp, 31 predicted proteins | sample June2016WEW_17_1_2_FD_132978 | JGI IMG/M metagenome (GOLD analysis project Ga0187875, IMG submission 132978) | Peatland microbial communities from SPRUCE experiment site at the Marcell Experimental Forest, Minnesota, USA - June2016WEW_17_10 | ecosystem: Environmental > Terrestrial > Soil >...
CTACTTGCCGTTGGCGTTGTCGGTGCTCGAACTCTCATCGCGATATCCCGAAGAAGGCGGCTTGTATGTCTGGACCAAGCAGGCCTTCGGAGGCTTTGCTGGATACATGTCCGCATGGACCTATTGGACAAGTAACCTCCCCTATTTTCCCGCGGTGCTCTACTTCGCTGCCAGCAACGCCCTATATATACGACCACGGAAGTGGACATACCTGGCCGACAACGCCAAGTTTTATATTTGGTTCTCAGTCGCCGCGTTAGTTCTAGTGACGGTGCTGAACCTGGTCGGGCTCGACATTGGCAAGTGGCTCCACAATGCAGGCGCATTTGGGATGTGGTTACCCGTTGTGATCGTCATTGTCATGGGGTTTGTCGGCTGGCACCGTTTTGGTACGGCAACGCGCTTTACCGGTGCCAGCCTGATTCCGGGCACACACCTAAAGGACATGGTTTTTTGGGCCTCCCTAACCTATGCTCTCGGCGGATGTGAAACCGCTTCCTTTATGAGTGAGGAGGTCAAGAATCCTCGCCGCACCATGCCGCGCGCTCTGTTGCTCGGCGGTCTGATTGTGACGTTCTGCTACATCCTGGGTACGGTTTCCGTCCTCCTGGCGTTGCCGCAGAATGAGGTCAGTGGTTTACAGGGACTGATGCAAGCTGTAACGCGGACCGCGGGGCGACTTGGCTGGTTCGGAGTCATTCCGATTGCTGCTGCATTGATCGCCATCAGCAATCTTGGAGCCGCCGGGGCCTACCTGGCCGCCGTAGCCCGCCTGCCGTTCGTCGCCGGGATGGATCGCCTTCTGCCTTCTATGTTCGGAAAACTCCACCGGCGTTGGGGCACTCCTTATGTTGCATTGCTACTGCAGTTGCTCTGCGGTGTTTTATTTGTGTTCTTGGGGCAGGCGGGGACCAGTGTTCGGGGCGCGTACGACGTCCTGGTCAGCATGGGAATCATTACCTACTTCATTCCGTACGCATTGCTTTTCGCGGCCATGTTTCGCATCCAGCGGGAGAAAGCCGGAGCGGAGGTGATCTGCGTGCCTGGCGGTAGACCGGTTGCCAAATTGGTCGCGGGCGTGGGGCTTTTTACGACCCTGCTCACGCTTGCACTCGCAGTAGTCCCACCAGCCGAGGAGCCCCACAAGGTGCTTGCGACGGTAAAAATAGTTGGGCTCAGCGCCATCCTCATAGGCGTTGGAGCGATTCTGTATTACGCCGCAATGCGGAAGAACAGAAACCATCAAATCGGATTTTGACACCAATTCATCGCCCGGGGAGAGCGACGACAATTCGGGACCTGCCCGTGACGAATAGAAGACGGTCCGATGAGAGATTGTGGCCGCAAGCAGAAGGTCAATGCGAGGTTAGCGTAGAATGGTGCCCTTTCGAAGGCAACAAAGGAGATTCCAGTTGAGAGCATTTGCCTGTCTGTTGGTGTGGTTCGTGATCTGCGGATTGATGTTCGCTCAGGTGACAGTGGTCCGTGCGGGTCGAATGGTGGATCCAGATTCCGGGACGGTGCTTACCAATCAGATCATCGTGATTTCGGGGAACAAGATTCAGGCAGTGGGCCCGGAGCTGACAATTCCGGCCGGGGCGAAAGTAATCGACCTTTCGGATCAGACCGTGCTGCCTGGATTAATCGATTGCCACACCCATGTTGCCGATGGCCAAAGTGACGGCGACCCCTTCAATGTCCTGAGAAAGACGGCGTCGCAGATCGTATTGGAGTCAGTTCCGAACGCACAAAAGATGCTGCTCTCTGGATTTACGACGGTGCGCGATGTGGGCACGTACCGCGCGCTGAACGATGTGGCGCTGCGCGACGCGATCAATCGCGGAGATGTGATCGGGCCGCGGATGTTTGTGGCGGGAGCCTACGTCACCATCACAGGCGGTGCGGGGGCAATGACCGGGCAAGCACCGGACATCCAGCTGCCGTGGGATTTGCATTATGGAGAGGCGAACAGTCCGTGGGAGGTGCGGCAGAAGGTGCGACTGCTGGCGCATGATGGAGTGGACTTGATAAAGATGCTGTCGACCGGCGCGGTGTTGACACATGGAAGCAGCCCCGCATCGATTGAATTTACCGAGGAGGAGTTGCAGGCAGGCGTGGATGAAGCCAGCCACTTTGGTTTGCGCGTGGCAGTGCACGCGCATGCAGCGCAAGGCATCCGGAACGCGATTCTGGCTGGGGCAGCCTCCATCGAACACGCCGAAATGCTCGACGACAATCTGATTGCGCTGGCCAAACAGCATGGAACCTACCTGGATATGGATATCTATGACGAGGAGTGCATCCAGGCCGGCGCGCAGACGGGGCGGACCCCGCCGGACTTCCTGGCGCACGATGCGGAGCTCGGAAGAATTCAGCGGGAGAGCTTTCGCAGGGCTGTGAAGGCGGGAGCGAAAATGACCTTTGGCACCGACGCGGGTGTTTGTCCCTATGGAACGAGCGGAAAGCAGTTCGCCTTTATGGTGAAGTATGGAATGACTGCGATGCAATCGATTCAGGCTGCGACGTCGAATGCAGCGGACTTGCTTGGACATGCGAGTGAGATCGGCTCGATCAAGCAAGGAAAATTCGCCGACCTGGTCGCCGTGACCGGCGATCCGCTGAAGGACATCAGCGTGCTGGAGAACATCGAGTTTGTCATGAAAGATGGGAAGGTCTACAAGTCGGCAGGTGCTGCGGCGTGCTCGCAGTGACATTCGCTCCCGGCATCTTGCCAATGTCGACGTACGAAAAACCTTGTGACTTCTAGTCAACTCCAGACGCGAGCAAGCTACGACGCCATTGTGATCGGCGCTGGGCACAATGGTCTCACCGCCGCAGCGTATCTGGCTCGCGCCGGGCTGTCGACACTCGTCCTCGAACGCAGGCAAATCGTTGGCGGTTGCTGCGTCACCGAGGAAATCGCACCCGGCTGTAGGGTCTCGACTACATCGTACATCGCCAGCATGTTGCGCCCGGAGGTGATTTCTGAATTGCGCCTCGCCGACCACGGCCTGCGCATGATCCCATGTGACCCCGCGATTCAAGTTCCCTTCCCGGACGGTGACGTGGTGCCTTGGTGGGCAGACCGCGACCGGGCCCGGCAGGAATTTTCTAGAATCTCGACCAAGGATGCGACGCGATTTGTAGAAGTCGATGATCGATTGAAAAAGCTTGCGCGTTACTTGCAGCCGTTTTTTCTGGAACCTCCGCCGGAAATTGACGCTTCGAGCGTGAAGGGTTGGACGGACCTATTCCGTGCGGGCAAACGTTTTCGTGGCATTTCGCAGACCGAGATTGCGCAACTCGTCTCGTTCCTGACCGGTAGCCTCGGCGAGTTTCTGGATCAGAACTATGAGTCCGAGAAAATGAAGACTCTGTTTCTGGCCAACAACGTCTACGGGAAACATGGCGGACCGTATCAGCCGGGAACGGCGATTGGTCTGCTGTTTCATTTGCTCAGCGGTGGAGAGCATGAACTGCAAGGCTTTTACGGACACGTCATCGGCGGCATGGGGTCGATTACGCAAGCCCTGGCGGCGTCCGGAAAAAAACTAGGAGTCGGGATTCGCACTTCGGCGCCGGTGGCGCGCATTCATGTATGCAATGGCCGAGTAGGCAGCGTTGTGCTCGAGGACGGCACAGAACTACGGGCGCGGATCGTACTTTCGAATGCCGACCCTAAGCGCACTTTTCTCCGACTGCTGGACTCAAAGGAACTGCCCGAAGACTTTTTGTCGGCAGTGCGCGGAATCAAGATGGCTGGTCCATGTGCGAAGGTCAACATGGTTTTGGGCGAAGAGCCGCGGTTCACGGGCACCTCGCCACGGGCTGCGCCGCTGGAGCGCACGTTCTATACCCTGGTTCCGTCGCTGGAATTTGCCGAGCGCTGCTACGACATCGCTAAATTCGGCGAAATTCCGAAAGAACTGTGGGTCGACTGCGTGGTCTCTTCGAATGCAGACGATTCGCTGGCTCCTCCCGGCAAACATATTCTTACTTGCTTCGTGCAGTATGTACCCTTCCATCTGCGGAAGGGGAATTGGGACGAGATGCGCGATATACTCGGTGATCGCGTGGTCAAGAAGGTCGCCGAGTATGCTCCGAACGTGCCTGGGGCAATTCTGGCGCGACAGGTGCTCACTCCGCTCGATCTGGAACGCACCTACGCTTTGACCGAGGGCAACATTTTTCACGGCGACCTGCGACTGGATCAGCTTTTTTTTATGAGGCCGGTGCCGGGCTGGTCGCAGTATCGCACGCCGATCGCGGGACTTTACCTGTGTGGTGCGGGCGCGCATCCCGGAGGCGGCGTCACCGGCGCCCCCGGGCGCAACGCGGCACACCAAGCACTGCGCGATTGGAAGAAAGGACGATTGCAGTGAACCGTGGAGGAGCAAGCATGAAAAAGAAAGGCATTCTCGAACGATTGAAAGATGGCCCTGTCCTGGGTGATGGGGGGTATCTGCTGGAACTCGAAAAACGCGGCTGGGTGCGCGCCGGCCCATTCACGCCGGAAGTAGCTCTTGTGTATCCCAACGCACTACGAGAACTGCATGTGGAATTTCGCGAGGCGGGCGCAGAAGTACTGCAGGCCCTCACTTTTTATGCCAGTCGAGACAAACTGGCCACCGTGGGCCTGGAGAACCGGCTGGAAGACTTGAATCGTGCGGCCGTGCGCGTCGCGCGCGAGGTTGCGGGGGATCAATGCCTGGTGGCTGGGAACTTGAGCCTGACCTGGATGTACGAACCGGGAAATCGGGCTGCGGCCGATCGCGTCCGTAAGACTTTCGACGAACAGCTTGCGGTGCAGGTCGATGAAGGAATCGACTTCATCATCGGCGAAACTTTTTCCTGGCTGGGTGAGGCGCTCATCGCCGTGGAGCGCGCTAAGAAAACGGACTTGCCCGCAATGGTTACGATTTGCTTCGAGAACAAAGATGAGACCGCCGAAGGCAAAAGTGCCGCTGACGCGGCCAAGGCTCTGTTTGATGCCGGAGCCGATATCGTGGGCATGAACTGCCTGCGCGCACCCGAGCACATTCTGGGCCCGATGGAACAAATGCGCAAAGCCGTCCCGGGTTATCTGGCCTGTCAGCCTGTCGCCTACCGCACGCCGAAAGACAAGCCCGACTTCACCAGCCTGCCTGAGTTTCCTTATGGGTTGGACCCACTGCAACTGACCCGTAAGGAAATGGCGGATTATGCTGTGCACGCTCGCGATTTGGGCATCAACTATATCGGTGCGTGTTGCGGCACCGTGGCCGCTCACATCCGGGAAATGGCGCGTGCCCTCAACAAGCTGCCCGAGGACTCTCGCATCTGGAAAAAAGGCGGGGAGAAGCCAATGTCAGCCTACGAATACTATGACCACGACAAACTGGAGGTTGAGAACACAAAGTAGGTGACCGGAGCTCCAGTGGGTGAAGCTTGGCTCTCTGAGCCACCTCCGGGAAGAATCTTCATTCATCCGTCGAGGGTGCGTTTTGTTGCTCCGATCTAGGCGAAAGTTTCGGCACACGGGATCCGCCGTGAACCTTCTTGCGGGCCAGCGACGGCCCATCTCCGCCGCCGGCCCCTCCCTCCGGAGCGGTTAAGATACTGAAATGCCCATCACGTTCGCCCAGGCGCAGGAAGCGCGGCAAAACCTTGCATCGGTTGCCCTGCGCACGCCGCTGATTCGGTGCAACGCGGACGCGCCTGCGAACTTGTATCTGAAACTGGAAAACCTGCAACCGATAGGCTCGTTCAAAATCCGCGGAGCTGCAAACGTCATGGCACGGACCCCGCGCGAGCGGCTCACTCGCGGAGTTTTGACCGCTTCCGCCGGCAACATGGCGCAAGGCGTGGCCTTCTGCGCCCGGCGAATCGGGGTTAGCGCAACGATTATCGCTCCGGACACCGCTCCCACGACCAAGATTCGCGCCGTCGAACGCATGGGCGGGCGGGTAATCAAAGTTCCTTTTGCCGCGTGGTGGCAAACTTTCGAGACTCGTTCCTACCCGGGTATCGACGCCACGTTCATCCATGCCTTCGATGATCCAGACGTGATGGCCGGTAATGGCACAATTGCGCTGGAACTGCTGGAAGACCTGCCCGATTTAGATACTGTCGTGATTCCCTGGGGGGGTGGAGGATTGTCATGCGGCATCGCCGCAATATTGCGAGAGCTTGCTCCCCGAGTACGCATCTACGCCGCCGAGATTGAAACTGCAGCCCCGTTGGCTGCATCGCTTGCTGCCGGCGCACCGCGACCGGTCGAATATCAGACATCGTTCGTCGACGGGATAGGCAGCAAGATGGTATTCCCCGGTATGTTCGAGTCCGCATGCAAGCTACTGGATGGATCGTTGGTGGTCACTCTGACGGAAGCGGCGCACGCCATGCGAGTGGTGGCAGAGCGGAACCGAATTATTATCGAGGGTGCTGCAGCCTGCGCGGTTGCGGCTGGTCTGTCGGGCCGTGCCGGCTCCGGCAAGATCGTAGCCATCGTGTCTGGCGGCAACATCGACCTGGACAAGTTCGCTCAACTTGTAAGCTAGCATCGGTTCTCGCACTGACTGGGGTTTTGCGAGGCTGTTAGTCACGCAGTCCCCGTTCTTTTCTCGTGCATTGATGGCTTGATGGAGGTATCGAAGTGAGACATTGTTCTCGTCGCTGGCTGACCATGGTCGCTACGGCACTCTTGCTGGTGCTGGCTGCTTCGTTACTCTCGGCGGAGGATGGGCAGGGCGAAAAGGTTTTCCTGAATGCCAAGGTTTTCACAGGCGATCCGCAAAACCCTTACGCTGACTCGGTTGCGATCCGCAACGACAAAGTCCTTGTCGTGGGCACCCTTCCCGAAGTTCTGCAATCTGTATCCGCGAGCGCTCCACGCATTGATCTCGGGGGAAAGAGTCTTTTCCCAGGCTTCATTGATTCGCATAGCCATTCCATTGACGGCGGGCTCACTCTGATTTCTGCCAACGCCAGCGAGACGGTCCGGTCCCTAGCCCAACTTCCCGCTTTCGCGGAAGATGCAAGAAAAACTGGGAAAGGGATGCGCGGTGACATCCTTGAGGTTCTGGGGTTGCCCCTGGAATTCTGGTCGCACTGCGATGTGCTTAACGCCGACTTCAGCGCGGGAGCTTATCAGAAGCAGAGCGTCTTATTGCGCGGAATGGATGGGCACACGGCATGGGCGAACCCTGCGCTGCTGCAGCGCGCTGGCATCACGGCTGATTTTCTAGAGACGCTTTCCGCCCAACAACGGAGCTATTACGGCATTGATAAAAACATGCAGCCGAACGGCTTTCTGGTGGATTCTGGCACCGAGAAGATAGAAACACTGCTGCCTCCACCTACTCCCGAGAGACTACTGGCTGCCGGGCGCGCAGCTTTGCAGTACAACTATAGCCTTGGCATCACCGCATGGCTTGATCCCCTTGCTGCCGACTACGTGCTCGAAGCCTACAAGCTGCTGGCGGACCGAGGCGAGCTGATTTCGCAGGTCGTTGCATTTCCACAGCTCTTTGCAAAGGATCCCGAAGCGGAACTCGCCAAGGTACAGCAGATACGGAGAGATTATGCCGGTGTCCCCAATCTCCACGTCAGTGGTATCAAGGTATTTGCGGACGGAGTAGTTGAGTATCCGTCACAAACTGCTCATCTCAGCAAACCGTACAGGAATACGGGGCGCAACGGAGACCTTCTGTTTGATCCGCAGAAGTTTGGCGCGATGTGTGTCGCAGCCGATAAAGAGGGGCTGATTGTTCACGTGCATGCAATTGGCGACGGCGCGGTTCACGAAGCGCTGAACGGGATCGCGGCAGCGCGAAACGCGAACGGAAACTCTGGATTGCCCCACACCCTGACTCATGAGCAATTCGTGGCACCTCAAGACTTCCCGCGATTCCGGCAACTGGGCGTTATCAGTGCGTTGCAGCTGTTGTGGGCGGATCCGAGTCAGGACACGATTGAGATCGTCAAGCCTTATGTAGAACCTGATATCTACCAATGGCAATACCCCGCCCGCTCAATTCTGGACAACGGCGGCATGATTTCGGGTGCTAGCGACTGGCCAGTTTCAAGCGCAAATGTATTCTGGGCAATCTACCAGGCGGAAACCCGCAAAGGACCGGAAGGAGTCCTTGACCCATCACAGGCGATGCCACGGGAGGCGATGCTCTATGCCTACACTCGGAACTCGGCACGAGCGATGAATCTGGATTCCATCGGTACCATCGCTCCAGGCAAGCGAGCGGATTTGGTTTTGCTCGACCGCGACGTTTTGACAATTTCTCCTGAAGAGATGCGGGACGCCAAAGTGATCTGGACGATGGTGGGTGGGAAGACCGTCTACCAGGCGAAGTGAGTGGCGCGACCTGTATATCGGATGTTCCCGAGCAGTGCCGTTGGCGCAGCCGTCGACACTGGCGGCGTGGCAGGATCCATCGGCAACGCAGTGTTCGCTGTCTTCGCAGGCACCATTCTGCAAGTGACGCCCGGTTATGCGAGTCTGTTCGGCATCGCGTCCAGCACCTGCCTGCTGGCTGGGGTCGTCCTGTGTTTAGCCAGCTGGAATCCATTGCATAAGGCGGTGAGCTTAAGGAGTTGCCACATCGTTCTCCTGCGCGATTTTTCTCAAGGGCAGACACTTTGGCATACTCGCTACAGGTGTTGATAACCTCACAATCGACAATCTGAAGATGGATACAGACCGTGATGGCATCGATATCGACTGCGGTCGCAACGTGCGCGTCTCCAACTGCTCCGTGGATTCGCCTTGGGACGAATGACATCTGCCGGAAAAGCTCGCAGGCGCTCGACTACGCGCGAGCGATTGAGAACGTCACCATTACCAACTGCTATGTCACCGGCACCGATAAACTCGGCACTCTGCTCGATGGCAGCTTTGAGCGCTTCGATCCCGCCACCCAGGTTTAAAGAACCGGCCGCATCAAGCTCGGTACCGAGTCGAACGGCGGCTTTAAGAACATTGCGATTTCCAACTGCGTCTTCGAAGGCTGTCAGGGCCTGGCGCTGGAAACCCCGGATGGAGGGCTTCTCGAAGATACTTCCATTATCAACATGGCAATGCGTGACATAACGTCCGCGCCGATCTTCATGCGCCTGGGCAGCCGCATGTGCGGTCCCGCCAGCGTTTCTGTTGGTGCGCTGCGCCGCATCTTGATTCGTAACCTGGTCTGCTCCAATTCCGAAATCAGCTTTCGGCTCGATCCTCAGCGGAATTTCCGGCCACTCGATTGAGGACATCCAACTTGATGACATCTACATCCGGCACTGGGGTCGCGGGAGGACCGAAGCGGCTGCCCTGCAACCGCCGGAACCGGAGAACAAATATCCTGAGCCCACTATGTTCGGGACAATGCCATCGCAACGTTTCTCTTTACATCACGTGAAGAACATCCCGTTGAGCAACGTGGAGATCAGCGCTCGAAGAGAAGACCGCCGGCCGGCCTTCGTTCTGCAAGATCTCCAAGGTACAGATTTTCTCCCATTGGCGCGTCGCACGCCAAAGACGTACCGACCTTTGCGCTGAAGAATGTTGACGACTTCAATTGGCTAGAAGTACAAGCACGTCGCAGACACTCAACTCGAGCATGTGGATGAAAAGAAGTTATAGAGCGGTACACCCATTCCTGCCAGGCTAACTCCGACTGTAGCGACGATTACTGGGAATCCTGCGCCACTTCTACTCCATCGGGTAGAAGCTGGATGCCAGTTGCTTCTTTGCCGGAGAGCAGCAGCTTCATGCTGCGGGGAAGAACAACCTGCCGCTCCTGGGGTGCGAAGTTTACGAACACATAGACCTGCTTCCCATCGCCGCTGCGACGGCTAACTTCTACACCATCGGGCAGCGGCCCGAACACAGGCGTAACGCCGCTGTCGTGAATCATCCATTCCGCCGCGTTGGCCATGAGGTTGTCGTCGAGGATGGCGCCAATGTAAGTGATACGTCCTTTTCCGTAGGGTCGCGTAATCGCGGCGGGCTGATTGTCCAGCCATCCATTCGATTTCCCGTAACGTAGGAGCACTTCAGCGCCGGGCGACTCTATTTTCATCTGTTCCGCCCAGATGCTGGCTTCGCCGTCTCCCCATGAGCCGGAAATCGGAACATTCTTCTCCAGTGCATAAAACTGTTCGACCCGTGCTCCGAGCGGCTCGACCAGAAATCCAGGCTGGCGTTGCGGCAGCAACGCATTGAATTGATCCTTCATGCCTGAGCGTGGCCCCAGTACCAAGTGACCTCCATTGCGGACGTAATCCAGTAAGTGTTGGCTGAGGTCTTCGGGAATCAGATTTAAGTCGGGCGCAACCACGAGTTTGTAACCCGCCAGTGGAGCATAGGGGTTGACCACGTCCATGGCTTGCGAAAGATGCCGCAAGGCATGGTAGTAACTTTTGAGCAAGGCCTGCTGATCATAGTGCTGAGTAAATTTTTGCAGATCGATGGCCCAGCGGCTGTCGTAGGAGTGGAGCAGCGCAACCTGGGAAGAGACCTTCGTGCCTCGGAAGGCGCTCTCCGCCTTCACGAAATCGTGACCGAGTTCACTGGCCTCGCTGTAAAAGGGCGCTGGGCTGCCGTCGGGTCCGATGAGAATTCCGTGGTATTGTTCCTGTCCATTCAACGCGCTTCGCCATTGCCAGTAGTTGATGTCGTCGGCGCCGTGTCCGATGGCTTGCCACGCCATGGCGCGAGCCTCGCCCCGGTTGAGAAAGTTATTCAAGGGTGACCAGTTCACCGCCCCCGGTTGTGTCTCAATCACCCAGAAATTCTCTCGCTTGAATCCTCGCGTAAGATCGTGAGCCAAACCGTTGTAGTCGGGATCCACGTGTCCAGTGCCCACGTAATCATCCCAGGATGCGAAAGTGAGCGGCTCCGACAGCACATAATGATCAAACCCATCGAAGAATCCCATGAAGTTCGTAGTGATAAACTGCCGCGGGTCACTGTGAGATCGAATCACATTGGTCTGGTTGTTCAGGTAATCATTCCAGGTGTCGGTAACGAACCTCTTCCAGTCCAGTTCCAGCCCGGGATTGTGGTCGCCCATCGGAATAGGAAACGGTATCTCGCTCCAGTTGTCGTAGGTCTGGCTCCAGTAGCTGGTGGTCCAGTGCGCGTTAAGGCTATCGAGAGACTTGTATTTATTCTGCAGCCAATCCTGGAAAAATTTGCGTGCGTGGTCGTCATAGGACATGAGCGCATAACCCTCTTCGTTATCGATTTGCCAGCCGACAACGTTTGGGTTGCGACCGAAACGCCAGGCCATCTGCTCCGCGATCTTGCGGCACAATTCGCGATAGCGTGGAGACGAAACCGAGCCTTGAGCTCGAGCGCCATGAATGGCGCGCTGGCCATTCTCTTCGACGCGCAGAGTGTCTGGATATTTCTGCGTTAGCCACGCCGGCGGCGCCGCCGTAGGCGTACCCAGAACCGACATGATGTGGTGCTTGGCTGCGAGATTGACGGCGCGCTCCAGCCAGTCGAAATCATAGCCGCCCTCGGAGGGCTCCATGCGGCTCCAGGCAAATTCGGCGACGCGCACCACCTTAAGATCTGCCGCTTCCATCAGCCGCAGGTCTTCTTCCCATCGCGATTCCGGCCACTGCTCCGGATACCAGTCCGTGCCCGCCACGATAGCATCGTGCCCCGGAATCTGTGTTGGGATAGCCGGCGAAGGCGTTTGGGCAACCGCGAAAACAGCAAGGAACAAGACGGGAAGCACGACGCACTGCCTGCAGGTCTGCTCCACATGTCCTCCGGATGACGCGATCTTTATCGAGTCAGGTTGATTTGCTCTCCCGAATACCGGACTACTTTGTCGGGTTGGTCTTCTGGGCCAACTCCCACCCCGTGATTCTCTCCGACGAATACGACTTGAAACGAACGCTGCTCCAGCATGCCCGGAAACTTACCCGTGCGGGCGCCAATGGTCAATGTGCGGCGGGCATCATCCCAGCGAAATGGAATGATTGCGTAGGCGCCCTTTTCGTAGTTATAGTTGTCGTTCTCGTCTTCGTAGAGAGCGAAGTCGCCATCGGCGCCGGGATAGATGCGGATTTCAATCGGGTCCTCAGGCTTCTCCGTAGCCCACTCCTGGTCGGGCCCCAGTGGAAGAATCGAACCCGCGCGCACGTAGAGCGGCATTTGCTCAAGTGGCGCAATCGCAGTGACCGAGCGCCCACCTTCTAATTCAGAACCCGTCCAGAAGTCGTACCACTTGGTTGGTGGTAGGTAAAGTTGCCGGGTGGTAGCGGCAAGTTCGGTAATCGGATTGACCAGGAAAGCAGGTCCGAACATGAATTGATCGCCGGTATTCTCGGCGCGCGTGTCGCCGCGGAAGTCCATCACCAGCGGCCGCATCGGAGTATAGCTCCCGCTCGTCGTTTTCCACGCCAGCGAATAAATGTAGGGCAACATGCGATAGCGCAGTCGATCAAAGCTCACCAGGATCTTCTGGGCGTCTGCTCCGTACGACCACAGCTCGTTCTCATCCGGACGGCGCGTTCCGTGCACCCGCAGAATCGGATTGAAAGTGGCGTACTGGAACCAGCGCACGAACAATTCACGGAAAGCGGGATCGTTGGGATTGCCAAAGACAAATCCGCCAACATCGGTGGTCCAATAAGGAATGCCCGAGAGCGAAAAATTTAGGCCGGCTGGAATTTGGCGGCGAAAGCTAAGCCAATCAGAATTGATGTCACCCGACCAGGCGGTGACTGCGTTTCTCTGCGAACCGGCAAAAGCGGAACGCGACAAAATGAAAACGCGCTTGGTACTCGACGCGCTTCGTTGTCCGTCATAGACCGCACCCGTATCCAGCAGGGGATAAACGTTGACGTAGCGATTACCGCTGCCGGCAGCCAGTTTGTGATTGAGCAGAATGTTTTCTTCTTGCCCTTCGGTCTCTGGCTCGGTAGTGTCCATCCACCAGGCGTCGATACCCAGGCTGAACAGACCCTGGTTTACCTTGTCCCAATAGAATCTCCGTGCCTCGGGGTTGGTCGCGTCATACACCGCCATGCCTTCAGCGTGATAAGGTGGCTTCGCAAACTTGAATTTGTCGACAAACCAGCCTTGCTTCTCCATGTAATCGTAGTTTGCCGAGCCCGGTTCGAAAAACGGCCAGATGGAAATCATCAGGTGAAAGTTTTCGCTGTGAAGCATTTCAACCATCGCCTTGGGATCGGGATAATTCTTATTGAAGACGAAATCGCCTTTCCGGTTCCACCAGAACCAATCCTGAACAATGTTGTCGACCGGGATGTGCCGATCGCGATATTCCTTGGCCACGCCAAGAATCTCTTCCTGCGATTTATAACGATTCTTGCACTGCCAGAATCCGTACACCCATTTTCCGAACATCGGCGCACCGCCTGTCAACTCGCGATAGCTGGCAATGATCTTGTCGAACTCGGGGCCGTAGAGAAAGTAGTAATCAATCGCATCGGCTACTTCCGAGCTGATGTATAAATAGTTGGCAAACCGGTTATTAAAGCGGCTTCTCGAGTCATTGTTCCAATAGATGCCGTAGCCTTTGCTGGAGAGCATAAGGGGCACGGCGATGCTGCTGTTGTCTTGCGAAATGTCGACCGATTCGCCACGATAGTTCCAGACTCCAGCCTGATGTTGACCCAACCCATAAAGCGCCTCGTGCGAACCGTAAATGTTAATAAGCGACTCGGCGCGATTCGTGTCTTCGCCGTTGACCTTGACGGGCGTCAGCTTTCGCGACGCCTCCTGCAGCAGTGAGTTGCCAGCCGCATCGGCGAAGTTGATAGCACCGTCCTTCTTCGTGACCACGATTTTCAACAGCGCCGTGCTCAACGTCACCGCTTCATCAGAAGACTGCATCGTCCAGTTTGGCGTTGGCCAGCTTTGCTTGATGACAACATAATTCGGCTTCGGGGGAAATGAGGAAGTCGCCGAATACAAGACTCGGATCACGGTATCGGAGCACACTTCGACCTTCAAGTTGCCGGACGCCAGCACGAACCAAGCTCCATCCGCTTGTTGTTGCACCGACTCGACCGGATTCCTCTGGGTCCATTGGGCATTCGCCTTCGGGACCAGCAGCACGTTGGCGAACAAAACTGCAATGAGATACCAGGAACCGCGTTGTTTCATCGTTTGTCTAACCTTAGAAGCCGACCAAGGCAATTGTAAATGTTAACAATGCCGTGCCGTCCTATGCCGTGGGATGCATCAACGGGAGGTGCGGGGGAACAGGTTCGATTCGCGGTGAGCGAGTGCTGGCTCATGTAGTGAGTCGCCTTAAGTCGCCTTTCCTTACCGGGCGGTGCGGCGGCAACCCAGCGAAGTGCTATCGGTTGGGCAAGTTTCGGCGCGACGGCACAGCCGCCGCCACGTTGAAGCGGGCGGAATGTTGCAAGCCGTTCCTCAGTTCGCCAGGACTCTCGAAGCACAGAGGTGGATCGCGCGCGTTCCGGCTTAGAGCGGCCCCCGTCGTGCGGCCGCTCGATCCCTCGGACGGCTTTTCTTTTGAAATGACTTACATCTGGCAATTCGCAAGCCGGACAGTTCGGTGGGATTCCCAAGGCTGCATCCACGTTCGTTGATACCAACCCTTCGATAAGTTCAGCCCGAGATCCGCTTTTCAGTTACCACAACTGCGCGGCACCATCGGGCTGACATCAGCAGTTACGAGTGACAGGCTTCTACGGTGTTCAATTCCCTCCCCCCAGAAGAAAGTATCCCGAGTGACCGATCGTATTCGTTTCGTCACTTATCAGGGCAAGCAGACACTCCTACCTATGAACGTGCATGAATTAGGAGAAGAGTACCGGGACAAGACCGATAAAGAGCTGTTACGAGTAGCATTGCCTCCCGAGCAGTTGACGCCAGAGGCACACGTCGCACGCAACGTCGAGTTGGTAAGCAGCGGCATGGATAGCGAGGCAAATCTAAAGGTTGCCCGGAAAGAAGAGGAGGAGCGTAAAGCTGAAAACGATAGAGAGTTGGGACGCTTGGGTTTGTTTTTCCCATAAGGAGTTGGCCGTATGCGGTTTGGGAAAGCGAATTGTGTCTACAACTCCGAAATTGATGTTGAACGGTTCAAGACCACGAATCTCATAGTGTTTCTGTGCTTCCCGCTCTTACCAACAGGAACATATCTGGTGGAAAGGAAGCGCGCTCTGCCAGATCAGTTGACTGGGCTAGAAAAACTGCCTCTCGACTGGGAACAAATCCTCAGAGTATGGGTGGTCGCGGCTGGGGCCATTCTAGGGTTGATTTGGCTCATAGAGCTTGTCTGTTCTGACGCCGCGTGGAAGCTTGTCCATCGTCATTGACGTTACCAGGGGTCACTCGTTGGCCGGCTGTGGGGGCAATCGCGATGTCGCCGACAAGGCGGAATCAAGCTGCGGACACGACTTTGTTTCAATGTGCACATCCTGCCTCGTCGGTCGCCCAATTGGCTCCTACGCAAAGCCAGCCGGGCTGAGGCCCCAGCCGCTTCGCTCATGTGGCCGGACTGAAGAGTCTTTAGATCGATTTGCGAGATTTTGCACTCGATGGTCAGCGGCAAGAGGTCCCACAACATTCAGGGAGATTGTCCTCCGTATGCTCTATTTTGCTCGAGGAGACTCCTCGAGGCCGCGGTTCTTTAGCATCGCCTTCGTGTTGGGAGGCGCGCCGCGCCACGACTCGTACATCTTGGCGAGGTCTTCTGTGTTGCCGCGAGAGAGGACCATCCGGCGGAAGCGATCGCCGTTGGCGCGGGTCAATCCGCCATTCTCGACGAACCACTGGTAGCCGTCGTCGGCAAGCATCTGGGTCCAGAGGTAGGCGTAGTAGCCGGCACTGTAGCCGTCGCTTCCCCAGATGTGGCTGAAATAGGTGGAGCGATAGCGGGGCGGTATGTAGCCGATGTCGAGATGGGTACTCTCGAGGGCCTGCTTCTCGAACTGATCGGGGTTCTGTAGCGGCGCGCTAGGGGGAAGGGCGTGCCACTGCATGTCGAGTTCGGCCGCGGCGAGCAGTTCAGTCATGCTGTACCCTTTGTTAAAGGTTTCGGCTTCCCTGATCCGCGCCGCGAGCTCCTCTGGCATGGGGGCGCCGGTTTTATAGTGCTTCGCATAATGCGCGAAGATTGCAGGATAGAGGGCCCAGTGCTCGTTGAACTGCGAGGGAAATTCGACGAAGTCGCGAGCCGTTGAGGTACCGGCGAGAGTGGGATAGTTGGCGTCGGAGAACATGCCGTGCAGGGCGTGCCCGAACTCGTGGAACATGGTCGTGACGTCGGTGAAGCTGATCAGAGCGGGTTCGCCTTTGGCCGGCTTGGGCAGGTTGGCCACGTTGTACACAACAGGTTGGGTGCCCCGCAGTCGTGACTGGCCGACAAATTCGGACATCCAGGCTCCGCCATTCTTGTTGTCGCGCTTGAAGTAGTCGCAGTAAAAAAGGGCCAAGTGCTGGCCGTTGGCGTCGAACACCTCGAAGACCCGAACGTCTGGTTGGTAGACGGGGATGTCGTGGCGCTCCTTGAAGGTGAGTCCGTAGAGTTGATTGGCGGCGTAGAAGACGCCGTTCTCCAGCACATTGTCAATCTCGAAGTAGGGCTTTACCTGTGCATCGTCGAGGTCGTAGCGCGCTTTGCGGACCTGCTCGGCGTAGAAGGTCCAGTCCCAAGGCTGCAACTGGAATCTTCCTGGTTGGGCGTCGATGACCGCCTGGATGTCTTTCTCTTCGCGAGCGGCCTTTGCGGTCGCGGCCGGAACGATGGCATCCATAAACTGCAAAGCGGCCTCGGGTGTTTTGGCCATCTGATCTTCGATCTTCCACGCCGCGAAGCTCGAATGGCCGAGGAGTTTGGCCTTCTGAGCGCGAAGCTGAGCGAGGCGAGCGATCGTGTTGCGGGTGTCGTTGGCGTCGCCACGCTCGGCGCGGTTCCAGGACCGCTCGAAGATAGCCTGACGGGTGGCACGATCGCTGAGTGAAACAAGGTCGGGCTGCTGAGTCGTGTTCTGGAGTGGAATTACGAAACCTTCCAACTGGCGGCTCTTGGCGGACTGCGCGGCGGCCGCGATGCGAGCTTCGGAGAGGCCGGCGAGCGCAGCTTTGTCGACGGTGATGTAGGCTCCTTCCTTAGTAGCGGCGAGAAGTTTCTTTTTGAAGGCATTCGAGAGTGAGGACGCCTCTTCGTTGAGCTTCTTCAGCTCAGTTTTGTCAGCCTCGGAGAGGTTGGCTCCCGCGTGTACGAACCGATCGTAGTAGCGCTCCACCAGGCGGAGAGACTCGGGGTCGAGCTCGAACGATGTGCGTTGCTTGTAGATCGCGGCTACACGTGCAAAGAGTTTGGTGTTTAAGAAGATGAAGTCTTCGTGGGCGGCGAGTTTCGGGGCTTCGATGGTCTCGACATTTTGAAGGGTGGGGTTGGTGTTTGCGCCGGTGACTCCGTCGAAGGCGGCCATGGACCGCTCCAGTAAGCGGCCGCTTTTTTCCATAGCGACGATGGTGTTGTCGAAGGTGGGGGCAGCGGGGTTGTCAGCGATGGCCTGAATTTCGTCATGCTGCTGCGCCATGCCAGCATCGATCGCGGGCTGGTAGTCTTCGTCCTTGATCTTGTCGAAAGGCGGCGCCTGGAACGGCAGTGTACTGGGCGCATGAAAGGGATTGGACGGGCCGAATTCGGCGCCTGCCGCTTGTGCCGGTTTAATGGAGCCGAGCGCGATGGCTTCGGCGCCGATCAGGATGCTCATGAATAACAGCCTAATCTTTGAGGTGCGTGGTTGGCTAGAGATCATCATGGCTATGGGGATTCCCTTTATTTCTGATTGTAAAGTATGGTGCCCGCTCCTCATGAGCCCCCGGGTCTGCATGAGTTACAAATCCGGGGCCTTGCAAACCAAGGTCATTTATGGATTCGTAATAAATTTGACACGGTGGGAGTCACGCTTCCCGCACATATCGGTATCGACCGTCTGCGCATGTTGTCCGAAGCGCCCGGTATTCGAGCTTTGCCTACGAATAAACCAAAGCAACGGCAAGAACAACTCCAGATGCCACTCCATGCTTCATCTCGGACCAGCCCAGGCTCCTTACATCCAAGGATTCCGTTTGCGGAAAGAACCACAGCGTTCCTCGAAGCCGCGCGGGAACAAAAGCTACGATCACTCAGGGCGGGAAGGCAAGCCATAACGATGCGATGACCAAAGCCGCAAAACATACCGGCTGCGCCAGGAAGAAGATCCTCCCCTGAGCAAATTCCTGGGAAAACGTAGCTGCACGGGCAGATGGATCCGGAGTTGCACGAAATGAATCTGGTTGCCTGCGAATATCCAATTGGCCGCCCATAAAACGAAGGCCCGCTCGCTTAGCCGTCCCGTGCTGACGTAGTAGGCAGCTGGTGCAGTGCACGTGAGGCCAATTGCACCCGCTAACTGAGCTGCCATTCGCGCTCTCCCCAATTGGAGATCGCTATCGAGCAGACCGAAGGAGTTTTCCTTCGCTCAACTTCGCAAGACATAATCTTGGGGTCGCAATCGGCATTCGAGCGCGCGGGAAGAAGGGGTCGCGGATGTTATTGAAGCCATCGAACTACAGGCAGCGGGAGCACATGAGTTGAAATCATCGGTTAGCGCTTCGGGATTCGTGCGCCATGCGGAGCGCTAGGTCAGAGGCTGCGGTGAACCGAAACAAATCACCTGGCCGAGTAACCGAGACGATGCGTATTTCGCTCTTTGGGCTTCGCCGGTCAGCCAGCCGCATCAAGAGACTGGGCATTGCCCAAAGCGACCCCCTCAATCGCTTCCATGACTGCACCGATTCCATTTACGTCTTTGGAGAGAACGGTGCGAACGCCAGCAGCGGCAGCCAGTTCTGATAGTTGGGGAGTTGCGAACATCGTATACATCAGTATCGCGCACTCCGGAGCGAGGAGGCTCAACCCTCGTGCAGCTTCAAGTCCGTTCATCAAGGGCATAGCATAGTCGAGCAAAACAACGTCAGGCTTTACCCTACGAACGAACTCTATGGCGGCGGTACCGTTCTCCGCTTCTCCGCAAACCATCCAGTCTTTCCTCATCTTTAAACACATCCGTAGCGCGGCTCGCACGTTCGCATTGTCATCGACTATAAGGATTTTTGTCATTTGCTCGACTGACCTCTTGACTCCGATTCAGTGCCTTAAACGGAGAAATATCGGAGCCCGGATCCCGTGGCCAGTGGCTCCGCACAAATTGTTTCGTAGACGTTGTGGCGAGGCGAAGGACGAGTATTGCTGCTTTCCGATTTGAAGACTTTTCATCCAGGAAGTAAATGGCAACAATGGTGCATCAGAGCCACACGAACGAGCTAAGGCACTCTTTGGTAGTCCGCCGCCCGGCTCTGATCAAACCGTGCGGTCCTTGGCGATTCTTACGGCAATCACCGAATGAACAATCGTCAGCATCCAATATCGAAACCGCAGAAAGGTGGCGACAGAAACGTTCGCCGGAGATTAGCCTCACGGAACTGGGCGTGCGAAATATGTACTTCTCCATCGGGAATTGTGGCAAGATGTGTGCCGGAGTGAAGCCGAATGCCAACGCTAGATTGCGCAATCTGTAGTAGGCCCTGCACGCTTGAACAGTGCCAGATAGTGCAAGATAGACGAGCGCGGACGTGCTGTGCATTACCAGCATCTCGCCGACAAAATGCTGCGGCAAGAGAGCGAGACGAGTCCAAAGCCGAATTAGGCAAAGAAGCATCGTAATTCGCTATGGTCTCCGGGATTCCCAATGACCGGATGCGGGGAGACTGGATGTAAGCGAGGAACGTATGAAAGGCACGGTAAGGTGGTTCAATAACGCAAAAGGATATGGGTTCATCGGACGAACGGATGGCCCAGACGTTTTTGTTCACTTCAGCGCCATCACATGCGAAGGATACAAGAGTTTGAAGGAAGGCGACGATGTGGAATTTGAAATCACCGAAGGCAAAAACGGGCAGCAGGCGGCTAATGTGAAAAAAACAATCCTTTGAACGCAAGCCCAACACATACTGGCTCCCGAGATTTGCAATAGAGCCGTCTAGGACGGCGGCACTTGCGGTTCGTTCGCAGATTTCCCGGGAGAGATGGCCGTTGCAACAAGCCTTTCACGGCGCACTGAAGTGTCCGTAGAAAAGCACTTCGGTTGTTCAGGTCACTTTGTGGAGCCTGCTTCAGGCGGTCGTCCTCTCTGGCAGAAAACGGTCAATCGGAGCATTTGCTGGATAGCGCCAGATTCCGTAAGCCCCGATGGACTGGCTCGACCAAATCACATTCCAGTTCGTGAATGCGGTCCGCCTTGCTCTCGTATGCAGCCCGTTCTGCGGGTGATTGCCCAAGGAAGACCTCATCCTCTCGCGTCTTACTTTGTTCCTTGAGGAGCCGCGTGAGTTCGGATTCCGGTGTTTCTTCGCTCATGATCGACATCGTAGATAGTTAAGCATCGCGTCTGCTGTGCTTGGGGGCTAGCGCGGCGTTGCCGTGTCTGCACCACCAAGAGGAACAGGCGGAACAGAGGAGCTGCCCGTTCCTTCGCATCTCCGATGTTGGTCAACGTACGATGCGGACTTATTCGCTGTCTATTCAAGATTGCACAGTTCTTGAAATATGGTGCTCGACGCTCCCGAACAGTTGAAGGAAGCGCCAATCCGCAGGCTAAAAGATGAACTGGAACAACTGGAACCCGGAGTTTTGAAGCAAGAACGGGACGGGGAAAGCATGGCTGAGCTATCACACGAGCATGGCAGGTCTGCCAGCAGAAGCCGGGCGAGTTTGCAAACCGAGAAGGCGGACGTAACCGCCTCCCCGGATGAAGGGTGCACGCTTGTTAAGCGGTTGCCAGATCGGGAGCGGATATATTGTGGAAGGTCGAGTTGACAATGTCAAAGGTTTGAACCTTGGGCGTTCCGTCGATAAATCTCGCCAGCGTCTTCAACACTTGCTGGTAGGTATGGGCGTTGTAATTGTCAGCATCGTTCTTGTTATCCCACAGGCTGATTGCAGTCACATCAACTCCGCCGGGACCAGCGAAAGTGATTTCGTCCTTAAAGCCATTCTGCTTACGAAGCAAAGGAAGAACGTCTTTTTCAAATGCTCGTGTGTAATCGGAAAGCATATTGGATTTCAGATGGATAGAGATATTGCGTGCAAACATAGGCAACCTCCTTAGGGTTGGGGCTGCTAAGAAAGACTACTTCAGATGGGCTGACTTAGTTCAGGAAACCTGAAATGAGGAGAAAATGATGACCACCTCAATTACGACCCTAGCCTTATGTGGTGGGACTGTCAAACAGCGATTCGACAAGTTCAAAGTTTTTTCCAGTCGGTCAGCGCCACCAATTCATCGAGGATTTCCTGCAACCTTTGAAGTCGGCGTTCATGATCCCCGGCTGCGCCGGGCATCTTCTTGCCATATTGCACATATTCGCGATTCGCTTCGCTGATTTGCGCTATCTCATCGCGCAACTTGGCGATGCGTTCTCTGATCGGAGTTTTCATGGCGATAGGTTAGCAGAGGGGTCTGGTATGGCGGTTGCCGACGCCACGTCCTACATCTCGACCGGAGACTTTTGCTCTGAAACGAACAACAAGGCCAGCAAAATAGCTGGCCCAAAAGGAGACGAGATGACGCTGGTCGTTCACTTCTGCATACTGTCATTCTTCATGCTGTCTGTCGCCATCTTGAGGGACATGACGTGAACCTCGTTCTTATCGGCATACACGTGCGCGGTGAGCGTCACATGATGTCCTTCGTGGCCTTTCACCGCATCCGGGTTGCTGATTGTCCAACTCTTACCGTCTTTGTCGCTTACAAAGGTCTTTCCGTCGTCGCCGATTTTGCCCGTAACCTTGACCGCCTTTGCGGATGTGTCGGCCTTCATGTTGTCCTGCTTCATGGTGTCCTGAGCCACCGCGACACCACACGTTAGCAGGCTAAGGGCAAAGCAAAAGGTTATTAACTTTTTCATCTTGGTCTCCGTCTTTTAAAGTAATCGGTAGCCGGCAAAATTATACGCCTGAGTAAGTTCGTCGGTTCTTCTGGCTTCTGCAGCCCGTCTCCGATAGGGTCATGCACGATGGTGCGAAAAGCTGATGCTTCACGCCGCGAGTTTCAAGCTCGCATCCACCAGCCTCTAGCACATTTTTGACCCATTCGCTGTCCCGACCATAGGTGAGCGCAATCAGGAATCCCTCCGGCGCTCGAAAAACATTCACCGGCGTCCGGTAGACCCTCCCGATTTTCGACCAACGTGTGCAAGGATGCCGAAGGCGGGTAATCGTGCGGCGAATCGGCCCGTAATTCGGTCCGTCACCGCCAAGTTGAAGGCTGCGATCCACCGTTTGCGGAGCCGGGTTAGAAGGATGGGAGCCAGAAGCAGTGCCAGAAGCAGGATGACCACTGTTTCCACCAACAACTAAGACGAGGGCTAATCCGCAGGGAGATCCCCCGGTTCCGCCGGGGAGGCAGCAGAACTTTGACAAATCCGGGAGTGGGCTTCGTTCAGGAGCGAGACGACCAGTGAGGGATCTCCCGTGCCGAGACCGCCGGAACAGGCTTCCGTTCGCCTCTGCTCCGTTTGTGAACTTGGGATCTTGACTTTAACCGATTGCGATCAGGCCCCTTTTGAGGGGCCCGCAATCGTAATACCTCCGGCTCTGCCGGAGGATACGTATTGCAGCTTCGCATACTCAGCTTTGGCTTGCTTCAGGATGGGGATGTCGGGATCAGCGTCTTTCCAAAGGGTGAGGAAATCTTTGTAGGCGGCGAGCGCTCTGACCCGGCAGCATCGGCATCCGCGCACGGCGATGTCCTCGACTGCAAGGTGTTAGCGCGAGCCCTTCCCAGAGGCGCCGACTGTGCGATGAAGGGGTTGCTGCAATTTTCGAGGGCGTCGATTCTGCCTCAACGGTGGTAAACTCTTGCCTTTCGGGGACAAGGCCATGAACGTTGCGACCGACCGTTTTCGTCTGAAGCTGAGGGTCTTGAGCGACGAGGAACTGTGGTGCCTCCTCCTTTGTCATCCGCAGGAATGTCTACAGGAATTCTGGAAAGAAGTGAAAACACGAAAAGCGGCTGGTAGGTTAGCCCAGAACAGTCCATTCTGGACGATGAGCGAACTCGCGGCCTACGGTCAACCGCGATACTCCGGTGCAGGACATTCCAACCTCATTGAACCTACCCGTGAGGAGTGGGAAGCGCACAAACGCCGGAAGATGTTTCGAGTGATCTCGGCCTAGCGGACAGAGCCATAAAGTGAAAGCTCACACCATGCCATTTGCAGCTTCGCGTACTCTGCTTTGGCTTCCTTCAGGACGGGGATGTCGGGGTCTGCGTTTTCCGAGAATGCGATCACCACTCCCCCGCCCGTAGAGCCTTCGCAGGCTATTCGCTGCGTAGCTTTTCTCCAACTCCCTGACCGGTGCTGTGGCTCGGGAAGCATCGCCAATTTTGAGCCAGAGCGAGCGCTGCCAGCACTTTCACATCTCGACCCGAAGACGACGCCAAAGCCGCCGTGATACCTTACTTCGCAGAAGCAGTGTCGCCCACTCCGCCTCACGTAGGGCGGCATTCACCTGCCACAGCGCCGCAGTCTCTTGGGAGTCTGAGCGAATGGCCGAGTCCATTGCCCGGCGAGAAAAATCCCGCGCCTAGCTCACCCGTCCGTAATATGACTCAGGGTCAGATTGGGCCGAGCGCAGAAAGTCTTCGTCTCCGGGCTTCCCCGCTCCCCAAGCCACCTGCTGTTCCATCTGCGCGGTATCCCCTCGAAGAAACGCAGGATAGTATATGGCCACGCGCAGAATTCCGCCGTCTAATTTGCGCGCCGATGCTTCATCGAACGCAGTCTTGGCTTCGTCCAACCGATTCAAGTTGAGGGGTTGAGGTAGGTCTCTCCCAAGTTTGCATATTCGGCCACGTCATCCGTCGCAAGCCGCAATGCCTCCTGAGATTCCGCGGCAGCCTTTTCATACTGCCCAATGAGAGGGTAAGTCACGTCCAAGTTAGCGTGCGGTATGTAATCACGAGGATCGTTTGCGATCCAAAGTTCGAGGGTCCGCGATTCCTTCTCGATTTCTCCGGTGGCACCAAAATAATCGACCCGACTGTTCGAGTGCTGATGCTTTCTGGATTTTCTTCCTTGCCGGATAAGCACCTCGGTCTGGTGGACACATGGGTGCGCACAAAGCAAAATCCGAACCCCGAAGTTTTGTTGGTCAAACTCAGTCAGCTTCTCCAAAAGCGATCACCCCCGGCTCGGTCCAGTGATAAAACAGGTTCGTTACTTTACTGAATCTGCCTGCATCCCCGGTTTAGCAGAAGCCCGAAGCATCGGCTCTTGTTACGTCGTGTGGTCTGCCCGATCATCATGGATCGTGGTGAACTTAGGGCCGATGTTAGGGATGGAAATAAGGCGAAGTCAACAGAATGCGGGAAGCCAATTGTGCGCCGAGGCCAGTCTTCATCGCTGGGCGAATCCTAACGAATATAGAAAGCCGCGAAGTCGCACAGCTTATCCCCAAGTACTTTCGCAAACTTCCGCCACCTCAGTTTGCCAGCGGGTTCGTGGTGTAGCAAGCTGTGTTGACGATCGGGGTAGTGCCACCAGCGGAAACCGCCGAACGCACCACACCGTCCTCAACCGCGCAATAGTACTTGCTGCCACTCGACGCGCTGGTCGGTGTCGCGGTGGTGAGGAACTGGGTAAGCTGGTTCGTTCCCGGCGCAGCGGCAAACTGATATCCGCTCTTGCCGTTGGTGCCGGCCGTCGTGCTGTTGCCGCCACCGTTGGTGGCGAGGTTCTGGTCAATTAAGCAGGAACCGGATGAACTCGGCGTGCAAGGAGCGACTCCGCCCAAGGTGATCAAGCTCGCTGCAAAGCCGATGGTGGGATAGGACGAGGCATAGCCGATTTCCCCCATCACGACGGTGCGCTCTCCGGCGGCCGCAGACGAATCGTTGGCCGCCATCTTAGCTCGCATCAGGTTAGGAATAGCAATAGCTGCAATGATCAGGATGATCGCAACCACGATCAGCAGCTCAATCAGTGAGAAACCCTTTTGTTTCCGCATCCCAGACCTTCTCCCCTTTTTCTAATACTTTATAATGTTTACGCTCTTCTATCCAAACTCGGAAGTTACCGTAGGTTACCGCTGGCTTCGGGCAGTTCTTTTTTGGTTCCCGGTTGACATCGCCAAACCTTCGTATGAGTCTGCCGAATTTCCGTGGGCAGCGCTGCGTCGGGAACGTCAATCGACACCGATACTTCTTGTTAGGGGATCTCGCCAAGCCCGCGTACCACTGTGCGCTTCTCGTTGGCAATCGATGCTGCCATGATCGACCTCCCGATTTAGAAAACATCGCAAGCAGGCTTGCCCAAGCCCCGGCAGCGATCGGCGGTTTCACTCCGAGTAGCCATCTTCTTCCTCGTCATCATCCTCATCTTCTTTGCCGTCGCGTTCATCTTCCTCTTCGTCTTCTTCATCGCTTGGCTCTTGCCGCAGGAGGGCTTCAGCAGCAACTGACCGATCAGGAGAGTCTGCGTCGGAGCATTCTGGATGTATTCTGCTCATGTCCAAATAGTACGCCTCATTTCCCTTTTGGAAAGACTGAGTGCAATGGACTGCTATAATGGCGATTAGGGCGTTTACGTTTTTCTGCCTCGTTCAGGTCTTCTGACCTAAGCCAGTCCATCTGAAGTTCTCCCACCTTAGGCTTTTCAGCGAGTGAGCGGTCTGCGCACCCCGTTTGGTTCAGGATTCGCCAAGAAGGGTCGATTGTATGTGCGCAACCAGTATCTCCTTCGGTTTACTGATTTTCGGGTTCGCAATTCTGCTGCTCCACTGGATGCACAATAAAACAGAAACGGGCGAGTTCCAGTCACAACGGATTTGCCCATTTTGTGGATTGATCACATCTCGGACAAAAGAACGTTGCTTGGAGTGTGGCGTGGCTAGCGCCTCGGAGCGGCGGGGGCATAAAGCTGATCCGCCCCGGAGCCGACCTGCTGCCTTAGCCTTTCTCGGCATCCTTGATGGGTAAACTCAGCCTCCATGGCGAACCCGGAGCGGATGATGTCCGCCACAGTACGAATTCGGGAGCGCAGTGCGAAGTCACATACCGCCGATGTCGGATGGCGTCCTCCTGAAGCTAACGGATTGGGGTGGGTGCAGTGAAGCTCGGCCCAAACAAACGGCATATAAGGGCGGCTGGAAGATCGCCAAGGTGACGGCCTGAAATTAAGGCTAATCCCGACCTTCTACTGACCCATGGGTTCCAAAAGAAGGAGCGTCACCCTACATTACTGTAGACGAACTCCCGAGGCTCACTTTTTGGGCATGCCTGCAGGAATCCGGGAGCAACTTGGAAAATTGTGTCGCGTGGCGTGCCTCACTGTTCTCAGTGATTGCGCCTCCGGAGCAGAGGTTCATATGTCCCAAATGCGTAAGGATATCTTCACTGACC
>Ga0187875_10000732_pt1 | contig 26437 bp, 24 predicted proteins | sample June2016WEW_17_1_2_FD_132978 | JGI IMG/M metagenome (GOLD analysis project Ga0187875, IMG submission 132978) | Peatland microbial communities from SPRUCE experiment site at the Marcell Experimental Forest, Minnesota, USA - June2016WEW_17_10 | ecosystem: Environmental > Terrestrial > Soil >...
CCCCAGGCCATTGCGAGCTGGGACCAGCCGTCGTGCAATGCGGAGCATCCGGGGATCAGCGTAAGGCAAGCCGCCTCCGGCTCTGCTCCGCCCTGCGATTTTGTTCTGTTACAATCCCTCCGAAAACCCCCACCACGTAAGGCATACGTGTGCCCGCGCAAGCCACCTCTGACCGCGCTTGCCGCCGGCGCGCATCCCCACTCAGTGGCTCGCCGCGCTGCAGCCGGCCGCGGCACCAGGCGCGGGCGCGTGGATTACGCCTACCAGCGCTTCGCGCAACCGCGCCGCATGCTCGCTGTCGCGGCGCACGAAAACCTCGGGCCACTGGCCGGCCATGTTGCCGATGTAATCGTACTTCGCGATGATCCGCGGATAGGTGCACAGGTCGGCGTAAGGGCCGCTACCGCCGGCCTGCCGCGCATAGACGTCCGGGTAGCCGGCGGTCGAGGCCAGATAGTGTTCCAAACGCTCGCCATAGTCGGGCGCAGTGTGATGCAATGCCACGAAGGTGTCGTTGAGCCCGATCAGATCGACAAACGGCGCATCCGAGAAATAGGCCAGTTTGCCGGCCTCGGTGGATGCAATCCGCACCCCGGGCAACTGCCGCAGCCGCTCCCCCAGCAGCATGAACGACGCATGGTCGTCGGTGGCCTGCCGCGCCGCGATCTTCATTTCCGCCGCTTGCCCGAAGCTGTAAAATGCGACCACCGCGCACAGTGCGCCCACCGCCGCCGGCCGCCCCCGTCCCGCGCTTCCCGGCGTTCCGATCAGGCCGCCCAGTGCCACGGTTCCGGCGAAAATCAACGGAACCAGCAGCGGCGCCTGATAGCGCATCCCGAAGTTCATGATCGGCAGGACCGCGAAAAGATAGATATAGAAGACCAGTGCGCCGGCCAGCACAGCCCTCACCCGGCGCGGCAGGGTCTTAGAATCACCGGCCGCAGCCAGGGCGATGAAAGCCAGCCAAATAGCTGCGGTGCTGAATAATTGAAGCTGAAAGCTCATTACCCAGCGCCAGGTCTGCTGCAGCAGCTTTGGATTCTGGGCTAGTTCCAAAAATGATATTTTGAGGTATACGGGGAGTGGTAGCGCGGTTGTAAAATAGCGCCCGATGGCGATAGTTTCGGCGGCAACGATTACTACCGATGAGACTACGGCTGCCCCGGCCAGGAGTAGTCTCTGCGCCGGCGCTTCCATGAGAATCACCAGCACCAGGGCGGAGCAGCAGAACACGGTGGCATCCGGCCGCGCCAGGTAGCTCAGCCCTGCCGCCAGCGCCGTCAGCGCCACTGCCACCGCCGGCCGGTGTACCGGTAATCTCATTGCAAGATAAACACTTGCCGCAAAAACCAGAAACGCCAGCGAGGTGTCGATGCCGCTGCCGGCATGTCGCGAAAACACCGGCGTCAGGGCCAGCGCCAAGCTCCCCGCGAGCGCCAGATAACCCTGGTCCGCGCGCAGCGCCCGGCGCAACGCCAGGTATAGCAGGACGATTGTTAAGGCTCCAAACCCCAGGCCCAGATAGCCTGCCGCCTGTGGCGGATCGTTGTGAAACAGCGTTTGGACTGTGCCCACCATTACCACCCAGGCAATGCCCGTGATGCCCTGGTCATGCGGCATGCCGATGTTCCAGTTCAGTCCGTGCCCCGCGGAAAAATGCGCCGCATAGCGATAAACTATAAAACTGTCTTCGACCGTACTGGGAAATGGAAAGTAAAAGCGAACCAGAAGGGCATAGATAATGATGCATCCGAGCAGGCTGACAATCCGCGTAATCCTGCCAGTCGTATACAAAGAATCATGTTCGGTCGGCATGTCGGTGAATTAGCTATGAATGGCCCGTGGACAATCTAAAACCTACTAGAGGCGGTGCTGAAACGCAAGACTTCGCTATGGGACCGAGGCCCATCGCGCGCAGCTTCGCGGCGAGTTCCGGGCGCGAGTACAAAATGGGGGCTTCGCCCGCCATAGCGGGCGCACTCCGGACCGGCCGGGTTTCTACGCGCGCGCTATCCGCGGTCGAATGGACGCCGCGGCATGGGGCGGGAAATGGAAACGGCGCGGAGCCTGTTGTCCGCGCCGTCAATCTGGAGGAAGGTTCGAGCTTCAGTTCTGAGGCTGGTCCCGGCGTTTCAAGGTCGGCCGCTCGTCGTCGCCTTCTTTAGTCTGCTGGTTCGAAGTGTCGTCCCCGTCGATCGTCGTTCCGCCCGCGCCCGGCGCCTTGCGTAGGCGCGGTCGGTTCGGATCGGCGCTGGCGGTCTTGCGGTGGTTCTCCAGCATCATCAGCCGGTCGCGCACATCGTCGAACTCCGACGTCGTCACCACGTACTCCGGCTTTTCCTTGAGGTACTTGGCCGTGATCTCCTGTACCTTCACAATGCGGTCGCCCGTCGGCGGATGAGACGTAAACATCTTCGAAATCGTGCCCGGCTTGCGCTTCTCCATCGACTCCAGCCGCTCAAATATGTCCACGAAGCCGTTCGGGTCGTAGCCCGCTTTGTACATGTATTGCAAGCCCAGCATGTCGGCTTCGGACTCGAACTCCCGCGAGAACTTGAGGAACGTGATGGGGATCAGGAGGTTCGTCGCCTGGTAGATCCCGTACATCGCCCAGCCTCCGCCGAGGATCATCATCGGAATCGTCGCCAGGTTCACGATGCCCGCGCGCGTCATCTGCCGAGTGGCGTGCCGCGCCGCGATGTGCGCCAGTTCGTGGCCCATCACGCCCGCAATCTCGCTCTCGTTCTGCGCCAGCTTGAGTAAGCCCGTATTGACGAAGAAAAACCCGCCCGGCAGCGCCATCGCGTTCGGTTCGTCGGTTTCCAGCACCTTGATGCTCACCGGCACCTTCACGTCCGAGTTGCGCACCAGGTTCTGGCCCACCCGGTTCACATACTCGGCAATGATCGGGTCGTCCACGATCTTGGCCTGGCGCTCGATCTCCATGGCGTACTGCTTGCCCATGGCGATCTCTTTTTCCATGGAATACCAGTTCACACCGCCGTCGACTTTGCGGTTTCCAATCTGGTCCGGATCTTTTTCTTTGTCGTCGGCGGCCAGCGGGAGGGCCATCAATGCCCCGACGGCAAGGATCGCGACATGTGGACGAAAACCCCGAAAGGTCATGGCTGCTCCAGTGAGGTGTGGGAACCTGGCACCAGTATAGACCAATTACACCGCGGCCGATCCCGACCCCTATGCTCTCTAACGTACAGTCATAGAGATGGGTTACGATAATCAACCGATGCACTCGCTTGCGCCCGACAATACTCCGCTCTGGCAGACCTGGCGTGAGGAGTTCCCGGTCACCGGGAAATTCGTCTATCTGAACCACGCCGCCGTGGCGCCCTTGCCCCGCCGCACTGCCCGCGCGATGCAGGATCTGGCCGAGGATGCCTGCCTCAACGGCTCATTCCACTATGCGGATTGGCTCGCCGCCTACGCCGCTACCCGCGCCGCCGCCGCCCGCCTGGTGAACGCCGACCTTTCGGAAATCGCCTTTGTTAAGAACACTTCCGAGGGCATCGCCACCGTCGCTCTCGGCTTCCCGTGGCGTCCCGGCGATCGCATTGTCGCCTTCCGCGAAGAATTCCCAGCTAATTACTACATCTGGAAGAAAATCGAGGAGTCGCACGGCGTGACCGTCGATTGGCTCTCTTGTTTCGACCCAATGGAAACCATCGCCGCCGCAGCTCGCGGCGCGCGGCTGCTGGCGATCAGCTTCGTCCAGTACCTCAGCGGCTATCGGGCCGACCTTGCCGCCATCGGCGAAATCTGCCGCCGGGAAGGCGTTTTCTTTTTCGTCGACGCCATCCAGGGCCTGGGCGCGTTCCCCCTCGATGTTCGCGCCATGAACATCCAGGCCTTCGCCGCCGATGGTCATAAGTGGCTGCTCGGTCCGGAAGGGCAGGGCCTGTTGTACGTCGACGAGGCTTGGCAGGACCGCATCCAGCCGGTCGAGTTCGGCTGGACCACCGTGGCCGGTTACAACGACTACGCTTCCCGCGACATGACGCCGCGCCACGACGCCGGCCGCTATGAGTGCGGAACCCTGAATACGATCAGCCTGTTCGGCCTCCGGGCGTCGCTCGATCTGATCCTGGAGGCCGGCGTCGAAAGAATTGCGCCCGCGGTCCAGGCGCTCACGGACCAGCTGGTTGAGGGAGCAGGGAAGCTGGGCTACGAGGTTCTCGGCCCGCCGCGCACGCCTTCCAACAGCTCCGGCATCGTCTGCATCCGCCATCCGCAAATCGATGCCCGCCTGGTCCATACCCGCCTGCGCGACAGTGGCTTCCAGACGGCGCCGCGCCAGGGCTGGGTGCGCGTCTCGCCGCACTTCTACATCAGCCCGCAAGATATGGACGCACTGCTCTCCACGCTGCCGCGCCCGTAGGCAGGGATCAGAATGAGCCAGGTGAATTCCTCCCGGTTGGTCGCGCTCCAGGGCCGCGCGCACGGCGACGTCGATTGGGCTACCGTCCACTCGCATCTCGCCCGCTTCTTCGACGCCAATCCGCACATCGTCTGATTGAGCGCGCCTGGCAGCCCCCTGGCAGTTCCCTAGACACACGAAAACCGCCGCAGCCCCAGCGGCCCCGGCGGTCTTCCAATTAACAAACGGTCTCTAACGCCCGCCCTGCACCTTCGGCGTGGCCAGGTAACCGGCAATCTGGTCTTTCTTCACGCTGTTGACCACGATCTCGTATGGCTGCCGCGCCTTCGAGGTGTAGAACTGGATCGGCTCGTTCACGCCTTTGTCCTTCTTCTCCACCACCTTATCGTCGGCCGAAACGTCCACCGTGAAGCGGTTCTTCTTCGGATCGACATTCTTGAGCTGCAACATGATGTCGCCTACCCGCTGCGGCGCTTTCGACTTGCGCGGCAGCGTGAACTCGAAGTAATTGCGGTCGTTGAGCGCCTTCAGCGCGGCCAGTTCTTTTCCATTGGTCGCGATCAGCCCGCTCTGCACGCCCAGATCGCCCTGCGTGCTGTGCAATGTTGCGATCGTCTTATCGAGTTCGCTCTTGTTAGCCGAAACCTCGGTCTTCACGTTTGAGACGTCGGACGAAACCTGGCCGATCTTGGATGTCGCGGCCTCATCCACCTTGGTGATCTGGCTCTGCAGTTCCTGCTTCTGTTGTTGCTGCTGCACCGCCAGCTTCGCCGCCAGTTCTTCGGCTCGTTTGGTGGCGTCGATTTTGGCTTGTCCCGCCGCCTGGCTCGCCTGCCTGCGCGCTTCGCCCAAGTCAGTCTGCAGGTCCTGAATGTTTTTCTTCGCCGCGGCGCTCGTCACGCTCTCGGTCTCACGCACGCGCCCGACTTCATTCAGAATCGATTCCTGCATCTTGGCGGTCTGCTGCTTCACGCTGTCAATTTGCAGGAAAAGGAAAATGTTGGCGGCGATCAGCGCGATCACTGCGCCGAACAGAATCGCGAACTTCATCCCCGAGTTGTCATGCGCGGGCGGCGTGTAGCCGGGCTGGGGGTTATACGGTAATCCGGACATTCTTAGCTCTCTCTTTCTTTGGACAAGTGAGGAATCCGCACGGAGTTACGGGGCTCCCAAGGCCTCTCTCCAAACCTCTGAACAGACCTTCATTATCCTATCATCCGGGACGCGATCGGGAGCCGCTCCGTTTCCACCCTGCCCCGGATCCCCCTGTTTTGCCACTATTGATCCCCTGTTTCCGGTCCCATGGCACCGCTTTTGCGCGCCGGCCGGGCGAATTCCAGGTACTCCTGCTTTGGGATGCCCGGCTCAAAGCAGCGCCGGCAGCGCGCTTCGTACATGCCGGCCGCGCCGACCAGAATCAGATCGTCGCTCTCATAAAGCCGTTGCGTGTGCTTGGCCGGATTGCCGCAGCGCATGCATACGGCCAGCGTCTTGGTGATCGATTCCGCGCGGCACAAAAGCTCCGGCAGCGGCGCGAACGGTCGTCCCATGTAGTCCGTGTCGAGCCCTGCAATGATCACCTGCTTGCCGCCGTCTGCCAGCCGCTCCGCCACGTCGATCAGCGCCGGCCCCAGAAAATTGGCTTCGTCGATGCCCACCACCTGCGTGCGCGGGTCCGTGCGTTCGAGGATCTGGCTAGCCTCGCCCACCACCTCCGAGTTCATCCGTGTGTCGGCGTGGCTGACAATCTCGTTGGGCGAGTAGCGCACATCGATGGCGGGCTTGAACACCTGTACCCGTCGCCGCGCAATCACGGCCCGCCGCAACCGCCTGATCAGCTCCTCGCTCTTGCCGGAGAACATGGGCCCGCAAATGACTTCGATCCACCCGATATGCCCCGTGACGACATCCATACTGGTCAGAATATCGCCCCGCGTCTTTCGACGCGCGGCCACGGCCTCACTCCTGATACGCTGTCCCTTGTGAAACGAATTGCTTTCCTCATCCTCTTTGTCGCCGTCGTCGCGCTGGCCCTGTTCATCCCCGCGACGCGATACTCCATTCTTGTCCTGGCCGGCCACGGGCACGGCTGCTCGCTGGCGCGCGCCTTCGATATCCCGCGCCACGAGAAAGATATAACCCAAGTCAAGGACGATGTCCTGAGTCAGACGCGGCTGATCGAGAAGGAGCGCAACGGTCTCGAGCACTACGCCACGCCCGATGGCGACTACTGGACTCCCGCCAACAGTCTCTACATTCTGCCCTTCAACATCGCCGAGCAGCTCACGCACATCTATGGCACGGGCCCGCGCTCAGTCCGCAAGGGCGACATCGTGCTCGATTGCGGCGCCAACGTCGGCGTGTTCATCCGCACTTCGCTGCGCGCCGGCGCGGAAAAGATCGTCGCCATCGAACCCGCGCCCGACAACATCGAGTGTCTGCGCCGCAATTTCCCTCAGGAGATCGCCTCCGGCCGCGTCGTCCTCGTGCCCAAAGGCGTTTGGGACAAGGAAGATTTCCTCGACCTGCTGGTCGATCCGGATAACCAGCCCGCCGATAGCTTCGTGATCCACCGCCCCGGCGCCAAAGCCGTCGCCCGCGTCCCGCTCACCACCATCGACCACCTCGCCGCCGAGTTGCAGCTCCCGCGCGTGGATTTCATCAAGATGGACATCGAAGGCGCTGAGGTCCGCGCCCTCGCGGGCGCCAAGGGGACACTGGCGCGCTTCCATCCGCGCATGTCTCTGTGCACTTATCACGTCGATGACCACCCCCGCCAGGTCCCGATCGCCGCGCGCGAGGGCTGGAGCGGCTACTCCGTCGAATGCGGCACCTGCCTCTATGGCGATTGGAAGGTTCGGCCCGAGGTCCTTTTCTTCTTCTAAGAAAGTAGAAGCGCCTTCTGCCGGGGTCCGCCCGCAGACCTCTCATCCGGCCCTGGCACGCCGCTTGCGCGCGGTGTCCGAACCTGAAACCCGTACCGCAGTTTCTCGGTTTCTACCTGTCGAAAGATACTTATCGAATCGCCTGCCCGAAGGCCCGCAAATGCCCGCCAAGGCATCCTGGAGCGCAATTTAAGCCGCGCTAATACCTCCCGCGGCGGCGATGAATCCCTTGCGCCCGGCCCCTTGGCGCGTTGCATCCCCGCACCAGCATGGAGTCTGAAAATAAAAAGCCGGCGTGGACTCGGAGGAAGATCCACGCCGGATCATTGCCAGCTTGAATCGGAGGAATGCTGGCTAGCTCGTACCAGATGTACGCTCTGCAAGGGATATTATCACAGCAGTCCAGCGTTGCAAACACGCGTTAGTACTACTCCCGCTGGTACTCTCCCTCAATCGCATTGTTTCCGCTCCCTCAAATCATGAAGAACAGGCTCAGCCGTGGTAGCCCTGCTTTTTCATATACTTTCCTGTCGAGAAAACTCCTCTCCAGCCGCGCCAGTTGATCGCCCGTCATCTTGCTGCGGTATGGCCGCAGTTGCAATTCCAGTTCGCGCCGCATCTCGAACAGTTCCTCGTCCGTCAGACGCGTCCGCGCCACCGCCGCCATCTTTTCTTCGATCGCCGTCAGCCGTTGATCCAGTTCCTGCGGATCTTTCAGTTGCTCCTCCAGCGCGCCCAGCGTCCGCTCCACCGCCAGCGCAATCTCCTCATAACCCGCCAGCGCCGTCAGCGTCGACTGCGCCCGCTCCAGGTGCGCCCGCACCGTTCCTATCGGGAATGCATCCTCCGCCGCGCCCGCGGCACCCTGCGACGGCACGTTTTTGGCCATCGCCTCCGCTTCCCGCATCACCGCCTGGGCGCAATAGGCCAGCGAATTCACGAGATTCGTCCGGTTCTTTCTCTGCCGCCATTTGTCGAACGCCGCTTCGATGCCCCGCAGCACCGCCTCCAGCGGCACGCCGCCGTTCTTCCACGCTTCCACCAGCGCCCAGTCCAGCGGCGACAGCAGAAACAATCCGCTGCCCCGCGCCTTCTGGAAATGCTCTTCCACCTCGGTGAAATAGTTGAAGTAATTCAACCGCCACTCGCGCGCGTCGTCGCTCATCTCATCGCGCCTCAGTGCCGGTTGCGCTCCCAGATGCGCTGCAATCCTTCCAGCGTGAGGTCCTCGTCCAATTGCCGGATGAAACGCGAACTGGGCACGATCAGCGCCGCCTGCCCGCCCGTGGCGACGATCATCGTCTGCGGTCCCAACTCTGCCAGCGCGCGCTCCAGCAGTCCGTCGATCAGCCCTACGAATCCGTAAAACAGCCCCGACTGGATGCTGCCCACCGTGTTCGTTCCGATCACCTTCTCCGGTTCCCGGAACTCTACCATCGGCAGCTTGGCCGCCTTCGAGAACAGCCCGCTGATCGCCATGCCGATGCCCGGCGCGATCATGCCGCCCAAAAATTCCCCGTGCTCCGACACCACGTCGAAATTGATCGACGTGCCCAGGTCCACCACCACGCAGGGCCCGCCGTACTTGAAAAACGCCGCGCTGGCGTTCACCAGCCGGTCGGCCCCCACCTCGCGCGGGTTGTCGTAAAGATTCGCCAGTCCGGTGTCGGTCGCCGCGTCGACAAACAGCGCTTCGGTCTTGAAGTACCGCCGCGCCATTTGTTTCAGCGGTTCGTCGATAATCGGCACCACGCTCGAGACGATGAAGCCGTCCACCTGCGCCAGGTTGAGCCCTTCCAGCGAGAACAGGTTGCGCAGCAGGATGCCCCACTCGTCGGCCGTCTGGTCCCGGTCGGTCCTCAAACGCCAGCGCGTCACGATCCGCCCGCCGTCAAACACGCCGATCGTCACATTCGTGTTGCCCGCGTCCAGTGCCAGCAGCATCTGGGTCCCGCTCCTTTCCCCTCAATCCTGCGCCGGCCGCACGCCGCCCGCCGTGATCACCCGCTCGCCACCGCCTGCCAGCCGCAGCCGCAGAAACCCGTCCGCCGTGAGCCCGCCCGTCGTTCCGCGCGCCACGCCCTCCGGCAGATCCACCTCCACCCGTTTGCCCTCCACGTAGCTCGACATCGTCGCAAACAGCGTCAAAATCGGTACCACGCCGCCGGTGGCCAGAATCCTCGCGTTGCTGTCGATCGACCGCACCAGCCCCGCCAGCAGCGCCTCGCGCCCATACGTCTCGCCGCTCTCCAGGCGCAGCGACGTGGCAATCCCGGCCAGCGCCGCCGGGAACTCCGTCTGGTTCACGTTCAGTCCCACCCCCGCCAGGATCGCTCCGTTGTGCAGTTGGGTCAGGATCCCGCACACCTTGCGCCCGTTCACCAGCACGTCGTTCGGCCAGCGCAGGTCGCACTCCAGGCCGGTCCGCAGTTGCAGCACGTCCGCCACCGCCACGCCAAACGCCAGCGTCACCACCGGCACTCGCTGCGGCGGCAGTTCCAATCGCAGAATCTCGGTGAAATACAGCCCCTCGCCCGCCGGGGAATGCCACTCGCGCCCCAGCCGCCCCTGGCCCGTCCGCTGCATCTCCGCCCCCACCACCGTGCCCGCCTCCGCGCCCGCATCCGCCAGCCGCTCCGCCGCGCGCATCGTCGTGTCGATCTCCGCGTGCCACTCGATGCGCCGCCCCGGCAACCGCGACCGCACCTGTTCCACGTCCAGGGCCATGCCTAGAGCGTATCAAGCCGCGCACCGTCGCTTCGCGTTCTCATGAGGATGCTCGCAGGCGCGCAATCCCGCGTCGCCCGTATCTGGACGGTTTTCTATTGTATACGGGCTATTCCTAGGTTAAACTTCATTCCTGCCCGGCCTGTCGTCAGGGGCTGCTGAAACTGGGATCGGATTGGACAACCAGAGGAGGCTTTCCAAAGCCATGCGGATAACGTCGCGCGTCCGCGGCGGGTTCGTCGTGCCTGGCTTTTGGGCCGTGGCCGTAACCGCCGCCGTGCTGCTCGCAAGCTGTCAGAAGAGCGCTGCGCCCCCTACTGCCGCGCCAGCGCCCGAAGCCCAGAAAGCCCCCGCCCCCAGCGCGCAGCAGGACAGCAGCACTCCGTCCACGCCCGCACCCGCTCAGAGTTCCGCGGCCAATCCGCCGGCATCCGAGTCCGAGACTCCGCCTTTGGGTTTGGCCGACGCTCCTGGTGCGGGCCACGATGATTTTCCCAAATTCAACGAACAGCGCACTTCGTCCGGCACGGAGACGACACACGCAGGCGCGCGCACTCCGCCTAAACTCGACCGCACCCTTCCTGCTCCTCCACACGCTCGCGCGAGCATCACAGAACGCCTCGAACCGGCGGCTCCCATGGCATATGAGAAACGTCACATTGAGGTCAGGCAGGTTCCCAATGGGACCGAGCAGCAGTCCGACGAGGAATCCTCGCAGGCGATCAGGCAGGAACAGTTGCGGGCGCTGTGGCTGGCGCAACAGCAGACGCAAATGTCATATAACAAGTCGACCCGCAGTATGGCCCAGGTAGCCCAAGCCTACAACCGGCGCCAGACGGCGCAGGGTGGAACCGGGGCCACTGGGACGACCGCGACGGCAGCGCCGCCGCCACCGCCGCCCGCTCCTGCCGTCACCGTCCCTGAGAATGCCGACTCGCTGCCGACGTTCGAGTGGCCGCCGCCGCAGCCTTCCGAGCAATACGTGCTGCCCCGGAGCGTCTTCGGCGACCCCTCGGCGGATCTCCACTTCGCCGACATCGACCGCGTGCTCGTCTCCGCACTCGGCTCGACGGGCTACTCCGAACGCAGCTACTACGCCGTTCCCGACGGTTTCGCGCTCGCCACGCGCATCGAGCAGATCGACGCCGACGGCACGCCCAAGCCACTGCCCGCGCGCTTTGCCATCGATCCTCAGCCGGTCTCCATGTGGCGCTTCAAGGACTATTTCCAGGCGCTGCTCAAGGGCGTCCCAGGCTACTACCGCGTCCTCGTTTTCATCCTGACCGATGCACCCTTTCGCGCCTCCGGCCAGCGGCCGACCGAAGCCCAAGCCATTGCCTTTGTGAGCGCGGGCGCGAATGTCCTGCCGCCGCAAATTGGGGCGCTGCCCTTCGCGCCCGCCGTCAACTGCACTGTTCTGATTTACGAATTCACGCGCAAGCCGGGCGCGGACTCCGACGCCACCCAGTTCGCCCAGCCCGGCCGCCTCGACGCCATGACGCACCTGGTGAAATCGGGCCTCTGGACCCGCTTGAGCGGCCGCTGAGCGGCGTCCCGATACGGAGAGGAGGAGCCTGCTGTATGGCCATCAGCCTGCGGAGGAAACCAGCCGACTCGGCGGACGATCTGCCCGCCGGCGAACTGCGGCCGCTCGATTGGGTCCGCACGCGACTGACACTGCTGTGGTTCATCGGCGCCTGCCTGATTTTCCTGCTGATGGTGCTGCAGACGCTCAACGGCCGTTACGCCGACCACGCCCAGGAGGCCTGGACCTGGCTGATGCCCAATCTGCTGCCCACCATGGGCACCATCCTGGCCGGCATGGCTTATAACGCGCTCGACCCGCACCGCTCGCGCACCGTCGTGCGCACGGTTTTTTACATGCTTTCTTTCTGGATTTCGCTGTTCTACCTGGTCCTGGTCCTGCTGACCATTCTCATCGCGCCCACGCGGCCCGAAGGCGTCACCGGGAAAGGCGCAGTGGAATTGATGCACACCGCCAACCTGTGGCTCGGCCCGTTGCAAGGTCTGGTCGCCACGTCTCTCGGTCTGCTGTTCGGATCCAAGAAGAAGAAGGATTAGCGCCGCCGCCGCTTCATTCCATCGTCAGCCGGAAATTGATGTCCATGGCCCGCGCCGAATGCATGATCGCTCCCGCGCTCACGTAATCCGCGCCCGCCTCGGCGTACGCCCGCACCGTCTCCAGCGTGATTCCGCCCGAGACTTCCACGGTCGCCCGCCCCTTCACCTTCGCGATCCACTCGTGCGCCTGCTCCGGCGTCACGTTGCCCAGCAGCAGGTGTGTCGCGCCGCAATCCAGCGCATCGTTCAGCTCCTCGATCGTCCGCACTTCGATCTCCACCTGCGCCGTCTGCGCTTTCACGGCCTCGAGCGCCGCCCGCACGCCGCCCGCCGCCACGATGTGATTATTTTTGATCAGAATCGCGTCGTACAGTCCCATGCGGTGGTTCTTCACGCCCCCCGCCGCCGCCGCCATCTTCTCCAGGCGCCGCAGTCCCGGCGTCGTTTTGCGCGTGTCCAGCACGTGGCACTTCGTGCCTTCCAAGGCGCGCACGAACCGGTTTCCGAGCGTCGCCACGGCCGACAGCCGCTGCATGAAATTCAGCGCCGTCCGTTCGCACGTCAGCAGCGTCCGCGCCGCGCCGTGCGCCCGCGCCAGGTGCTCGCCGGTCCACACCCGCTGGCCGCTCGGCTTGCGCACCTGCACGGTCACGTGGCCGCCCTGCAGCTCGTAGATCAGCTCCAGCAGTTCCACGCCGGCCACCATCATCGGCTCCTGCGCGTAGAACGTGCCCGTCGCCTGGCGCTCCGCCGGCACGGTCAGGTTCGTCGTCAGGTCGCCTGTGCCGATATCTTCTTCGAGCGCCCGCCGTACCGCTTCGCGAACTTCTGGATGCGTGATGTCGAACATGCGCCACGCCTCTCTTTGAAACTGGCTCTATCGCCTGGCCCGACCGCCTGCGCGGCGGCCCATCCAACTTGTATCACGCGGCCCGGCCGGCCTTCAGCCCGCCTCGCCCAGCGCCGCCCGGCTGCGCTCGATCTGCGTCTCGTAGTCGGCCAGCTTGGTCTTCATTTCTTCTATCACCTGCGCCGGCGCCCTGGCCGTGAACTTCTCGTTCGCCAGTTGACGCCGCGTGTTCTCCACGACTTTCGTCAACTGCTCGATCTCCTTCTCCAGCCGCTGCCGCATCGCATCGGCCTGCGCGCCGGAGAGCTTCAGCACCACGTCGAATTCCGGCGTCGAGCGCGACGCTCCCTCGGCCCGCGCTCCCGCCGCCTCGCCGATCGAGAATGTCGTGTTGGTCAGCGCCTCCAGCGCCGCCCGTTCTGAAAATACCAGTTCCTTCGTCGGCTCGTCGTGCGGGTACACAATGCCATCCAGCCGCTGCTTCGGATCCAGCTTCTGGTCCGCCCGCAGCCCCCGCGCCGCCGTCACCAACTCTTGGAACAGCCCCATTCGCCGCACCGCCGCTGGATTTGCCGCCGCCGGATTGGCCTGCGGATACGCCGCGATGCACAACGATTCCGGCCGCCCCGCGCCCTGCTTCACCAGCCGCTGCCACAGCTCTTCGCTCACAAACGGCAGCACCGGATGCAGCATTCTGAGCGCGCATTCAAACACGCGCAGCAGGTTGCTCAGGTGCTCCTGCGCGTGCTCGCCCTGCTGCAGGCGCAGCTTCTTCAGCTCCACGTACCAGTCGCAAAATTCGTCCCAGAAAAACCCATACAGCAGTTCCGCCGCCTCGTGATACCGGAACGTCTGCTGGGCCCGCTCCATCTTCGCCGCCACGTCGCTCAGCCGGTCGTAGATCCAGCCGTCCTCCAGCGCCACTTCGCCGCCCGCCTCGATCGCCACCGGCGCCGGCGCTTCCACGCTCGCCATCTCCAGATGTTCCACGCCCAACTTTTCCATCTGCAGGAAGATGAACCGCGCCGCGTTCCAGATCTTGTTGGCAAACGCCCGCGAGCTGGTCAGCCGTTCCTCGCTGAACACGATGTCGGTGCCCGGCGCCGCGCCCCTGAGCAGCGCGAACCGCACCGCGTCGGTGCCGTACTGCTCCGTCACCACGAGCGGGTCCACCACGTTGCCCTTCGTCTTCGACATCTTCTGCCGCTCGGCGTCGCGCACCAGTCCGTGAATGTACACCGTGCGGAACGGCACATCGCCCATGCACTCCAGCCCCAGCATGATCATCCGCGCCACCCAGAAGAACAGGATGTCGAAGCCCGTGATCAGCAGCGTGGTCGGATAATACGTCTTCAGTTCGTCGGTCGCGTCCGGCCAGCCCAGCGTCGAGAACGGCCATAGCCCCGAGCTGAACCACGTGTCGAGCACATCCGGATCCTGCTCGATTTTCTTCGACCCGCACTGCGCGCACGCCTGTGGCTCCTCGCGCGCCACCGTTACCCCGCCGCACTCCGCGCAATGCCACGCCGGGATGCGGTGGCCCCACCACAGTTGCCGCGAGATGCACCAGTCGCGGATGTTGTACATCCACTCGAAATACGTCTTCGACCAGTTCTCCGGCACGAAGACGATGCGGCCTTCCTCCACGGCCTTGATCGCCGGCCCGGCCAACGGCTTCATCGAGCAGAACCACTGCGTCGACACCAGCGGCTCCACCACCGTCCGGCAGCGCTGGCACTGGCCTACGTTCAATGCGTAGTCTTCCGTCTTCACCAGCGCGCCTTCGGCCTCCAGGTGCGCCAGCACGGCCTTGCGCGCTTCGTAGCGGTCGAGTCCCGCGAACGCGCCCGCCGCCTCCGTCATGCAGCCGTTCCGGTCGATCACCACAATCTGCGGCAGGTTGTGCCGCTGGCCCGCTTCGAAATCGTTGGGGTCGTGCGCCGGCGTCACTTTCACCACGCCTGTGCCGAACTCGGGATCGGCCAGTGTGTCACAAATCACCGGGATCTCCCGGTTCATCAGCGGCAGCAGCACCGTGCGCCCGTGCAGGTCGCGATACCGTTCGTCGTCCGGATGCACCGCCACCGCCGTGTCGCCCAGCATCGTCTCCGGCCGCGTCGTCGCCACCGTCACGGTGCGCCCTTTCAGGCCCTGCACCGGGTAGCGGATGTGCCACAGCTTGCCCTGCGTCTCGACGTGCACGACTTCCAGGTCCGACAGCGCCGTGTGGCACCGCGGGCACCAGTTCACCATGTACGCGCCGCGGTAGATCAGCCCCTTCTCGTACAGCCGCACGAATGTTTCGCGCACCGCCCGCGACAGCCCCGCGTCCATGGTGAAGCGGTTGCGCGACCAGTCGCACGAGTCGCCGATGCGCTGCATCTGTTTGAGAATCGTTCCGCCGTACTGCTCCTTCCACTGCCACACGCGCCGCTCGAACTCCTCGCGCCCCAACTCCTGGCGCGTGACGTTCTCCGTCTCCTTCAGGCTGCGCTCCACCACCATCTGCGTGGCGATGCCCGCGTGGTCGGTCCCCGGCAGCCACAGTGTCTGGTCGCCCTGCATGCGGTGCCAGCGCGTGGTCACGTCGATCTCGGTGTGCTCCAGCATGTGGCCGATGTGCAGCATCCCGGTCACGTTGGGCGGTGGAATCACCAATGAAAACACGGTGCGCCCCGGCACCGTCAGCCGCGCCGGCGCCTCGAAGAACCCGCGCTCGATCCACCACTCGGCCCAGTGCTGCTCGAAGCGCTGCGGTTCATACACCTTGGCCAACTGATTCGACTCTAACTGCATGGGAAATCACCAGCTTAGCATGAGACTGCCTAGCCCTTTCCAGGCGCTCGCTCGCGTCTCCCGGCGCGCGCTTTGCCCCGCTCCCGGCTGACCGCGCCGGCTACATCTTTCGCAGGCGGTTCCGCTGAACCACGTTCCGCAGGTGAAACTTTCGGCTTACGCGCAGCGTCCTAAATGTTGCAACGAGATGGGATGTCGCTTCAGCGCTGCAGTAACACGGCGTGCGGTTTCCCTCCGTCTCTGGCGCGGACGCGGTGGCACTGGGCGCTGCCCGTACGACCAACTTTTGAAACACGACAGGAGATCCCTGACATGAGATATGTATTCCGCTTTTCCCCACTGCTTGCGCTGCTTTTCTGTGCCTCCGTGGCCAGCGCGCAGTACTCGGTCGACGCCCACGTCGGCGTCGGGTACGCGTTCGACAAATCGAACAACCAGGGCATCGACAACGCCAATTCCCCGGATAATGCATTCGGGCCTTGCGCCCCCGGCACGGGCGACACTTATTGCCAGACCACCTCCAGCCTGAACAGCGTGCTGATGGGCATCGGCGGCGACGTCATGTTCAAGAAGAGGTTTGGCGCCGGCGTGCAGATCGACTTGATGCCCGCCAAAAAAGACTACGGTCCCTTGCAGTTCCGCCAGACCTTCTACGACTTCAACGGCATCTTCGAGCCGTTTTCGAGCAAGCGCGCCGTGTTCCGTCTGGAAGGCGGCATCGGCGGCGCCAGAACAGGCTTCTCCTACACTCAGACCGGCTGCGTAGGCACCGCGGTTTGCTCCACCAGTTCCTCCGCCGTCGGCACCGCGACCCACTTCGACGTGCACGTCGGCGCCGGCGTCATGCTGTTTGTGACCAACCACATCTTTGTCAAGCCGCAGATCGACCTGCACTACGTCCCCGGTTTCACCAACCAGTTCAACAGCAACCTGGCGCCCTCGGCCATGGTCTCCGTCGGCTACAGCTCCGGCGACCATTAATCCCGTCCGCTGAAAAAGCTTCCGCCCGGCGTCTGTGCCTCCGTAATGAATCTCAATGCGGACTCGCGAGCGCCGGCCGCTGGCAAAAACAAAAGCGGGCCGCTTCATAGCCGGCCCGCTTGCGTTGCTAAGATTAGTTGGAACTTATTTCGCTGCAGCGGCCTTCTTCTTGGCTGCTGCCACCTTGGCTGGCGTGAAGCCGGCCGCTTTGGCATCGTCTTCGGTCATGAACTTGCCCTGCTTGGTCTTGCCGTAGTATTTGCTTTCCTGGTGGTGATATAGCTTGGCGCTGGTGTTGACCCACACCATGCCCTTGGCCCGGGCGTCTGCGATTTCCTGCTCTGTCGGCGCGGGAACCGCTGCTACAACCTTCTTCTTCTGTGTCGTTGTGGTGGTCTGCGTCGTGGTCGAGGCCGGGGTCTGTGCGAAGGCTACGGTCGCGAAAGCGGCGAATGCGAGAGCGGCGATCAATTTCTTCATGGAAACTCTCTTCTCTGGGCAAAGCCTACCCTGAGGGAGGGTTCGACTCTTACCCATCTGATACTATGCGCGCCTGGCCACCTGGCGTCACTCCCCCAAACAGGCTACGATCTCCGCTTATTGGGGGGGTGCTTCTCCGTTTGTTCAATTGCGCTTGTTGGAGGGCTCGAACGCCGCTCTTCCGCGGTTGCGGAAACTGCAGGAAGTTGACGCTAGCGCCGCGTGCGCGCGGCATCCATGAAGCGCTTGACGCGCTCCGCATCGACCGGGTTCGTCGCCACGCCATCCACTTTGAAGGCGCTGCCGACGATTGCGCCGTCGGCGACTCCCAGGATGGCTGAAATCGTGTCCTCCCGCGCGCCGCTGCCGGCGAAGACACGCGCCCCCTTGGCGGCCACGCGAGCCGTCTGCAGAGGCGCCAGGTCAGACGGCGTGTCACTCTCCGGTCCGGATAGAATGACCGCATCGGCCAAGGCGCGTTCGATCGTATCCTCTACTACATTCTCCAGCGCTCGCCCCCCCATGGGAGTGGCCGAGTGCCTGATCATGACATCGGCAAATATCATGACCTGGCAACCCAGCGCATGCTTGAGCCTCTGGATCCGATGTGCCTGGCCCTGCAGATTGGCCTGGTCCCCCGCGCGCGCCCCGGAGTAAGTGGCCACTCGAATGAACTCCGCGCCCGCCGCCGCGGCAATCGCCAGCGCGCTCTCCCCATCGCTGCGCAGGACGTTGATGCCCAGCGGCAGATCGAACCGCGAGCGCAACCGGCAGGCCAGCGCGGTCAAAAAAGCCACGGTTTCCGCGGGAACGCGATCCGGGTAGAAGGGGGTGTCGCCGGCGTTCTCGATCAGCAGGGCATCCACGCCCAGAGCACTTACGCCGCCCGCCCAATAGGCTTCGGCGTCTCGTGTCACCCAGTCTCGAATCGCAGCAAAACTTAACTCGTTGCGGGGCGTGCCCGGCAGCGCGGGCACGTGGAGGACGCCGACGATGGGCTTCCGCTCCAGCCATGTGGGTGCTTTCGTAGACATGCAGACAGCCTCCCCTAGCCGGGATTTTCAACTTGGACTATATTGCGCTATTGAGTGTACACCTTATTCAGGGCAGTTTAGTAGATTATCTTATCGAGCGTCGGGCTCTTTATGAACGCATCCATCAAATCGCAGGACGAAAGTGAACTATTGCATTTCAATTACCATTCGGAGACGGCTGCTGGCAAACCCCTAAACGCCTCCAGCTTCGAGGCTTAGATCGGGGACAGGCGGCCATAATCGGTATGTTCAGATCGCGAGTCGGCAAGACCTGCATGACACGTGCAGTTCTTATGCGTTCGCTCCGCCAAGAGGAAACGGACAGGCCGCCCCCTTTGGATTAGGAGCCATTGACTTGGACGTCTGCGGCGGCCGGCTCGCCAGGCAGCACATCCTTTAACGCTTCGCGCGCCGCCTGCGCTATGCGCCCGCCGCCGCGCCCTCGGGAATCCCGTTGTCGAACGACTGCAGCGCCAGATAGCTCAGCCCGAACCGCTTGATATTGTCATGCTGCTTCTTGAATCGGTCGTAGTGACCTTCTTCGGCGCTGACCAGCCGCTCGAACAGTTGCTTCGAAGCGGCGTCGGCATTCGCCGCGCTTTCGATGGCCGATTCGTTGTACATGCGGGCGCACTCTTCCTCCAGTTCCATCACTCGCACCAGCATCGCTTCCGGCTCGGTGATGGTTTCCACCGCGGCCGACTCAACCATCACCACATCGCCCTTCAGGAACAGGATCCGCTCGGCCAGCAGTTCCAGGTGTCCCATCTCTTGAATCGCGATCTGCTTGAAAAGCAGCGCCAGCGGCTTGAAGCTCTGATCGTCCAGGTGGAAGTGGAAATACATGTATTGGTGGATCGCCCGCAACTCGCCGCCGACCCCTTCGTTCAACAGATGAATGCTCTTGGTGTTGTCCATATTCAGGCCTCTAACTCATTGTATTCCGCCTGCGCCGTGCCCCGGCCACGCTATATCGGAAAGCTCCACATATTTTCTCGCCCTGCGCTCGCCATCCCGGCCCGCATCGAATGTACGTCCAACCGCCCCCAGCGGGCCGGTTGGCTCATTTCTTCCATCCCGCGCCACTCCAGCGGCCCCGCTGCGGCCGACTCGGGACTGGATGAGCCGATCGCGCGTGTCAACCTTGCGCTGTCAGATATGCCGCCAAGGGGCGATCATTTTCCCCGATGTGTTTTAGCAGCCAGTCCTTAACGAATTCTGAGAACTCCACGACATTCACCGACTGATGCTCGGTCCACTCCTTGACGTACTCTCCAACCTGCTGCAGAAGCTTGTGATGCAGCGCTTTGTGCTGCGCCACCTCGGGGAAGCCGGCCCTCTCCATTTGCCGCTCTTCGTATGAAAAGTGGTTCTTGGTGTAGTCCGCCAATTCGGTCAGGACGCGGCCCACCGCCAGCCGCCCTTGCCCTTCCGCCATGGCTATGTGCAGATCGTTCACGAGCATCGCGAGTCGCTGGTGCTGCCGGTCGATATCGGGATGGTGCACGCTATACTCCGGCTTCCAGAGGAAAAACACTTTGATGGTTGCTGACATGCCTGACTCATCGGCCCCATGGCCGGCCTTTTCCAGGCTTTCGTTCGGTCCGCGATCCCCATTTTGAGATCCTGACGGCGTATGGCTGGATTCCTACGGCTGGAGTAGAGCTGCCCTGGCCGACCTAGGGAATGGGGCTGTCACGATTCCCGGTTTCACGATTCTGAGCCGCGACCGTCTGACGGAGCCGCGACTGAAAGGAGCGGTTCTTCGCGTTTTTTCCGAGCCGTGGTCGCTACCGAGCCGCGACTATAAAGGAGCGGTTCTTCCGAACCGTTTTGCTGCGCCGCGGCCGCGACCGTATGGGAGCCGGCCCTTACGCGCCCCAACGGCCCGCGCCTTGTCCTTATTCCCCAACTCGATGCGCGACCCTCCGCTCCGCTCCCGTCAGTCGGTGTACAGTAATCCCATGGCCCTTATCGAGGAGATTCAGGCCGCCCTGCGAGCCGAAGGTCTGGGCGGCTGGCTGTTTTTCGATCACCACCGCCGCGATCCGCTGGCCTACCGCGTCCTCCGTTTCGAGCCCGCGCAATCGGTCACCCGCCGCTGGTACTACCTGGTGCCCGCCAGCGGCGCCCCGCGCAAACTGGTCCACCGCATCGAGCCCAACGTCCTCGACCCGCTCCCCGGCCAGACTACGCTGTACTCCGGCTGGCGCGACACCGAGGAGCGGCTGCCGCGCCTGCTCGAAGGTTGCCGCCGCGTCGCCATGCAATACTCCCCGCGCTGCGGCGTGCCCTATGTTTCCATGGTCGACGCCGGCACCGTCGAATTGGTGCGCGCCGCCGGCGTCGAAGTGATCACCTCGGCCAACCTGATTCAGCTCTTCGAAGCCGTCTGGACGCCCCAGCAGTACGACTCCCACAAGCGCGCGGGCAGCCTCGTGGACGAGATCCGCCGCGCCGCCTTCGCCCGCGTCGCCGAGGCCCTGCGCGCCGGCGCCCGCAGCACCGAGTTCGACGTCCAGCAGTTCATCCGTGAGTCCTTCGCGAGCGCCGGCCTCATCACCGACCACGGGCCCATTGTCGCCGTCAATGCCAACGCCTCCAACCCGCACTACGAGCCCGCGCGCGACCGCCACGCCGAAATCAAGCCCGGCGATCTGCTGCTCATCGACCTGTGGGCCAAGCTCGACCAGCCCGCCTCCGTCTTCTACGACATCACCTGGACCGCCTGGTGCGGCGCCACCCCGCCCGAGGAGATGCTCAACGTCTTCGCCGCCGTAGCCGGCGCCCGCGACGCCGCCGTCCAGTGCGTCCAGGACGCCGCCGGAAAGAGCTTCAGCCTGGCCGGCTTTCAGGTCGACGACGCCTGCCGCGATTACCTGCGCCAGCGCGGCTTCGACGAGTACTTCTTCCACCGCACCGGCCACTCCATTGGCGAAGAGGTCCACGGCAACGGCGCCAATATGGATAACTACGAGACCCACGACGAGCGCCGCGTCATTCCGGGCACCTGTTTCTCGGTCGAGCCCGGCATCTACCTGCCCGACTTCGGCATCCGCAGCGAGGTCGACGTCTATCGCGCCGAATCCTCGGCCGAGGTCACCGGCGAGATCCAGACCGACCTCCTGCGCCTGCTCTAACCGCGCGCACCACACCGCACTTGAAAGCTGAAAGGGGACGTCCTTTCCCGGTATTGTAGGAATCATGTTCAGGCGCATACTTCTCGCAATCCTGGGTGTGGCCATTCTTGCGGGAGCAGTCTTCCTGATTCGGCTGAGGCTAGCGCCTCGGCCGGAAAACCAAAAACCAGGAAAGTTCCCCGAGCAGCTGGTCTTTGTTCGATCAAAGGACGACGTCGTTAGCGGCGGTGCGCTGTTTACGGCGCCGAAGGACTCGTCCCAGCCCATCGCGGTGATCTGGATCCCCGGATGGGGCGTGAACTTCTACCTTCCGAGTTATGTCGGGATCGGACGAGCGCTGGCCGAACGCGGCTGCACCACGATCACCGCCAATACCCGCATGCACGACATTGGAAATGTTGAAAAATATAGCTGGGGAAAACGAGTGCGCGGCGGTGGGTATTGGGGTGTCACCAGTGAGGCTGCGCGAGATATCGCCGCATGGATCGACTTTGCTCAACAACTCGGGTTCAGCCAGGTGGTCCTGGTAGGACACAGCGCCGGTTGGGCGAGTGTCGGCCGGTACCAGGCTGATACACGCGACCAGCGCGTCGCGGGACTCGTACTGGCTTCGGGAGGGATCGGTTACACGGCCCAGGCGGACGATCCCGCATTGCTGGCGCAAGCGAAAAAGCTTGTGGAGGACGGCGCAGGCGACGATCTGCTGCGACTACCCAATCGGTCCTTTCCTTCGTTCGTCAGCGCCGCCACATTTTTGGATGGTGTCAACACTCCTCGCGAATACGAAGACTTCTTTGGGACGCAGATATCGGATCCGGCGGTCATGCGAGTCCGTTGCCCAATCCTAGCCTTCTTCGGTACGAATGACGATGTTGGCACAGAGGCGGATCTGCAACTTCTCAAATCCTCCGTCCAGCGCCTCGCGAGCGGTCCGAGTCGCGTGGACATAACTATGATTCAGAATGGTAACCACGAGTATGTCGGGGAAGAGGCGCAGGTTGCCAAAACCATCGCCTCGTGGGCCGGCACACTGCCGAAGAGCGGCAACACTGAGGCGCCCAAGCATTGATGAGTCTATTGAGCTGCAAGCGGACAGCTTGACCCGAGCCACCGCTAACAGGCTGACCCTTTCGCCGCCGTTCGCCGTTCGCGCCCGGACTAGCCGGATTAAGAGTAAAATGGCACGGGCCGCAGAGACGCGGTTCAATTTGCGGAGGTGCACTGTGAGGACGATTCTTCTGGCTCTTGTTCTGATGGGGCTGATTAGCGCCGCAGAACAGAAGCAGGTGCAGTGGCAAGAGGCGCGCGTGGTCGCCCAGGAGAGGGTGCAGAACGGCGAGGTGGCGAAGGCCAGCGGCTTCGGCATGAACGGCGGCGCTTCAGCGCAGGCCATGGCTGTGCCGATCATCGATAACTGTGTGACGATTGAAACCAACGAGGCCCAATTTAAGCTGATCGAGAAGGCGCCCCCGCCCGGTTCCGTCCGCTCCGCTTTCCACCACGCCCTTGTCGTGCCAGTGAATGGAACGGTCAAGTTCAGGCGCGCCGGAGATGACTTCATTCTCCTAGACGCCGAGGGACGCGAGCACAAGTTGCGGTTGGTCGGCATGACGGCGCGAGCCGGCAGCGCAGCGGTCGGCGCAGCCGCACCCCAAGCACCGGCCCCGCTCTCCAGAATCGAGGATCGCCTGCTGGAACCGGAGTTCGGCTATCAGCAGTACCGATCCAGCGTCCCGAGTTGGCAGGCCGCGAAAGAAGTCAACGACGCCATGGTAGCCTTGCGGGCGGTCCACTCGGATCTGGATCAGATGACGGGCCTCATGCGCGTCGTTATGGAATCGCTACGCCCGAACTGGAAGGGCATTAACGTCGACGAATACCTCGAAAGCCTCTACGCCGTCTCGAAGTATGCCGGCTTCTCGGTCGCCGCAAGGGAAGCCCTTGCGCAGCGCGAGAAGGCCGCTTCGCAAGGGAAGTAGCGGATGCTCCACCTGCGCAAAGAGGCTCGCTCACCTTGCGTCAGGCTGGCGTCGGAAGGTGTCAAGCAGGGGTATGGTGATGTGTAGCCGGGAAAGGAGACGGGATGGTCCCAGGGACGCGGCCCGAGGCACTGCTGGAGGAATGGACCAGATGAAGAACGGGAAGGTGAGGAATGGAGACCGATTACACGAAATGGTCCTTCAAGAATAAGCTGTGGGCCGCGTTGGCGGCGTGCGGGAGTTTGGCTGTCCTTGCCTACCCACCGTGGTTCTTTAGGGCTCAATCGTTTCGAGCCTGGATCTTCGAAAGCCAGGTGTCCGGTCGGCTCGATGCCGGCCGCATCGGGGTCGAGATCGTGGCCGTCCTAGTAGCGGCAGGGCTCCTGGCTTTCGTGGCTGACCTTGCCCGTTTGGCCTTTCCCGGCGCGGCGCGCATCCGTTTGAGCAAGTACACCGCAGGGCTGGTGATGATGGCGAGCCTGATCATCGCGGGGCTTTCCTTTGGGTACGGCCTCCAGATGCGAGACGAGAGAAACCGAGCTTCGGAGGCAGCGTTGACGACGGAACGAGTACTTCTCGGTCGGTTGGTTAAGGCCACCTACCCTTCCATGGACGAGTACACTAAGCGAACAGATTTGGACCTCGGCTCGGATGTACTGCAGAAATATCCGTACGCCCTCACGTCGCTTCCTTCGGTACCCCCGTTTTATGAACTGGATCGGCCAAAGGGCGACATCTTTGACCGTGTTGCGGCGCAATCTAAATCAGAAAAGCCTCCGGACATCCAATCGGTCCTCGACCCCCTCAAGGTCCCGCTGAGCGTCAAGGCCGACGCATTCGACGCCTACTACGGCTCTGCCAATCCCGACGCCTTCAAAGCCGCCTTTGACAAGCTGAACATCCCGCAGGAGACGAAGGCCGCGCTCTGGGACATGAAGTTCGGCGGCGGCAGATTTGTGCCTCCCCGGCCCGAGGATATGCTCTCTTCGCCCGCGCCGAAGACGCCGAACCCCGCCGCGTCGATGCCGAAAAACCAGCACCGTTAGCCCCTTAGCAGCGTTCCTCAAACGCGGGAACGCGGGACGGAACAACGCGGGACACTATCCGCAAAGCCCGATTCCGTGGGAGTCTCGTGGGTTCAGTCACCACGAACATGTCGAGCTGGATCTATGATGCTGGCGGGATGGGGGAAACGGCGGAACAAACGTTCTGCAGTCGCCGTGTTTTCAGGCCCCGGCTGAGGGCGCCCGCTTCCTCCCTATGAGGAACGATTGTTACCCGCGGCGGGCGCCGCAGTGCGGGCAAAAGGCCGTCGCTTCGCGGAATGGCGCGCCGCACTGCCCGCAGAATGTGCCCGGTCCCGCCGCGCCCGGATGGCCGCGATAGCCGCCCGCGCCGCCATCGCCGAACAGATGCTTGACGACCAATCCCACGATCAGGGCGAACAGCAGAAACCCGAACAGACCGTGGAAAAAGAGGAATCCTGGAAAGAATCCCGGGACGCAGATGAAGTGCACGGCGACCTCCCCGGTAGCTTCTGCTTTTGACGAAGTCTCGCGAAGCTCATTTCAACAGACGAGAGTGGCGTGTGATTCGTTCGGTCGGGGTTGGTGAAAAAGGCTTCGCAGCGGAGATTGGAGGAGGATTAGGAGGAGGAATCCGCTGCGAAGCCCCAAAGCAGGCTCATGAGACGGCACTTTTGCCTTACCGTCTCGCCTACCGCTGCCATCGTATCAGAGTTTCAGAGAAAAATGTCCACTTTAGAACAGGAAGAAGTCGCACGACAACCAAAAGATAGGCGCACTACGACGAGATATTCATCTTGGATTAATCAATCGTCAGAAACAGACGCGCCAGCCCCCCTCGCGCCGGCCCGCGCGTCGGGTGATTTCGCTTCGCACCCGTCGCTGATCGGGGTTTTTACCTTGCGCGCGCCGCGCGCGCAGCGCGGTTTCGCGCGGGGAAAACACCGTTTTGGCGCGGTTTTTTGCGTCCGGTTGTATCTATGGTTTTCTAAAGGACTTAGTCGAGTTAAGAGACATACTTCACTATACGCACCGCATGCGCCTGTCCATATGTATAGTGTTCTAAAGGACTTAGTAGCAACTAAACACGCGTCGCCGCGTATCTATGGTTTTCTAAAGGACTTAGCCAATCGCACCGCGTATTTCCCAGCAAATACCATGGGTCGCCTTGTATTCCGCGTTTTCTAAAGGACTTACCGATGACTTACCGCGAACTGCCGGCACCCGGCGGAGCGGTCATTTGGGGGGCGTCTTGGGTGTGCGAAGAGTCGCCGAGAGCAGGTCGAGTTCGGTCTTCGGGATCACGGTTGCCGGTCCGTAAGCGGCCAGTTCCTGGGAGAACGCCTGGGCGCTTCCGACGGCCACGATCGACAGCTTGGCGGGCTCGATGAACCGCTGCACCGCGGCCCGGACCTGTCCGATCGTCAGCGCCTCCAGGCGCTCGCGGTAGCCGGTCCAGTAGTCCTCGCCGAGGCCATTTACCGCGGCTGAGAGGATGCGTTCGGCCACCTGTCCGGAGGTTTCGGTGGCCAGGGCGAAGCTGCCGTTAATGTAGGCTTTGGCCTCGTCGAACTCCTCCTGCTGGGCGGGGTCGTCGTGGAATTCCTGTAGCAGGTCGACAATCAGGCGCACGGCTGCGGCTGTCTTCTCGGTGCGCGTGAAAGTGTTGACCGTAAACAGGCCGGCCTGGCGTTGGGCCTCGAAGCCCGAACTGGCGTCGTAGGTCAGCCCTTCCTTGGTGCGGATCTTCATGTTGAGACGCGAGTTAAAGCTGCCGCCGAAGATCTGATTGGCGACGTTCAAGGCCATGAAATCGGGATGCTTGCGGGGGATGCCGGTGAGGCCGATGCAGAGCTGCGTCTGGACGGCCTGGGGCATATCGACGATCACCACGCGCGCGCCGCGCGGGATGGGCGGCGGCAGCGCGGCGGGCAGAACTGTGGCATCGCCTGTCCAGGCGCCGAAGGCCTGTTCGGCCAGGCGGAAGCCCTCCTCGGGGGTCACGTCGCCGGTGATCGCGAACCAGGCCCGATGCGGCGCATAGCAGCGTTTCCAAAAGCTGACC
>Ga0187875_10000736_pt1 | contig 26413 bp, 30 predicted proteins | sample June2016WEW_17_1_2_FD_132978 | JGI IMG/M metagenome (GOLD analysis project Ga0187875, IMG submission 132978) | Peatland microbial communities from SPRUCE experiment site at the Marcell Experimental Forest, Minnesota, USA - June2016WEW_17_10 | ecosystem: Environmental > Terrestrial > Soil >...
CGATCCGATTACCCGTTTCCGTACCTCTGGCCTGCTATAAGAACGAATGGGGAAAGGGCAGGGCGCGTCCCGTTGCGCGCGCTTCGATCTGAGCGCGCTTCTGCTCGTTCCCATCTTCGTCCCTTTTAACCGGCCGCGGAAGTGCTAGCACCGTCGTGTCCCTCCCGTAACTTCTTTTCCCTTCGATCTCACCTAAACTTTGTTTGTGGACCGCTGTGCGCTCTCCACGACTGAAACCATGCATTTCAGATTCCCCATCGTGTGTTTGATTGTTGCTTGCGTAGTGTTTACGCCCTGGGCCGCTGCGCAGGACGATGCTCCTTCGCTCGGCGACCTGGCGCGCAATCTTCGCAAGAACAAAGTGCAGCAGACTAGTCCGCAACTGCCTGCCAGCACGGTGATCGATAACGATAACCTGGCTCAAGCCACGGAGGATGCCAGGAAAGCAAGGCCGGTCCAATCCGACAGGACTGTTTTTTCCATTGATCCGGCCAGCAACGCAATCAAAGTATCGTCGCCCGATATCACGTGCAGTCTTTCCTTCAATGCGCGGGCTAGCGCTTTGTTGGTCCGGCCAATTCTAGTGGAAGACTTGCCGCTCGGCGAACTGCTTAAGTTGGATGGACCCGGTTCCATCCACGATGAAAATCTGCAGCTCGAAGTTTTCAACGGCACCGCCTGGGACCTTCGCGAAATCACCATCGGTCTGACGTTGGATCGCAAACCCGGAGCGAACGCCAAAGCAAACACCGGAGCGCGCGTAATTCCCGCCGCCCAAAGCAGTGCGCCCGTAGCCCTTGAGCGGCACTCCGATGTAACGCTCCTCTATCACCTCAAGGCCGCGGCCAAGCCCTTCAGCACAACTGCATTCCGCGAGAATATCGGAATCACTCCCGGACCTGACGAAGATTGGCGGTGGTCGATTGTGGAAGCCAAAGGAATCCGCCCCGCGCAAGCGCCCGCTTCGCTGCGCGATCCGGGACCAAATTCGCAATAGTTAAGACCCAGCCGCCTGAGTCACAGCGAGCACGGTATTTAACGGGCAAAACGAAAGAGCTTCCTTCGTGTTCCTTTGTGCCCTCTGTGGTTACGGGCTTGTGGCCGCGAAGTCAGGACGTCCGCATTGCAATCGTTGGCAGGAAGCGTGGCTTCTGCCGGGCCTTGGTTAGCTGCTCGAACGAATAGGCAATCTTCAACAACGTAGGTTCGCTCCAAGCCCTCCCAAAGAATGAAATGCCAACTGGCAGTCCCCAGAGATATCCAGCTGTAACGTTGATGTTGGGATAGCCCGCGACGGCGGCCGCGCTCGAACTGCCTCCGGTGGCGTGATCGCCGTTAATCAGATCGGTGATCCAGGCGGGGCCTCCGGTGGGTGCGACGAGCGCGTCGAGTTTGAATTTGTCCATGATGAAGTCGATGCCCTCGGCGCGGCTGAGCCGATGATTCGCCGCAAGAGCATCGAGGTATTCTTGCGACGTGAGCGGACCTTTCTGCTCCGATTTCAAGAAGAGGTCCTGTCCGAAGTAGGGCATCTCCCGCTCCCGATTGACCTCGTTGAAGTCAATCACATCCTTCAAACTCTTTAGCGAAGAAAAGCCGCGGCGAGCCAGATAGGCCGCAAGGTCGGCCTTGAGTTCATAGTAGAAAACCGTCAGCTCGCCCTCATCGAACTTACCGATTGTCGGAATGTCGGCGGGATCGATGATCTCAGCGCCTGCTCGCTTGATCTCTCCGAGCAGTGTTTCCATGAGCTGGTCGACCGCATCGTTGAAACCGAAATATTTCCGCACCACTCCCAGGCGCGCGCCTTTCAGTCCGGCGGGGTCAAGAAACTTTGTATAGTCGGTGATCCGCTTGCTCTGACTGTCCGCTGTCGCGGAATCTTGCGGATCGGCGACCGCCATGGCTCCGAGAAGAATCGCCACATCCCGCACCGTGCGCGCCATCGGGCCCGCCGTGTCCTGACTGTGCGAAATCGGAATGATGCCGCTGCGGCTGACCAGTCCAACCGTAGGTTTCATCCCCGCCAGACCGTTTGCGGACGACGGACAAACCACCGACCCATCGGTTTCCGTGCCCACCCCGGCCACGCAGAGATTCGCGGACACGCCGGCGCCCGTGCCCGAACTCGACCCGCAGGGATTGCGGTCGAGAGCGTAAGGACTACGCGTCAGCCCGCCTCGGCCGCTCCAGCCGCTGGTGGAATGACTGGAACGAATGTTAGCCCATTCGCTGAGGTTGGTCTTGCCCAGGATCACCGCCCCGGCTTTGCGCAACTGCGCTGCGACGAACGCGTCGTTCGGAGCTGGTGCTCCTGCGAGCGCCAGCGATCCCGCCGTCGTTTGCATGCGGTCCCCGGTGTCGATGTTGTCTTTAATGAGAATCGGAATGCCATGCAGCGGCCCGCGCGGACCCTTTGCTTTGCGTTCCCGGTCAAGCTGCTCGGCGATCTGGAGGGCGTCCGGGTTGATCTCGATGATCGCATTCACCCGGGGTCCTGCCTTGTCGATCTCCTGAATGCGCGCCAGGTACTTCTCCGTCACCGAGCGCGAAGTATATTGTCCAGCTTCGAATGCCTTGTGGAGGGCGTCAACCGTGATCTCGTCGAGTTCAAAATCGTGGTTGAAATCTTGGGCGGGAATCGCAGACGCATGTGACGGTTCGGCAACCCGCGCTAAACTGAGCGCCGGGTAAGCGGCCGTAGCCAGGGTTGCGGTCACGCCCGCGCGAAGAAAGTTACGTCGCGTGTTGCTCTGCATGGGAAGGGAATCTTTCGGCATCAAGGCTCCTGCTATGCAAGATAGTCGGACGGAGGTTCCGAGCCGGAATCTTACGAATAGTGGACCAGGAAGGCAAACGGAAGACGATCTGGCCCGTTGTCTTGGATGGAGTGGAATGGTAGTCTAACGATGTCGAGCGGGAGTAGTTCAGCGGTAGAACGCCAGCTTCCCAAGCTGGATGTCACGGGTTCGATCCCCGTCTCCCGCTCCATCCGAACCTCAGATCCCAAGGTGAACCGGGGATCGCTATAGTTTCCTCAACTCAGATGCGGGAATCCCACTTACTTGCCAGCGGTGCTGCTGCTCGAAGACGACGTCAAGGCCCGCAATTGAATCAGGCCAATTCCCAAGCCGCCCGCAGCGCCGGCGAGCAGTCCCAGGATTACCAGCACGGGCACGCTCTCAAGAAGCGACCTTTTTCCTGTCTTATCCATGTGCTTACCTCCAATGATGCTTTCCCCTTCGAATTTGGTGCCCCTGTCATTTTAGCACTTGCGCTTCCATTGACGGCTTACCGAGGTACCGTAACCGCCTGCGGGAGTTGGAGATGGCGGCAAAGCTCCGGCTAGACAGAACAAGTGTGAAGAGTTTTTCACAAAAGAGAGGCTGGTGCGGCCTGGTGTTTGGGGAATCCTTCCGCAAAACTGCTGATTCTAGACCACCGGCGGCAGTTGTAATTCGCAGCGGGCCTTAGGATAGGATTTCGTCTTCAGTTGAGCAGGGAGTTTAGGAGGTGCAATGAAACTGTCTCGCTTCGCGGTCTGCGTGTTGCTTGGATCGAGCCTATGGGCGCAGGAATCTCCCGCCGTGAACACTCAAGGCTCTAACGATGCCGCGCTTGCGTCCGGCAGCCGAAGGCCGCGCATCGGATTGGTCCTCGAAGGCGGGGGAGCGCTCGGATTGGCTCATGTCGGCGTGCTCCAATGGCTGGAGGAGAACCGCATCCCGGTGGATGTGATCGCCGGTGCCAGCATGGGCAGTCTGGTGGGCGGAATCTACGCAAGCGGAGAGTCTCCTAGCCAGATTGAAGCTTTGATCCGCAGCATTCGCTGGAACGAAGTGCTGCGCGGCGTCACGCCCTACAGAGACCTATCGTTTCGGCGCAAAGAGGACCGCCGCGACTATCCCAACGCTTTCGAATTCGGGCTGAAGCATGGCGCGCAGTTTCCCAGCGGTTTCAATTCCGGACAGCAGGTCGGTCTGATTCTGGACCGCGTCGGCTTGCCGTATTCGGAGATGAAAAGCTTCGACGACTTGCCGATCCCGTTCCGCTGCGTGGCGACCGATCTCGTATCGGAGACGCCGTACGTGTTCGACCACGGCTCGCTGGCGGAAGCGATGCGGGCCTCGATGTCCATTCCTGGATTTTTCGCTCCCGTGCGTGACGGCAGCCGGGTGTTGGTAGATGGAGGCTTGCTCGACAACCTGCCAGTCGATGTAGCACGACAGATGGGCGCCGATATTGTGATCGCAGTTCACCTCAAAACGGCTCCGTTGAACCCGCAAACGGCGCTCTCGACCGTAGGCGTGTTGGCGCGCTCGGCCAGCGTGAGCATCGCCGTAAACGAATTGCATAGCATGGAGCAGGCGGACATTTTACTGACCGCAAACGTGGAGCGATTCGACACCACCGACTACAAGGCGTTCGGCGAGATCGAGGCCGAAGGATATAAAGCCGCTCAGGCGAAGGCCGCACTGCTGGCGCGTCTACAGGTGGACGAGAAGGAGTGGCAGCATATCGTCGCCGCGCGCAATGCGAAACGCAAGCCAATGCCAGTACCCGAATTCGTCGAAGTCACCGGAGCCAAAGGCGATGTGCTGAAGGGGCTTGAGTATGAGCTATCGGACCTTGAGGGCGAGCCCATCAATCCGAAAGAACTCGACGAAAAGATGATGGAAATCACCGGCTTGGGGCGCTTCGCCCGGGCAGGCTATCGCGACGTAGTGCAGGACGGCCAGCCTGGGCTGGCGGTCGAAGCCGAACAGAAAGATTATGCGCCACCGACCGTGCACCCGGCATTCGTCATCGATGGATCGGACTACAAGAACGTTCTCTTTGAAGTCGGCGGGCGCATCACCTTTCTCGATCTGGGCGGCTTCGGATCGGAGTGGCGCAACGACTTTGTCGCCGGTTCCGAGTACGGACTTAAGACGGAATATTTCCATCCCTTCACGTCCTACACGAGTTGGTTCGTCGCCGTCCACGGAACCGCCGACAGCAGTCCCTTCTTTGTGTACCAGCGCGACAAACTCGAAGGCGATTACCGCAATCGGCTGATGGGCGCGGGCCTCGACCTGGGCTATACCTTCGGACGAGGTGCGGAGTTGCGCGTTGGTTACGAGGCGGGATACCGGAAGATCAACGAGGACATAGGAAGTCCGGTGGCGCCGGAAGTCCACGGCAGATTCGGCGCGACCTCGCTGCTCTATCGGCTCGAACGCTTCGACGATCCCATGATTCCGCGTAGGGGCGCGCGCATCGAGTCGACGTTTAAGTTCTATGATACGGCTCCCGGAACTCGCGACTCCGTACCGACCGAAGAATTGAAACTGGGAATCGCCGAGCGCACGAGCCAAAGTTCGTCGCTTTTGTTCTTCGCCTCGGGCGGCACATCCTTCTCCACGAAGGACACAGGCTTCCCGCCTTTCAGTCTCGGCGGACCGTTGCGGCTGAGCGCCTACGGTACAAACGAATTGCTGACCAACCAATACTTCCTGCTGCAACCGGCGTTTCTCTATAAGCTGTGGGAAATCTCTCCCGTGTTGAAGCAGAATGCATATCTGATGACGATGTACGAGGCGGGCAAGGCGTACGGTCAACCGGCCGACAACAACAAGGTCGCACAGGACGCAACCGTCGGAGTCCTGTTCCAGACCTTGTTCGGGCCAATGTTCTTTGGCGGGAGCCTGGGAGACAGCCAGCATCGCAAGTTCTTCTTCCAGGTGGGACGGTTCTTCTGAGCTAGTTTGAAAAGCCTGCCTCGACGAAAGCGGCTTCCCGCCCTATGATAAGAAGCAAATCATTCAAGGAGCATTTATGACTGAGCCAAGTTACGAAGAATTGAAAGCTCGCCTCGCGGATCTGGAAAAGCAGGTGGAAACCAAGAAGAAAGTCGGAGTCATTGATTTCCGCGTGAGCGAAAAGGGTGGGGTTAGCGTTTATGGACTGGGGCGTTTTCCGGTGACGCTTTACTACGAACAGTGGATCAAACTGCTCAACGCGGTCCCTGACCTTAAGGCTTTTATTGAAGAGAATAAGAGCAAGTTGAAGATGAAAGAGTAGTGGCTCGATTCGCTATTGACATCCCTTGTTACAATAAAAGTAAGTGCTACGCGCGGCGGAACGGTTCGGTCTTTGACAATTTGCTAGGAATGGATCAGTCGGCCCAAGTTTGGCTGGCTTTCTAAAGGATCACAGTCAACCCCAATGTTTTCAAGATTTTACCGCTAACTCTTTTGTGCTCAATATTTTGGCGGGAGAATCCCCCTAAAATCCTGATTCCATTAGATCGGGGGAGGGGGGTACCCCCTCCAGAACCTGAGGGGCCAAGCGTGCCCTCGCCGAGCTTTGGGACCAGCGAACCGGCGTACTCAGCATGCAGGTACTGCAAGAATTCTACGTCAATGTGACGCGTAAGATTACGTCGCCTCTGCCGAAGAATGTCGCGCGCATGGTGACGAGTAGTTACGCGATCTGGTGCGTCGAAACCACGCCTGCGGAAATCTCATCGGCGTTTGGAATCGAGGACGAGTCGCGGATCGGATTTTGGGATGCGCCCATTGTTGCGTCGGCGGTCAAATGCGGAGCAAGTCGCATTCTCTCCGAGGATCCGAACGCGGGACAGACGATCGCGGGCATTCGGATTGAAAACCCGTTCGCGGAGTAGGAGATGGTGCGTCCGGAGAGAATCGAACTTGAGCCGTTTTGCGGGCGTGAGCGAAGCCGGGGCCCCCGGCACGCGCGGTTTTCGCGTGACGGGGTGGAGGAGCGGGAGCCCGCAGGCGAAATCCCGAGCGGAGCGAGGGATCTCAGGAATGTGGAGCTGAATGGCAGGAGATGGTGCGCCCGGAGAGAATCGAACTCCCAACCTCTTGGTTCGTAGCCAAGCACTCTATCCAATTGAGCTACGGGCGCATCGTTGCGTGTGGCGTCATTGAATTATAACGGAAAGGGAATCGTTTCATGCAACCGGATCGGGCGCTTTGCCGATATGGGAATTTGTAAATTTGAGTAAAAGTTTCCGGCTCCCACGCAAAAGCTACCCGGCGCTGCGTTCTATCGATGCGTGTTGGCAATGCGTTAGCGATGGCATCCGACATGCTTCTCGTTGGAACAGACGAAGTGGCGCGCAACGGGGCATTTGAGAAAAAACTTCGGCCAGAGGTGTTCTCGAATGCCCCTTGCATACTTCGATAAGTTGCCAAGGGGCGCTCCGCTGAGCTTTCCGGCCCTCCCCCAAGAGAGTCCTCTCTTCCCCGATGAGGATTAGCAGGGAAGCCAGCGGAGCGCCTTGATTGTTTAGCTCTCTTGAAGGATTTTTCCGCAAGCCCCTACGCCAGCACCAGTTGTTCCTGCACGTCGATGCCGGCTTGGCGCAGCAATTTTGCCACGGCATCGGTCTTTAGGCGCGAGGCGTCGAAGAACACGCGCACGATGCGCTCTTTCTCGTTAAACTGGATGCGCTGGATGCCATAGACCTCGCGCACGCTGTCAATGGCGCGCAGCTCGGATTCTCCCGGAGGAGTCTGGTAGCGGTAGGCAACTTCTAGATAGGTCATTTGAATTTCTCCAAAAGAACCGGACTCTAAGTTTACTCTTTGAGTGTCTAATGACGAGTATCTAATAACGGCACGATTCCGCCAAGCGCGATCCGGCTGCCTGAAATGGAGCACTTCGAACCGTTGGACACACCAAACTCCGCATCGTTTCCCATCCGGCAGAAAGACCCTGTTTGCGGCATGGATGTAAATCCCGAGACCGCTCTCCACAAAACGCTGCACAACGGCAAAGAATATTTCTTTTGCTCGGGCGGATGCCTGGCGAAGTTCCAGGCAAATCAGGAGAAGATTCTGGCGGCTCCGCCGCGGCCGATGACGATGACTTCGGGACTGGTGTCTCTGGGTGCGCCGGCGGGTGCGGCAACTGCGAGGGTTGTGCCGGGCAAGACTCAGTCCGTGACGGCCCATGCTGCTGCTCAGCCGGCCGGTGCGGCGAAAGACACGCGGGCCTATGTTTGTCCGATGTGTCCGGGGGTGCGGCAGATTGGGCCGGGGCCGTGTCCCAAGTGCGGGATGGCGCTCGAACCTGAGTCGCCTGCGCTCGCCGCGAGCAAGACTGAGTACACGTGCCCGATGCATCCTGAGATTGTGCGGGCCGAGCCGGGGAACTGCCCGATTTGTGGCATGGCGCTGGAGCCGCGCACGGTGACCGCCAAGGAAGAAGCGAATCCCGAGCTGCGCGACATGACGCGGCGGTTCTGGGTCGCTCTCGCGTTGACCGCGCCTTTGCTGGCAATCGCTATGGGCAGCATGATTTCGCCGCACATGTCGATGGCGGCGGCTTGGAGTTGGGGATTACCTTGGCTGGAACTGCTGCTGGCTTCTCCGGTTGTGCTGTGGTGCGGGTGGCCGTTTTTCGAGCGCGGGTGGACGTCGGTGATCAATCGCTCCACCAATATGTTCACGTTGATTGCGATGGGAACGGGCGTTGCGTATCTGTTCAGCGTGGTGGCGACATTGTTCCCGCGGATCTTTCCAGCATCGTTTCGCAGTATGGGCGACCGACCGGAGGTTTACTTTGAATCCGCAGCGGCGATCGTGACGCTGGTGTTGCTGGGGCAGGTGCTGGAACTGCGCGCCCGCAGCCAAACTTCGAGCGCAATTCGGGGGCTGCTCGATCTGAGTCCGAAGATGGCGCGGGTGATAACGACGGGCAAAGACGGCGCGGAAAGTGAGCGTGACATTCCGCTCGACCAGGTGAAGCCGGGAGATCGGCTGCGGGTGCGTCCGGGCGAGAAGATTCCGATCGACGGCGTGGTGCTGGATGGGTCGAGCGCGGTGGATGAGTCGATGATTACGGGCGAATCGGTTCCCGTGGAGAAATCGGCGGCCTCGCATGTGATCGGCGCGACCGTCAACGGCAACGGATCTATGGTGATGCGTGCCGAGCGTGTGGGCAGCGAGACCATGCTGGCGCAGATTGTGCAGATGGTCGGCAAGGCGCAGCGCACGCGGGCTCCCATCCAACGGCTGGCGGACAAGTTCGCGGGGTGGTTTGTGCCCGCTGTGATCGCGATTGCGGCGGTTACCTTCATCGTGTGGGCCAGCTTCGGGCCCGAGCCGCGTTTCGCGCATGCCATCGTGAACGCGGTCGCGGTGCTGATTATCGCGTGTCCGTGCGCGCTGGGTCTGGCGACGCCGATGGCGATCATGGTTGGCACCGGGCGCGGGGCGAGGGCGGGCGTCCTGATCAGGAATGCCGAGGCGCTGGAGACATTGGAAAAAGTGGATATGATCGCCTTTGACAAGACCGGCACGTTGACTGAGGGAAAACCCAGCGTGGTCGGCTTTTCGACGGCGGAGAATTTGCCGGGGATCGGGGGCGACGAACTTCTACGCCTGACGGCGAGTCTGGAACGCGGCAGCGAACATCCTTTGGGCGCGGCGATTGTACGGAAGGCGAACGAAGAGAAGTTAAGCTTGAGCGAACCTGCCAATTTTCTTTCGGAACCGGGGCTGGGCGTTCGTGGCGTGGTGGAAGGCAAAAAAATCGTGGCCGGGAACCGGGCCTTGATGCATGCCCTCGGCGCAGTCGAAGGCAACGCCGCGATCTCGGTTATCGAGTCTCAGGGTTCGACCGTGATCTATGTGGCGGTTGACGGCCGCTATGCCGGATACATCGCCATCGCGGACCCGGTGAAGGCATCGACGCCGAACGCGCTGAAGGAACTGAAAGCGCAGGGAATCCGCTTGCTCATGCTCACGGGCGACAACCAGGCTACGGCGCAGGGGGTTGCGCGCAGCCTAGGCATCGAAGATTTCAAAGCCGAAGTGTTGCCGGCGCAAAAAGCGGAGATGATCCGCCGCATGCAGAGCGAAGGCCATGTGGTGGCGATGGCGGGCGACGGCATTAACGATGCTCCTGCGCTGGCGCAAGCGGACGTAGGCATCGCCATGGGAACAGGCACGGACATCGCCATGGAAAGCGGCGGCATCACGCTGATTAAGGGAGACCTAGAAGGAATTCTGCGCGCCCGCAAGCTGAGCCACGCGACCATGCGCAATATCCGGGAGAACCTGTTCTTCGCTTTTGTTTACAACTCGATTGGAGTGCCGATTGCGGCGGGCGTTCTGTATCCGTTCTTTGGATTGCTGCTGAGCCCGATTTTGGCGGCGGCGGCGATGAGCTTCAGTTCGGTGTCAGTGATTACGAACTCGCTAAGGCTGCGGAGGGTGAAGTTGTAGGTGTCAGGTCTCGGGAAGAGCAAAACCACCACGTAGCTAAGCCCCAGCGATCGTCTATCGCCATCGACTGTTCGTCGGTTTCTTGAGACCTGACACCTAAGGAAGCTCTGATTCAGTGTCGGCAGACAGCATAAACCACAGAGTACACGGGGGTGCACGGAGGACCCCCAGGGACTTAGTCAGAGCTTCCCCAAAGACCTGAGACCTGGCTATAGTTTGGTCAGGAAATCGGTAACTTCGGGGCTCGTCCAATCCACTGCGCCGATAAACTTGCGGCGGATGACTCCCTGGCGGTCGATTATGTAGGTTTCGGGCCAGCCGAATGTGCCGTAGAGAGAACTAACCTTCTGGTCTCCGTCGCGGACGGTGACCATGTTGACGTTAAAATCTTTCAAGAATTTGTGATACGCGGCGTCATCCACGTCAATGCTGACGCCAAGCACCACTACGCCTTTATCTTTTAGACGCGCCTGCATTTGCACCATGGAGGGAGTCTCTTCGATGCAGGGCGGGCAAAAAGTTCCCCAGAAATTTAGCACCACCACTTGCCCACGGAACTGGCTCAGCGTGACTTTGTGGTCGGAATCCTGGACCGTGAAATCCGGGGCAGTCGCACCGATGCGCGGAGGATGGCCGCCGCTGTAGCATCCAATGCAGGCGGCAAGCAATCCAATGGTCAGAAGGGTGGCAAGGGGCGCGACAAGGTAGGTTCGTCTCACACCGCTATAATAGCGAAAAACCGATGGATGGTTCATCTCCAGCCGCGCAGCCTCAGTTTGCAACCCTCGAGGTCTCCATTATCGTTCCCGCCCGGGACGAAGAGAGTAGCCTCGGAGCCTGTCTGGAATCGCTGACCACCCAAGCCGGGGTGGCATTCGAGATCATAGTGGTCGACGATGGTTCCAGCGACCGCACGCGCGAGATCGCGCAGAGTTTTGCCGGAGTGCGGTTGATTTCCGCAGGGCCACTGCCGATCGGCCGGGCAGGGAAGAATTGGACGGGGAAGAACAGCGCTCTTGTCGCCGGAGCCAAACAAGCGCGGGCTCCATGGCTGCTGTTTACCGACGCGGACACTGTCCATCAACCGGGATCGCTGAAGCGTGCCTTGGAAGAAGCCAAGAGGGAGCAAGCCGATCTGCTCTCGTACTCGCCCGAGCAGGTCGTCGTCACCTTCGCCGAGCGGGCTGTGATGCCGGTGGTCTTTGCGGAACTGGCGGCAAAATATCCGCTCCACAAGGTACGCGAGCAGAATTCGGCGGTGGTTGCGGCGAACGGGCAGTACGTTCTCGTACGCCGCCAAGTCTATGACGCCGTTGGCGGACACTTCGGCGTGGCCACGGAAATACTCGAGGATGTGGCGCTCGCCCGATTGTTTCGGAATGCTGGCCGCCGCGTGTACTTCCGCTACGGCGGAGATGCAGTCCGCACGCGTATGTACCGCAGCTGGCCGCAGCTCCGCGAGGGCTGGACGAAGAATCTGGCGCTGTTGTTCCCGCACCCGGAGCGCCTGGCGTTGCAGAGTTTGTTGTTCTGGACAACGGCGTGGTTGTCGATGGCAGTCGCTGTGTCTGGCGCGTTCAGCCGGCACTACCTCTGGATTTTGTCCGCCGCCGTCTGGCTGTTGCTCTACCGCAGAATTCGTGCGGCGCACTTCACTACTGGCAATAACCTGCTGGCAATTCTGTTCGGGGTGCCGATGTTCGCCTATCTTCTGCGGCGTTCGAAGCAGGCCCACGAGCGTGGCCAAGTATCGTGGAAAGGAAGGGCCTACAGGACCGACGCTGCAAGTGAAAGTACACCTGCGTCAAAACAAGCGGCAAAACCGATTCCGAGAATTGAGAACCAAAGACTGAGCACTGAGAACTGAGAACCCGGAACTGATTTTTATGGTCTATTTAACCCGCAAAGCCGAATTCTCCGCATCGCACTTCTATCACAACCCGGAATTCACTCCGGAACAGAACGCGCGCATTTTCGGCAAGTGCAATAATCCCAATGGACACGGGCACAACTACACCCTCGAAGTTACGGTCAAGGGTGCCGTCGATCCGCGATCCGGATTCGTGGTCGATCTCAAACAGCTAAAAGACGTCATGGGAAGGGAAGTGCTCGATGCGCTCGACCATCGCTTCCTGAACAAGGAGGTGCCCGAGTTCCTCACCAGAATTCCGACCACAGAGAACCTGGCGATCGCGATCTGGGAGCGCCTTGCGCCGAAACTCAACAGCGCGCAGTTGCACCGCGTGCGCGTGTACGAGACGCCAGATTTGTTCGTCGACTTTTACGGGGAAGCATGAGACGAGAGGCATGAAAGCCCATCTCACCCGCCGCTATATATTTTCCGCTTCGCACCGCTTGCACAGCGACGAAATGTCGGAGGAAGAAAACCGCGCGACGTATGGTAAGTGCAATAATCCGTACGGACATGGGCACAATTACATGCTCGAGGTGACCGTCAGCGGACCGGTGGACGACAGCACCGGCATGGTTTGCAACCTGGTCGATTTGGATGGCTTCGTGCGCAACGAGATCCTCGAACGTTACGACCACCAGAATCTGAATCTGCTCGCGGAATTCGCGAAGGAGGTTCCGACCACGGAGAACCTTTGCATCTCGATTTACGAAATTGTGAAGCGGGGCTTCAAGGCTGCGCATCTAGAAAAGGTGCGAATTGAAGAGACGATGATGAACTCGTTTGAATATATGGGAGAGAACAGACGTTAGTCGTTCGCAGCGCAAGTTTGCTGACGACCAACGACCACGACCCTATGAAATCGACTGCTGAATTGAACTCCCTCACCGGCGCCAGCTACGAGGAATTGGTGCGCGAAATGATTGTCCGCCTGGGCGAAGATCCCAACCGCGAAGGCCTTGCGCGCACGCCCGCGCGCGTCGAAAAGGCCATGAAGTTTCTGGTCAAGGGCTATAAGGACGATCCCGAAGTGCTTTTGCGCAAGGCCCTGTTCACCGTTACCTACGATGAAATGGTGATCGTGAAGGACATCGAAATGTTCAGCCTGTGCGAGCACCACCTGTTGCCGTTTTTCGGCAAGGTGCACGTGGCCTACATACCGAACGGAAAAGTGATCGGCCTGAGTAAAATCCCGCGCCTCATCGAAGCCTTCTCGCGCCGCCTGCAAATTCAGGAGCGCCTGACCACGCAAATTGCCGAGGCGATCCAAAACACGATCGAGCCGCAAGGCGTCGGCGTGGTGATCGAGGCGCGGCATCTGTGCATGATGATGCGCGGTGTCGAGAAGCAGCATTCGTCGGCGGTGACGTCGTCGATGCTGGGCAGCTTCCGCAATGAAGAGGAAACGCGAACGGAATTTTTGTCGCTGATACGCCAGCGGACGAACGCTCTGTGAGTTGTAGTTGGAAATGCTGAATGTCGAAATCCCGACAAACGCCGCGCAGTCCTATGCTCTCCGGACGCCTGGCCCTCATTAGCGGAGCCAACCGCGGCATTGGTCTCGCCATTGCCCGCGCGCTGGCGCACGAAGGATGCAACCTCATCATCAGCGGCCGCGACGAGCGTGCGTTGGCCAAAGCGTGCGCGGAACTTGAGAAACTGAACGTTCGCGTATTGGCCCACTCTTGCGACGTGCGCAGCCCCGATTCCGTCGACTACCTCTTCGCCGTGGTTCGCGGATTGCGCAAGCCGCTGGATATCCTGGTCAACAACGCCGGCATTGGGCATCCCAATCGCACCGTAGGCGAGTTGCCTTATCCAACTTGGATGGAAGTGATTGACACGAATCTCAACGGCCTGTTCCTGATGACCCAGGCGGCGCTGGCGGTGATGAAGCGCGGCGGCACGATCGTGAACAATTTGTCGATTGCCGCTGAGCGCATTTTCCCCGGATCAGCGGCCTACAACGCATCGAAGCACGGGGGTCTCGGCTTTACGAATACGTTGCGGGAAGAGTTGCGTCCAAATGGAATTCGGGTGATCGCGCTGATGCCCGGCGCGACCGATACCGCAATTTGGGACACGCTGTGGCCGAAGGCGCCCAGGCGGAAAATGATGTCCCCCGAAACCGTCGCCCGTGCCGTGGTCGATGCGCTGCTCTTGCCGGAAAACACGACCGTGGAGAAAATCGTCGTGATGCCGTCAAGTGGCACTCTCTAAAGGGCAGCGGGTAGCTGCGACGCCGGCGGGATATTGGGCATCGAATCCAGTAAGAAGAACCATGTCATTTATCGATTACTTTAAAGCGCTGAAGCTGGAACAACGTCAGGCGTGGATTGTCGCCATCGCCGCCGATGTCCTGCAGATCGCTGCGTTCCCGCTATTCGCCGAGGGCGCATTGTCTCCTGCCGACTCCGTGCTCGATCTGATCGTCGGCTTCGTGATGATTCGACTCCTCGGATGGCACTGGGCTTTCCTGCCATCGGCGGCTGCCAAGCTCATCCCGGGCGCAGATCTTTTTCCTACTTGGACCGCTGCGGTTTGGTTCGTCACTCGCCACAAGGTGCAGGCCGGGGAGCAAGAGGTCTTGCCGCCGGGACCGGCGCCAGAACCGCGGCGGTGAGAGCTGACAGCTAAGAGCTATCTACCACGTCCCATAACGATAGCGTTGCGGACGTTCTGCAAAAATGTTAATGAACACCAACCCTGCCACGAAGCCGCCGACATGTGCCCAGAAAGCGATCCCGCCTAAAGTCTGGTGGGTTTCCGCGATCGCAGTCGTTGTGCCGCTCAGGAAATTCACGACAAACCAGTAGCCCAGCATCAGCCACGCTGGAACGTGAAATAAAAATATAGGAGGAAACCAGATCAACACACGCGCCCGCGGATACAGGATGAAGTACGCTCCCATCACTCCGGCAATCGCGCCGCTGGCGCCCACACTGGGCAGGCGCGAGCCCTGATTCAGCAGGATGTGCGTGGCCGCTGCGGCCAGGCCGACGGTCAGGTAGAAGAACAGATAGGTGAAGTGGCCGAGGTAGTCTTCGACGTTGTCGCCGAAGATCCACAGGAAGAGCATGTTCCCAGCAACGTGCAAGAATGAGGCGTGCAGAAACATTGCGGTGAACAGCGGCACAATGGCCGTTGCTACGCCGGCGTAGGAATGTCCCGTGAGCACCGCGATCGTGTGGTGAGGAACCACGCCAAACTCGAGCATGAACGAATTCAGAGCTCGATGGCCGACGGAGAGTTCCCAGAAGAACACCGTCAGGTTCAGGACGATCAGGAAATAGTTGACGAAGGGCGTCGAGAAACACGGCTGATCGTCCCGAAGAGGAATCATTCAATTTGCAATCTGTTAACTTGTAATAGGAATCGAATCCAGATCGTCACGCCATCGGCGATCTCGTTCTCAAAGACCAATTACAAATTACCAGATTCCAAATCCTTATGAACGGTGTCGTAATCATCGATAAACCGGCCGGGCTCACGTCGCACGATGTGGTGAATTGCGTGCGCCGCATTCTAGGCCAGCGCTCGGTCGGACACTTGGGAACGCTGGACCCGGCGGCTACGGGAGTCCTGCCCATCGTTGTCGGCAACCTCACGCGACTGGCGCAGTTCTATGCCCACTCCGAGAAGACCTACGAGGGCGTAATTCGCTTCGGCTTCGCGACCGACACCTACGATGCCGATGGCGAGCCCACGGCGCCTCCGCAGGACGTGCACTTGAACATCGACGAGGTGCGCTCTGTGGCGGCACAGTTTCAAGGAACCATCGAGCAGATGCCGCCGCCATTTTCCGCCAAGAAAATTGCCGGAGTCCCTGCGTACAAACTCGCACGGAAGAAGAAGGAAGTGGTGCTTCAGGCGGTACAGGTGGAGATCAAAGAGTTCGAAATTCTGGCCGTTGCCGGGGATCAGGCCACGTTTCGCGCACGCGTGGGTTCGGGTACCTATATACGGTCGGTGGCGCACGAGATGGGCCAGAAGCTAGGGTACGGGGCGCATCTGGCCAGCTTGCGACGGACTACAGTCGCCGAGTTCGCCATCGAAGATGCGCACACGCTGCCAGCGCTGGAAGCCGCAATGCAGCAGGGAACTGTGGAGTCGCTCTTTGTGCATCCACGAAAGCTGGCGCCGCAGTTACCGAGCGTTAGCGCCACCGAAGAAAACGCCGCCATGATTCGCAACGGCCGATCCGTGAACTTGCCAGAGATGTCCCGCGCGCCACAGGTCAAGGTCTTCCACGGGCAGCGGGAACTGGTTGCCATCGCCACACGGATCGCCGGGACGCTGTTTCATCCCGGCATTGTTTTTGCCCGCGAGAGCGAGAACTGCCAGTAGTTGCTATCTTTCGTTGCTACCTTAGTGATCTCGGATTAACTGAGAAGGGAGGTTAAGATCGTAGCCGTGAACCAAAGAGAGGGACAGTGCAAAGGACGATTGTTGGTTGGATGATTTTGGGGGCGATGTGTTTGGCGGCCGGTGCTCAGGATGGAAACGCGGTCAATGAAGCGTCCGCCATGCTTCTGTCGTTAGAGAATGCCTGGAACGGGGCCGAACTGAAGCATGATGCCAAGGCACTCGATCTGTTGCTTGCGGATATATTTGAATACACCGATTCCGATGGCACCTTCATGAATAGAATCCAGTGGTTGGAACATGTCAAGAAGGGAGTCGATCAATACGATGGCCAGCTTGGCAATAGCGGAATGACGGTGCGTGTCTATGGAAATTCTGCAGTCGTTACCGGACAATACCGCGAGAGAACAAAGGTCAAGGGAAAGATCGTGGTCGAATCCGGCCGGTTTACCGACGTCTGGATTCTGCAAAATGGCACGTGGAAGTGCGCGGCAAGCCAGTCCACAGCGATTCGCCATTAAGGGGCCGCGCGGGAGGTAGATTGGGAACGGAAGAGCTGCGGCAGCAAACGAAAAGGCCCGGGCCGTTCACCAACTGCTACGAAGACGGTGCCCGCGCCGAGGCTTACTCCACCCTGGAGTTCAAGAACACGTACCACTTGGCCTATCGTGACATCCCGTCGATTCTGGCCGCCCATGTGCGCGGCCGTAAAGCTGTGGACTTCGGTTGTGGTACGGGACGCTCAACTCGCTTCCTGGCTCAACTCGGCTTCGAGGTCATTGGAGTCGACATTGCCGAGGATATGGTCCACAAAGCGCGGGTCTTGGATCCGTCGGGCGACTACCGCCTGGTTCCCGGCGACGACCTGCGAGTATTGCCGCGGGCGACTTTCGATCTCGTGCTTGCCGCCTTCACATTCGACAACATCGCAGGTCGCGAGAACAAGGCGCGCATTCTGCGCGACCTAGGTTGCCTGCTCACGCGGGAGGGGAGCCTAGTGCTGATCGTCTCCCGTCCGGAGATTTACACTTACGAGTGGGCCTCGTTTTCGACCAAGGACTTTCCTGAGAATCGGCAAGCGAAGTCGGGGGACAAAGTCCGTATCGTCGTGACCGATCACGCCGATGCGCGCCCCGTGGAAGACATCTTGTGGACCGATGCAGCGTATCGCGAGGTCTTCGAGGAAGCCCATCTGCGACTGTTGCACAAATACGAACCCTTGGGGCGGGAAGACGAGCCGTACATGTGGGTGAATGAGTTGGAGATCGCCCCTTGGGCCGTGTATGTACTCGAACGACAGTGACGCATAGGCATCAGTTCGGCAACGTCCGATAACAGGTATTATGTGAACTATTGAACATGGCCGTTCTGCCGCCGTTCACACCAGTACCAAATGTTTCTTTTCGTCACTCTGATCCGCCAGCAAAGACGCAACCCCTGAATCCAGAGTCGCCAGCCTTCCCTTCTGGTGAATCGCCAGAGCGAGCAAATAGCCGTCCGTGACTTGCTGGTGACCATTGAGTCGCCCTTCGAACTGAGCAAGCGCTTCTGCGACCCCAAGATCGTCAGCCCAAAACCTGTGCGCCCGATGCTGAAGATTGGCGCGCAGAACTTCCAGCGCATCTCGTGGAGAAACCACGCGCCGCGAGAAGGCTGGATTGGAGACAATGCGAACAAAGCCGGCCTGGGTCATGGCACAAGTCGCCCAGCCCTGGTCGGCGTTCGTGGCGAACCACCGCTGGGTGCGCGCGTGCGCCTCGTGCGGCGGCCAGAGCAGCGCAATCAGAACGTTCACGTCCAGCAAGCAGCCGTTCACTGGTCATCGGCCTCCAACCGCTTCACTCGCTCGGAAGTAACGGGATCGCCGTCTTCTGGAACATCAAAGACCACCAGGCCGTTGACCGTGCGCGTTTTCACCGGTGCGCTGAGGCCGCGACGCACGAGCTCTGAAACCGCCTTCCCCATGGCCATGGAGCGGTTTTCGGCGTAGCTCTTGACCAACTGGATGACATCCTCATCAAGACTCAATGTTGTACGCATGACGAGGATGATGTCACATGTGCCACGCCGATGTCAATTTATAATCGTGAGCATCACATATAAGTATTGATGCGTTATGTGGCTAGTCAGCATCGCTCTTTCTCAGCACTTCCGCCACGTCGTCGCGAAACCTCTGCAAGGTTGCCAGCCGCTCTGGAGTGGCTTCCACGATTTCCGACTTTGCCTGGAAAACCTGCCGGCCGTCTTTTTCGGTTAGCACGCCCAGCACTTCGCCCATCCGCCAGCCGGGAGCACCCAGGACTTGCAATCCGTCCACGCCCGGAATCAGCACCGCGACACAGTTGTCGCGCTCTACGCCGATGCATTTGGGGTAGCGTTCAAACGTCTGTAATTCGAATCCCGCAAGGTAGAGTCGCTGCAACTGGTCGGCGGAGTCAGGCATAGGCGGGCGGGGCGCGCAATCAAAGAACTCGAAACTGCGAACTGAGAGCGGACAGCTTGCTACATCTTGTACTTGCCGAGGTCATCATCGCCCAGGTCCTCCAGATATTTGCGGAGTTCCTCGCTTGAAACCGCGGGCACGGGATTGGCCGACTGCTTCGAGGTCTTCAAAACCTCGTCTTCGACAAAGATCGGGCAATCCACGCGGAGCGCCAGCGCCAGCGCATCCGATGGACGCGAGTCGATGCTTATCACGCGGCCTTCCCTTTCCAACCAGATCACGGCGTAGAAAGTATCGTCCTTCAGCTCCGTCACCACCACTTTGTGGACCAGGGCTTCCAGTCCGGTGAGCACGCTTTTGATCAGGTCATGCGTCATGGGACGCGGCGTGCTGATCTTTTCAATCTCAAGCGCGATGGCGTTCGCCTCGTACACACCTACCCAGATGGGAAGAACCGTATCGCTGCCAACGTCCTTGAGCAGAACAATCGGCATGTTCGACACCGGATCCATCATGAGCCCGCGAATTTTCATTTCCACTTCCATAAGATCCTCAAACCAATCAGAGCAAATTGCGCGCGGTTGATCTCGGCTCGCCAGATGACCCGGTCACACGACGAGATCCGATCCGCAGGCCAACTCGCCCACCAGACTATTCGGGAAACTTCCCGTCACTAGCACGTTCACATAGCTCCCCGTCGCCAGTTGCACTCCCGCCGGTGCGGTAAAGTTCATGACCTTAATCTGCGAGGTCCGCGCGACCCACTGCCCTCGCGCCTCGTTCTTCCCTTCCACCATCACCTCAAGCAGCTGCCCAACGTGCCGCCGATTCCGCGCCGCACCGATGACTTTCTGGCGGTCATTTACTACTGCCAGGCGCCGGGCCTTCTCCGCATCGGGAATCGCATCCTCCAACGCGAGCGCCGGCGTATTCGGCCGCGGCGAATACTTAAACGTGAATACCGAGTCATACCCCACCAGATCCATCAACGACAAGGTCTCTTCCAATTCCTTCTCCGTCTCGCCAGGAAAGCCGACGATCAAATCGCTGGTCAGGGAGATGTCGCGTTTCGCCGCCTGAATCCATGAGATGCGCTCCAAGTATTCGTCGCGCGTATAGAGTCGCGACATGGCATCGAGCACCCGGGTCGACCCGCTCTGCACCGGAAGATGCACATGATCGCAAAGCGCCGGCGTGGCGTCGATGACTTCAACAATATCTCGCCCAAAATCCCGAGGATGCGAGGTAGTGAACCGCACCCGCCGAATCCCCTCGACCGTCGCCACCGTCGCCAGCAACTCAGCAAACGTCTTATTTCCAGAGGGATCGCGATAAGAGTTCACGTTCTGCCCGAGCAGTTGAATCTCCGTATACCCGAGATCCACCAGCTGCCGAGCTTCATCAAGAACGGAGGCGGAAGTGCGCGAGCGCTCCTTCCCGCGCGTATAGGGCACAACGCAATAGGCGCAGAACTTGTCGCATCCCTCAATGATTGTGATATAGCCGCGATGGGGATTCGTGCGCGCCGTGAACTCGGTCTCAAAACACTCGTCGGTCATGCGGTCGTCGAGGCCGGTCACGCGCTTACCTTCCTCGATCGGCGCGTTTTCCAGTTGCACCAGCATTTGCGGAAGATTCCGGTAGGATGCCGAGCCGCATACCAGGTCTACGTGCGGAGCCTTCTCGAAAATCCTCTCGCCCTCCTGCTGCGCCACGCAGCCCAGGACGCCGAATCTCTTGCCCTGCTTCCGCAGCTTCTTGTAGTCGTTTAGCCGGTTAAAGACCTTCTGCTCCGCCTTGTCGCGAATCGAACAAGTGTTATAAAGCACCAGCCCGGCCTCTTCGACGGTCGGCACCTGGCGATACCCCTGCTGCAAGAGCGTCCCGACGACCTTTTCGGAGTCGTGGGCGTTCATCTGGCAGCCAAAGGTTTCCAGGTAAAACGTCTTGGAGGCGAGGTCCGACATGGAGCCAGTATAAACCAGCGTTAGAGGCGGCTTGCCCAATATTCCGGGCGCCTGCTTCCGTGGGCGACGGCCCAGATTGTGATTACGGATTCTTGTTCGGAATAGATGACGGCAAACGGGAATCGCCAAAGCAGGAATCGTCTGGTGTCGTTCTCCCCTATCGGCCACCGTTCCGGGGCTTCACGGATTGTGTCGGCAGCTCGGTGCAGTTCTTCGATGAAGTCCAAGGCCACTTTGGGGCTGCGCTGCCGATACCAGTCGACTGCGCTCTTAACATCCGCGCTCGCGCCCTGGTGGTATTCAATGCGCTTAACGCTCATTCACCATGGCCAAGAGCTCGCGATGCAGTTCTTCCCACGGGACGGTCACTGCTTTGCCCGCCTTCAGGTCCTGAATTCGACGCGCCACTTCCGCATCCCATGCCTCTTGGATAGAGACAGATTCATTTGTACCGTCGAGAGTGTCGAGCAGCGTATTGGCCAGCGCAGCTCGTTCGTCAGCCGGTAGGGCAAGCGCCCGTTTGAGAAGATCGGAAACTTCCGGACTCATGGCGCTATTTTACTCCACATGAAACGCAGCGGGAAACGCCCCGTCTGTCCAGTCATTACCCGCGGTTGCCGCCCTACTTCGCCCGTTCATACGTGAACGCTTCTTTCATCTCTTTGCCGTGATCGAGGTAGGTCCATTCTTCGACGTGGTGATCGGCGTCAGGTACGGAGAAGGTCACATGCTGCATGTGTCCGTCGCCGGGGCCGATGTTGGTGCCGTCGAAGAACTCGAAGCTCACGGACTTGGCATCCGATGCGACGAGTTTCATGCGCGGCTGGTTGCCAGCTCCGCAGTAGTGGGTCATCAAGAGGCGGTCGCCATCCATGTGAAACATGGTGACCATATTTTCTGGACCGTGGCCATGAATCTCGCTCATCAGCGCAGAACCGCCGGCGATCAGGCGAAAGGTCACCTGAGTCGGATGGCCCTGGATGCTTTTCCCGGACCAGTTCCCTTCCATGCCCTTGAGCAGGTCGAACGACTTGTGCGCGTCTTGCGCCAGAACGAGGCTGGCGGAAAGGATGACGATCGCGGCTGCGGCAACGATGGCGGTCTTGCGAAGCAAAGTAGGAACGAGTTTCATGGTTTCCTCCGGATCGTTTGTGTGGGCGCGTGCATTTTGCGCGATCACGCTAAGTGGCGTCAAGCGGAAAATTCGGATTGCCGCCGCCGAGCCTTTCGCTGATATGGCCGGCGATCAGCCTGCCGTGGAAGCGTCCATTTTCAATGAAGATTTCATTCGTCCGCGAGCCCGCAACAATCACTCCAGCCACGTAGATTCCAGGAACGTTCGATTCCAGGTTCTCCGGATCGCAGACGGGACGAAGTTGCAGGGTGGCCAGTTCAATGCCCACGCTGCGCAAAAAGTCGTAGTCGGGATGATAGCCGGTGAGAGCAAACACGAAATCGTTCTTGAGGTGAACCGGACCCGATGGAGTTTGCAGCACCACCGAGTCGGCATTGATCTCGCGCACGCTGCTGTTGAAGTACGCGGTGATTTCTCCAGCCCGAATACGGTTCTCGATGTCGGGACGCACCCAATACTTGACGTGGTTGTGGATCTCCGCTCCGCGATGGACGAGCGTGACGCGCGCGCCGTGACGCCACAGGTCCAAGGCCGCTTCCGCCGCTGAATTCTTGCCGCCGATGACCACGACGTCGGTATCGAAATAAGGATGTGGCTCGCGATAGTAATGAAATACCTTTTCGAGGTCTTCGCCGGGGATGGCGAGTTGGTTGGCCAGATCGTAGTAACCGGTAGCGAGCACGATCTTGCGGGCGCGGTAGTCGTGGATGGCGTCGTGACGATTGGTGGTGGTGACGCGAAAGTTGCCATCCTCGCCGGTAATTGTCTTGACCCATTCGTACTGGCGAACGTTTAAGTGGTAGTGCTCGGCGACGCGCCGATAATATTCGAGCGCTTCCTGGCGGTTGGGTTTCGCCGAGGCGGTGGTGAAAGGAATATCGCCGATCTCCAACAATTCAGGCGTGGTGAAAAACACCATGTTCACTGGGTAATGGTAAATGGAATTGACCAGGCATCCCTTGTCAACGATGAGGGACTTGAAGCCAGCCTTCTGCGCCTCGATGGCACAGGCCATGCCGGTGGGACCAGCGCCGACGACCAGAACGTCCGTGGCGGAGTTGGGACGCGACTGCGCTTGTGTGCGCGACAGCGTCTGCGGAAGCTGTTCAGCTTGCGAAAGTGTTGGAGTCTTCATCGTGAGGTGGAAACCGACAATTCTAGCACCGAGTCCAACGACACGAGTGAACCCGTAGTTCTACTTCTTAACGCAAAGCGAGACTCCGTCGCGGAGGGGCAGAATCGTCGTAAACAGGTCGGGCGACGCGTAGATCAGTTTGTTGAATTCGAGGATGGCTTTGGTTTGGGCGTCGGGATTCGGTTGGCTGACTTTGCCGTTCCAGAGAACGTTGTCGGTAATGAAGAGGCCTCCGCTTTTCAGACGCGGGAGCGCCAAACGAATCACGCGCGGGTAGTCGGTCTTATCGATGTCGTTGAAGATGATGTCGTATTGTTCCTTTTCTTCCGAAAGAATTTCGAGGGCATCGCCTACGCGCACCGTGATGCGTTTGGCGACGCCGGCACGATCGAAATAGCGTCGCGCCTTTTCGGCGCGCTTGGGATCGCCGTCGGTGTAGATGACGCGTCCGCCCTCGCCCACGGCGCGCGCCCACCAGATGGTGGAATAGCCGATGGCGGAGCCCATCTCGAAGATTTTCTTCGCGCCGCTGATCACCGCCAATTGATGCAGCACGCGAGCGACGGCGGGTCCGACGATGGCCACGTCGTTCTTGGCGGCATCGGCTTCCATCTCGGCGAGAACTTCGTCGCGCGGCGGCAGCATGGAGTAGAGGTAGTCTTCGACTTGTGGGACGGTGATTCCTCCCATGCGCCAGTCGGGTTTTGCGGGTTGCTCGGGCATTTTGCTCCTTGACTCTAAAGTGGCCCCAATTGCAGAGGTTAGGAAATTGTCTGTCCCGGTTTCAGCGCCAGCACTTCCACATCCGGCACGAGTTTCTGCAACTCCGAGGGAGTTCCCGTCAGCGGCGGAAACGTACCAAAGTGCATCGGAATGACGGTTTCGGGTTGCAGCAGTTTGCAGGCATAAGCAGCCTCGCGCGGCGACATCGTGAAAAGATCGCCGATCGGCAGCATGGCGATTTTCGGAGCGTAAAGATCGCGAATGATGGCCATGTCGCTGAAGACGGCGGTGTCCCCCGCGTGATAGAGCTTGACTCCATTGGAGAACTCGAGCACGTAGCCGCAAGCTTCGCCGCCGTAGACGATCTGGTCGCCATCCTGAATGCCGCAGGAATGGACGGCGTGAACCATGGTGATCTTCACTCCGGCGACGGTTTGCGTGCCTCCCTTGTTCATGGGCGCGATCTGCTTGACGCCCTTCTTCTGGAGCCACAGGCAAAGCTCGTAGATGCCGACGGCGACCGGATTCAGCTTCTTGCCCACATCGACCGCGTCCCCAATATGATCGCCATGGCCGTGGGTGCACAGCAGAGCGTCGGCTTTCTTGACGTTTTTCTCACTCTCCGGGCACATGGGATTGCCGGCGATCCACGGATCGATGTAAAGAGTCTTCCCTTCCGGCGTCTCGACGCGGAAGGTGGCGTGGCCGAGCCATGTGAGCTGGATTCCTTTGAGATTCACGACAGGCTCCTCAGGGTAAGCTGCGAAATAGCATTCTAGTGGCGTGAGAAGGGGCGCGCAATGGGCGAAGCAAGGGCCGCCAAATGTCTGGTCAGCCTCAGACCCTTTTCGGCTGTTCGAACTCGTGTATAGAATGGTGACTCCATGCCCGAACTTAAAGTGTTGTTGTCGCGCGAAACCATTGCCAAGCGGGTCGCCGAACTCGGCAAAGAGATTGCCCGCGATTTTGACGGGCAATCGGTTGTATTGGTCGGCGTTCTCAAGGGCGCAGCCATCTTCTTAAGCGACCTGGCGCGTCAGATTCCGCTCGACGCCACTTTTGATTTTATTGGAGTTTCGAGCTACGGAAATCGTCCCACGGTCAAAGAAGATCCGGCCGGTCACGCGGCATGGGATTCGCTGGGTGAAGTCCGGATGACCAAAGACATGGATAGTTCGATGGCGGACCGAAACGTAATTTTGGTGGAGGACATTCTCGACACGGGGCTGACGCTGAACTACATTTCGAAGCTGGTGCGGGCGCATCAGCCCCGGTCGCTGCGCATTGCGGCCTTGCTGGATAAGCCTTCCCGCCGCCAGCAGCCGATCCATGCACATTACATCGGCTTCACGATTCCCGATGCCTACGTGGTCGGCTACGGTTTGGACTATGCCGAACGCTACCGCAATTTGCCGGATGTGTGCGTGCTGGAAAATCCGCCGGAGAATCCGGCAGGCGCGTGAGCTGTTGCGCCATGGACCAGTTTTTCCGCGGCGGAGCTGTTCCGAGCGGCTGCTATGATGAAGCCTGTGAAAACGACCGTTTCGCAAACTTTGCGCGCTTCCGAGGTGGAACCCCTGCTGCTGGAAGTGGCCGACGTGGTCAACACCACGCTCGACCTGGAAACCACGCTGCGGCGCGTGGCGGAACTGGTCCGTAAGGTCATCGACTACGAGATTTTCGCGATTTTGCTGCTCAACGAGCCGCTTCAGGAGCTGTACGTCCGCTTCCATGTAGGGTATCCGGAAAAGGTCGCCGAGCGCGTGCGCGTGAAAGTGGGCCAGGGCGTAACCGGGCGCGCGGCGCAGACTCGCCAGGCAGTGCTCGTCGCCGATGCCACGCAGGAAGATTTTTACATTGAGGCCCTGCCCAACGTTCACTCCGAACTGGCCATTCCGCTGATCGTCAAGAACCGTCTGATTGGCGTGATCGATCTTGAGGCGCGCGAGAGGGGCTACTTTACCGAAGAGCATAAACGCCTGCTGACGCTGATCGCATCGCGCATGGCGGTGGGCATCGAAAACGCGCGGCTGCACACGCGCACCACGCGCCAGGCCCGCACGCTGCTTTTGCTGAATGAGATTGCGCGGGAACTCACGTCGATTCTGAACCTGGACGAACTGCTCAAGCGGATTGCCGAGTTGCTGAACCGGCTTATCGACTACCAGATGTTCAGCATCCTTCTGGTCGACCAGGCAGGCGAGAAACTGCAGCATCGATTCGCGCAGCGCTTTGAAGAACGATTGCATCTCAAGCACGACGTTCCGCTGGGCCGCGGCGTCGTGGGTTACGCAGCGCAGGCCAAGGAAGCGGTCTTGGTGCCTGACGTCGCGAAGAGTGATCGCTATATTGCGACGAATCCTGAGACCCGTTCGGAATTGGCGGTTCCGCTGATTTACCAGGAGAAGGTCATCGGGGTGCTCGATCTGGAGCATACGAAGCGCGGCTACTTCACGGAGGATCATAAACGGACGCTGACGACGCTGGCA
>Ga0187875_10000740_pt1 | contig 26287 bp, 27 predicted proteins | sample June2016WEW_17_1_2_FD_132978 | JGI IMG/M metagenome (GOLD analysis project Ga0187875, IMG submission 132978) | Peatland microbial communities from SPRUCE experiment site at the Marcell Experimental Forest, Minnesota, USA - June2016WEW_17_10 | ecosystem: Environmental > Terrestrial > Soil >...
CCCATGTTTAGAAGTCTTTTATTTAAAGAGGCGTTTGGAAAAGAAGTTTCATCATACGCTCACATGGCTTATAAAAAAAAGATTAGCAATGCTTCCGTGAAATTATACAGGATAAATTCTTCTTTTCCATACTATGCCGTAGGTGAAGAAAAACAATTTGAGGAAGGATTGCTTCGAAGGGAATGGATAAATTTTTTAAATGATGTGCCTGTAAAAAAAAGGGATTCCAATAATCAGACTTTATTCGGCAAAAATATATATCTTTCAGAACTTCCGTTTAAGATGGCCATAAAATATAATATTCCGATACTGTTTGTCGGCATGACAAGAAATAAACGTCAATATACCGTATCCATCCTGCCGATAGATGAATTTAACACGCCAAAAGAGGGATTGGAAAAGTACATCGCGCTTTTAGCGGAATTTCTTTGTAAGAATCCATACGCGTCCATGTATATCGCGGAGAATCATTTTTAAAATATTTGCCTATTAAAAGATTCACCGCAATGATTCTGAACAAATATTGCCTTTTCCTTTCTTCTTTCCATGGTACATGAGTTGATCAATCCGGTGAACGAATGCCTTAATATCTTCCTGCGGCTTGTACTTTGGTTATCCATTTTATTTAAGCTGATAGCCTTTCTCACGGAATATTTTCAGGCAGGCGTCGGCTACAACAACATCATAAAGAATGCCCTTATTTTTCTCGATTTCTTCAAGAGCGACCTCAACACCCAAAGACGCACGATAGGGACGGTGGGAACCCATTGCCTCCACCACATCGGCTATAGCCATAATGCGTGCCTCTATAAGAATTTCATCTCCTTTCAGATTTCTTGGATAGCCGGTACCATTCATCCGTTCATGGTGTTGATAGACAATTTGTGCCAGCGGCCAGGGAGATTCCACATCCTTCAGCATTTCATATCCAATGCGAGGGTGTTCTTTAATAAGAGAAAATTCAATGTCTGTCAGCTTGGTAGGTTTGGACAATATTTCCGCGGGGATGGATAATTTTCCGATGTCATGGATGGAACCTGCCATACGGATTCCTTCTATTTTATCCTGAGGAAGTCCCATCTCCGTGGCGATGGTGCGGGCCAGATCGGCAACCCTCTTCTGGTGACCTGCCGTATAAGGATCTCTTGATTCTACGGCAGAAATCAAGACCTGAATAGTCGTGCCAACCGCGTTCTTGAGACGGTCAAGGGTCTTTTGGAGTTCCTCTTCCGACTTCTTCCGCTCGGTGATGTCGCGGGTTACACCCATAATGCCAATTGGCTGCTTATTTTCATCTCTGATAAAGGAAAACTTCACGTCCGTCCACAAGGTGGTCCCGTCTTTTCGACTCATTTCCAACTGAATCGTCCGTGACAAGGGTATCGCTTCTCTAAGTTCGGATTTTTCCAGCTCCATCATCTCAGAATAGGTCTTCACTGCTAAATCAAGGGATGATGGTGTCAACGTTTTCTCAATGGGCTGTTGTTTCAACACTTCTTCCGGTTCATATCCCCTCATGGTTTTTACGGAAGGACTGATATAGGTGTACTTCAGATTCATATCCAAAACGAAAATGACATCCTGGATATTGTCGGCCAGCAGGCGATATTTTTTTTCACTTGCCTTTAAATCTTCCTCAGCATTCTTACGCTCGGTAATGTCATGTGCAATTCCTTTAAAACCCATCGGCCTGCCTGATGAGTCTTTTTTTAAAGATATAGACGCTTCAACATACCTTTTAGTCCCGTCTTTTCTTATAAGCTGCCAATTGAATCCTTCAGTCGATTTTCCTGTGTTGAATACTTTATTAAACGTTTGAAAAATTTTTCTTGCGTTCTCTTTATCTGTATATTGACGGTTATTCACGCCCATCATTTCTTCTTTGGTGTAGCCAAGGAATTGACATAATGAATCGTTGAAAAAGGTAAAGTTACCGGCAAAATCAACCTCAAAATAGCCTTCCTGAATTTCTTGAAGAATGGTTCGATATCTTTCTTCACTCTGGCCCAGTGCGTCTTCCATCCGCTTGCGCTCGGTGATGTCGCGGGTTACACCCATAATGCCAATTGCCCGCTGATTTTCGTCTCTGATTAAGGAAGCCTTCACCTCTGTCCAAACGGTGGTCCCGTCTTTTCGACTCATTTCCACCTGAAACGTCCGGGATACGTTAATATCTCTATTTTCTGATTTTTCCATCTCCATGATCTCAGATAGGATACTCAGGGCCAAATTCATGGAGGAGGGTGTCACTGTCTCTGCAGGTGTGTGTTTCATAGCCTCTTCCGGTTCATATCCCCTCAGGAGTTTTACGGAAGGGCTGAGATAGGTGTAATTCAGATTCATATCCATAACGAATATGACGTCCTGGATATTATCGGCCAGCAGGCGATATTTATTTTCACTTTCCCTCAATTCCTCCTCGGCCTTCTTGCGTTCGGTGATGTCGCGGACGACACAAACCAAATCACCATTAGCCATAGCTGTCAGGGATACAGCCTGCGGAAATCTGCTCCCGTTTTTTTTCTTACCGATGGATTCGCCAGACCAATATCCTTTCCGACTAAGTTCAGGCATGAATTCTTGTTCAAAGCGTTGAATGACATCAGAATCATAAAGAACTCTCCATGACTTCCCGATAAGTTCCCCTTCATTCTCATAACCGTAAATCCTGGCATGCGCTTTGTTTAAATAGATGTATTCTCCTTTCGCATTAAGGATGGCCATCCCATCGATTGCCGAATCCATGGCATCGGTTTGCTGCCTGAGCATTTCCTCGGCCTGCCTGCGCTCTTTTCTTACTTCTGCGTCCCTGAGCTCCCTCACAACGGCAGGAACAAGACGGGACAGCTTATCCTTCATTACGTAGTCATGCGCTCCGGCCTTCATTAATGCCACCGCGGTTTCTTCGCCGATAGCGCCTGAAACGATGATAAACGGGATATCCAAACCGCTTTGCTTAAGCACGGCCAAGGCTCCGGGCGCATCAAATTGCGGAAGGGAGTGATCCGAGATGACTATATCAAAGACCTGTTTGATCAAGGCTGCTTTCATTTTTGCGGCGTTGTCCGCCACCTCATAGGTAACCCGATAGCCCGCTGCTTTCAGCTGCCGGACCTCCAGTGCCACGTCACTTTCTGAATCCTCTATGATCAATAACCTGAGCGGTAAATCCATAAAAACCTCATATTAGCGGCGGGGCTTCGTTCAGCAGCAGCCAGTACATACCCAGTGTGCGCACAGCATCGGCAAACTGGTGGAAATCCACCGGCTTGCGTATGTAGCTGTTGGCCCCCAGCTTATAGCTGTCGATTATATCTTTTTCCTGGTCAGACGACGTGAGGATCACCACTGGGAGGAGTCTGGTGAATTCATTGGAACGTATTTCCTTCAGGACTTCCAGGCCGTCTATCAATGGCAGTTTCAGGTCGAGCAATACCACGGCAGGTAACTCCCTGACGTCCCTGCCTGCGTACTTGCCAGCGCCTAAAAGGTAATCCAGCGCCTCCCTGCCATTCTCGGCAACAACCAGTTTATTCGTAATTTTATTCTGATCCAGTGCCCTTTTGGTCAGCATGATATCGCTGGGATTATCTTCAACCAATAAAATGATTTTATTCATGTTGCCTCCTTCAAGGTAAAGTAAAAGGTTGCCCCTTCGTTTGGCTTGGCTTCGGCCCAGATGCGGCCGCCGTGCCGGTTAATGATACGCTGCACTGTTACAAGGCCGATACCGGTGCCGGAGAACTCCGATGCTTTATGAAGGCGTTGAAAGGTCCCGAACAGTTTATCCGCATTGGCCATATCAAATCCCGCTCCGTTGTCACGTACAAAGAAGGCCTTTCCTCCATCAATCTCCGCTTCGCCGAACTCAATTCTTGCAGGGGACCGCTTACCGGTGAACTTGACGGCATTATCAAAAAGATTGGTGAGGGCTATGTTGATCAGATGATTGTCTCCATGGGCTCGCAAGTCCGGTTGAATTATAAACTCTATCCGGCGCTCCTGTTTCTCTTCCTGCAGACGGTCGGCAAGGCTTTGCGCCATGGCGGTGAGGTCTAAAGGCATCAACTGTGGTTCAATACGGGTTATGCGGGAAAGATTCAACAGATCGTTGATCAGCATTCCCATCAGCTGTGTCTCGTTGCGAACACGTTCAATATATGTGCGGGCCTGATCATCCAGCTTGTCTCCGTAATCCTCCAGCAACGCCAGGCTCCATCCGTCAATGCCGCGCAGAGGGGCGCGCAGGTCATGAGAAACGGAATAAGAAAACTTCTCCAGTTCTTTGTTGACTTCATTCAACTGGGCGGTGCGCTGCAATACCCTTTGTTCCAGCTCCTCGTTTAGTACGCGGATCTCTCTTTCCGCCTTCTTGCGTTCGGTGATGTTGCGGGCAATTGTGGACGCACCTATAATTTCCCCTGATGTGTTTTTAATCGGAGAAACTGTCAGCGAAACATCGATCAGTTGTCCGTCTTTTCTTCTGCGTTTGGTTTCATAATGCTTAATTTTTTCACCGTGCCTTATCTTTTCCAGAATTTCTTTGTGCTCATCAGTGTGATAAGGCGGCATTAATAAAGACATCGACTTGCCTATAACTTCTTCTTGTTTATAACCATAATCAATTTCCGCCCCTTCATTCCAGCTGGTAATGATACCCTCTAAGTCTTTACTTATAATTGAATCATCAGCGGATTCCACAATTGCAGCCAATCGGTTCTGGACTTCTTCTTTTTTCCTGCGATCGGTGATGTCTTCGATAATCCCAACCCCTCCGGAAACCCGTCCACCTCCAATATCCATCGGCGCAAAAAGACACCTGACCGGAGTAATCTTTTTTGCGGTTGTTGAAGAATAGTCACCTTCATAAAATCCGCGGCCACCGCACAGTGCTTTCTGAACAGCTGAAACAATATTTTTATCGGGCAGGTTGATCATGTTGAGACCGACGAGCTTTTCTTGCGAAGATCCGATAACTTTGACGAAATTGTCATTGCATGCAACAATAACGCCTTTTTCATTAAATGATAAAAGGCCCAGCGGCGAATACTCAAAAATCAAACGATATTTTTCTTCGCTCTGCCGCAACTCTTCCTCTATCCGCTTGCGCTCAGTGATGTCCAGAACGAATGCCACCCCATTAAAACGCGCCTCATCCAGCATGGCTCCGGCGATCATGATCGCTATCCGGGTACCATCCTTGCGGATATACTCTTTCTCGAACGGGTTGGCATTAATGCCCGTGGCTTTCAACTCTTTGACCGAATTATCGTCGAGGTGTTTGAACTCCGGCGGGGTTATTTTGTCCCATTCAATATTTTCTGATTCAAGCTCCTCCCGGGTATAGCCGATCATCTGCAGGAAGCGGTCGTTCGCGCCGGTGATCTTGCCTTCCATGTTCCAGTACATGACTCCGATCATCCCTGATTCATAAAAGCGTCGCAGTTTTTTCTCGCTCTCTTGCAGCTTTTCTTCCGCCTTCTTGCGCTCGGTGATATCCTCAAATATGACAACGAAATATTCTTTCGCGGGGCTATATGCAGAGGCTGAAAACCATTGATTTAAAGCGTTTACATAAATATCAAATTTCTCAGGGCTTCCGCTCAAAGCCACCCTGCCCAAAATGTGAAACAACTCCGGATCCGATTGCAATATGCCCGGAAGAATTTCAGAGACTTTTCTGCCGATAACATCCTTTAGCCCGGTCAATGATTCAAATGATCTGTTAACATCAAGATAAATATAATCCACCGGCGTCCCCTGATCAAATATCATTTTTGAATACTGGAACGCGTTAAGCATGCTGTCAAACAAAGAACGGTAAAGTTTTTCGCTTATCAGTAATTTTTTCTCTGACTCCAACTTCGCCGAAAGTTGCCGAGTCAACTCGTTTTTTCTTATATAGACCAGTGAACCGATTATCAATATAAACAACAGCAGGGAAATCACCGCTATCTGGATATAGTACGCAAACCCGCCCATCAAGATTGTCCTGCTATCACGCCCTATGAAAACGGACCATCCGATATCGGCTATCGGGGCATATGTTATGTATCGCTTCCTCCCTTCAAGATAGGGGTCTTTAACAAGCATGGTACTATTTTTTGCAGAAATCACCTTCTCTTTAACGAAATAGAAAGGATAATGCGCTATCTCTTTTTCATAGGCAAAACGGCTGCTGTAGACAAGATTGCCTATCCGGTCGGTAATGTTGATATAGGTGCCGGGATCGAGATTGATCTTCTTCATGATTTTGGAGAGTTCGATGGCACGCTGAGTATTCACCATTATCCCAATCACTTTGCCCGATTCGTCAAAAATTGGAACAGCTATCTGGAAGGCGGCATCCTTCTTAGCAACTATCCTTAAGATCATATTAGACACGTAGACTTTCCAATCTTTACTGACACCTTTATACCATTCTCTATAGGCTAGATTAGTTCCCGTTATTCCCTGATGTTCCGGGTAGGAACACCAGAGCGTGCCTTCCTTATCTGTAATTATTAAAGTATCTATGTCGGGATCGCTCTTGATTAGACTGACCAGATGAATCTTCGCCTTTTCGGAATTATGTTCTTTAACTGCCCGGACAAGGAGGGGACGAGTGCAAAACGCGCTCATGGTTTTGACGATCTTCTGGACATGTTGATCAATAACAAGGGAGATCAGAAAGTTGGTGTTTTGGTCATCTCTCAAAGATTTGACCTTGGAATCCTGATAATATTTGTTGGATAATAAGATGGTCGTGCTAAAAAGGATTATAAAAAGGATGAGACCTACGAAAATAATACTCCGGCGCGTGAGCGAAGCAGTTGGCGTTGACAGCTTAGATTGCATTAAAGTCACCTTATATGCTTATAAGAATGATCTTCTGCCAATGGCAAATAACGATTAAGGGTTCACGGATGGTGTTGATGATGCTCGCGGCGTATTCGAGAGAATTTGATTCTTGAATTATGGCCTGCTTTGTCTTGCGTCGATCATTCATCAGGTTTTCCCCAGTGTGTTGAAATGATCTGTTAGGTTAAAAGATTAGCCAATGACTGACATGACCGCTTTATGATTTTCAATAATGGAGATGTGACTTTATCTATTTGATAATATGCATTTATTTTCATACTATGTCAAGGGGATATTTCATATCCGCAGTTGATGCGTAATGCTGCCTTTTATAGCAGGATATGAATTGTGTTGTTTCTTATGGGGTTAAAAGCTAGCATATGTATAAAGGTTGAAGATTTGTGGAGGAAGGAAGAAATAAAAATGATTGGAAATACTCTTTCCGAATCAGTTGTATTACTGAACCCGCCTGCTTATCCACATTATTTGGCAATCTTCTTAATTGAGAATTAGCAATTGAAAGCAGCGGAAAAATCAGCCGGAGCGCAAGCAACCGGCTTTATTGCCTCAGGTTCATACTTTTTAAAATCTATTTAAAATCTTTCCATCCTTCCATGCATTGCCGATTTTCTCTTTTATCATAGCTTTATTCCTCTATACTCAAAATAATACTGCCTGGATCAGCACAACGACTGAAAACAGCGGCCGTGATTGCGTCGCTGTCCGTTTGATTGAATAGTTGGGAGTGTTTTATTTGCCATTCACCTTAAAAGGTAAAGGTCAAACCTGCCGTAATAACGCTTGTCCTGTAATCAAAGTCATTATAAATATCGCTGTTGCGATCACCAATAGTCGGTTTAGTCGCAAAATATTTATACCCTATGCCTATGCCAAAATTCGGGGTTATGTCAAAGTCCAGACCGGTCAGAAACTGCCAGCAAAACGCGCTGCCTGAGCCACCCTTAATTAGCTGCGGATTTGAGCCTCTTTCCGTTATATCGCCAACACTCATATACGCGTAACCCATCCCGCCTCCGATATAAGGATGGAATTTGCCCTCCGGATAACGCGCCTTGAGATTAAAGAGAACGGCATGTACGCTCATATTTCCATCATATGTTTCTCCATATACCACCTTACTGTTATCTAAATTATTGTTGAAATAATTGTATTCTATCTCCATCGCCATGATTCTTCGTGTAAACGGGGTGTTCCAGCCTGTTTTTATCCCTAAAAGGTAGCCATTATTCAGTGATAGATCCGTATAATTGGAGCTATTATCCGGATCGGAAATGGTCAACGTCTGGGGTATGACATAACCTCCTGTTATGCCGACATAAACTCCTAAAGGCCCTGCGGCGAAAGCAGGCACGGCCGCCCCAAATAATATTAAGGAAAATACTACCACACAACTAAAAAATCTCTTTTTCATAATAACCTCCTTAATAGAATTATAAAATCCCTTAAGAATCACAGATTCTCCGCTGCCTGCCGCAATAATTATCAATTATAGGATCATCAATTGCTAACGGGGAGGCATGAGCTTGCAATTCGCAATTTCGCTCGTTCCCACTTCCGTGGAGACCAATACTAAAGATGGTGTTGGAGCAAATCCCGGGGGAACACTGCCTTTGAGGTAATATGTCTCACCGGCTTTCGCTTCGAGAACCAGAGATGTTGTTCCCATTGTTTTAGCCGTAAATTCTATCCTGCCGGGTTCGGTAATAAAAGGGTAATACGTGCCTCTTTTCAGCCCCGTTATATCTTTACCATTTGCCTGTAAGAAAAAAGGATGGTTTGAACCGCCTGAGTGATAAATATATACCACCGCTTTGTCAGCCGGTATGTTCTCCACCTGTTTAAAGCTCGGGCCGTGTGCCGCGCAACCCAATAAAACCAATACCCCTGCCGTAATTATCAGCAGCAATAGACGTCCGACTCTGTTCATAATATTTCCTCCTTACTGTTTTTTTAAAGACGATTTTCTCTGATAAATATTTGCTTTCACTACACACAAACATAGGAAAATTGTTCCGGCGTGTCAAGAAAATCCTTAAAACACAAGTGGCGGCGGTTATCGTCAGATCAGCAAAGCGCCGCGCTCGGTCAAAAGAGCGCGAAGCGCCAGGCGATGGCAGTGCCGTTCGTCGGCACAGTAACATCCGACTGAAAAATTCGTTGAGTGCGACAATGCCGCAAGCAGATCAAGAAGCCGGCTCACATCCAGGCGGCTCATCTGGCTTCTGTAGCCCTTTAGAAAAGACTGCCACTCCTTCTCTGTCTGGGATGAACGGCCTTTCTTTAAGAGTTCATCACTGGGAGCTAGCTGGGGCAGCCAGACATCATAGAAATTACGTGACTTAAATTCGCTCTTCGGCACTCCCCGGGGAGGCCGCCTGACAGTTCCTATCCGCAGCCCTTCATTTTTCGTTCGGGGACTTCCAAGCTGAACAATCCGAATTGCCATAGACTCCATCCTTCCGCGTTATTGGGTTAAATGCCGGTTTTAGGCATCACGGTATTTAAAAAATCGTAAAATGCATCAGGTGTTTCCGGCCTTTTTCCCATTTCATTTTCCGTTGTTTGGGATATGTTTGCAATCTTTTTATCTAAAACAAACTGAAGGCATCTGGGCACATGGTGACCAAAGTGCCTGTATACTCTTACGCAATTGTAGCAGTCGCCGTGAAGTTCGCATCGGATATTCGGGCATGAACATTCAGAACATTCATCTGAGGCTATCACCTTACGGATTTCTTTTATGATTCCTATAAATTCCTCTTTAGTGGATGCCATATTTCCTCACCATTAAAATATTTAACGAAAAAACAGCCGGGACGCAAGCGACCTGCCAATATGCCGGACATGATATAACAGACGCGGTTTTTAAATCAATAAATTTTAGCTGATAAATATCAATTATGAAATATTTATAATCGGCTTAAATTGTACTTTCTTTGACTTGCCTCCATCTTACAAAGAATCGGAGACTTCCTCCGAAGATTCAATGCCTTCTTCCATTTCTGAACTGATCTTTTTCTTCTGGGCAATCATGATGTCCTTTGCAGAGTGGATATTTTTGAAAAGATAAAAGGCGCCCAAAATGCAAAGTACGCCTCCCAGAAATACGGTGCTGCGCACACCGATTATTTTGCCGAGACCACCGGCAAGCAAACTTCCGAAAGGAACCATTCCCATAAAGGCCATGGCATAAAATGCCATGATGCGGCCTCTTTTATCATCATCGACGAGAACCTGAAGCAATGTATTGCTTGAGGCCATCTGAACCATCATTCCCCAGCCTACGATCAAAAGAAGCGCTAAAGAAATCCAGAGATTTTTCGACAGGGAAAACATGATCAGCCCGATTCCGAATACAACCGCGGAGGCCGGTATCATTTTCCATATCTTATGAACACTTGTTCTGGAAGCAAGATACATTGCGCCTGTTAAAGCGCCAAGGCCTGTCGCTCCCATAAGAAATCCGTAAGTATGCGGGCCTCCTCCGAGAACCTGTTTCGCGAATACGGGCATCAACACCTGATAAGGCATTCCCATCAGGCTGACCAATGCCAGTAAAATAATCGTTGATCTCATCGGCACGGATTTCCAGACATAAATAAATCCTTCCCTGAAATCGAAAATCATATTTGTCTTTTTAATAATCTTTTTCCGGGGGACAATTTTCATTGCCAGCAAGGCAATGATTATGACCACATAACTCAGGCTGTTAATAAGAAAGCAGACGCCTTCCCCCGCAAAGGCTATCAGAATTCCTGTAATTGACGGTCCCACTAGACGCGCTCCATTTACCATGGAAGAATTCAATGCGATCGCGTTACCGAGATCTTCTTTTTTTTCGATCATCTCCACGACAAAAGACTGCCGAGCGGTAATATCAAAAGCATTGATTATACCGAGACAGACATTTAAAACTATGATTAAATACACGGTAATTGCGTTTGTTAAAACCAAAACGGCCAAAAGAAGAGCCTGAAGCAGGGCCAGAATCTGCGTAACCAGAAGAATATTTTTCAGGTTCCATTTATCGGCTATGATTCCACCGAAGGGCGAAAGAAAAAATGTCGGGATTTGACCCGCGAATCCTGTTATCCCGAGCAAAATTACTGAATTGGTCAGCCGGTATACCAGCCAGGATGTTGCAATACGCTGCATCCAGGTTCCTATTAAAGACAGTCCCTGACCAATGAAAAATAACCGGTAATTTTTATACTGTAGTGCTCTGAATGTTGATTTTAAGGACATAAAAGACCGAAAAAAATATTTTAAATACGCGCGATTCCCGCTGCGGGCATGCGCCGGGCTAATGCTTTCGAGTTTTCTATTTTATCTGTCATTAGGTGTAATCTCAGACGCCTCAGCAATTTTTTCTTCTGTCATTCCCGACCTGATCGGGATGTGGCAATCTTTATTTCGTCATACCGGTGAAGACCGGTATCCAGTTTTCTCTCTTTTGTCATTGCGGGACGACTCGCAGACGTCATGGCAATCTATCTTTTTTATCGGGCGCTGTTGTCCCTCATTTCCCGTTGTTATTTGACTTAATGTTTAATATATTTTTGAGATATTGCTTTGCCGGCATTGGCACGATCCATTTAACAATATTAATCATATTTAAATCATCAGGAATGAAATATTTATAAGGGGTCTTTCTAAGATATTTCCAATAAAGATGCTTATAGGGATGATCGTTTCTGAAATGCCAGGGCTTAGAAGAGCCCGTATAGTGGATAATAACTGGATTGTCGATTGCTTCTTTGATTTGTAAATTAACACCGCTCTCTTTAAAAAAGCCGGTATGCATGTTGTATTGGGAATGAAGTTCCAGCCAGTTACCGTTGATAACGGAATTCAAACCATCCTGATCCATAAAACTGATCACCTCTGGCTTGCGACGAATAAATTCTATGACTTTTTCTTTGACATTATAGGCACGCCAATATTCAAGATTAATTAACATAACGCCCGAATTAAAATATTTAGCTGAATGTTCCATTTCCAAGTAATAAAAGTCTTTGATGTACAAGTCATCAACTGCGGCAAGAAAGGTATTTGATAATTCGGTATTATAAAGATCGTCAATGCACCCATTGATAATAATATCAACATCTAAATAAAGCGCTCTGTCTCCCTTTACAACATCTGGTATGAAAAGCCTGTAATAAGTGGCTTTTGTAAAATATGAATGCGTAATCAGATTTTCAATCTGCCTGTCATCGATTTTCGCGTCAATTAAATTTGAATCTTTTCCGATAAAAAGCTTCTCCAGCCTTTTCCAGTCCATTGACGATATGTCATTGTTAATAACATAAATATTCATCCCTGAATTATTTTCCAGTAAGGATGCCAATGCCACGGCTAAGTGCTGCAAATAACCTCTATCAGTTGCAAAAACTATATTCAAAATTTAATTCTCCAAAAGTAAGGATAATGTGGACGTTTGAACCTACCCCTTGTTTTGTTCTATGCACTCATTGTTGGGGGTAATTTAATAAGTTGAGTCTGAATAACTACGGCAACAAGCTGTTTTTGGGAGTCTAAAACCTCTGTGTACAAAAGCATAAGCGTGCGTCCTTTATTAAGTAACTTACTGTTGGCCGTTAATGTATCCCCTAATTTCCCGGGACGAATCAGGCTGGTTTTAGATTCTATGGTAGTAGTTGTTGAGTTTGGTGGCATATTTAAAAATGTACAGATGGCACCCATTGTATCCGCAAACGCCATAATAGTTCCACCATGCGCGATCTGACCAATTGTGCAGAGATTTTCTTTTATTTCAAGACTGCCCACTACTTCTTCTGTAGTTGCTTTAATTACCTGCATACCTAAATATCCAGGCAACAAATTACTAAGTGCTTCTTGAATCATTTTAACTGTGTCTTGCATATGTATACCTACCTTTTAAAAATGAAATTGCAGAAAAGGGAACTGCTGTCCCCATTTTTTCCCCGCGATGACAATAAACGGGCCTGAAGGCCCGGACTACGAAAGAAAACTACCCTTTTATCCTTCTGTCATTCCCGCGCAGGCGGGAATCCAGTCATTGTCTGTCATTGCGAGGCATCCCTCGGATGCCGTGGCAATCCATCTTTAACTTTTATCCTTTCCCCAAAACTTATATTTCAAGACCCGACCCCATCATTCCCCTATTATTTTAACAGCGCCTCTGTCCCTTTACTTTTCCCCTTTTAGCCATACACCACAATGCTGACAATGGTCTGTAATCATACCTTGCATTAAAATTGGTATTTTCCAGACGTATTTATAAACGTATAGACTTTTTTTACAATTAGGACATTTTATTTTGACTGTCGCGCGAAAGGCCATATATGCAAATAGCAATATGTACCCCACCCCTATGTATTTACCAAAAAGAATATTAGGGGAAAAATACTTCACTAATAAAAGAAATGGCAGAAAGCCGACCGCAAGAACAACTGCTATTATACCTTGTTTTCTGATTTCTGGTCGCAACTGGTCAAACTCTTTTCTAAAATCTTTTTCCATAGTAATCTTCTACCTCAATGTTTACAAATAGTGTTTCATTTCGAAACCGTTCCCTTTATTCTAAATGCCTGTTTGGCATCAGTTGGATAAGAATAAATAATTGTTTTGAACAGTGACATTATTGATAGCGTATCGCAGTGACGCCGGGAAAAAAACGCGATCAACCGGGTTTAATGTGTTTTGCAACTTTTGGATAATGGTGCCGGGGATTAGAAAATGGTTGACAATGGCCTTTGAAGATTGAACCCAAAGGGAATTATTCTTTGCACTCATCTGCACAGCCGCGTAGCCTTCGAGCTTTTTCCCCTTCACATACCCTGCAAGAAGCTTCAGGGTTTGGGGAGGGACTTCCGAAACAGGAATATCAAAAAAACATTCGGCATAAGGCGGTGAAAACCTGACTGAGACCCGCGCCTGATTGTTCCGATATTGTTTTGCTTTAGCGGCAATATAGTTATCAATGGCTTTGGCCGAAATCAGAATACCCACTTTGTTATTGGAAGAGGAAAGAATTTTGAACTTTTTTGCGCTCCGCAGCTGGTTTAGGTCGATGACCGGTTTTTCGTATACGACGGTCATATAATCCGCCACCATATTTCCTATTACGGCGCTTTCAAACTTCACGGCAAGGGTTTTTATTTCACCCGGTTTCTCTTTTGACATCATGATCTGAACAATGATTTTCCCGCACTTGATATTCTTGCCCAGAATCTGTCTGATCTCATTTTCTAAATGCCCGGTGTCAGGCCGCGTTGTTTCCGCAAATGAGCCATAGGGCAAGATAAGACCCATGGAAATCAAAAGGAAATAAAACAGGAATCGAATCGTCTTATTTTTGTTTGATTTTTCCATTTTCAATAAAGAGCTCCTTAAATCCGTAGCGGGACGCATCTGTTACCGTAATCCGATAACGATCAGTTTCATCCGACTGATAGATAAATGATTTTTCAGTGCCTGCTTCCAATGGTATTTTATCAACAAATTCCGGTTTTAATTCTGCAAGCGATTCAGGGTATTTCAAATTTTTCGCGTAATAGGCCTCAACAGCCGAAGATAAAACAGTCATGTCTTTGATAATCTGTATGCAGGGAGCCTCCATTTTTTCCACCGGCGGCGTGTAGAATTCGGTTCCTCCCTGTCGATAGAGGCAATAAACATAAATCGCGATAACCATAATCACCAGCAATATGATGCCCGACAGGAATTTCAATTTTCCGCGAAACATATTAAGACATGTCCTCTGTTCTTACGTTATTTGAATATTAATAGTCGTTAAATCCGGTTTAGTTTCGAAGCTCTCCGCAACTTGCCGCGCGAATCTTCATATAAAGCATACCGTAATAATTATCCGTCACAGAAGATTAAAACGTTATTGCCAATTTACATCCAAATTCCACAGATTCATTACTTGGTTCCATACCATAATCCACAATTTTTCCGTAATAAGTGATTGGTCCAATATCTGAATCCGCGATATTCCAATATCTAATATAAGGTTCTATTATAAAACCTATTCTCTCACCTTTCTTTGCAATGGATATCGAGCCTCTGGCGCCGTAGCCGCGCGTCTGCCGGCTTCCGATATCATTAAAACCGGGATCATAATCACTTAAATAAGATTTCTGTTCTCCCAACAGTAAAAAGTCATATTCTATATTCGCGCCCAAAGACCAGTTTTTATCTAAAGGAGTAATAACTCCTATACCTATCGGGAGATACAAATAATTTGATTCTCTTTGATATCCGGAAGAAGATTTTTCCTGCATATTATCCTGCAACCATCTGTATCCAAACCCGAAATCAGGAGTAATCGTAATTTTCTTTGCCACGACGAAGTCATAGCCCAATAAAGATCTGAATTCCAGCATATAATCAGGTACACCTGATACGTTTAACGGGGTCCCTCCCCAGGTGGAGCCGTCATAATCTAACTGTCCATAGGCAAACTTCCCTTCCGTTTTCAACATCATTTTATTAATGTGATAGGTGTAAGAACCGGTGACACCATACATCATGCCTTTATATTCCATATCCGGTTCTTTATATCGGAAATAAGATATTTCTGTCCCCAAAGCAAAGGAATGCTTTATACTTTTTTCTTCACCTTCTTTTATAAAATAGGCAACTTCGTCAAACTTCCTTGTAATCGTTTTGTTGTCTTTGGTTACTATAATCACCTTGTTCATATCTATTTCAGTGATCTTGCCATATATGATGCTGCCATCTTTGAATTGAATACCCGCTAAGTTTTCCGTTATTATGAAACCTTCCACTTCATCGAATTTATGGGATATTATTTTGCCATCTGCTGTTTCAATTTGAATATCATCAACATTCATTTTTATAACTTTTCCGCAGACGATGCTTCCATCTTTTAATTGCACACCTTTAATGCCTTCGTTTTGGGCATAACAGAACATATAAAATAATAGAATGACTGCAACTATTACTGCGCAATTCCGGGCTGTCTTAAGGCATAATCTCATTTTCGTTTACACTCCTTTCAATTAAAGTGACTCGTCGAATTATCTCATGGACATAACAGTGCGTAAAAATGATAATTTCGTGGTAATTTGCGACAAAAAAATCCTTAAAAATCCTTTTTTTTTCCTCCCAATCCAAACTGCCGGTGAAGACCGTTTAGATTTATTAATTATGAAAAAAATAAAGCTTTTTTAAAATTTTTTCGAAACTGTTTTTTGAATGTAGTTACGTATAAATACTAAGAGGCTTGTTGTCAATAAGAAGTTTCATAAACGAATAAATTTATTTTTTAAATCATTCATTAATTATTCAAATGTTTGTTTCCGATTGAAAAGCTACAAATTCTTGACGGCCTGCAAATGCGGTATTCACTATAAACAATCACTGGATTTTTTATAGGCGCGGCTTATCTGTATATAAACAGCCAATTGAAGCGCTCCGCGGCAAGCCGTGTGAAATACGATTCTAACGCTTCTCAAATTTAATCATAAATGTATCTCTACGCAGGAGTAAAAGGAAATAGAAAATTGAAGCTCTCCGCGTCTCGCCGCAAAGAGCTTCAATTCATAAGAAATAATATCATATGGTATTTTAACCTATTATTTTTCAGCTTTCTTTTCAGGCTCTAAACTTTTGTCGCAGACCACATAACCGTCATAGGGAGAATATATATTAATGTAAACAGTGGCAGCCTCGGTTACCAATCCTTCCAGAAAGGTCTCCTTTGTCTTGATGGCGACAATGTGTTCCTTGCCGTTACAAAGTTTGGCCGCATCGATAATCCGTTCGCCCGGCACCCATCCGTAGAGGAAGAAATGCTGCCATTGAGTATCATCGAAACCGGGGGTGCTTTCGATACGCTCCATCGGAATTTTTTGGGCAACCCTGTCCCCCTGCACGTTTATGTAGACAGCCCGGCTGCAACCGAAAAGACAAAAACTTATTAGGATAACCCATAGTAGTCGTCTCATTTTACACCCTCTTTCAAAGAATCTTCCGCCGTTTTATTTCCGGGAGTCTTTGCCGGCAGACAGTAATACCAGACCGACCGGGGATACACGATGTCGAGGGTGATTAAACTGATAAAACCGTCGCCGAAGGTTGTCTGCTCCTTGATTGCAGCGGCGCCATGCGGACACTTCTTGGCGACATCGATCTCTCTGGTGGGAAACCAGCCGAACAGGAAGAACCAGTTAGTATCTTCTATAACCGTTTCATGCTGCTCATTTTCTATGTCGAACCGAAGTGTGTGGCAGGCCTGTAGAGCGAGGAAACAAAATACCAACACGACAGCTGCAGTCCATCTTAGCAATGTGAATATTTTCATAGTTGAAAGATGCATAGAATATGAGGTTTTAAATGTCAAGAAAATATTGACCGCAATTGTATTACAATAATAAGCGATCTTTCGTATCCGAAAGTAAAACTATATTTTAAAAGATATTATTTCTACAGAAGAGAAAATAAAAAATAGAAGCTCTCCGCGGCAAGCCTTGGGAGAGCTTCTATGATATTCACCATAACATCTTTGCACTGACGCCTTTATTTTTTTCTCTTCTTTAATTCCTCCGCCCGCAATTCTTTACGCAGTATTTTCCCCACATTGGTCTTTGGAAGATCATCACGAAATTCAATCTCCGTGGGCAGTTTATAAGTCGCCAGATGGTCCTTCGCAAACTCGATCATTTCTTCAGCCGTCGCTGTTTCTCCCTTTTTCAGGACAATGAAAACCTTGGCGCTCTCTCCCCTCTTCGCATCGGGAATGCCTATGGCGCAGGCTTCCTGAACTTTAGGATTCAGGTAATACACCTCATCGATATCCCGCGGATAAACGTTATAGCCGCTGGTGATAATCATGTCTTTCTTGCGGTCGACAATATAAAAATATCCGTCTTCATCCATCGTCGCGATATCTCCGGTATAGATCCAGCCATCTTTCAGGGTATTTGCCGTTTCTTCCGGTTTGCCTTTATAGCCCCGCATAATCTGCGGCCCTTTGACGATTAATTCGCCGCGTTCACCGATAGGCATATCCTCGGAGCCCTGATCCAGATCCACTATCCGGCACAGGGTATCGGAAATGGGAACACCGACCGAACCTACTTTACGGGCGCCGCCGGCAAACGGATTAACATGCGTGACCGGTGTTGTTTCCGTCATTCCAAATCCTTCCACGATAGTGGCGCCGGTCATTTTTTCAAAATCGTTGATAACCTCCACGGGCAGAGGCGCGCTGCCGGAAAAAGCGCCTTTAATGCAGCTCATATCCGTTTTTTTCAAGTCGGGATGGTGTAACATGCCGATATACATTGTGGGCACCAGGGGCGCGAAGGAGGGTTTAAAATGCCTGATGGATTCCAGCAGCGGTTCAGGCTGCGGCTTGGGAACAAGCACTTGCGTCCACCCCATGAAAATGGAAAAATTCATGGAAACCGACATGCCGAAAACATGAAAATAGGGCAGCGCTCCCAGCATGATTTCCGTGCCGTTTTCAAAAGTGGGGAACCACGCGCGCAATTGCTGTACCTGCTTGCTTAAATTGGAATGCGTTAATTCCACGCCTTTGGAAACACCCGTTGTTCCGCCGGTATATTGATACATTGCCACATCGCTAAAAAGATTTTTTACTTCGGGAGGATTGGGCTGATATTTGGCAATACAGTCCTTCCAGCGATAAACATCCTCGGCCGTTTTCACGTCGGCAGCCAGTTTTTTCTTTTTAGCCACCAGCGGGAATAAAATATTTTTGGGGAATGGCAGGTAATCGCCGATGGATGTAATGACTATTTGTTTTATGGGCGTGACCGGACGAAGATCAATCATGCGATTGCCCAGAAGGTCCAGGGTGATTAACACGCGGGAGCCGGAATCGTTAAATTGATGCTCCAGTTCCCGATCGGAATAAAGAGGATTATTCATTACGGTGATCGCGCCTATTTTCAAAATAGCGTAATAAGCCGCCACGCAGGGAATCATGTTAGGCAGCAAAATTGCCACGGAGTCGCCCTTCCTGACTCCAAAATCCGTCAGGCAGGTGGCAAATCTATCGACCATATCCTTTAGCTGTGTAAAATTGAGTTTGTATCCCTGAAAAATCAAGGCATCATGATTTGGAAATTGAGACGCTCTTTTATCCAGATAATCCGGCATACAAACTTCTTCATAGTTGATACTTTCCGGCACGCCTTTTTGATAAGACTTCAACCAGGGTTTACTTTCGTAAGTTATATTTGCCGCCATAGTTTGCTTCTCCTCCCTTTCTCAATTTTATTTTTAAATATTATATCCCTCCTCAATTATTTTTTGGATTTTATATATTATACCCCCCCGCCTGTAATATTAAAATACATTTTTTTATATGAATCCATCAGTGTTTCAATGATTTCTTCTTATGCAATTGCGTCTGCCGGGTCATACAAAGTTTTTGATATAATTTTTCACCGGAACTGCCCGGTGTTATATCTTTCCATTCACGGCTTTTATAGGTATAACTGTATAAAACTTCCCCCGCATCGTCATAATCTACATACATTTTCGTTCTGGCAAGTTTCTTGCGGCAATTAATTTCCGACAAAACAACGTTGTGGTCATAGTATTGGTATTTTCTGGATTTCTCTGAATCATTTTTCTTAATGGCCTCAATCTTCTGTTCTCTGAAGTCATCTGTTACGATATTATAAGTCCGGACTGATATCATGTTGGATGATTTCGTAATATTTCTTTTATTGTAATAAACGTTATCAGAAAGATATTCCCATGATTTCCCAAGTGTTCTTACAAGCGGCGTTACCGGTGTTTCCGATGAATCCATGGCTTTGCCGTCAGGTGTTACTAGTGTTGCCGATGCTGCCGATGAGTCCGTCTGAATGACACATACTTTATTGTATAATCGTTCCATTAAAGAATCGGATATAATGTTTCCCCATTCACTATTAATATTTTTTTGTTGATCTAAAACATTTTCTTTATCGTCATAAAATACAATTTCGTCCTGTCTCCATACTTTATACGCGCAATCGATATCACTCCACATAACGATATGATCAAAATTTTGATATTTTACGGATTTCTCTAAATCTTCTTCTTTTTTTATCTTAATCGTTTTTTCCCGGATATCATCTGTAACAGTTGTATACGTCCAGACGGAAACCATGTCGGATGATTTAGTGATATTTGTTTTATTGTAATAAGAATTTTCCCCATATTGTTCCCACTTAGCCGGGTCCGGCTGTCCTGAAAAACAAAGAAAGGGAAAAGAAAAGACCATAACGATTATAGAAATCAGGAGAATTTTGAACTTCATAATTATTTTTCTTCCGATGAATAAAATCTGATTTATTTTTTTCTTTGTTTGCAATGTATCATAAAATGGAAAATTATAAAAATCAGCTACTGAAACTCTACCCCTCATTTTTGAGCTCAATGGCCGTCACCTTTACCTTTGCCACGCCCTGGTCATGGAATCCCAGTTTCTTCGCGGCGCCCTCGCTTAAATCGATGATCCTGTCCCCGGACGCCGCGTTGTGGTCACTGGGAAACGGGCCGCGATCATTCACCCGCACAATGATCCAGCGATTGTTTTCAAGATTCGTGACCTTGACGTGCATGGGAATGGGCAGGTACTTGTGGGCGGCGCTCAACCCGTTGGGGTCAAAGACTTCGCCGTTCGCGGTCATGTGATCGCTCTCGTAACCATACCATGAAGCCAGCCCTGTCTCCTGGTATGAGCGAGCTTTCGCAAAAGACATGGGGTAATACATCTTCCCTTTGACCATGTAGGGCGAGTCTTTCACGATGCCTTTGAGAATCGCCGCTTTGGGGTCTAACCCGCCTATGGACATGATCGCATCGCTGGTCAGTGGCAAGTTCATGGGGGCTTTTGCCACTTTGAACGTAAATTTGCCGATACTGTAAACGATGTGCGTTGTGCCCGCGGTCAGTTCATAGGCCCCTTTCACTACGTAATACGTCCCCTTCACCGTCCCTTTCACCACATGGTACGGGACCGTAATGATACAACAGCTCTCAGGGACAAAAAACAGGAAGGCAAAAAAAAGGAAAACAACAATACGATTTCTAATCACCGGAGGCACCATCCAAAACAAACAGCGTTAATCTTTTATGACAGCTTTTAACCATTACGTATTATAAGCCTAGCATAAAATTATAAATTTGAAAAATATGGAATAAAGAAAAAATCTTTCCTTAAAAGCGGCTTATTTTCAATCTGCAGGTAAAGACCCGGTTGTTCCGGCATTATTTCTAAAGAGTTTAATCTGTCCCTGATAGGCAGTCATCTCTTCGGGCGTGACTTTTTCCAAAGTACATTCTTCAACCATATAACTTGTTATCTTGTCATCAAATTGCATCCTGGGACTGTTTTGTCCGATCACATCATGCACGAGTTCGTCTTTGACATGTAAAAGCGTTCGTCCTCCGGATTTTATCTGATAAGTAACCATATTTTTTGTAGGCGCGGGAAGTCCCAGCGTCTGGGCGCGGTTTTCAAAGTCCCGGCGATCAATTTCCGTTGAAATTCCATCAACCAGAAACAAAACCGATCCCACCGGCATCATCGTTAATGTCCCCGCGACGGTGCTTGCCGTTCCCACGGCGATACTCGAATAATCCGAAAATTTTCTGGAACGAAGCTCTAAAGGAGTTAATTTCCGGAATTTCATGACAATGCGGCAGCCGTAGAAATCCTTGAAGTTCTCCTCCAACTGATAATATTTTAAGGCGCGCACGATGAATTCAGAGACATGGCCAAGGTACAGTTTTTCACCGGGCGGCAGTATGACCGATTCCGGATTGACGTCACGCGACAACTTCAGGCAGCCAAAAAGAGTATCCTGTCCACCCGGATTTGCCGCGCACCCCGGCAATAGAATCACATTGATTTCGCCTCTCGTGGCGCGCGCCTTCACTTCCTCTTCGTAAGGATCAACTTTTCTATCAATATAATTTTTATAAATTGCGCCGCACCCTGACAGATTTATAAAAACGGCTATACTTACCAGCGGCCAGATTGCCGCATGCGTTATTTTTTTACCGTTTTCAATATAATCATTCATGCGCGGGAACATTTATATTTATTGCACCTGCCTCTCATTTCGTGCTTTGGTCTTTTAGCCGATGCCCCCCAAACATTGATAAAAATTATCCCTTAATACAGCCTGAATTATAGTAGACACTGTCTTATGTATCAAGAATTATTTGGCAATAAATTGTATTGCGTGGGTAGGGGAAAATGATTGAAAACCTTTGGGCGTGTATGATACATTTCCGGCCAGCGGAACAGTATTCGTTAAATAACGGAGATAAACATTTTAAATTATGAAAACTAAAAACATTAAAAATCTGCGCCACGAAATGATGTATCCATTTAAGAGGCAGCCATACTCATATAGTTGCGGAGCTTCCTGCCTGGAAACGGTTTTAACTTACTTTGGCTTCATTGTCAGCGAAGCCGAAGTCATAAAGATAGCCGGCACATCTGCAAAAGATGGAACATTGGTAAAAGGAATCATTAAAGTAGCCAGGAAATATAAGCTAAAATACAAAGTGCATGAAAATATGATTATTGACGATATCAAGGATTGTGTCGATAAAAACATTCCGTGCATGCTGGCAATCCAGGCTTACCGTGATAATCGCAAAATTAAATATGAAGATGATTGGCAAGACGGGCACTGGGTGGTTCCTATCGGTTACGATAACAAATATATTCATTTTGAAGATCCGGCAAGTCAATACAGAACATTTCTTTCTTATAACGAGCTGAATAAAAGGTGGCACGATATAGATACCAAAGATAAAAAATTATTTCATTTTGGCATCTCTTTTTACGGCAAACTTAAAAAGTTCGATGAGCACGAATCCGTTCACATGGATTAGATAAGTTTGTATTCGTAGTCCGAACCTTCAGGTTCGCATTTCCATTTGTATTCGTAGTGCGTGGCTTTAGCCGCGCCGAACAAAGCGGGTCTGAAGACCCGAACCGCATTTCTTGTATTCGTAGTCCGAACCTTCAGGTTCGCTTTTTCAACGGGTCTGAAGACCGGCTCTATTTGCTTCCTGCGGCCCAAAGGCTGGAAATGGACGATTATTTCAGATTCGCAAGATAATCCTTTGCCTCTTCAAGCGTTTTGAAAAGAACAAGATTTTTCCGGCCCGTAAAGGCGATGATGCCCTTAAAGATGATTTCCTTTAAACCTTCCACACCGTAAACTGCTGAACATTTGATATAAGGGGTGTTTTTCTTCACAAAATCCTTCAGGGCTGTGCTGAGATCTGTGTCAAAATGTGAATCTTTGACATTAACAAGCGCGAGTACCGAATTTAGAGGCTCCCTGGAGATTATTCCTTCAGCTTGTTTAAGAAGGGCTATTGTTTCTTGAGGTTTGCATTGGGAATAATTCTCATATAGAATCTTTACACCATTATGCGTTATAAAGCTTACACCTGCCATTTACTGCCTCCTTTTTCAGAGTTTCCTTTTGTTTTACCGAATGGACAAATGAATCTTTAAAATTTTCAGTGTCTCTCATCATCAGGTCTTTGCTTGACAAGACATCACCCATCTATGGCGTGTTAAATATAGAAAAGTTTCATTTGTCTGTCAATTATTTTAAATTACCCATCACCTCACATTTTACAGCCATGTAAAGGGGTGAGATAAATACGTGTTGAAAATTACGATAAGGAACTTACATGATGCTTATTGAATTAAACCCAAATTATGCAGGTGCCTATGTTAATAGAGGAGGCGCTTATTTTTTTTCTTGGCAATTACAATCAGGCGATTGCAGATCATGACTAAAAAAGTATGCAATGATGCGTTTGACCTCAGTATTTGGCGGAGCCTCAGCATATTGAGGGCTCTTTGCCTGGATGTTTGTATCCGGGTGTCTGTGGTGCTTAAAAGTCTTGATAATTATGCAACTTTTCAATCCATAACAAAATAATCCAGGCCCGAATACAAACATCCGGCCGAACTGTCCATTATTCAAAGCAGCCATCAATATATTGAAGACCCACCATATGTTGAGGCTAAACGCATCATTGCATGCTTTTCTACCATTCTCTCCCATTGATCTAATTCACTGTTCTGAAAGGAATAATTCAATATTTTGGCCGGTTTTGAGCTGTTGGCCGGTTATTTGCTTAAAAGTATTAATGTTAAAAAAAATCGAAAAAAGGAGAAATTGCCATGTCAAAAATCAATCTGACACATAACGAAGAAGAAGAGCTGTTGCGGATTCTCGAAAGATATCTACCTGATCTGGAAAGAGAAATGGCGGATACGGACAGAAAGGAGTTCCTCCATGCACTTAAAGAACGAGCAGCCTTAATGAGGGATTTAATAAAACGCCTGAAGGCGCAGTAGTCATATGCAGGTTAATTCTGTTTGTGTTAGGATTCGGCGCTGGATTCGTAAGCGATGTAAATGGTGTGACGAGTGTAAACAACAGTATGACAATGAAGTAGTAGATTACATCTTATCCCAAACCAATGGAGGTACAGACCATGAAGGAATTGATTAAGTATTTAGCTCAGTCTCTGGTAGATGTTCCGGATAAAGTTGAAGTTACTGAAATTATCGGTGAACAAACATCTGTCATTGAATTGCGTGTGGCAAAAGAAGATATGGGCAAGGTAATCGGAAAACAGGGCAGAATCGCCTATGCCATCCGTACCATTTTGAGTGCCTCGTCCGCCAAATCACATAAACGGGTACTCCTGGAAATTCTGGAATAAAAATGAAGGACTTTATTTGACAGGAAATCATGGTACAGAGACTTGCGTAACAGCTTTGTCCTGTTGAAGTGCAGAATTAATAGTAACAGGTAAATTGAGATTACAAATGGCTCCACATAGAAACACAATACAAAGGAGGATTAAAGATGCCGGAAGGAAAAGTAAAATGGTTTAATGATTCGAAAGGGTTTGGTTTTATCGAACAAAATGGTGACAAAGACCTGTTTGTACATCACTCCTCGATACAGGGAGAAGGTTTTAAATCACTGGCAGAGGGCGATCGGGTCAGTTTCGATGTTGGTAAAGGCGCCAAGGGTCCTGCTGCCGAGAATGTTCGCAAGTTATAGAATTTTATTTGAAAGCATTCTTTCGACCTGCACGCTGAAGTTGAAGGTGGACAGCACTGCGTTATGATCGCAATCGATGAGGATTGCTATGTTCGTAATGAATCTATTTGCCGGATGTTAACGGTAAAAGACAAAACGGCATAGCAGTGGCTCTTTAATTGCACTCCCCAATTAAAACAGGAGTGTTAACGTAGTCATCAGGATCTTCGCCGTTGATTTTTTAACATGAAAAGGAGGCAACTGATCAATGGATACTTATACAAGCAAAACACTTGGTGGACTGGTTGAGGAACAAATCGCACGATGGCAGGCCAACCGGAAAAGAAAATATAAAAAACCGATACGGCCGGTCATTACCATTTCAAGACTTCCCGGCTGTGATGCCTGGAACATAGCCAAACAAATCTCAGCAAATTTGGAAATCGATTTTTTCGATCAGGAGATTGTCGATGAAATAGCCAAAAATGCAGATGTTAACCGTCGTGTAGTGGAAACCGTCGACGAGCAGGACAACTCCATTATTCTGGACTGGCTGTCTATGCTTACCGCGGAGCGTCATCTCTGGCCCAATGAATACCTCGGCCAGTTAACAAATGTAATAGGGACCATTGGCGCCCATGGACACGCCGTCATTTTAGGCAGAGGCGCCAGTTACATTCTGCCGAAGGCGATCTGTCTTCGCGTTTTGGTGGTTGCTCCTCTGGAAAGAAGGATTCAAAACGTGATAGAGGCTTATAAGGTATCTGAAAAAGTGGCCCGGCAGAATGTTGTGGGCAAAGAGTCTGAGCGCATTGCCTTTATCAGGGGATATTTTCATGAGGACATGCTTAATCCCGTCAATTATGATCTGGTGTTCAATATGGAAATGAATGAGCAGGATACGGTTGTGGAGATGGTAAAGACAGCCTATAATACTCGCAAGTGGTACAAATACTCTGATAAGTGAGTCTCTGGGGGGGGGCGATATTGACGGACATAAAGTATTTACTAATGTTCTGGAATATGAAGCGCTGTTTTGCTCATGTGCAGAATAATCAATGGAGGCTGTTATGAAACCGGATATTTTTCTGGAATACCTTGCCGGCTTCAAAAAAGTATATCCGGAAAAATTCGCTTCGGAAGATGAAATTTTCAGCCATATTCGCCGCGGTGATCATATTTTTGTCGCCTCCGGCTGCGGCGAGCCTCAATACCTTGTTCAGGCGATGATACGTTATGTGGAATCCCACCCCAAAGCTTTTTTTGATGCGGAAATTATTCATATATATTCATTAGGCCTTGCTCCGTATACCGAAGCCAAGTATAAAGCTAATTTTCGTCATAATTCC
>Ga0187875_10000741_pt1 | contig 26282 bp, 27 predicted proteins | sample June2016WEW_17_1_2_FD_132978 | JGI IMG/M metagenome (GOLD analysis project Ga0187875, IMG submission 132978) | Peatland microbial communities from SPRUCE experiment site at the Marcell Experimental Forest, Minnesota, USA - June2016WEW_17_10 | ecosystem: Environmental > Terrestrial > Soil >...
CACCCTACACATGGAGTTACGATAGGGTCTTCGCAAAGGACCCTGTGGCAACCAAACCGCCCGCAATCACGAAATCGGAACAAGCTGTCACTTCCGCTGTGCCCAGCAGCACCCTGACGTGGGCACCACTGTTATCCGTTGCCGCGGCAGCGTTCGCGGTTGAGGTTCCCTTCTTCTTTCTAGGAACACCTTCCGGCCACGATGTGGAATTCCATTTGTATACGTGGCTGGAAATCCTCTCCCAATGGGAGCATGGCATTCTCTATCCACGGTGGGCAGCCCTGGCGCACTTTGGCTATGGAGAGCCTCGGTTCATTTTCTATCCTCCAGTTTCGTGGACCTTGGGAGCCGCTCTCAGCGCCATCTTTCCCTGGACGCTGGTTTCAGACATATACATTTGGCTCGTCCTGGTGAGCACCGGAGTATCGATGTTTATGCTGGCCCGCCAATGGCTTGATCGCCAAGATGCAACTTTCGCCGCGGTGCTGTACGCCGTCAACCCGTATCATCTGGTGATCATCTATTGGCGGAGCGCGTTCGCGGAGCTGCTGGCCAGTTCATTGCTGCCGCTGCTGCTGTTGCTTTTATTGCGGACGGAGGAAAAGGGCCGGCGAGTGAGTGTTTTTCTGGCTGTCGTCCTGGCTGCCTCGTGGCTGATCAATGCGCCCGCAGCGGTGATGGTTCACTATTCTCTGAGCTTGCTGATCGTGGTGATCGCCTGGCAGCGGCGCTCGCCCAGAGTCGTGCTGGCGGGATCGGCTGCGGTTGTTCTCGGCGCAGCACTGGCGGCATTTTATTTATTGCCTGCAGTTTATGAGCAGAAGTGGGTCAACATTGCACAGGCCATCTCCCCCGGGGCACGGCCGCTGGATAATTTTCTGTTTGTTCACACCTCGGATGGGGATCATGACGCCTTCAATCGCGTAATTTCCTGGGTCGCGGTGGCTGAGATTTTTCTGACGATCGTAGCCGCTTGGGCGGCACGACGCTGGCGCGGCCGCACTCGCGGTTCAGAGCTTTGGTATTCGCTCGCCGTGTGGGCCGCAGCCTCCACATTGCTCATGCTGTCGGTCTCTAATCCGCTATGGAACGTTTGGCCGAAGCTACGCTTCATGCAGTTCCCCTGGCGCTGGATGCTGTGCCTTGGGGTTCCATTCACCCTGCTCACCGCGCTCGGAGTCCGGAGATGGTTGGCACGCGTCGCTCTGTACTTGGCGATGCTCGGCGTGCTGGCGTTCGTATGGCAACACTTCCAACCACCTTGGTGGGACAACAAAGCCGATCTGCGCGAGATGCAGGACAACGTGGCCACCGGAATGGGATACGAAGGCACGGACGAATACACTCCTGCCGGAGCGGACCCTTCCGCTGTCGACAAAGCCGCACGCCGCGTGTCCGTGGATGGGCCTGCTCATGCCGCGATCCGCGTTTTCGACTGGAGCGCGGAGCACAAACTGTTCACGGCCGAGATGTCGGGTGCGGATAATCTTGTGTTGCATCTATTCGACTATCCGGCGTCGCGGGTGGAAGTGAATGGACGTCCGGTGCAAGCCGGCATGCGCGAGGGTACGGGACAGATGCTGGTCCCGGTGCAGGCGGGGACGAACCAGGTACAGATTATTTTCACTCGTACATGGGATCGCATGGCCGGAGGGTGGATCTCGTTGGCGGCGCTTTTGTTGACCATCCTGTTACTGCGAAGACCCTTGTTCCGTCCGCCGCCTGATTTGCAATCGAAATCGTAATGCGAAGAATACTTATTGCAACTTCCAATCCGGGCAAACTGCGCGACTTTGCCGGCGCTGCCCTCAGGCACGGAGTCGAGATCGCCGGTATTGCTGAATTCGCTTCCCTGCCCACGGTCGTTGAGGACGGCCTGACATTTGAAGAAAATGCCTGCAAGAAGGCCGAAGGCTACAGCCGTTATGTTCCCGGAGAAATGGTCGTGGCCGATGACTCGGGCCTGGAGATTGACGCTCTGAATGGCGCTCCCGGGGTACACTCTGCCCGCTATGCCGCTCCTGATCTGCAAAATAAGGAGCCGCACGAAGCGGACGCCAACACCGATGACCAGGCTAACAATGCGAGGGTTCTGCGCGAACTGGAGGATGTCCCCTCCGCGCAGCGCACCGGAAGATTTGTCTGCGTGCTGGCCGCGGCTCGTGATGGCGAAACCCTGGCTACTTTTCGAGGGACGGCCGAGGGAACGATCCTCGAGGCTCCGCGCGGCACGAATGGCTTCGGCTACGATCCACTATTTTATTTTCCGCGGATTCAAAGAACGTTCGCCGAGCTGACTGCGCAGGAAAAGGCGAAGTATAGCCATCGCGGTGCAGCGTTCCGGCAGTTTCTGCATTGGTGTGACGAGAACTCAAACTTGAAGACTCGTAACTGATTTCTGTGGTAACTGATTTCTTGACTTCGCTTCTGCCGCAGCCGGATAATGAAAAGTTCTTTTGTCGTCATCGATCCAACAAGCAGCTCACAAGAAAGACGAACAAGCAGTCATAAGGAGCGATTCGTGGCTTCAGCAGCCAGTTCGACTGCTCCCGGGGTAACGAAGATTGTGACGAAAGGCGCGGTGCACGGTGTGCCGCCGTTGCGCGCCGGGCAGGGTACGTCGTTTCTCCTGCGCCGCCTGCATTCGCTGTCAGGCATCGTTCCCGTGGGCGCGTTTCTTCTCGAACATATTCTGGTTTCCAACTCTACCGCGATCAGCGGCCCTGAAGCCTACGCCCGGCAGGTAAGCTTTTTGGGAAATCTTCCACTCGTGTTCTTCCTCGAACTGTTCGGGATCTGGCTACCGATCGCGTTCCACGGACTCTACGGCTTTTATATCTGGTATCGCGGCGACGGAAATACGGTCGCATATCCCTGGACCGGGAATTGGATGTACACCTTGCAGCGCTGGACCGGCGGCGTCGCATTCGTCTACATCCTCTGGCACACCTATACGATGCGTTTTACGGGAACGGATCTGCACGCCTATCCCAACGCTTCCTTCGGCAAGGTGCAAGCGGAATTGATGAACCCCGCACTGCTCGCTTTTTACGTTGTCGGACTGATCGCCGCGTGCTGGCACTTTGCCTACGGCGTCTGGTTGTTCGCCGCCAAGTGGGGAATCACCTCCGGCGAAAAAGCGCGGCAACGATTTCTGGCCGTGTGTATGGGATTGTTCGCGGTGATGGCGCTCGTCGGCCTGGTGAGCTTGTACACCTTCCGGGCACGATTCCCCCAGCCACCCGCCGAACCCGGCACGTCCGCAACTCAAACCAACCCCGCAACTCACCACGCCACGGCAACTTACGGAAAGATGGTGGAGTAAAGATGGCAGCTGCTCCCAAAATCATCGTCATCGGAGGCGGCCTGGCCGGTCTCTCTGCCGTCATCAAAATTGCCGAAATGGGCGCGAGCGTCGATCTTTTTTCGATCGTCCCCGTGAAGCGTTCGCATTCCGTGTGCGCGCAGGGCGGCATCAACGCGGCCAAGAACTTGAAGGGTGAAGGCGACTCGACGTGGATACACTTCGACGACACGGTTTACGGCGGTGATTTTCTGGCAAACCAGCCGCCGGTCAAGGACATGTGCGAGGCCGCGCCGGGCATCATCGATCTGCTCGACCGTATGGGCGTTCCGTTTAACCGCACGCCCGAAGGCTTGCTCGACTTTCGCCGCTTTGGCGGGACTCTATACAACCGAACGGCTTTCGCTGGAGCCACGACCGGCCAGCAACTTCTCTACGCGCTCGATGAGCAAGTACGCCGCTATGAATCCGAAGGCAAAGTAAAGAAGTACGAGCACTGGGAGTTTCTTTCCGCAGTGCTCGACGGAAACCGCGTCTGCCGCGGCGTCTGCGCCATGGACTTGCGCAGCATGGAAGTCCGCACTTTTGCTGCCGACGCCGTCATCATCGCTACCGGCGGCATCGGAGCGATCTTCGGCAAGTCGACCAATTCCGTTGTATGCACGGGTTCGGCGCAATCCGCGCTCTATCAGCAAGGTTGCTATTACGCCAACGGGGAGTTCATCCAGGTTCATCCCACCTCGATTCCGGGCAACGACAAGCTGCGCCTGATGTCGGAATCGGCCCGCGGCGAGGGCGGACGCGTCTGGGTTCCGAAAACTCCAGGCGACAAGCGCGACCCGAAGTCCATACCGCAGGGGGACCGCTGGTACTTTCTGGAAGAGTGGTATCCCAAGTACGGCAACCTGGTTCCGCGCGACGTCGCCACGCGGGCGATCTTTAAAGTTGTCTATGAGCATCACCTCGGCATCGATGGCAAGCCCATGGTCTACCTCGACCTGACGCACATCGACCGCAAGATTCTCGACCGCAAGCTGGAAGGGATTCTGGAAATCTACGAGAAGTTTGTGGGCGACGATCCCCGCGACACGCCCATGAAGATTTTCCCCGGCATGCATTACACCATGGGCGGGCTGTGGGTCGATTTCAAGCAAGCCACGAACATCCCTGGCATCTTCGCCGCGGGAGAAGCTGAATATCAATATCATGGCGCGAATCGTCTAGGCGCGAACTCGCTTGTCTCCTGCATTTATGGTGGAGGCATTGCCGGGCCCCACGCGGTGAAGTATGCGCGCGGGTTGCAGCCGCTAGCGGATGGCAATGCGTTTTTTGACGCCGAAAAGAAAAAGCAGGAGGAAAATAATTCCCTGCTGATGAACAACCCCGGCACGGAGAATCCATTCCGCCTATGGCAAGAACTCGGCGAGCTGATGACTAAGGATTGCACCGTCATCCGCTACAACAAGAATCTGCAGCAGACGGATGCGAAGCTGGTGGAGTTGCTGGAACGCTTCCGCAGGGTGAACCTTAGCGACCGCACGCAGTGGGCGAATACTAGCGTGATTTTCACCCGCCAGCTTTATAACATGCTCCAGCTGGCTAGAGTGGTCGCTCAGGGCGCGCGCATCCGGGACGAATCGCGGGGCGCGCATTATAAGCCGGACTTCCCCGACCGCGACGACAAGAATTTCCTGAAGACGACGAAAGCGCATTTCGCTCCGGATGCGGATGAGCCGAAGTTTGAGTTCGAGCCGGTGGATGTGTCGCTGATTCCGCCGCGGCCGCGGAAGTATGACGCAGCAAAGTAACCAGATTGACTTGTCATCCTGAGCGGAGCGAAGGACCCATACAATTGCCGGCGGCGGAGCGCATAGGTTCTTCGCTCCGCTCAGGATGACAAAGATTGAGTAAAAGCGAATGGCTGATTCCAAAAAATCCGTAATCATAAAGATCAAACGCCAGAACACTCCCTCTTCCAAGTCATACTGGGAAGAGTTCGAACTCGCCTACCATCAAGGCATGAACGTGATTTCCTGCCTGATGGAAATTGCCGCGACCCCGGTCACCCGCGATGGCAAAGCCACCACCCCGATCACCTACGACTCGAATTGCCTGGAGGAGGTCTGCGGCTCTTGCGCCATGCTCATTAACGGACGAGCCCGTATGGCCTGCTCCGCGCTGATCGACAATCTCGAGCAGCCAGTCCGGCTGGAACCCTTCTCTAAGTTTCCCATCGTCCGCGATCTGGCCACCGACCGAAGTGTGATCTTCGAAAATCTCAAGGCGGTCAAGGCCTGGGTTCCGATCGACGGCACCTACGACCTCGGCCCCGGCCCGCGTATGACCGCCGAAGAGCAGGAAATCGCCTATCCGATTTCCCGCTGTATCTCCTGCACCTGCTGTATGGAAGCCTGCCCCCAATTCAACGAAGATACCGGCTTCGTGGGCGCGGCCACGATTGCGCAAGTGCGACTGTTCAACACGCATCCCACGGGCAAAGCGCTGCAACGGGAGCGTCTCGCCTCCCTGATGGGCGACGGAGGGATTCAGGAATGCGGCTACGCGCAGAACTGCCTCGCGGTCTGCCCCAAAGATATCCCGCTGACCCGCTCCATTTCAGAAGTGGGCGGCGCAGTCATGAAGCAAGCTATCGGTGACTTTTTCCGGCGCTGATTCAGCTTACGAAAACAAGTGCGGCGTCCCTTGCGTGGCTAGGCTTGCGACACGAATCGCGGAGCCGGGATGACGAAGATCAGCATCCTCTATACGAATCACAAAAGCTCGCGATTCGACATGCCCTCTACGTCGAAACGCACATGCCATTGGCGATTCGGGCTGTTGGGGTCGCAGCCGGGATACCAAGGGGTTTCTGTCGAGCGTGGGATTGGCGGAGCGGAACCGGGAACGGATGCACCGTTCGTCGTGATGTGCCCCTTTTCATTTGATTCGATGGAGAACTCGATGGCGGCGTTTACGGCCCACGCGGCAACGCTCCGGGGCGACATACCAAACTACACGGAAGCAAAGCCGGTTATTCATGTTAGTGAGGTTCTTATTTCTCGATAGTGGCGAATTACGAATCATCACAGACACCCGCCGATGACTTTTTCCGGTGCTCATTTTTGTCACTCCTCCATAACAATGGGACTCGCTACTCTATCGAATGCTCGCTAACTCGCTGCCGTATGGGCACGTGAGTTGGCCGGGGATTCCCCCCCGGGATGGCGTCTGGCGTGCTGCCCTAGAGATGATGAGCGCTGCTTCGGGGCGCGGGTAACCAGTGGTAACCGGGGTAAGCGATGACCGCCCCGCTAGTACCCGTTGCGGTGGTTTGGCAAAGAGCGGTGGTTTGGCAAAGAATGGTTGGGCCACTTGACAGCATGGCTTAGAATGTCGGGGCAGGTGCGGGGGAAGCCCTACGGCGGTCTACGAGACTCAATCTTGAGATTAAGATTACAGCGACAACTGATTCTGCTCCCGATGCTGGCGTGCCTGTGCAGCCCGCTGTTGGCCGCGACCGCGACCACCATGCACAAACCGGTTCACCACGTCCGCCGCCACCGGCTGCATTGGACGCGGTGGAACCCGATGTTCCGCCCGTCGCACGAATCTCTTTTGCTACAGAACGCCGAAGTGGACCGACTGGAATTGCCCCGCATTCAGGACGACGACGAACTGGAAGCACTGAAGGCCAGCGGAGCGCTGCAGGAAATCGTGGCCAGTGAGACATTGCGCTTCGATCCGCGCCTGGATCCTTCGCGGCGCTTTTGCCGGCCCTGGACGCGTGACTTCGTGGAGGATCTTTCGCAAGCGTACTACCACCGCTTTCACGAGCAGATTCAGGTGAACTCCGCGGTGCGCACGGTCAAGGTTCAGAAAAAACTTCGCCGGCACAACCGCAATGCCGCACCCGCTGACGGCGACACTGCCTCCTCCCATCTCGCCGGGCTAACCGTTGACCTCCAACGTCGCGGGATGACCCAGGCACAGATTCACTGGGTGGAGCAATACCTTTTCTACATGAAGGCCCTCGGCCTGGTTGAACCCGAAGAAGAGCGTCACCAGTGGGTTTTCCACATCATGGTATCGGGCCGCTACGCGGATTGGCGTGAAACTCAGGCTATCGTTCCCATGGAGCGCCCAGAACCCGCCGCCGTTACGGCCGACAGCCGCACCGAATAGTTCTTTTTGAATTCCTGGGAGGGGCACGACTTCAGTCGGCTAATAGCGACGCGGGCTTTAGCCACTGCGGCCACCCCGACTCAGTTCAAAAGCGCCGGTCGGTGCTACGTGTACTGCGCTTCGCCGTTGCCAAACGACCAATTCTCCCACGCAACCTCTACCAGATTGATCATCAAGTCTTGCGGTCGCAGGCCGGGCTTCTCCTGCAGAATCTCCGCCATGCGCTTCATCAGCTTGCGTTTCTGCGCCAGCTTCCGCCCGGCCGACAACGTAATCTGCACGAAAACGATATCGTCGCTGCGCTCGACTCCCAGATACGACGGGTCGTAAACAAGGCCGCTCGCGGGATGTTCCGTGACAATCTGAAAGCGATCATTTGCCGGCGCTTCCGCGCCTTCCACCAGCGCCCGATGCACTCCGTCTGCTAGCGCCTTTTTGTATTCTTCTGATTTGCCTTCGCGTAAAGAAATTCGAACTAGCGGCATCCATTTCTCCTTTCCCTCGAGACGGTCAACGTCTCATGGATGGATGAATTTGTTCCCTGGAGCGATTCATGCCTCAGCTCGTTAACCCGTAAATCGTGCTCTAATTACTCGATGATTGTCCTCATGGCGGGCCTGCCTGGAACCGGCAAGACAACGCTAGCCCGAGAACTGGCCGCCCGCACAGGCGGACGAGTAATTGGCAAAGACGAGATCCGACACGCGCTTTTTTCGGGTAACGAAATCGAATACTCTTCGCGGCAGGATGACTTCTGCCTTCGCGTCATGTTGGAGATCGCTGGCGAATTGCTGCAGCGGGAGCCCAAAGGCATCGTCGTTCTCGACGGCCGCCCGTTCTCGCGGCGCTACCAGATCGAAAACGTAGTGAATGCGGCTGCTTCGCTGCACCAAAGCTGGCGCATTCTTGAGTGCGTGTGCCCGGAAGGACTCGTCCGGAACCGTCTGGAACATCAATCTGTTGGGGGCGTGCATCCTGCTGGAAACCGCAATTTTAAACTCTATCTGGAAGTGAAATCACGATTCGAACTGATTAACCTGCCCAAGACCGTGATCGACACCGGCGAGTCGTTCGAAAGCTGCGTTGAGCGGGCGTTTGAGGCTCTTCGCTGAATTTCTTTCTTTCGTCGCGGGTTGGCCTATAGAATTCTTGATTGTTGATTGCGGATTGTTGATTAAACTCATACTGCTGGTTTTTCGATGTGCAATCAAAAATCATCCCATCAACAATTGGCTTTGTCTCCCCCTATGACTCATTCTCGCCTGCTCCTGCTCTCCTGCCTGCTTACGGCCACGTGTTCTGCTATTGCCCAATCTTCAAACCCATCCGTACCCACGGTCAGCGCTCGGGCGCAGGATATTCAACGATCCGTCATTGTTGTCGATACACATGCGGACACGCCGCAGCGCTTTCTCGACGAAGGCTTCGACATCGGCTCAATGGACCCGAATGACGTTGGCCACATCAGCCTCGACAAAGCTAGCCGCGGCAATCTGGGCGCGGAGTTCTTCTCCATCTGGGTTGATCCCGAGACGAATCAAGGTCACTTTGCGCAACACACGTTCGACCTCATTGATTCCGTCTACGAACAGGCGGCGCATCATCCGGAACGTATGATGATGGCTTTCTCTGTGGCCGATATCGAGCGCGCACATCGCGAGCACAAACTCGCAGCGCTGATGGGCATCGAGGGCGGACACTCCATCGAAAACGACCTGCACTTGCTGCGCGACTACTATCGCCTCGGCGTGCGTTACATGACGCTATCGTGGTCGAACACGAACGAATGGGCAGATTCGTCCGGCGATATCAACGACCCCAAAATTCAGCACCACAATGGGCTCACGGATTTTGGAAGGCAGGTGGTATTGGAGATGAATCGCCTGGGCATGATGGTTGATGTCTCTCACGTCGCCGACAAGACCTTCTGGGATACGATGGCAATTACGAAAGCTCCGGTGATTGCCTCGCACTCCTCGGCGCGCGCTCTGGTGAACGCGCCTAGAGACATGACGGACGACATGCTGCGTGCGGTGGCCAAGAATGGCGGCGTGGTGGACGTAAACTTTTTCTCCGGATTCCTCGACGAAGACTATCGCAAGGCCGCGGAAGCGCAGGCGAAAGATCAGGCCGCCGCGATTCAGAAATATATCGACTCGCTGCGAGCGCGGGGCAAGCCCGTGAACTACATTGAAGTCAACCGCATCGAACGGGAGTGGATGGCCAAGATCCTGCGACCACCGTTCAAAGTGCTTATCGACCACATCGATCACATCGCGAAGGTCGCCGGCGTGGATCACGTAGGCCTGGGTTCCGACTTCGACGGTGTCAGCGGCGCAACGCCTCAAGGCGTGGACTCCGCCGCTGACCTGCCGAGGATTACCCAGGCCCTGCTCGATCGAGGATATACCGCCGACGATATCAGGAAAATTCTCGGGGGCAATGTTTTACGGGTCTTTCGCCAGGTAGAAGACGTCAGCCACGAACTGCCGTCTCGTCCAAATTGAGATTACCTGTCGTACAATATTGGGTCGCATTCGACATTTTTATTTGCCGGTTAGGAGTCCTCATGCGTCACATTTCGATGATCGTGGTCTTATTCTCGCTCGCCGCCATGGCAGCTTCGGCGCAATCCGCCGCCGGGTCGCAGTCGACTCCGGCCAAGCCGCCGGTCCACCACGCGACGGCTGGTCAGCCTACAGCGGTCATTGAAACCAGCGTGGGCAACCTGACCTGCACACTGTTTCCCGACAAAGCACCCATCGGAGTGGAGAACTTCATCGGCCTCGCCACCGGAACCAAAGACTGGAAGACGGTGAGAGGAGTCACCAAGCATGGCGTTCCACTTTACGACGGAACTATTTTCCATCGTGTGATTCCCAGTTTCATGATCCAGGGTGGCGATCCTGCGGGCGATGGGACGGGCGATCCTGGATACAAGTTCAAGAACGAAGTGTCCTCTGACCTCTTATTTGACCGTCCGGGCCGCCTGGCCTATGCCAACTCCGGCCCGGACACCAACGGCTCGCAGTTCTTTATCACCGAAGATGTTGCGCACAGCCAGCACTTGAGCGGTCACTACACGATTTTTGGTCAGTGTGATGAAGCCAGCGTAGCCCTGGTGAAACAGATTGCGCGCATGGCCACCGACCCGCAGAATGATCGCCCCTTTCGCCCGGTGAAGATCATTCATATCAAGATTGTTCGCGGCGAGGCAGCCCATGCTGCTAAGCCTGCGTCTCCGGCAATGAAGACCGCAGGCACGACACCCGTGGCGCCAACGAGTTCAAACTAGCCTGCTACAACCTTGATTGAAGCGCTGCTGAGCAAGACCTGAAACATTTTCCTGATGACTACGCGTGTTCTTTTCGTAACGATCGTGATGCTCAGCAATTGGCTGGGCGTTCCAGCGCAAGCGCCCCGGATTATACCGCCGTCAACGGATGCTCAGGGGCCAGCGAGTTTGCCGGAGAGTGCGCCGATTTCCGTTCAACGGGACGTTTCCTACGGCACCGCGGGGGGGCATCCGCTGTTGCTGGACATTTACCAGCCGGGCGAACACTCTCCCCATCTGCGTCCAGCGGTGGTTCTCATCCACGGCGGAGGGTGGACGAGTTTTGACAAGGGAACCATGCGCAGCATGGGCATGTTTCTTGCCCGTTGCGGCTTCGTCGCGTTCGCGGTCGACTACCGTTTATTCCGTGAGAACGCGAACCTCTGGCCGGCGCAATTGGACGACGTGCAGCGTGCGGTTCGTTGGGTTCGTGCCAACGCCGCAAAGTACCAGGTCGAGCCCGATCATATCGGCGCATTCGGGCACTCTGCGGGCGCGCAGCTGGCGGCTCTGCTGGGAATGGAAGCGACTCGCGACAATTCCGACGCAGCCCTGGCCAGGTATTCGAGCACCGTGCAGGGGGTGGTTGATGTCAGCGGACCCACTGATTTCACCATCCCTCGAGACTCAGAGGGCCAGGCTTTTCTGGCGAAGTTCCTTGGCGGCGACTATGCCCACCACGCCGCAATCTGGCGAGACGCATCGCCCCTATTTCAGGTCTCGAAGAACGTGTCGCCTTTCCTTATTGTTCATGGCACGCACGACGAAAACGTGCCGATTGCGCAGCCCGAGGCGCTCGCGGACAAACTGAGGCAGGCAGGAGTTCCAGTAAAGTTGGTGGAAGTGGAAGATGCTCATACCTTCCAGACTCCTGAGGCGCGCAAGCGCCTGGCTCTTGAGACGCAGGCCTTCTTCACGCAATACCTGCGGCCGGGGAATCTCAAATAGGTTGAGCATTACTCAGAGCATGCCTGGTTAGAATTGCAACTCGATTCGCATCCGACCAATGGATGCGCGAATGGCGATCGCGCTGCGCAGCTCATTTTCTTCACCCCTGTTAGAATCAAGGTCCGTCCACCGAAGGAGAAAGTGTATTTATGAGCCGTCCAGCGGGTACTTACGCCATTTTTGACACCTCCGAAGGAACCATCGTCTGCCGCCTCTTTGAAAAAGAAGCGCCTAAAACCGTAGCCAACTTTGTGGAACTTGCCGAAGGCACGCGCGAGTGGACTCATCCCTCGACCCGCAAGAAATCCAAAGACCGCCTCTACGACGGCACAATTTTTCATCGCGTGATTCCCGACTTCATGATCCAGGGCGGCGACCCGCAAGGCTCCGGCATGGGAGGTCCAGGCTATCAGTTCGAAGATGAGACGAAAGGCTCGCCCCACAAGCTCGACAAGCCAGGCTTGTTGGCGATGGCGAATGCCGGCCCTAACACGAACGGTTCGCAGTTCTTCATCACCGTCGCGCCCACGACGTGGCTGACCGGCAAGCACACAATTTTCGGTGAAGTCGTTGAAGGGCAGGACGTGGTTACGAAGATCTCCGAAGTCCCGCGCAACCGGCAGGATCGGCCAGCGAAAGATGTGGTGGTGAACAAGCTGACGATCGAGAAGGTATGATCGCTCCAACCCGTTTCGTTTCGTTGACTTGCCTGACTCACCCACGTACGATTCTTCTCCCCTGCTCGGACAAACGATCACGCACTACCGGACCGCTGAGAAGCTCGGCGGCGGCATGGGCGTTGGTCTATAAGGCCGAAGACCTCAAGCTGCGGCGCTTCGTGGCCCTGAAATTCCTACCCGATGAGGTCGCCAAAGACCCGCAGGCACTGGCCCGTTTCGAACGCGAGGCCCAGGCCGCCTCGGCGTTAAACCATCCCAATATTTGCACCATCTACGAGATTGACGAGCATCACGGCCGGGCCTTCATGGAGTTCCTGGACGGTCCCACGGTTCCCGTCCGATGGACAACGACACGCTGGTCAACCTCGCCATTGAAATCGCCGACGCGCTGGATGCCGCCCACGCCGAGGGAATCGTGCACCGCGACATCAAGCCGGCGAACATTTTCGTGACCAACCGCGGCCACGCCAAGATCCTCGACTTTGGCCTGGCAAAAGTGGGAACGGTCCGAGGGACGGAAAGGGCTGTGGCCGATAATGCCCAAACCTTGGACGAGACGCACCTCACGAGCCCGGCACGATGTTGGGCACTGTGGCCTACATGTCGCCGGAACAGGCACGCGGTCGCGATCTGGACACCCGCAGCGACTTGTTCTCGTTCGGAGCAGTGCTTTACGAAATGGCCACTGGCGACGTACCATTTCACGGCGAAAGCTCGGCGGTCATTTGCGAAGCCATCATGAATCGCGCCCCGGTTCCCGCAGTGCGTTTGAATCACGATGTGCCTGCCAAGCTCGAAGATATCATCAACAAGGCGTTGGAGAAGGACGGCAGCCTGAGGTACCAGCACGCATCGGAAATGCGCAGCGACCTGCAGCGTGTGAAGCGGGACACGGACTCCGGACGCATGGCGCTGACCACATCCCAGGCTGGTTCTTCCCCGAGTGCCGCGTCAGGGCTATCCAGTTCCGGTTCGCGCGCCGCTGTAGCCGCAAATAGTGGCGCGGCTCTCGTCGCGGCAAATCGTTCCTCCGGAAAGATCGCGTTGGCTGTGGCTGGGGTTGTGGTGGTTGGAATCGCGCTTCTTTTTTGGCAACCGCGGCGTCCGGCAGCGCCCGCCTTGGGTTCCGTCAATCCAAAAACCTTGCCGTGCTCCCGCTGCAAAACCTGGGCGCAGACAAAGATCTGGATTTTCTCCGCCTTGCACTGGCTGTCGAGATTGCCACCTCGTTCAGCTATGTCCGTGGATTGACCATCCGTCCGTTTGCCACCACCCATAAATACGACTCGCCCACTCTCGACTTACAGGAAACCGGCCGCGCCATGCAAGTGTCGGACGTAGTCACCGGACACGATGTCGAGAACAATTGCACCCTTTGGCGCGACACGATGACGATCGCCGCGCCAGATATGATCGCCATGCGCGGGCAGATCACCGCCAAGGTTCGTCAAGGATTAGTGCCGGCCCTCGGCGCGGGAAACGAGTCCACGGAAGGCGCCACGCGCCCCAAGAATGAAGAGGCCTACGATCTGTGTCTGCGCAGCATCGCGCTGCCTCACGATGCTCTTCCCAATAAAGATGCCATTGCCATGCTGGAGCGATCCGTGGACCTGGACCCTGCTTACGCACCGGCTTGGGAAGCGGTCGCCCTTCGCTACCATTACGATTCGGCTTACTCGGACGGCGGTCAAGCAGCGTTTCAGAAGTCAAACGCTGCGTTTGAACGGGCATTGGCTCTTGATCCGAACCTCATCGGCGCGGCCAGCCAGCTCATCACCAACCGGGTGGAAGGGGCGAGATCGTTGGCCGATCAGGACGCAAAAGCTCTGGTCGAGCGCCACCCGGAAAACGCCTCGGCACACTTCGGGCTGTCCTACGTCCTTCGCTACGGAGGAGCGATGGAAGAATCGGCGCGCGAGTGCGACACCGCGCTGTTGCTTGATCCGGGGAATTATACGTTCCGCTCCTGTGTCTTCACCTTCAACCAACTGGGAAACTACTCGCGGGCGGTGGAATTTCTTCAACTGGATGCCGGAACCGAATACTCATCGGACAGTCGCTAAGCGAGTTAGAGCGCCTAATGGTCGGCCGTTCCACTTAGCGGGTTTCGCGTGGGACTACTCTGGAACAGTCTTGTCCTGGGATCGCGGGTCGCTCGCGGCAGAACTCGATGGAGGACACGGCCGCCCTATCGTGAGACTTGATCCGCCTTACGATGACCGAGTTCCCGAGGCGGAACAGTCCCAAGTGATGGGCGACCGCGACTTCACATCGCGTCACCCAGTGATGCAGAAACTCAACCCCAAGGCCTACCAGATAATCTGGGTGTTCCCGTCTCCGACCAAATAGGGCGGTGGATGCCTCGCGCTTACACTCCAATCACGCCCACCAACTCCTTCACCGCCGCCGCGCTCTTATCGAGCCCGGCCTTCTCTTCGGCAGTTAACTTGATCTCGATAATCTGCTCGATTCCCTTCGCGCCCAGCTTCACGGGCACACCCACGTAGAGCCCATTGATTCCATACTCGCCCTGCAAGTATGCGGCGCATGGCAGAATCTTCTTCTTGTCCTTGAGAATCGCCTCGACCATTTCCGTAGCCGCCGCCGATGGCGCGTAATACGCCGAGCCCGTCTTCAGATATTTCACGATTTCTGCCCCGCCATCGCGGGTACGCTGCACCAGAGCTTCCAGTCTCGATTTCTCAATCAACTCCGTGATCGGAATGCCCGCGACCGTGGAATAGCGCGGCAGAGGAACCATCGTGTCGCCATGTCCGCCGAGCACGAATGCGGTAACGTTCTCCACGCTGACCTTCAATTCATCGGCAATGAACGCGCGGAAACGCGCCGAATCCAGCACCCCCGCCATGCCCACCACGCGCTCGCGTGGAAACCCGCTCAGCTTGTAGGCGGCTTGCGCCATGGCATCCAACGGGTTTGAAACAATAATCAGGATGCAGTTCGGCGAATATTTTACCGCCTCGCCCACTACCGCCTTCATGATGCCGAAGTTGGTATTGAGCAAATCGTCCCGGCTCATGCCAGGCTTGCGCGGAATGCCTGCGGTGATAACGACGATGTCGGAGTTCGCTGTGTCTTTGTAGTCGTTCGTGCCCGTGATGTAGGAGTCGCGTCTTTCGATGGGCATAGCCTCGAGCAGATCCAAGCCCTTGCCCTGCGGAACGCCTTCAATGATGTCGATCAGCACGACATCAGCCAGCTCCTTCGAAGCGATCCAATGAGCCGCGGTCGCTCCAACGTTTCCTGAACCTACGATGGTCACTTTCTTTCGCATGAATGATTCCTTTCAAGGAAAATCAGATCGCTAACACAGAAGCCACAGGGTCGCGCCGGGTAAACCTCAGGCCAGAAGAATATTTGCCCGGTGCTACTCTGTGTCCCCTGTGTTTAAGCCTTTATCTGCTACACCAGCACCGCCGCGCCCATGTTCTCGACGATCGCGTCAGCGAACTGGCTGGTCTTCAGCTTCGTCGCGCCCTCCATCAGGCGCTCAAAGTCATACGTAACTTTCTTCTGAAGAATCGTACGTTCGATACCGCGCTCGATCAGCTCCGCGGCTTCGTTCCATCCGAGGAAGCGGAACATCATCACACCCGAGAGCATGACGGAACCGGGATTGATCACGTCTTTGTCGGCATACTTCGGGGCCGTACCGTGCGTCGCCTCGAAGATTGCATAGCCATCGCCAATGTTCGCCCCCGGCGCGATGCCCAGACCACCCACCTGCGCCGCGCAAGCGTCAGAGATGTAGTCGCCGTTCAGGTTCGGCGTCGCCAAAACGGAATACTCGTCAGCCCGCGTCACCACTTGCTGGAAGATGGAATCAGCGATGCGATCGTTGATCATGATCTTCTTCTTCCACTGACCGTTGCCATGGGTGAGGTAAATGCGGTCCAGCACCTCTTTTACTTCCTTCTCCACCGCCTGGCGAAACGCGGGGGGAGCGAACTCCATTCCTGGTTCAACCAGTTCCGCATTCTGCGCCACCGTCAGATTCGGATTCTTGTCTTTGTTGTCGACGATCCAACTCTCGCGCTCGGTCACCACCTTGTCGCGAAATTCCTCGGTGGCCAGTTCGTATCCCCACTTGCGGAATGCACCCTCAGTAAATTTTTGAATGTTTCCCTTGTGGACCAGCGTTACACTCTTTCGGCCGCTCTCGAGCGCGTGCCGAATCGCCATACGCACCAGTCGCTTGGTTCCGGTCACCGAAATCGGTTTGATACCGACCCCGGAATCCAGCCGGATCTGTTTCTTGCCACCCTTGAGCATGTCTTTGTTCAGAAACTCGATCAGCCTCGCGCACTCCGCGGTTCCCTCTTCCCACTCGATGCCGGCATAAACGTCCTCGGTATTCTCACGGAAGATGATCACATCCATGCGTTCCGGATGCTTCACCGGCGAGGGCACTCCCTTGTAGTACTTCACCGGCCGCACGCAGCAATAGAGGTCCAGAATTTGCCGCAGTGCCACATTGAGCGAGCGAATTCCACCGCCCACCGGCGTGGTCAGAGGACCTTTGATAGCGACGCGGAATTCGCGGACTGCATCCACGGTGTCATCGGGCAACCAGTTATCGAATTTTGCCTTGGCCTTTTCCCCGGCAAACACTTCAAACCACGCGACCCGGCGCTTGCCCTGGTATGCTTTCTCGACCGCAGCGTCAAAGACTCGTAACGATGCTTTCCAGATGTCGCGCCCCGTTCCGTCGCCCTCGATAAATGGAACGACCGGATTGTCCGGCACATCATATTTCCCGTCCGCATAGCCAATTTTTTTCCCATCCGACGGAACATTCACGCCATTGTAAGAACCTGCCATTCATGCCTCCTATAGAGTTTTGCCGCGACACCGGAAAATCGTTAATTTATAGAGAATACCTCCTCATCCGCACTCTAACGAAGTCCCGCGTCACAGCCGTGTGTGATGGTCGTCACCACCGTCTCGTCCCAAACGATTTATGCACCCCCACTGTCATGTAGCGTCCCCAAGGGCCGTTATTGCCCAGGTCGGCTATGCCCAGATAAGTGTCGCGGGCACCCAGCCGGTCAAATAAAAAGTGCTGTGTTACACGGAACTCGAATCCCTTGGCGATAAAGATTCCCACTCCCCAGGAGTGCTCAATGCCGATGGCATCCGGCGACCAGGTGTAAAGCGTTTGGGGAATGGTCTTGCCGAACAGAAACGAAGGCGCGCCAAACACCATGAAACGCCGCAACTCTCCACGGCCAAACGGCCGCACCTCAAGCATCCCCGATAACATGTAGCGCGCGAACATGCTGCACGGAGCGTTCACTCCGCCATATTGCCCGGCGTTGCCGGCGCAAATGTTCGGATCGATCTCATTGTGCGGAGGCGCCAGATCAAATTGCCCCCATCCCCAAAATGTGTCGCGCGGAAAGAACATTCGCTCTTCGCCAGAGCTCTGAGGAGCGGCTTCGGGCGACGAACTCTGCGCACTGCTCAACGTACAAATCGCCATCGGTAATGCAAGGATCCACGCCAACGTTTTCATCCCGCCTCCAAGGAAATGTTTACTCAGGAAAAGTCGATCTCCCACGGACAACGATAGCCCTTCCTCTTCGACGATTTGCAGAGGATCAACTCGGCGCACCACGGGAGCGAAACATTGTAACCTGTTGCGGGAGGACGGCTTGGAGATTCGTCCTGAGTTGGATTCGGACTCGATTGTGCCCGGTTACCGTCGAGAATCGGCGGCCCGATGCTTCCAGAATTCATATTCACTTATCGATTTATTCCATTCATAGAATCGCTTTTCGGAGACCGAGGACGAAAGGCTTGCAATCTCAACCACGTAGCGTTTGGATAGCGGATTGCTAGTCTTTAAGTATTAGAAGCCCTGGAGCCACATGCCACAAGAAGTATCCGTTTCCTATCAGGCTATCAAGAGCAAGGTCTACCGGCTGATTGACACTCTCGTTGTGGGGGAGAAGTCGGAGGTCGACGTACAGGAGTCGATTCGTCGCTGGTGGGAGCTCATTCACCCAGCTGATCGTCCAATCGCTCAGAAGTATCTCGTCCTTGTCTTGGGACGCTCATGTCAGGCGCTGGACGCCATCGAAGAGGGCCTGACTGACGCCACCAATCGGGATGCGTTTCGGCCTTGCGAGTCCGCCAGAGGTTTCAAGCTGGTTGAGAGAGTCGTCAAGCAGAGTAGCAAGCCCGCTGCCTTCAGCAGCATGTAGGGGGCGGCTCCCGGACTCCTAATCCGTAGGTCTCGCCCACGAGACGTGAATTTTACAATGTCTCGCTTGCATCCCTGCGATTCGCCCCGGTATCCTCGATTCAACTGATTACCGCGATATCGGGCGCGACGCCCGCAAAATAACCAAGAGGAATCTCGAAATGAAATCGTACCTTCAGGCTCTGCTCGCTGTCCGAACTTATCTCCTGTGTGGAGCGTTATTGATGATGGCCGGGTCACTATTCGCGGCGTCGGGAATCTACACTTTCACACTGAACTCGATCGATGGAAAACCAGCGCCTCTCGCTGATTACAAGGGCAAAGTAATTCTGGTCGTCAACGTGGCCAGCCAGTGTGGCTACACTCCGCAGTACAGTGCTTTGGAAGCCATCTACGAAAAATACAAGGATCAGGGATTCGTCATCGTCGGCTTCCCTGCCAACAATTTCGGCTCCCAGGAACCTGGAACGAATGAAGAAATCAAAACTTTCTGCACCCGCAAATACAGCGTAACCTTCCCGATCTATGCGAAAATCTCGGTGAAAGCGCCCAACCAGGCGCCGCTCTACACCTACTTGACCAAAGACACCGGGCCGGGGATCCGTGGCGATATTCAATGGAACTTCACCAAGTTCCTGGTCGATCGCAACGGAAACGTGGTCCAGCGTTTCGAACCGGCGGTTACGCCGGATTCGAAGGAAATGACTGCTGCGATCGAGCAACAGCTGAAGCGATAGTTCGCAAGCACGCTTGCTCAGGCCATACCTTCCTCTCATTCTCTGGACGTTGGCCGGCCCGCCTATCTGCCGTAACATGCACCCAGGGATGCAATCAGCCACGCAGATGCGGACACGCCTTAAGATCGCTCTCGGGCGACTCCTGGTCGCGTTGCCTTGCTTGCCGGCCATATGCTTAGCAGGGCTCATTGCGGCACAGAACCCGGCAGCGGCCGCGCAGTCCATCCCTGCTGCCGACTCCAAGCTTGTCGGGATAAAAGTCCTCGGGAGCAAGCGCTTCACTCCGGCTGAGGTTGCCGCCGCGTGCGGGCTTCCGCTGGGCGCCACCGTGGACAATGAGTTATTCCGCAAAGCCGCCCGCCAATTGGGCGAAACCGGTGCGTTCAAGGACATTTCTTATACCTACAGCTTCTCTTCCGCAGGCACCAAGCTAGATTTTCAGGTGACCGACGCCGATAAGTTTGTGCCCGCACACTTTGCCGATTTTGTCTGGTTCACTGACCAGGAAGTGCTGCAGAAGGTGCACGATCGCGTTCCTCTTTTCAATGGAGAATTGCCTACTACTGGCCGTTTACCCGACCAAGTCTCCGATGTTCTTCAAGCCTTGCTGGTGGAGAACGGCGTCCCCGGCCACGTCGAATACGCGCGCACGGGCGCTGGTCACGTGGAGGCAATCGACTACGCAATCGCCAACGTCACCATCCGGATTCATCACATCGAGTTTACCGGTGCCGGTCCCACCGAATTGTCAATGCTTCAAGCCTCCGCCGAAAAGCTCTCTGGACGTGATTATTACCGCGCGCTTCTTAAAGCTTTCGTCGAGCACTCTGTGCTTCCCGTCTACCACGAGCGTGGTTATCTGAAGGCTTCGTGCGACGCGGTACAGCCGAAGGTCGTCAAGGAAGCCGCTTCGGAAACCAGCGCCGAGACTGGCAACGAGAAGCAGGCAGTCACCCTGGTGGACGTTACCGTTCCCATCACTTCCGGCAATCAATACAAACTAACCGGAGGGACGTGGTTGGATAACAAGAATATTCCTAGCGAAAGTCTCCAGTCGCTGCTTCATGCAAAGACCGGTGAGCCCGCCAATACGGTTCAACTGGAAAATGATCTTCGCGCGGTGCAGGTGTTATATGGTTCGCGCGGGTTCATCACGGCCACCATCAAGGCAAACGCTGAGTTTGACGACGTGGCCAGCACGGTTTCGTACCAATTGGTGGTCACCGAAGGTCCGGTCTATCACATGGGAGAGCTGGAGTTTCGCGGCATCGACAATAATTTAACCGCCAAGCTACGCGCCGCATGGAAGATTCGTCCCGGCGATGTGTACGACGCGACTTATCTCAAGGAGTTCCTCCCGCTCGCCCGGAAACTGTTGCCGACCACCATCGACTGGGATGTCGCCCCGCATGTGACTGCTATACCTCGCGACAGAGTGGTCGACGTCGACCTGCAATACACGGCCAAGGCCCCGCAGTAAGCCTGATCTCAGCTCACACGAAGCCGATGTCTGTTTGTGCAACTGCAGGCCCGTCTGGAATAAACTACTAAGTGTCTTAGAGGAGATCATGGCATGAATCCTGGTTCGAGATGGCTCCCCGCACTGGCAGCACTCATCTTTTGCAGCACCGCATTTTTCAATGTCTATGCGGCTGGCGGCATGCGTACGTTTACTGGTGAGGTTGGCGACGCGATGTGCGGACGAAAGCACCTGGAAGGCGAGTCCGCAGCCGAATGTACTCGCGCCTGCGTCGCGCATGGATCCAAGTTCGCACTCGTCGTAGGCGACAAAATCTATACTCTCGAGACCTCCGACAAAACCGCGCTGGCCACCTTGGACCAGCAGGCGGGCAAAACTGCCAGCGTTACTGGCACCTTGAACGACGACACCATCGAAGTGAGTTCGGTCATCGCGAAGTGATTCATTACGATCAGCCGAAACGGGCCTCGGCTTCCCATCCGCCCAACCATCGATCTTCGCCACCGGTTGCTCGCTTTTCTTGCTCTCCTGTGAAATTCACACTTTCTTTACAAACCCTTGTGTTAGATTGTGCATTCTCACTCTCATAAATATTGTTGCCGGGAGGCTAAAGAGTTGGGCAAAGACATGGTTCCCAAGCGAATGTTCTTCACCAAAGGAGTCGGGAAGCACCGCGAGCGTTTAACATCATTCGAATTGGCCCTGCGCGACGCTGGCATCGCAGCTCAGAATCTGGTTCGCGTCTCCTCGATCTTTCCTCCCAACTGCAAGATGCTCGCACGCAAAGAGGGCGTGAAGTATCTCAGCCCCGGCGAAGTGGTGTTCGCGGTGGTGGCGGAAAACTCCACGCACGAAGCTCACCGCCTGCTCGCTTCTTCGATCGGCGTGGCCATTCCCGCCGACAAAAACACCTACGGATATCTCAGCGAGCACCACTCCTTCGGTGAGACCGAAGACGCCGCCGGAGAATACGCGGAGGAACTCGCCGCCGAGATGCTGGCCACTAGCTTGAATGTCGAGTTCGATCCCGATCGCTCGTGGGACGAGAAGAAACAAATCTATTGCCTGTCGAACAAAATCGTCCGCACCGCGAATGTGACGCAGTCGGCCGTCGGAGATAAGCGCGGGTTATGGACTACGGTGATTGCCTCGGCAGTGCTGATTTTCGATTAGGTGCCGTTTCAAGGATAACCCTTCTCGATTTGCCAATCCCAGCCTTTGACCCCAGGCTGCCGGGGCTCGGAGTTCCGTAGAAGATGCTTGAAAGGGATCCGCCATATTATTAAATACAAGGCATTTACCTATTGTTTGCGACTATACAGAAGAAGACCGCATCTGATAGGGGGTATGATTGTACTTAAGTAACCTCCAACCCTCCCCCCATGTAACCTTCTGTTAACGGCACTCCCGTATCATAGAGTTGTCAGGCAAACAGGCTAATTTAGACCCAAGGAGTAGTCGTGGATCACAATGTCCGTAGAAAAAAGCAGCAGGCAATGATGACCGAGTTGCTCGAAAGAAAGATACGTTTGCACGCGCAGCATCTATACGACCAGCGCGGCCAGGCTGAAGGCCTTGCCCTGCAAGACTGGGTTGAAGCAGAGTCCCAAGTGCTGGAAAACAGCATTCTGGCGCCGCTTTACCGTAAGACCCGCGCAGAAGGCCGATCGGCAGGAGAGTCTGAAGATTCAGACGATGCGCAGTTTGACGATTCTGGCTCCTCTGGGTCAGAAGCCGGCGTGTAAGTCGGGTCCTCGATCGCTTTGTTTCGGTCCGCCAGCACCTTTCCCGTAAGCCCCTCAGAAACAAATCCGATTATCTGCCGCCAAAAATGCGCGTTGGTGTGCCCAAGAAGCGTGCTACCGTCGCAGCTGGATTTGAGTCCGGTTCCCTTTGAAAAGCCGGGCCGATGAGGCGGTTCGAAATGATGACGAAAGCTTGCACGAACAGCAAGTGTCCGGCTTATGCGCACTTTGTTTACACCGTAGCAATGCGCTGCGTTCTTTGCCGATGGGACCTCAAAGGCGCGCAGCGGAACAGCGACGCCGTGGGAGAGAGCGGAGGTTCGACGGCTAGCGGGGCTCTGTCGAGGAATTCGGGGCGAACACATGCCGCAGGCAGGCCGTGAAATCGATCGATTTCGCCACGAGGGCTGACGACCTCATAAGCCCGTAAAGCCGAAGACTGGAGACGCCATAGTGCTCCCACTTGCACTCATCTCAAAGCCCAGCTTCTGGGACGTCGAGCAGCATATCGTCCAGAGCTTCTGTTCCCACGTCTACAAATGTGTCTCAATGTGAGACCAGCTCGCGGGCCGCGATCTGTCCGGCAGGTTCGCTGTGACCGCGCGCAGCCACCAGGCTGCGCTCGTGGCTGGCCAGCATACGCCGAAAGATCGGCACCGCACTCTTCTTCGGCTGCGCATGCGCACAGCCAAGGCAAATCAATCCCTTCGGACAATGCTCTCCAGTGGGCAAGGCGCATAGGTGCGTGCCCATATCGCGCAAGTTGCAGCTCGCCGCGAAGGCGGCCCATTCCTCCGCGGTCGGGTTTTTCAGACCGTCTTCGCCGTAGTAGGCGTTATAGAGACTGCGCACGGTCTTGCGATAATCCTCGATGAGCTGACTGGAGTAGAGCTTGGCATAGATCATCACGGTGTCGGGAGTCTTTGGGGAAGGAACGGTTCCCACCGTGACCTACGCGAACTTGCAGCAATTTATCGATGGAGTGGCGAATACCGCATCGGAGACGTTTCCTTCGAACCCAAATGAACCCTTCAACTTTCTCAATCTCGATGTCTACGCGCAAGACACGGTTTGAGAGGTCAGTTCTTTAATGTCTTCAACCATCCGAATTTTGCGCTTCCCAGCATGGTGCAGGCCGGCATTCCAGGAAATCTTTCCACGCAGAGTGGATTTGGAGCGCTCGCGTCCACAACTTCTCCGCCGACCGGCTTGCTGGGAGTCGGATTGGGTGGCGATAGCAGTCCACGCATGATCGCCTTTCAGGCGCGGTTGGAGTTCTGAGCATTCTCGAGATGAAGTAGGGCAGTACGGTCGAAGGCGTGCTGTCCTCCTTTGCCATTGTGGCAAATGAAGGAGAACCGGAGGTGCCGACCAACGGTGACCGAGTAGCTGTGATTTTTATGAGCTAGCACCTCTTCGGCCGGAATAAACAGGTACGAGTTTCCAATTTCTGCGACGAGAATGCGCGGACTCGGCGGACGGACTACCGCTTTGCTGCGGCGATGTCCCATTATTTGCCCCTGACCCGCAAGATAGGCGATGACGCGGCAATCGTTCCAGTACGGGACCGAGGACCAAAGCAGGAAGATAGCTCAGAGCCAGCATCGTTATCAAACAGATTGTGAGCAGAACGCGAACGAAGAGGATGGGTCGGAAGAGTTCCCGACGAAGAAGCGGTGCTTCTCTGACAGCCAAATAGATCCGCGAATGCCAATGCAGGAATCGCGAAGCCGAACTTCCCCACCATCATCGCGAATGCCGGGGCAGAGCTTCGAGCGCGGCGTGTGCCTGGTGCCACGCCGCATCGAGATCGCGGCGATCAAGCGCGATCAGCGCGCTCGCGGTTTCGAGGATCGCGTCCGCTTGATCCGACAGCGCTTGACGGCAAGCGTCCGGAAGTCGGGGCGCGAGCCGGCGAATCGCTTCGAGCTGGCGGATCGATACGGCGGGCGTCGTCGACGAGGCCTGACGGATCTGATCGAACGCGAGCTTGGCGAGGCGCTCTAGCCGCACCGGCGGCATCCACACCCGCAGACGGCTGCCAGTGTCGTACCAGTTTCCTTCCAGCGGCGGACGCTCGGCCAGTGTAAGCAGCGCGTCGGCGAGCCAGTCGACGCACGCAACGCCGGTGAATGTATCGTTGACTGCGGGAGACAGCGCACGGATCGCGATCTCGACGACCTGCGCGATGCCGAACTCGCTATCTTGCGTGAGCGTGCGGTGACGGCCGATGTGAATTCCTCGATCAAGCGCGGCCTCGATCGTGCCGACTTCATTCGCCGGGACGATTGCTGCGAGCGGCTCGCCGCGGAGCACGAACTGGCCTGGGCGGAACCTCAGCACAATCAGTGCGTCCGCCGCGCGAGCGGCTGCCACTAGCGCGCTGTGATCGACATGCTGCAGGTATCCGCTCTTCACGGACGACACGATAGCGCCGGCCGCAGCCTGGCTCAGAATCGCGGCGTCGTCGGGCACCGCGCCGGTACCCTCGCCGGGGCCGGGCACGTGCGCTCCGCCGGCCGCGACGTATAAATCGTCGACGATCGCGCCGATCATGTCGGGGTTCTGGATCGATTTCGCAACCCGATGGCTGTAGTAGACGAGGAACCCGAAGCTGAGCACGACGAGCATCCAGGCCGTGATTAACGAGGTTTGCGGGATGAACGTCGACTGCGGATCCTGATGCGTGACGAGGAAGACGAGGCAGATGTACACGAACGTGCCCATGAACATGCCGATCGTCACCTGGGTAACCCAGTCCTGCAGGAACCGGTAGAGCAGGCGTGGGCCAAACAACGTCGAGACCATCGACAGCACGAGCAGGGCGACCGAGAAAATCAGTGCGAGCACGGTCGCAACCGCGCCCATCATCGCCGACAGGATCGCGCGCGCGTCGTCGATGCTGCCCATCGTCAACCACGAGGGGATGTGAATGACGCCATACTTGTCGAGGATGTCCGGAATCAGGGTAATCGCGAACAGCGCGACCGCAGCGAGAGAGAGCTGCAGAGGGATCCGCCAGAGGTTAATGTCGCGTTGCGAACGGAGCTTGGTAGGGCGCAGGGCGAGCATGCGATGTGAATTTCAAACGCTCTATCTTCCCAAGAGCAATCGTTCCAGTACGGGACCGAGGGCCAAGGCAGGAAGATAGCTCAGGGCCACCATGGTTATCAAGCAGGTCGTGAGTAGCGCCCCGAACACAAAAGAATGGGTCGGAAGAGTTCCCGACGAAGAAGGGGTGTTCCTCTGACGACCAAAGAGACTGGCAAACGCCAATGCAGGAATCGCCAAGCCGAACCTGCCCACCAGCATCGCTAATGCTGTCGTGGGGTTGTAGAACGGAGTGTTCGTACTCAGACCGGCAAAGCTTTGGCCATTGTTGGCGAAGCAAGAAGTATAGGCAAACAGAATCCCCGTGAAACCATGCGGGCCTGTGTTGACCGTTAGCCCGGACAGTCCCAACCTGGTGCTCACGGCAATGGCGGTGAGTGGGAGGACGACCAGCGGCGCGGCCAAAGCGTAGAGCATGATCATTTTGTTCTCCGCGGGCCCTATCTTCTTGCCCAGATATTCAGGCGTACGCCCGACCATCAGCCCCGCTAGGAACACAGTAATCGTAGCTGCCATAACCATGCTGTAAAGACCA
>Ga0187875_10000744_pt1 | contig 26256 bp, 25 predicted proteins | sample June2016WEW_17_1_2_FD_132978 | JGI IMG/M metagenome (GOLD analysis project Ga0187875, IMG submission 132978) | Peatland microbial communities from SPRUCE experiment site at the Marcell Experimental Forest, Minnesota, USA - June2016WEW_17_10 | ecosystem: Environmental > Terrestrial > Soil >...
CGCAGGATTAAAGCCAGCCGCAATCCGAGACGCAAAATCCTCAAAAGCCACCCTCCGGTGAGGTCCCGAACGCTCCCTCCAGCAGCGAATAATCCCGCCGGAGGTATCCCACCAGACCAGCCGAGAACACTGCGGGAATTATCAATTTCGGATTCCTCAGCAGCAGCCGTTACCGGAGCGCGTACTGCGGCGGGAACAAATCCTGTTCCCATTGCTCCACCCCTGGCGGAGCGGAGTCTCGTAGCAAGCCGGCGAAGATATTGAGCGTTTTCCGAGCATCCCCAATCGGATAATAAAAAGCTTCCCAGTGGTCACTGTCTTCGCCGTCGTGATTCGGAATTACATTATGAAATTGCCAAGCTCCCTGCAATTCCAGGTAGGCCCTCGAGGCGCGAATCTCCACGTCTTCCAGATCCTTCGACGACAGCTCCCCCTTTTGTCGTCGCGTTCGCCGCAATAGTTTGCGCCGCATCACGTCGGTAAGAAATTCCGGAAGGGACACATTGCGTTCCGGCGCCTTCAAATAAAGGATCTCGTCCTTCGAAAGCGGCGAGACAAAAATACTCAGCCGCTTCACGCCTGACAGGCGCGAGTGCGTCTGCAGGGCCCGTCCCACATAGGGATTTCCTTCGAACAACCCATCGCCTTCCTGAAGCACAGACTCGACTTCTTCAAGATCCAACGCCTGCAGATCGTCGCGCGCCTCCACGACGGCGTAACGCGAATCCGACCGCAAGGCATCAACCTGGGCCCGCGTTCGAAAATGATAGTCCACGCCATCCACTTCGCCGGGACGCGCAGCGCGGCTGTTGACGAGCACTAATTTGTGAAGCTGGGCATGCAGCTCAGGATGAAACTTAGCGAGGGATTTGTAGAGCGGACTTTTCCCTACACCCGAGGGCCCGCTCAGGATTACAAGCCTCCCGCTTTTATCAGAACTCATGGTTCACCATTCCGAGGTAGGAAGACTCGCGTCGCGGATCATGCCCCGTAACCTTGTTGATCAACCCGCGAACGCGGTGCCCGCACACGGCGTCCGGCAAGAACATAAACGGACACTCTCCCGGAACCACCTGATCGCGTTCTCCCGGCAGACCGCGACCGCTTTTGCGCTCACGGAGGCTTTGCCGGTTGCCCGAGACATCCCCGATGCGCCCCATGGCCCGCCTCAAGGCAATCGTTTACAACATTTTCTGTCGCTTCCGGAGAAGTCATCAACAACACTCCCTCCACGGCTGGACGGATGTCCTGCCCTCGAGCGAAGCATCGCCGCCCTGGCACTTCTTCTGCATTGGGATTCGCGGGGACAACCTCGTAGCCACGACGACAAAGTTCTTTGACCAGCATCGCACTGAAACTGGCAGGGTTCCGCGAGGTCCCCGCCATCGCCATGCGCTCTTGAGCCAGAAAATCTTCGATGGTTTCCAGGGAGGCATGCTGATTCGCCATATCCCCTCCACGCGAAAAAAATTGCTCGGATCGGCCGAGCTTCCCTGATTTTTTTGCACTGCGGGATTCAATTGTCAGTGATCGGAGACACCGAGTCGAAGCAAGTGGAAATATCTTCTCGCCTTCTTGACATCGACAGCAATCTGCTCGCGCAACGCCTCTACCGACGGAAACTTGATCTCATCCCGCAACCGGTTAAGGAAACAAATTTCTATCTCGTCCTCCGGCGTCAACTCAATCGGATGAAAGTTCAGCAGGTGCGTTTCGATCGCAAACGAGTCTGCTCCAAACGTCGGACGGTTGCCCACATTGGTCACTGAATCAAAGCGTTCCGCGCCCACGCGCGTCCACGCGATATAGACGCCATCCTTCGGCACAAGTTCCTCGTAGCGCGCCAGGTTGATCGTCGGCACCGTATATTTCGAGCCATAGCCTCGCCCCCGCCCCGGCATCCCCAAGATGCTGAACGGACGTGCCAGCAGGTGCCGCGCCCGGCTCACCCGTCCCTCGCCGATCAGCCGTCGGATATGACTGCTTGAAACCGGCTCTCCGCGGAGCTTCTGCTCCGGGTACACCTTTACTTCAAAGCCCATTTCCTGGCCGAATTGGGCCAGCAGATTCACATCTCCCGCCGCCTTGTGTCCGAAGCGGAAGTTATAACCTTCATGCACCTCGCGTGCGTGCAGCTTCTTTTTAAGAATCCGTTCGGTAAACTGACGCGGCGTCAGCAGCGAAAGATCGCGCCCAAAAGGCAGCATCAGCACTGCATCGATCCCCGTCTCTTCTAGCAATCGCAGTTTTTCCGGCACCGGAGTCAGTAATTTCAACCCCGAGTCCGGGCGCAGGATGCGGGCCGGATGCGGCTCAAAGGTCACCGCGATAGCCCTGGCGCCGCTGCTTCTCGCGCCACGCACGATCTCGCCCAGTACGTGCGCATGCGCCCGGTGCACCCCGTCAAAGTTACCCACGCTTACCAAAGACGGCCCAAACTCCGCCGGAATATCGTCGAGTTTGTGGAAAACCTGCATAGTTGCGGCCAGTGGCTGGTGCTCAGAACGGCAGCGCTTCCTAAGAGTCCCTGACCACTGATTACTATCCACTGCACTTCAGATTTCAAACTCCAGCTTCATTCCGTCATACGACAGCCGTACATGCGGTGGCAGCGCTGCGTTCGTGGTCTCGTGCGGCAGATCATGGCAAATGTGCGTGAAGAAAGCTCGCTTCGCCTTCACGCGATCCACGATGCGCAACGAATTCTCCACCGTTGAGTGTGTGGGGTGCGGTTTGTGCCGAAGTGCATCCAGGAAGAGAATGTCCAATCCCTCAAGTTGATGGAACGACGATTCCGGAATTTCGCTGTGGTCCGTAAGATAAGCCGCTTTTCCAAATCGAAATCCGTAAATCTCCGCCTCGCCATGAATCAATCGCACCGGCTCGAATCGAGCGCCAAACACCTCTACCGGCCCATCCATCGGCCGTAGTTCCAGCAGTGGTAGACCTCCATATTTGTAGTCCGCGTCGAAGATGTAGCTGAACATCTTGCGCAAGAACGCGGCTGCATCCGGACGCGCGTACAGCGGCAACCGCGCCGGCTTGTGGCAATAACTCAGGGGGCGCAGATCGTCGATGCCAAGGATGTGGTCAGCATGGGTATGGGTGTAAAACACCGCGTCCACACGCGTAATACCCTCGCGTATCGCCTGCGCGTAGAAATCTGGCGTCGTGTCGATCAGCACAACCTTGCCCGCGTACTCAATCATTACCGAGGGTCGCGTACGTCGGTCGCGCGGATCGCTGGAGTGGCAAACGGCGCAATCGCACCCCAGTGTGGGAACACCCATGGACGTGCCGCTGCCCAGCACCGTGAGCGCGGCCTTCATACCTTGGCTCTCCTACTGCCTTCGAGCGGAAGCATCATGCCCTGCGGTCACCGTCCACCAGTTCCCGTGGCAACTCCTGGCTGCGGCGGACGCGACAGCGCATTGGTCACTTCCACATAGGCCATGCGCACCTCATAGAGGCTGTTCTGCAAGAAGTTTTCTTCCGTGGAAGTCAGATTGCCTTTGGTTTTTTCCCCCAGCAGGGCCAGCGTATCAATCGTCTGGCGCGCGCCAATAATGTCCACGCGAGGCTGCTCGCCCTGCTGGTGCATCAATCCCAATTGCAGCATCGCGGTCATGTAAAGCGACGCCAGAAAGCGCTCGAAGGTCATCTCAAATTCTTTGGCGGAGTGGCCGCTTAGCTCGACGCGCGAGTCGAGAGCGTCCGACGATGTCCGGTAAGCATCCGCCTGCGCCTTTTGTTCCGCTGCAGTCGGCAGCGGCGGCACTTCCGGCCGCTCTGGTTCGGCGGTGCTAACCGGCGCTCCCTCGGCCGGGGCGGGGGGTGCCGTCGTCGCTTTCGGGGCTTCCGGTGGCTCGGCAACATCTTTGCGTAACTCTCCGTCCTCGGTAAACAAACGACGGTCGTTCACTGTGAAACCTGATTCTCGTCTTTTTTCAGCCATAACCTGCGTCCCTGGTCCTTCTCTTTAAGAATCCTGATAGAGCTTTCTTGTTCGCATCCTCCGCTTGAACCTCAGCGAAATCCGCGTTCAACTTTTTCTCACTGCTGTTGCAAACGACTCGTGCTCTTGTCCGAGCGCGGATCCTTGCAAAGGCAGCTGGGCCACAACCGCTTTGGCTCCTGCAATCGCGACCTCTCGGCCGGGCACTCCAACCTCACGTCGGATGTATCCCAACGCAACGGTGCGTTCGCCGGATGGTGTTTTGAGCACCGCGAAACTGGTGATTTCACCCACTTCTTTGTCGCCGAAAACAATTTTTGCATCCTTCGCAAATTCCGCCGCGCCTTCCGATATAAAGCCAGTGAATTTGCGATGCACATTGCCGCGCGAGCGAATGCGTTCCACAATTTCCTGTCCCACGTAGCAGCCCTTATTGAAGTTGAGCGCGCGCATCTGCTCGGTTTCCTGCGGCAAGTCCCGTTCACGAATATCGACGCCATACAGCGGGATGCCGGCAACCAGGCGCTGCATCTCCAGCGCCTCACTTCCCACAGCCGTCGCCCCTGCGGCGATGAAAGACTGCCAAGTCTTGTAAACATCCTTGGGTGCCAGCCAGATTTCGTAGGATTCCCGGTGCGCATCCTCGCCGCGCACCACCTTACATTCCACGCAATCGCAGGCGCAGCTGCATCGTGCGGCAATCACTTGCAACGGCTGCATCTCTGGAACTTCAATTCCCGAGGCACGCAGAATATCGCGCGACTTAGGCCCTGCCACGCCCACCGCCGTCCAGTTCTCGCTGACGTCGGTTACTTCCACGTCATCCATGATGATGTAATGGTCGAACGTCGCAAGGATCTTTTCGACCTGGCTGCGATCCGTCTCCACCGTAAGCGTCTCGTCCTCGTTGAAAACCAGCATATCGCCGAGAATTCGCCCTTGCGGATTCAGCAGGAAAGCATAGACGCCTCGTCCGGGGAGAACATCGCGAATGTTATTCGTAACCATGCCATTCATCCAACGCACGCGATCACTCCCCGTCAACGAAATTCTCGCGCGATAGCCAAGGTCATACACGGCGCAACCTTTCCCCAACGCCTCGAATTCTTCCTGCGGATCGGAAAAGCGTACTGCCGTCTCGGCCCCGCTGTATTCCGCCGCGGACTGCTCGCCAGCAGCCGTCTGCGCGCAAAGAGCCTCTTGGAGTGGAGTGCGGAACATGGAAGTATTGATTATAGCGAACCGGGCCACGATTGAGCGCAGTTCGCCCTCCGCAATCGGTCGCGCCGCGCGCCGTTCGCGGCAATCTACTCATTCCCGCTGGCTTGTGTTAAGTTCTCTGCCGTGGGCTCGCCAACGTCTTCCAGAAAACGCATCGCCGTGATTCCCGGGGATGGCATTGGTCAAGAGGTAATTCTTCAAGCTCTGCGCGTAATTCGAGCATCGGGAGCCAACGTCGAAACCCGGGAATTCGACTGGGGCGCCGATCGCTATCTCCGAGAGGGGGTAACGGTTCCACCCGATGGATTCGCCATGCTGGCACGCGACTTCGATGCCATTCTGGCCGGAGCCTTCGGGGACCCGCGCGTGAAATCTAATATCCATGCCAAAGAAATCCTACTCGACATGCGCTTCGAAATGGATCTTTACGCCAATGTGCGCCCGGTGAGATTGCTTGATTCGATGCTGTGTCCGCTGAAGGGCGCTGAGCCCAGAGATGTGGATTTTGTCGTGATCCGCGAAAACACAGAGGGCGTTTACACCGATGCCGGCGGCGTCTTCAAAAAGGGCACACAGGATGAAATCGCAATTCAGGAAGACATTAACACCCGCAAAGGAGTCGAGCGCATCATTCGCTACGCATTTGAATATTGCGAGCGACACACCAAGCTCGATGGTTCTCCCCGCGCACGTGTGCTCCTGTGCGACAAATCAAATGCAATGACCCACGCCGGTGGCCTGTGGCAGCGCGTGTTCAAAGAAGTGGGCGCCGAGCATCCGCAGATCGCGGCGCAGCACATGTACGTGGACGCGCTCTGCATGCAGATGGTGCGCGATCCCCGCTCCTTCGACGTAATCGTCACCAACAATATGTTTGGCGACATCATCACCGACCTCGCCGCCGGTCTGCAGGGCGGCCTGGGCATGGCGGCCAGCGGGAATATTCATCCTGGCAAGACATCGATGTTCGAGCCCGTACACGGCTCCGCTCCGCCGATCGCGGGCAAGAATATGGCGAACCCGTTCGGCGCCATTCTGACCGCAGCCATGATGCTGGCGCATTTGGGATTCACTCCCGAAGCCGAGAAGATCGAAGCCGCCGTATTGGAAGCGGTGCGGCGGCAGAAGGCGACGCAGGATATTGGCGGGACGCTGGGCACGCGAGAAGCCGGGGAGTGGGTGGCCGACTTCATCCAACACGGGCAATTGTCGCCCTGAGCCAAGCGAGCCGAATCGCATTCGCCAACCGACTCACGCAGTCGAAGGATCCCTGTACCCGTTCGGGCATCGTGCGTACAGCGATCCTTCGCCTCCGCCCTGTGCCTTCGCTCAGGATAACACTCTAGGGTTTTCGCCCCCACATCAGCGCCAACTCTCTCCACTTCCAGCAGCAATCCACATCCACAAATCCAATCTCGCGCAGCCACTGCAACTGCCTTTCGAGATCCAGCAGCTTGTTCGAGGGATCTTCGGTTTCGACCGTCTTGCCGATGTGCGACAAAAACTCTTCGTGCAGACGCGGCGTCGGTGAAGCCACGTGCTCAAGATTGCAGAACACGCCTTCCGAGTTGAGCGCGCCATGTATCTCGGCATAAAGCTCCCGCTTGCGCTCATGTACGAGGTGATGAATGGCGAAGCTGGAAACCACCGCGTCGAACTTGCCCAGTGCGGGCAGGGGGTGATCCAAGTTGTGGGTCACAAGGGTAACGGAAGAATCTCCCCTGAAGCGCTTGCCAGCAGCCTCTAGCATGGACGGCGAGAAATCAACCGCTACCGATTCAGCTCTCGAAGATAGCCAGCTCTTGACCAGCGCCAACAGTCGGCCATCCCCCGTCCCGAGATCGAGAATACGACGCGTGTTCGTGGGAATACATTCAAGAAGTGTCGACTCGCCTTCGCTACGATGCGGTATGGAATCGGCACGGCCCAAATAATCAGTGGCGTGGCTGGGCGAACTCCACAGGTTCACGGGCGCTTTGGTGGGCATGATATGTCCTCGAAGATGGTGCTTGAAGAAAGAATAGGCAAACAAGGTAGACTCGTCCTAATGGACATCGTTAAGCTGCCGGGCGAGAAGGTTCTGAGATCGCTTTTCGCGATGGTGCTCGTGATCGGGCTAGCCGCCAGCCCTGCCGCACAAGCCCAGACGGCACAGCAAGATCAAAGTCAAGATCAAAACCAGACGGGCAAGAGTGCCCATCCAGCACAAGCGCCTCCAGCGCAGCCGTCCACGCCGCAAACGCCTTCTACCCAACCGCCCGAGGTCAAGATTACGCCGCGTGAAGCCGAGCAGCTTTTTCACTCGGTCGACGAGATCCTCGCCTTCGACAGCAAGCAGACCGGCCTGCCCATCAGGAAGCAGGTCAAGCGCCGCCTGACCAGCCGCGACGAAGTTGAAGCCTACCTCGGCAAACACATGAAAGACTCAGACGTGAAGCGATTGCAGCGCTCGGAGTTGGTGCTGAAGAAATTTGGACTGCTGCCCCGTGACTTCGATCTGGAGAAGTTGCTGGTCTCGCTGCTGCGCGAACAGGTTGCCGGTTATTACGACCCCAAGACAAAGACCGTCAATCTGTTGGACTGGGTCCCCATAGAGGAGCAGGAGCCGGTAATGGCCCATGAGTTGACGCACGCGCTGCAGGATCAGGCCGTCGGCCTCGATAAATGGATGAAGCGTGGCGAGAAGGACCTGGGCGAGATGCGGAAAGATCCCACTCCTGCCGATATTGAAAATGATGAGATGGATGACACGCGCGAGGCCGTGGTGGAAGGCCAGGCCGAAACCGTGATGCTGCAATACGAATTGGCGCCCGTCGGCCGGTCGATCCTCGATTCACCGGACATGGTGGACGCCATGGAGTCCCAGATGGCTGACGGCACCGATGATTCCAAGGTGTTCAAGGACGCTCCCATCTTCCTGAGAGAATCGCTGACCTTCCCCTACAGGTATGGTTTGAAATTTGAGATGAAGTTGCTCGAAAAGGGCGGCAAGGACAAGGCTTTTGCCGACGTACTCGCGAATCCTCCACACACCACGCGGCAGATCATGCAGCCGGAAAGTTATCTTGCGGGGGAACAGATTCCGCCAATGCCTGTCGTCGACTTCAAACATGACTTCAGGGATTACCTTAAGTTCGATATCGGCGGAATGGGCGAATTCGACGTGGCCGTGCTGATCGAACAATACACGGGAAAGAAATCATCGGAGCGGCTCTATCCAGAATGGCGAGGCGGATATTATTACGCTGCCCGTCCCAAGGCTGACGCCGCAGCTCCGCTGGGGCTCATGTACGTGTCGCGCTGGTCCGACGCGGAGAAAGCGGCTGAATTTGCCCAGATCTATGCGCTCTCGCTCGGCAAGAGATACAAGAAGGCCGAGGAAGTAGGGAAATCCTCGCCCGCCGCAGCGCCGACGCATTCCAAATATAAGATCGAACTTTTGCAGGGCCGGCACACTTGGAACACGGAAGAGGGCACAGTGTTGATCGAACAGCAGGGAGATACAGTGCTGGTGACCGAAGGTCTGGATTCGCCAACCAACGAGACGCTGGAAAATGAACTATTCAAGAAGTAAGCGTCACCTTTATCGTTAGTTCTTCTGAGACGGATTTTCGTCTGCCTCCCCCAGGAAATGTTGCACCTTGGCGGCGATGACAAACTGCTTTCCGTTCCGCTCGACCGTTAACTTGCGCTCCTGTCCGGGAGATCCTTCAAGCAGGGACCACACTTGGCCCATCGTGGAATCAGGAACAGGAATTCCATCCACAGCCACAAGGTGATCGCCAGGTTCAACGTCAGGAACTGAGGGTTTACCCTCGAAATCGGCGAGCCCGACGATGGTGAAGCGAGTGTCGTCCTCCGGCCGAAGGATCAGTCCCACGACGTCGAAGTCAGGAAACTTGAACGTGCTGCCCAAATCGAGGTATACCGTAGAGTGCGCGTAATCGAGGCCCACGCGATAGTTAAGAAGTACCTCTGATCCCAGCAGGCCCACGGTCGCCACGCCGCCGCGGTTTTCAAGACGCTTCAGCTTTGCTTTGGGAAAATTCACCACGGCCACATTCGTGAGATAGAGCGGTCCATACTGCAAGCGGTCCACCCGCATCAGCCTCCACTTGGCTTCATCCTCACCTGCTTCTCCCATATTGGCGGGGCCCACGGCCCCAGTCATATGCGGCCAATCCGCATGAGCGGTCGAGAGCTTGTCGAACAACTCTTGCGAAAGAAAACTGATCGATGAGCCCACATCCAGACCCAGGGTATAGTTCTTGTTTTCGATCTTGCTTGGAATCTGGATGAAACCGGTGCTCGCGTCGATCAGCATTTTGCTCTTCACGCCCTTGAACTTCAGGCTGCCGGGCAGTCCGATGCTGAACTCACGGTCGGGAAAATCGATAAGCACGTCGTAGTTGCGCAGCACCGACGACGGAACCTTGATCTCGGCGCTCATGCCGGCAAAGGCAACCGACTCAGCGTTCTGGGGTTTCTGCCGGATGCTCAGCCTCACATTCGACAACCGAACCTTCATGCCCCCGATTAGGATCTCCGGCAGCGGTGTGGGCGTGACGCATACTTGTCCGGCGCATATGAGGGTCAGCCCCATCATCTTAGCCAAACGCTCTGACAGAATCAGATCGGTATCGCCGTTGTCCACCCAGCCGCGAACGCGCTTGGTCGAGCCATCGGGCAAGGGAAGGTAAACGTCGACGATGACGCGGTTGTGATCGAGCGTGATGGGAACCGTGACGGACTTGGGTTCCGCCGGCGGCTTGCCCGCATCTTGAGCGGAAGCAGCGCCTGCGAAAACAATTAGCACCATGAGGACGGTCGTGAATCGCATAGAAAGATTGTACGGTGTCGCCGGACGCTGCCCGGGAATCGCGCGCTGGTAATCTTCAACAAGCCGGCCTCGGGCGCTGACGATGGCCTTGCTATAATCACGAGTTTGACCGGAACGGATTGGCGAAGTCTGTAAGCGCACACTTTGGAGGGCGGGTGGCACAGGCGGAAATCGGCATTATCGGCGGCAGCGGTCTGTATTCGATGCCGGGGCTGACGAAGATCAAAGCGGTGCGCGTGAAGACCCCATTCGGCGCACCTTCGGATGCCTACATCTGCGGAGCGCTCGAAGGGCGCACGGTGGCTTTCCTCGCCCGCCACGGGCGCGGCCACCGCATCTCTCCGAGTGAAATTAATTTCCGCGCGAACATCCACGCCTTCAAGCAATTGGGAGTCGACAGAATCGTTTCAATTTCAGCCGTCGGATCACTGAAGGAAGAGCACAAGCCGCTCGACTTTGTGATTCCAGACCAGTTTTTCGATCGCACGCGGCGCCGCGTGGATACCTTTTTTGGCGGAGGAGTGGTCGCCCACATCGCTTTTGCCGATCCTGTATGTGGCGAACTCGCGCGCGTGGTAAAAGGCGCCTGCCAGAATAGCGGCGTGAACGGCAAGCTGGGCGGAACTTACTTGTGCATGGAGGGACCGCAGTTTTCCACCAAGGCGGAGTCCAATGTGTATCGTGGGCTGGGGATGGATGTGATCGGCATGACCAACCTCCAGGAAGCGAAGCTCGCCCGCGAGGCAGAGATTTGTTACGTCACGGTGGCCATGGTGACCGATTACGATTGCTGGCATCCGCATCACGATTCGGTGAGCGTGGAGCAGATCGTCGCGGTGCTGCTGAAGAACGCCGAGAATGCGGCGAAAGTGCTACGCGAGACCGTGGCAGCGATGCCCCGCGACCGCTCCTGCAAATGTGGATCGGCGCTGGCGCACGCGATTTTGACAGATCGTAAGAAGATTCCTCCGTCCGCCAAGAAGAAGTTGAATCTAATTTTAGGAAAATATTTAGCGGCCCAGCAGTGATTCTGATTGCTGGAAGCGTGGAAGACAGGATTTGCGAATGAGCATTGTTGTAGTAGGATCGGTTGCATTCGACGACGTCACGTCGCCTTCCGGTAGCGTCCAAGGCATTCTTGGCGGAGCCGCAACCTACTTCTCGTTGGCAGCCAGCTATTTCACCCAGGTTCGCATGGTCGCTGTCGTTGGCGAGGATTTCGGCACCGAGCATGAAAACGTCCTGAAGAAACGCGGCGTAGACATCCGCGGCATCGAGCGAGCTTCCGGCAAGACCTTTCGCTGGGGTGGCTCCTACGCCGACAATCTCAACGAGGCGAAGACTACTTTCACAAACTTAAATGTCTTTGAGAAATTCCAGCCGCAGATTCCCCCAGAGTACGAAGATACGGAATTTCTTTTTCTGGCGAACATACAGCCGACCTTGCAAGCCGAGGTCCGTCGAAAAATGAACGGTGTGCGTCTCACGGGATGTGACACCATGAATTACTGGATCAAGGGCGCCCGCCAGGAATTGGCCGAGACATTGAAGTTGGTGAATGTACTGCTGATTAACGACACCGAGACGAAAATGTTGGCCACCGAACAAAACCTGCCGCGCGCTGCGCAGAAAGTGCTGGCCATGGGGCCGCAGGCGCTGGTCATCAAGCACGGTGAATACGGTGCCACGATTTTCTTTCGGGAAGGCGCCTTCGGTATTGGTCGCCATCCTTTTCGCGCTCCCACCCTGCCTCTTGATGAAGTGAAGGATCCAACGGGCGCGGGAGATTCCTTTGCCGGCGGCTTCATGGGCTATGTCGCGTCCCAGCCAGACCTGACGCGCGAAGTGCTAAAGCGTGCGCTGTTCTATGGTGGAGTGATGGGATCATTCGCCGTGGAGAGTTTTGGCACGGAGCGACTGCAGTCGCTCACCCGCGAGGAAATTGACGCCCGCTTTCAGATCTTCCGCGAGCTTACCCACCTCGAATGAAGCCGCGATCACTGCCCGCGAGGGCGCACTCCGAAATCGAGATCGTGCGGCTGGTGTGGCTGGCGGTCTTCCTCTCGGTGTTCTCGTTTCTCTTCTACTACCGGAACGGCGATGTTCTGCTCTATGGCGATGCCGTGGCGCACATCAACATCGCGCGCCGCGTGTTTGATTCGCGAACTCCAGGGCTGCTGCAGTTGGGAACCGTATGGCTGCCGCTGCCGCACTTGCTCATCCTGCCTTTCATCGTGTCAACGCGGATGTGGCAAAGCGGTGCGGGCGGTTCCATCCCGTCGATGGCTGGATATGTGTTTGGCGTGCTGGGAGTATTTCGGTTGGCGCGGACACTGCTGGTTCGCGGCGAAGAACCCGACCGTGCAGCAAAGAAGGCTGCAGCATGGGTGGCGGCGATCTTGTATGCTGCGAATCCCAATCTGATTTACATGCAGGCGACGGCGATGGGCGAAACGCTGTATCTGGCATTGTTGATCTGGGCCACGGTTTATTTCGCAGAGTTTGCCGGCGGAGATGCGAAGGCTCTGAAAAAGTGTGGCCTCGGTCTGGCGGCAGCATGTCTGACGCGCTATGACGGGTGGTCTCTGGCAGCCGTCCTGATCGCCGTCGTCGTGACTCTCAGCTCCAGGTTTTACAGCAAACGCAGAGATGGAAGCGCCAGCTTCTCGGCTCCGCCGTCACGCGCTGTGATTCTTAAATTTGTGCTGATCGCGGCAGCGGCGCCCATTCTCTGGCTGGCCTACAACGCCGCTGTTTATCGAAATCCTCTTGAATTCGCAAATGGTCCTTACTCGGCGAAAGCCATTGAGCAGAAAACCGCAACCGTGAATCCGGCGAAGCACAATCTGCTGGCAGCCGGATCGTATTTCCTAAAAGCCGCCGAACTGAATGTCTCCGAATCAAATTGGCTGGGACGATGGTGGCTGGCGCTGGCTCTACTCGGTAGTTCGGTGGTGTGGTTTAGCGCGCAAGGGCGGCCCATGTTGCTGCTGTGGATTCCGCTGCCTTTCTACGCGCTGTCGGTGGCCTATGGAAGCGTTCCCATCTTCGTGCCGACGTGGTGGCCGTTTTCGGAATATAACCTTCGCTACGGGCTGCAGCTGCTTCCGGCATTCGTGGTGTTCGTACCGATCGCAATTTCTTTTCTGCTGCAATCGGCGGCCAAACTTCCAGCGGTGGCGCTCTCCTGGCGGCGCTGGTCGCCGGTGGTGGCAATCTTGACGACATTCCTGTTTGCGGCCGCAAGCTATGCCGCAATTTGGCGCGTGGATCCTATCTGCTATCAGGAAGCGGATCGCAACATGAAAGGGCGGATCGCGCTCGATCGACAGCTGGCGGAGTGGATGAAACCCTTACCACCGAATTCCACCCTTCTCATGGATCTCGGGGAACATGTCGGCGCGCTCGAGATCGACGGGATCTCGCTGCAACGAACCATCAACGAAGGCAATCATCGGGTCTGGAAGCGCCCCGCCGATCCCCAAGGATTGTGGGAGCGCGCGCTGGCTGACCCAGCAAAGTATGTGGATTATGCGATCGGCTTCCAGGGCGATCCCGTCTGGACGTCCGCGCGTGATCATCACCTGACGGCACTCGTTGAAATCCATACCACGGGTCAGCCGAGAGCGGTTATCTACCAAGGTCGGCAGCAGGCGCAGCCTCCAGGGGTCACGCGGTAATCAGCCCGGTTAACGCCACATTCGCAAAGGCAGCGCGCATCGCAGTGATAAAATCCGGCCATCGCACAGCTTTCCCGGACAGAGAGCGCATTATGAATTGGCAATATATTATCGACCTGCTGCACCGTGAGATGGCGAGCGGGGTTGTCGTCAGTTCGTTGGCGCGACTGGTGCTGGCGGCGGTGCTCGGGGGTGTCATTGGATTGGAAAGGGAGTTAAAACACCGTCCAGCCGGGTTGCGTACCAATATGTTTATCTGTTTCGGCGCAGCGCTGTTCACAATTCTTTCGGATGTGCTCGCAGTGGAACACCTTGGCGACCACACCCGAATTTCAGCCCAGATCATTCCGGGAATCGGATTCATCGGGGCGGGATCGATTCTGCACACGCGCGGTCTCACCACCGGCCTCACCACCGCCTCAACTTTATTTGTGGTGGCCTCGGTGGGAATGGCCACCGGCGGGGGTCTTTATCTGACGGCAATTTTTGCCACGGGCTTGGTTTTGGCTGCGCTTTTTTCCCTGGGCCACCTCGAACTGACGTTTAATCTCAAAACGGTTTTGACCAGCTATGAGGTGACGGGCAGTAGCCTGGAGGAAATCACGCAGGAGGTCAATCGCATTCTGGAGCGTCGACACCGCATGATGCAAAACGTCTTGAGTGGCAGCACGGGCCAGCACGTGCGCCTGCAATTTGACGCATCCGGATGTAACCGGGACCAGAAAGAGCTTTTGCGCGAATTGAAAGCCTCCTCGGTATTGGGTAGCGCGACTTCATTGGGCCCGGTGGAACTGGAGTGAATTCGTCGCCGGTACTGATCCCGTTTGTAAAAGCGAGCGCATGTGGGAATGATTTTCTGCTGATTGATTCCGCGGTCCTCGACAGCCCGGATCCGGCGAACCTAGCAGCGCTCACGCGTCTTATGTGTGATCGGCACAACGGCGTGGGGGCAGACGGCGTGGAGTGGATGTACCCGCATGCGTCGGCGGATGTGGAGATTCGCCTGATCAACGCGGATGGTTCATCGGCAGAAATTTCCGGCAACGGTACGAGGTGCGTTGCCACTTTCATCTCCGCATCCCAGGAGAAAGACAAAATTACGATCCAGACGGGCGCGGGCCGGAAGCTTTGCAGGTTGATGGGTCGGAGTGAAGCCGAATACGAATTCGAGATTGAGATGGGCGAGGCTTTGGTGGGAGCCGAACTGGCGCTCAACATTACGGCGGAGGAGATACGTGGGCTTCCAGTCTCGATGGGGAATCCGCACTTCGTAGCGTTTGTGCCTGAGCTTTTCGAAAGCTGGCAGTTGAGGGCGGCGGAGATTCAGCACAATCCTCGCTTCGAGCAGGGCGTCAATGTTGAATTGGTTGTGGTCAAGGGGCAGCACGACATGACGGTTCGTTTTTTTGAACGCGGCGTGGGAGAGACCGAATCTTCAGGTACGGGGTCGTGCGCATCCGCGGCAGCGGCGATCGCCACCGGCAGAGCGGAATCTCCCGTTCGGGTGCACGCTCCCGGAGGCATGCAGACGGTTCGCCAGGAAAAACACATTTTATTTCTTCGGGGGACGGCGCGCTTGATCTGCCGTGGAGAGTTCTTTGTGAGCTGATCACTTTTAGAGATGCGGATCATTCTTCTGCGGCAAGTGTTTTTAGTCGATACAGGCTTCTGACTGCATGTCTTTCTCGAAAACTTCGCCGCTAAGACCGCCTGCTCTTTTGCCGGGAGACACGGTAGGCATTGTGGCGCCAGCCAGCAATGTGAACCGCAAGGATCTGGAGGCCGGATGCGAAGCTCTGCGGCGGGCAGGCTACCGGCCTTTCTATTTCGACTCCATCTTCGATCAGGATCTTTACTTCGCCGGAACCGTGGAACGCCGGGCCCGCGAACTGGAAGAGATGTTTGCGCGCCAGGATGTGAAGGCCATCGTTGGTGCGCGCGGCGGCTATGGCGCGAATTATCTGCTGCCAGCGCTTGATCTGGGAAAGATCAAGGCGCATCCCAAAATTTTCATTGGCTACAGCGACCTCACCGCACTGCTCACCTATTTTTGCGACGCGCCCGGATTCGTAACCTTCCACGGACCAATGGTGGCCAAGGATTGGGCGCACGATGTTGGCGTCGATATGGATTCGTGGCGCGCTGCACTCGAAGGCGCAGTCGCCTGGGAACTCAATCTGGGTGCGGACTCCGGCACGACTGGAATGGTCGATGGCTCGGCGGAAGGGATTCTCTACGGAGGATGCCTCTCCATTCTGGTAGCTTCGCTTGGTACCCCTTATGAGATCAAGCCTGCGGGTACCATACTTTTTGTTGAGGATGTATCGGCAAAACCTTACCAGATCGATCGCATGCTGATGCAATTAAAATTGGCGGGCAAGCTCGATACCGTTCGCGGTGTTGTTTTTGGCGAGATGAAGGATTGCCTGCAGACCGCAAACCAAGGCTACACGCTAAGCGAAGTTCTGATGCGTATCGTAGGACAGTTGGGAGTGCCCGTCGCCTGCGGAGCGCGCTCTGGGCATGTCACGGCGGCTAACATTACACTGCCGATCGGGGCGCGGGCCAGACTCAACGTGAGTGCTGGCCGAGTGAGTTTAAAAATTTTGGAAGCGGCGGTCACGTCGGAGAAAAGGTAGCTCGAATCACGCATGACGAAGCACATTCATCTCATTGGAATTTGCGGGACGGCGATGGCGGCGCTGGCCGGAATGCTGAAGCAGCGCGGATTTAGCGTGACCGGTTCCGATGCCGCGGCCTACCCACCCATGTCCGATTTCCTGGCGGAACTCGGAATCCCCGTGGCCCAGCCGTTCGATCCGAGGAATCTCGATCCCGCGCCGGATCTGGTCATCGTGGGCAATGCAATCTCGCGCGGCAACGTCGAACTCGAACATATTCTTGACCGGCGCATTCGGTTTTGCTCGCTGCCCCAAATTCTGCACGATGAATTCTTGCGTGGCCGGGAAGTGCTGGTGGTCGCGGGCACTCACGGGAAGACGACGACTACCTCCATGCTCGCCTGGATCTTCCACACCGCTGGAATGCAGCCGTCGTTTCTTATTGGCGGTATCGCCGAAAATTTCGGTTCCAGCTTCCACCTTGGACAGGGGAAGCATTTCATTCTCGAAGGCGACGAGTACGACACGGCCTTTTTCGACAAAGGCCCGAAATTTCTGCATTACTTTCCCGACGCAGTGATCCTCACGTCGGTGGAGTTCGATCATGCCGACATTTACAAAGACTTGGAGGCGGTGGAGATCGCGTTCAAGCGATTGGTGAATCTGGTCCCGCGGCGGGGACGCATTATCGCCTTCGATGGCCCCGCTGGCGGCGCGCCCGAGAGCGCGAGTCTGGGACGTTGCCTGAGCAAGGCTTTCAGCCCGGTGGAGCGCTATGGCTCGGGCGCGGACGCGAATTGGAAAATTACGAACTTGAACTTGGATGCCGGCAAGACTTCATGGAGGGTTTTGCACGACCATCGCCCCTGGGCAGATTTCGACTTCCCTCTGGCCGGCGAATTCAACGTTTGGAACGCGACTGCAGCCGCAGCCATGGCGGCGGCTTACGGCATATCTAAAGACGAGATCGCCGCGGCGCTGAGAACCTTCAAGAGCGTCAAGCGACGCTTGGAAGTGAAAGCCCTGGTCAACGGCATTACCATCATCGATGATTTCGCGCATCATCCCACGGCGATTGCAGAAACCTTGAAGGCTCTGCGGGCGCGTTATTCCGGGTCGCGGCTGTGGGCGATTCTCGAGCCCCGTTCGAACACACTGCGGCGGAGGGTGCTGCAAGCTGATCTGGCCCGAAGCCTGGCACTGGCCGACGAAGTGATCGTCGCCAGCGTGTTTCGTTCCGAAGCGGTCCCGGAGGAGGAGCGTCTGGAGTTGCCGGAATTGCAGGCCGACATCCAAAAGCATGGCGCCCATGCCCGTCTCATCGGCAACGCAGACGAAATCATTCAGACCATCGCGTCCGAACTTCGTAGCGGCGACGTAGTCACGATTCTTTCCAATGGCGGTTTTGGCGGAATTTATGAGAAACTGCCGGCGCGTTTGCGAGCGCTCGCCGGAAAAAACTCAAGCGGTGATTCTGCAAATGCGGCAGGAAAAGTATGAAGTGCTTCATCCCCGCCACGGCGCCGCGACGCTTTGCTCGACTCGCGATGATCTTATGTGCGTCTCTGGCGGATTGCTACGCAGCGACCGACTACACCATATCTTTAGTCAATCCCGCCCAACACTTGGTGGAAGTACAAATCTCCATGGCGCAAGGATCCTCGCAGCGGGAGTTGCAGCTTCCGGTGTGGAACGCGTTGTATCAAATCCGAGACTTCGCGCAATACGTAAACAGCATCCGCGCTACAGACCGCGCTGGACGGCCGCTCAGCGTGCGCGAGTTGGAAACGAGCAGGTGGCAAGTCTCGGGTGCGGAGGGTGGCGCGATTGTCGACTATCAGATCTATGCAGATTCCTTCGGTCCATTCGGCGCGCAACTCACCCCGCACCACGCTTTTTTCAATCTAGCGCAGATTTTGATGTATCCCGTCGACGCTAGAAGCGCACCGATGACGCTGCGTTTCGACCGACTCCCCCAGGGATGGCACATCGCCACTCCGCTCGCGTCTCTGTCCGACCTCACCTTCAACGCCAACACTTACGATCGTCTGGTCGACTCTCCCGTCGAGATCGGAACCTTTCAGGAATCGGACTTCGACGAAGGCGGGGCCCACTATCGTGTGATTGTTGACGCCGAATCCGTCGATTACGACATGGACAAAATTAACGCCATGCTCCACAAGATCGTGGCGGCAGGGACCAGTTGGATGGACGATCGTCCCTTCGACACTTACATGTTTCTTTACCACTTTCCCCGAGGACCCGCGGGCGGCGGCATGGAACACTCCTACGCAACTGCCATTGATGTGAATGCCGATGTCTTAGCGCGTTCTCCGGACGCTCTGGCCTCGGTGACCGCTCACGAGTTTTTTCACCTGTGGAATGTCAAACGTATTCGTCCGCAAACCCTTGAGCCGGTGGATTACACCAAGGAAAATTACACGCGTGCCCTTTGGTTCAGTGAGGGCTGCACCAGCACGGCGGCGGATATCATCCAGTTGCGCAGTGGCCTGTTGGATGAGCGCCAGTTCGAGCGATCGCTCGCTTCGGGGATTGCAGAGCTCGAGCGCCGCCCGGCGCACCTGACGCAGTCGGCGGAAGACTCAAGTCTCGATGCCTGGCTCGAAGGCTACTCCTTCTACCGTGGTTCGGAGCGCAGCATTTCCTACTACAACAAGGGAGAACTTCTCGGCATCGTGTTGGATTTGGAAGTCCGCGAGGCCAGCCATGGACACGCTTCCCTGCGCGAAGTCTTTCAATGGATGAATCAGAACTACGCGAAGCAAGGTCGCTTTTTCCCGGATTCCGACGGCGTACGCGAGGCCGCCGAGGCTGTAAGCCACACCCATCTCGACTGGTTCTTCGCAAAATATGTTTCCGGCACCCAGGAGATTCCCTGGGACGATTTCTTCCGCACCGCGGGTCTGCATCTGGTCGAGGAAAAGACTACGGTGCCGGACGCGGGCTTTGTGGCCTCACGTAACTTCGACGGTCCCATGACGGTTGAAACCGTTACCGGGGGAGGCGAAGCCGAGCGAGCCGGTTTGCAAACCGGCGATACCATTCTTGAAATCGATGGCAAGATTGCGGGACAGGAATTTTCCGAGGAGATCTCTGGACTGGCCGCAGGCAACACGGTCACCGTAAAAGTGCGGGGCCAGCGCGGCGTAGTGCGCGAGTTGAAATGGAAAGTGGGCAGCCGTGAAGAGCTCGCTTACGAACTTAAAGATACGGAGAATGTCACCCCCGAGCAGCGTTCACGCCGGGCCGCATGGCTGAAGGGTGAGGCGCAAATTCCGCAAGAGCTCCATTCGCGTTAAGAACACGGGGCCCTGCGGCGCTCATGTTTCGCCAAATGTGGGTTGCCGGATATGTTTCGGGAATTTGGTTTGTTAGACATTTCGTAAGATCTCCTTCGCAGACTATGATTCGCACCATCGTGATGCTCGGTTTCTGGGTACTGGCCGCGCCAGTCGCAGCCGCCATTGGATTTCCCTGGACCTTCATCACAGGCGATATTCGCCTCCTGTATCGCATGTTCATGGTTGGCGCCTGGAGTGGCGTATGGCTGACCGGGGTCCGCGTAAGAACTGTCGGGCTCGACCGACTCGATCCCGCACGCACTTACATCTTCATGTCGAATCACGTTTCCAACTTAGATCCTCCCATCACGATTCCTCTCATCCCGAAGCGCACTTCGGTGATGGTGAAAAAGGAATTGTTCAGCTACCCGATTCTGGGAAGAGCAATGCGGATGGGCTCGCTGGTCCCGGTTGACCGCGGCAATCGCGATGCCGGCATTGAGGCTGTGCGCGTCGCCAAGGAGGTCGTTCATCAGGGACTCAACATGTCGATCTATGTCGAGGGCAAGCGCTCGTTCGACGGAAAGCTGCTGTCTTTCAAGAAAGGCCCCTTCTATCTCGCGATGGAATGCGGAGTGCCGGTCGTTCCGGTGACGATCACCGGAACGTACGAGGTTATGCCGAAAGGCAGATTTGCGATCAAGCCGGGATTGGTCACGGTGAATTTCCATCCGGCGATCGAGCCTGAGGATTTCGGCAGCCGCGAATACCTGATGGAAAAAGTGCGCGCGGTCATTGACAGCGGACTTCCGGAGCAGTGTCGGAGCATTCCACCAACCACCAGTAGCCAACGGCCGGAGGATGCGTATCCTGCAGTTTGATAAGAGGAAAACAGAAGCTATTCCTTCCGAGTCCTCGCCCTCAACGCTCGCGCCATCTCCGGCAACTTCGACAACAACGCCGAATACTTCAGCCACAATTTGTGATCCACCGCCGGCGCCCCACTCACCAGTGCGCCAGCCGGGATGTCATGCGCCACGCCACTTTGCGGCGTGACAATGGCGTCATCCCCGACCTTGCAGTGACCCACTACCCCTACCTGGCCCGTCAAAATCACACGGTTGCCAATTTCTGTGGACCCCGCAAGTCCAACTTGCGAGCATAGCAGCGCATCCTCGCCCACCTGCGATCCATGGCCAACCTGCACGAGATTGTCGATCTTCACCCCGCGTCGGATTCGAGTTTCGCCGACACTGGCGCGATCAATGCAGGAGTTCGCCTGGATTTCCACATCGTCTTCGATGACCACGGACGCCGGCTGAGGAATCTTGTGCCAATGCCGGTCTGGAGCCTTGGCGAAACCAAAGCCGTCGCACCCGATCACGACGCCATTGTGCAAAAGAACGTTGTTGCCGATGTGGCAGTTTTCGCGAACCACAGCATTGGCATGAGCGAAAAAATTGTTTCCGATCTTCGCTCCCCGATAGATGACCACATGGGCGAGCAGCACCGCGTTGTTCCCAATCTCGACATTCTCATCGATTACGACATAAGGACCGAGGTGCGCATCGCGTCGAATTTTCGCCGAGGGATGGACCACCGCCGTGACATGCACTCCGGGTGCATATCGCAGCGGCTCATAAAAGAGTTCAAGCGCACGTGCGAAGGCAAGATAAGGATCTTTGGCGCGCAACATCGCCGTTGACACGGCAGGGAAGCTCTCGGCCACAATTACTGCGGAGGCTTTCGTGGAACGCGCCGCCGCTGCATACTTGGGATTGGAGACGAAGGTCAGTTCTCCCTGCCCAGCCTGCTCGATCCCCTTGATGCCGGTGATTTCCGTATCGGGCGAGCCATTTTCGAGGCGCGCGTCCAGTGCTGATGCGATGTGTGACAGTTTCATAGGGATAGTCTTGCAAGAACCGAACAGCGAGATTGTAACGGACACTCCAACGCAGGACGAGCATGCGTCCCGCAACCTGAAAGGCAGCACCGAGCATGGAACGGATTTTGCCTTACTATACGGTTAGCGCAAAGACGGCTTGCTCGGAAAGCGATCCCGCCGTCGCGGTTAGCGTCACATTGTAGGTGCCCGCCGGCGTTCCGGGATCCGGTTGATGAGTTTGAGCGCCGCCTCCGCTGCTCCCACCCTCTACCGGCTGCAAGGCAATGGCTGCCGGATAACCATGAGGCCCAGATCTGACCGAGGGACGAATGAATTTACTCTTCAAACATCGGCACTTGCCGCTGATCTTCAACAACTCCGCGGCGCGTACGCCGGGTGGCGCCAATCACCGCGAGAACAGTCAGGGACTCCAGAGCCGTTCGCGGGACAAAAATACGCTGGGTGTTCGAGCGCTGGTCGGGGGGATTGACAAGAAAACCTTCCGCCGTCGTCTGCATGAGATCGGCAGGCATGAGACCTTCGAGGATCTCATTATCCTTGAAGCGCAACCGCACCCACAGCCCTTCGGAGCGGGGACGTGAGGTGAAAGTCTTACGGGTCAGCGACTCCGAGTCGCCGAACTCGCGCACAAAGTAAACGCCCTTGATCTCGTGCAGGTCCATCGCAACCACGTTGCCGGCTGTGTTCAGCAGTTCGAGTTTGCCTTCATGAACGAACTGCGCCGGCGAGACATAGCCTGAGACCGAATCCCGGTCCATTTTGCGGACGATTACCTTTTTGTGAGTCGAGGGCATGGAGTCGGGGGCTTCGGACCTCGGCTGTCGGCCTTCGGCAAAGCAAAACCTGCCAATGTCCGTTCCTTGGGTACAGGAAGTAGCTCCAGTTCGGACCGAAACCTGATCGCCGAAGCCCAAAGCCCGCGAGACATTCTCGCACTATTTCAGCGCAAATCGTGGGAATCCACGTTGGCAGTAGCCAAATCGTAAACGTTGTGTTATTCCTTTAAGTTGCCTTGGCGCCACTCATGTCCACATAAGTCACTTGTATTGAACGGCTTGTGCTTGGTGGAAGGGCCGATCGGCCTGAGTCGGGCTCGATCGCTTGTGGAAATCCTGTGGGAATTGTCAAACCAAGACTCGGGTTGTCATTAAAGGCCAGCTCCGTTGCCGTTTGACTTGGATCTCATGAATACGAATGGCTGATTACATATACACCATGGAAATTCGGTTGACGCCGGATCAGCTCAAGGGCGTCAACCTCGTGCAAGATATAGCCCGCACGGCGGGAATCACCCTCTATCTGACCGGTGGCGCAATCCGCGACATCATCAGCGGCTTTACGATCCGCGACCTGGATTTTACGGTCCAGGGTAATCCCCTCAAGCTGCAAAAAGACTTGGAGCGCGCCGGCGCAAAGCTTGCCGGCCACGACGACGACGTCCGCACGCTGTTCCTCGTTCTGCCCGGCAACGTTCGCGCCGAGATCGGCATGGCGCATAGCGAGCACTATGAAAAAGTGGGCAAACCACCTGTCATCACTCCCGCCAGCATTCAGGAAGATTTGCGCCGCCGCGACTTCACCGTCAATGCCATGGCTCTTTCCCTGAATGAAGGTTCACGAGGGCTCCTACTCGATCCCTTCAACGGCGTGGCGGATATCGAAGCAAAAGTCTTGCGGATTCTGCACAACTATTCCTTCGTCGAAGACCCCTCGCGCCTGATTCGTGCAGCTCGTTTCTCCGCGCGTTTCCACTGGCCTTTGGAGGAGCGCACTCAGCAGCGCTACGACTCCGCCAAGGAAAATAAGTACATCGAGCACATCTCGAAAAGCGCCGTGGGACACGAGATGGCGCAACTGGCCCATGAAGACGATCCTCTGAATGTAGTGCGCGCTCTTGAGAAAGAAGATTTCCTGAAAGTGTTGCATTCACACTGGACAACAGCCAAGGTGGATGCAAATGGTCTTAACCAGCTGGTGAAAACCCGCCAGCAGATCGTGGATCTCGGTTACACCGTCGACCCCTCTGCCGGGGTAATGCACTTCCTCACTGCACACCTGTCGGACAAAGATGTCGCCGATTTGCGGCGGCAGATTCCGCGCAAAGATTTGGTCGAGGCTTGGCGCGACATCGAGGATCATGCGAAAGAGCTGGCGAAGCGCCTGACCGGTAAGGAAGCGGCAACCCCTTCCCGGACGTGGAATCTGTTATCTTCTGCGCGCCCCGAGATGGTTCTGTTTCTTGCCGTGACCGCCCGGCAGCAGGCCGTCGCTCAGAAAATCAAAAACTTCTTTACCAAGTGGCGGGACGTCCAGAAGCGCATTCCGCTACCTGAGATGACGGAACTTCTGATCACTCCGCAGTTACCGGAGTATCCCAAGATTGCCCGCGACGTGTTTATGCTCCTGCTCGACGGAAAACTACGTTCGCGGACGGAAACCCTAAAATTTCTGAAGCCGTTCGCGCCCCCGCCTCCACCGCCTCCTCCACCACCCCGACGCGGCCGCGGACCCAAGGCGGCCGCCGCTCCGCCACCGGTTGCCGAAGTTCCCGGCAAGCCCGTCAAAGGCAAAGGTAAGAGAGGAGCCGGAGCGCTGGGCGCACCCGCTGCTGCCACGGTGATTGCCGCCATGGCCAAGGCAAAACCCGAAGCTGCCAAGGAAGCGCCGGCGAAACCCGTGGCACAGGCGAAGCCCGCCAAGCGTTCGGCCAAAAGTGCCAAACCCAAAAACAAGCCTTCGCCGAAGCGCGCACCCACGCCCGGGAAGAAGAAAACACCGGCGAAGAAGCCTAAGCCTAAGAAGAAGCGATGAGCAATCAAGCAATAGGGGAATAAGGAGTTCGATGTCAGTCGGGGGCCCGCTCCGGATGCGTGCAAGCTAAGAGGTCGCGCTCATGAAAAGAGTGGGAAAGATTCTGTACATCAGCCTGGGTATATTTTGCCTCCTGCTGGTGGTGGGGATTTCTTTCACCATAGGCTGGCGGCCGATCATCGGACCCAGAAAGCGGGCGGTGACCAACCGGCAGTTCGAGCGAACTCCGGAACGCCTGGCGCGGGGTCGTTCCCTGACGGTTGGGCTGCTGGGTTGTGAGAGCTGTCATTCTCCGAAAGACTGGACGACGCACGGTGCTCCCAATTTGCCGGGAATGGAACTAGCTGGACAAGTTCTAGCCTTCCAAGGCTTCCCCGGCTCGGCGGCCGCGCCCAACATCACGCCGGATCGCGAGACCGGCGGCGGAAATTGGAGCGACGACGAATACGCGCGCGCCATACGCGAGGGCATTGCGCATGACGGCCGCACAATATTTCCGATGATGCCCTACTCCGAGTACAAGGGGCTGTCCGATGAAGATGTGGCTGCGGTCGTCGTCTATATTCGATCGATCCCAGCAGTTCACAATCCGGTGCCGCCGACGGTCGTGAATTTTCCCGTGAATTACCTGGTGCGCGGCGCGCCGGAACCCGTGACGGAACCCATCCATGGTCCGGATCCTGCGGACCGCATGGCGACGGGAAAGTACCTCGTGAGTCTGGGATGTGGCTGCCACCGGGTTTCGGAAAAGCTTGATTTCGGTGGCGGAGAGAACCTCAAAGGGCCATGGGGCGAGGTCACGAGTCCCAATATCACCTCGGACCCATCGGGCATCGGATATTACGACGAAGCTACTTTCATCAAAGCGCTGCGAACGGGCTACGTGGGTGCGCGGAAACTGAGCTCGATTATGCCGTTTGGCGCCTTCCAGAACCTGAGCGACGATGATTTGAAAGCGATGTATGCGTACCTGCGCACCGTGCAGCCCGTTCACCATCGGGTGGACAATACGCTGCCTGCGACCTACTGCAAAATCTGCAAGAAAAAGCATGGAGCGGGAGACCAGAATTAGACCATAATTTACCCCAGAGCGCCCGGTCCGCGCGGGAGTATAATTGAGCGAATGCCTCGCCTGGTGGCCATTGCGGCGATTCTGTTCCTCGCGGGCTCTATGCCGCTCGCGGCCCAGCACGGTGGTGGTCACGGATCGGCGGGAGGCCATGGCGGATTCGCCGCTCACGGTAGTTTTGGCGGCCAATCGTCAGTCGGTCACTCGCTCAGGGGCGCGCATTCCGCTCCCAGTTTCGCCCCTCGCGCTTACGCGCGCGGATCCTTCCGTTCATCGCGCGGGTTAACCTCGCGAAATTTTCGCGGCCAGCGTTTCCGGAACTACGGCTTCCGAAATAACTGCTACGGCTATCGTTGTGCCTGGGGTTACGGATATCCCTGGCTTTATGGCGGCATCGACCCGTACTGGTGGGGGGATTCGGATTCGTCTTATGATCAGGATCAGCAATACCAGATCGGCTGGGCAAACGAGATGAATGCCCAAAGCCTCGACGAGCAGAGAATGCGCGAGCAAGCCGATCAGTATTCCTACACGCCCTACGCTTCCTCCTCGTATGCACCGTCGTCGCCGCGATCGACAGCGCCACGATCCAGCGACCCGCGAGCTGCGGATAAGCCCGATGCTGTTCCGCCTACGGTTCTTGTTTTCCGCGATCAACACAAGCTGGAAGTGCAAAATTACGCGATCGTGGGACAGACGCTTTGGAACTTTGCGCCGCAGCACACCCAGAAGATTCCGCTCTCGGACCTCGATCTTCCCGCCACGACAAAGGCAAATGAAGATCGCGGCGTCAGTTTTCGCGTCCCCGGCGCGAATGAAGGTCAGTAAGTTCGATGGCGATTTCCACGCCG
>Ga0187875_10000746_pt1 | contig 26212 bp, 25 predicted proteins | sample June2016WEW_17_1_2_FD_132978 | JGI IMG/M metagenome (GOLD analysis project Ga0187875, IMG submission 132978) | Peatland microbial communities from SPRUCE experiment site at the Marcell Experimental Forest, Minnesota, USA - June2016WEW_17_10 | ecosystem: Environmental > Terrestrial > Soil >...
AGATGAGCGCGCCGTACCTGATGGGCGCGACCATCGACTTCGTGGACACGATCGAGAAGCAGGGCTTCACGATCGACAACCCGAACACCAGCGGGTCCTGCGCCTGCGGCGACTCGTTCCACTAAGTCCGGGGGGGTGACCCCCCTGGGCCCCCCGCTCGCCGCGCCGAACGTCGGCTCGGCGGGCACCCGGTTGCGGCGCGCTCCGCCTCGACCGGCGCATGACGGTGGTACAGGTCACCGCACCGGTTTAAGCGGTGGTACAGGTCCAGCACACGTTCACAGAGCATGCTCAGCGACGGCCGGGAGGGTAACCTCCCGGCCGTGCTGCTTCCAGCGGTCCCCGGCATCGCCTAGAGTGCGGCAGTGCGCATAGCCATCACCGGGTCCATCGCGACCGATCACCTGATGACCTTCCCCGGCCGTTTTGTCGAGCAGTTCATCCCCGAGAAGATGGACCGGGTCTCGCTGTCCTTCCTCGTCGACGCCCTCGAGATCCGGCGCGGGGGAGTGGCAGCGAACATCGCGTTCGGCCTCGGCGTCCTCGGGCTCAGCCCGCTGCTGGTCGGGGCCGTCGGGGAGGACTTCGCCCCGTACCGCGCCTGGCTGGCCGGGCACGGGGTGGACTGCAGCGGCGTCCGCGAGTCGGCCACCCAGCACACCGCCCGGTTCGTCTGCACCACCGACGTGGATGGCAACCAGATCGCCTCGTTCTACCCCGGGGCGATGAGCGAGGACGCCGATATCGAGCTGGCCCCCCTCGCCGGCCAGGCCGGCGGCCTGGACCTGGTGCTGATCGGCGCCAGCGACCCCGGGGGCATGCTCATCCACACCCAGGAGTGCAAGGACCTGGGCATCCCGTTCGCGGCCGACCTGTCGCAGCAACTGCCCCGGCTGGCCTCCGACGACGTGCGCGCCCTGGTCGACGGCGCGGCCTACCTGTTCTGCAACGAGTACGAGGAAGCCCTCATCGAGCGCAAGAGCTCGTGGTCCGGACCGGAAATCCTGGCCCGGGTCGGCGTCCGGGTGACCACCCTGGGTCCCGCCGGCGCCAGGATTGAAGCCGCTGGCGCCGATCCGGTCTTCGTTGCGGCGGCTCCGGAGGTGCGGAAGGTCGACCCAACCGGGACCGGTGATGCGTTCCGGTCGGGTTTCCTGGCCGCGGTGGCCTGGGGCCTGCCGCTGGAGCGGGCCGCCCAGCTCGGCAACATGCTCGCGGTGCACGTCCTGGAGACGGTCGGCACGCAGGAGTACGAGCTGAAGCCCGGGGCGGTGGCCGAGCGCCTGGGTGCCGTGTACGGCGAGGCCGCGGCCGCGGACATCGCCGCGCACTACAGCTGAGCCGGCCGGCCTCGGCCGCCGCCCCTGCCGCTTCCTTCTTTCCGCAACGAACCCCACGCCCGGTCCGCTGCCGTCCGCAACGCCAGAGGGGACGGCCCGGGTGGGGCCGTCCCCTCTGTGATGCTGTCGCCGTCAGTTACGGCAGTGAGGGCGCATCCTGGATGTAGTTCCTGGGCGAGCCGACTCCGGTCGAGTCGTCGTAGCCCTTGACGGCGGGCAGCGCGTCGGCGCCCTCGCCGTCGATCCCCAGGGTCCGCAGGTAGGTCAGCAGCGGGCCCTGCTTGGTGGCCGGGTTGGTGTAGTTGTTACGCACCTCGGCCAGGTAGCCCGGGCCGAGCGGGTGGTCGGTCACGTCGTTGTACGCCGCGTTCGACGACCCGTAGGCGAAGTGCGTGTCCAGGTAGTAGATCGCCGGGTTGGCGAACCCGATCGAGCCACCTACCGCCTGCTGCGCGTCCGCCTCGATGCCGGCGAACACGGGGCTGGCCACGCTGGTGCCGCCGATCCTGCTGAGTGAGAAGGCGTAGGTCTTCCCGTTCGGCTGCAGGGTCGTCTGGCCGACCAGGACCCCGGTGCTCGGGTCGGCGAGCGCCGACACGTCCGGGACCACCCGCATGGGCGTGCTGCTGGTCGTGCCGCCGGGCAGTGACTCGGCCAGGCTGGTCGGCACCACGCCCGCCTGGTAGGAGGGCTGCGGGTACACGGTGCTCACGCCACCGCCGCTGGAGCCGTCATACCCGGTCGCGTAGTCACCCGGCGGGGTGAACTGCCACTTCTTGCCGCCGTTCTTGGTGTGAATCAGCGGGTCGAGGATGGTGCCCCAGGAGGTTTCCCACTCGTAGCTGTTCGTCTTGCTGATGGCCAGGCTGGTGCCGCCCACCGAGGTGACGTACGGGCTCGACGTCGGGTAGTCCACCTGGTCCGCGGGGGAGATGGAGTCCTCGCCCGGGCCCTCGTAGCCGTTGTCGCCGGAGGAGTAGAAGAAGCCGATCCCCTCGAGCGCGCCGACCTGGAAGATGAGGTCCCACGTGGCTTGGATGGTGGCGTAGCTGGCCGGCTCGCCGTAGGAGTTGCTGACGATACTGGCCAGGTCGTTGTCCACGATGAGCGCATCGGCGTTGGCCAGGTCGGAGTCCTGGCAGCTAGCCGCGCCGACGTACCGGACGTTGGCGTCGGGCGCCTCGCCGTGCACGGACTCCACGTCGAGGGTCTCCTCGCCGTACCAGCCCGCCGCATCACACTCGTTCGGCCCGGCCAGCGTGTAGGGGCCGGCCTTGTACTGCTTGAACTGCCCGGCCGCGAACGGCTTGTCGCCGACGACGGTCGCGAACTGGTTGGCGTCCGCCTTGATCGTCGGCGACGCGTAGGCATCCACGATCGCGACGGTCTGGCCCTTGCCGGTCTCCCCGGAGGCGGTCACCCCGTAGGCCCCGCGGACCTGGCTCGGCGTGTAGCCGCAGTTGGTCCAGGGCTGGTGCGTGCCGTAGGCCTTGGGCTCGTTGGTCGCGATCTTCGAGCCGTAGTAGGTCGAGCAGGGCTTGGCCACCCAGTAGTTCGGCCCGGGCGGCGGCAGGGCCGGCTTGATCACGCTCTTCGCGGTGTCCAGGCCGGACACCGCGAGGACCGAGCTGGCTACGGACGAAGGCGCGGTGGCCGCCTTCTCAGGCGCCCGGTCGCTTTGCCCGCCGGGGCCGCGGTAGGTGCCGAACGTCACGCTGAACGCCTTGCTGGCCGCGGTCACCGACCCGCGCACCCCGATGTAGGCGCCAGCCGGGTACTTGGCGCTGACCGCGGTCACGCTCAGCCCGGCCGAGGTAAGCCAGGACTTCACGGAGGCGATTTCCGAGGGGGACGGCGCGAACTCCTCGCGGACCGCTGAGGCGCTCATGAAGTGCCGGTAGGTCTTGCTGCCCGGGGTGGAGACGGCGGCGACGTCGCCAGTCAGCTCAGCCTGGTGGCTGGGGGCCAGGTACACCCGCGCGTTGACGGTGCCGCTGGTGACGGCCTTGCTGCTGAGACGCTTCGCGGCGACCGCCCATGCGGGATGGGAGTCGGCGATCGCCCTTCTCGGGGTGGCCGCCTGCGCGGCGGTGGCCGTGGCGAGACTGCCGAGCGTCAGGGCTCCTGCGGCAATCGCGGCTCCGACCACACGCAGGCGTGTGACTTGCGGCATGCACGTTCCTTCCTGGACGGATGATCATGGCGCCTGATCACTGTGTCCTGGGTAACAGGGCACAATCGGAATAGAGTCGTCCCCCTCTGGCACCTTGCGCAAGAGAAATCGCACATCAGCCCGGTTCCGTTATCCAGTAGTGACTGCGCTGGATGAGTTTCGCCGCTGGTTTTCCCGGGCGGCGGTGCGCCGCGGGCGGCATCGCCGTAACCGGCCCGCCTGGACCAGTAGCCCGCCGGCCAGCGGCCGGCGTGGGGCCGGCCAGCCGGCGGGGATAGCGTGGCAGGGTGGCGATTCTTGTTCTCGCGGGCGTTCCCGCGCACGCGTATCAAGGGCCGCCCGCGCTCACCGCGGCCCGTGTCTTCACTTCGTGGACCCTGGACGTGCCCGTGCTCGTGGCCGTGCTGCTGGCCGGCGGGCTGTACCTGGCCGGGATGCGCCGGGTCCGCCGGGCCGGCCAGCCGTGGCCGGCGGCCCGCGCGGTCGCGTTCTATCTCGGCGGGCTCGGCGTCCTGGTGATCGCCACGATGTCGTTCCTCGGCGTGTACCAGGGCGTGCTGTTCTACATTCGCTCGGTGCAGACCATCCTGCTGTTGCTGGTGGTGCCGCTGTTCACGGCGCTGGGCCGGCCGCTCACGCTGATCACTGCGGCGGCGCCGCGGGCCGGCCGGCAGCTGGACGCGGTGGTGCACAGCCGCACCGCGCGGATCCTCACGTTCCCGGCCATCCCCACGCTGGTGATCGTGCTGGTGCCGTTCGTGCTGTACTTCTCGCCCTGGTACGCGGCCAGCATGCGCAACGGCACGGTCCGTGAGCTGACCTACCTGGCCCTGCTGGCCCCGGGATTCGTGTTCTTCTGGATGTTCCTGCGGGTGGACCCGGTGCCGAGGGCCTACCCCTACCTGGTCGCCCTGTGGGTGAGCGCGGGCGAGGTGGTCGGGGACGCCGTCCTCGGCCTGGCCATCCTCGCCGACCAGAGCCTGATCGCCGGCGCCTACTACCACGCGCTGGCCCGTCCGTGGGGCCCGAGCTTGCGCAGCGACCAGGTCATCGGCGGCGGGGCGCTGTGGGTGCTCGGCGACATCGTCGGGCTGCCGTTCCTGGCCGCCCAGTTCATCCAGATGATCAGGGAAGACGAGACCGAGGCGGCGAACGTGGACGCCGAGCTGGATGCCGTCGAGGCCGCGGAGAGCGCCGCGGCCGCGGCGCTCCCGGCCGACCCCGGGCTGCCGGGCGGCGAGGAACCGGCCGGGAACCGGCCCTGGTGGGAGAAAGACCCGAGGTTCGCGGACCGCTTCCGGTCCGCGGGGGACTCCTAGCGAGCCGCTAGTAGGTGCGCTTGACCAGGAACGCCCAGCCGCGCGGCAGGGCCGTCTCCACCACGAACTCCTGGGACTTCATCATGCACCAGGCCGGGATGTCAGTCTGGGCGGCAGGATCATCAGCCAGGACGGCGACCGTGGCCCCGATCGGGACCTCCCTGATGCGCTCGGCGAGCATGATGATCGGGATGGGGCACTTCCGGCCCAGCGCGTCGATCGTCAGCATGGGTGCTGGGCGCGTCGGGGGGGTCATCCGCATGCCTCTCGCTCTGTACTGCTGCGCCGCTGCCTGCTCTGTGCTGCCTGCGTTAAAAAGGCGACAATACTCCGCGGGCCGGCCCAGAACGCTGGGACCTCCGCATGCACGCTGCCACGGGGAAGCGATACCCGCACGCCGCCGTCCATAAGCGCATCCGGCGGGACACGCCGCGGCACAATCGGGGTCCCCGCCGAGGGCGGCCGGCGCGCACGATACTGTTTGCACGACAGCCTGTAGGACGAGCCATGACCTGCCCGTGCAGCCGGGAGTCATTCCGCTGGGAAGGCAACCTGTGAGTCCCACCCCCAGTGCCCCACGCCGACGGGGCGCGCACGATCCGGGCCCACTGCCCGGCGAGGAGAATGCCCTCGTGCCCGATGGTTCGGCGGCCGACGGCTCGCCAGACGCGCGGAGCGCTGGCCGGCCCGCCTGGCGCCAGCCCGGCCAGCGCCAGCCCGGCCAGCGACTGCGCCGCTGGCTACCGCGCACCGTGCTGCTCGCCGCAGTGCTGATGGCGACGGCCGGCTGCCAGTCCACCACGTTCACCCGGCTCGGCCTGCCGGTCCCGGTCACCAAGCAGGGCGAAGTCGTGGTGACCCTCTGGCGGGGCAGCTGGATCGCCGCGCTGTGCGTCGGCGCCGTGGTCTGGGGCGCGATCCTGTGGGCGGTGATCTTCCACCGCAAGCGCGGCGACGCGACGCCGCAGCAGGTCCGCTACAACCTGCCGATCGAGATCATGTACACGGTCATCCCGTTCATCATGGTCGGCGTCTTCTTCTTCTTTACCGCCCGGGACGAGAACTACATCGACAAGCTCCCGCCGCACCCGGACGTCACCGTGACCGTGTACGGCTACCAGTGGAGCTGGGAGTTCCAGTACCCCGGGTACAAGGTGCCGGGCTCGGCGAGCGGGGTCGTCTCCGAGACGGGGGCGCCCTGGCCGGGCCGCCTGCCGGTGCTGGAGATTCCCACCAACCGGACGGTGCGCTTCAACCTCGTCTCGCTGGACGTGGTGCACTCGTTCTGGATCGTCCCCTTCGAGTTCAAGCGGGACGTGATTCCTGGCCACCCCAACCACTTCGAGGTGACCCCGATCAAGACCGGCACGTTCACCGGCCGCTGCACCGAGCTGTGCGGCGTCTACCACAGCCGGATGCTGTTCACGGTGCATATCGTCACGCCGGCGCAGTTCCACACCTGGATCAGCGCCCAGCAGCATTCGCAGCAGAAGTCAGCAGGGGGTGCGTGAACCCGTGACCACCGTTGAGCAACCCGTCCAGGAGCAGGCCTTCGAGCAGTACGGCCGCAAAGGGTCGATCCTGGCCAGCTGGCTCTCCTCCACCGACCACAAGATCATCGGTCACCTATACCTGATCACGTCGTTCGCGTTCTTCCTGATCGGTGGCCTGATGGCCATGATCATGCGGATCCAGCTGTTCGGGCCGGACAACCACGTGGTCTCCGACCAGCAGTACAACCAGCTGTTCACCATGCACGGCACGATCATGCTGCTGCTCTTCGCCACCCCGCTGTTCGTCGGGTTCGCGAACGAGATCATGCCGCTGCAGATTGGCGCGCCGGACGTGGCGTTCCCCCGGCTGAACCTGCTCAGCTACTACTTCTTCCTGTTCGGCGGCCTCATCCTGCTGATCAGCTTCCTGACCCCGGGCGGGGCGGCGGCGTTCGGCTGGTACGCGTACGCGCCGCTGACCAGCTCGGTGTACTCGCCGGGCATCGGCGGCGACATGTGGATCATGGGCCTGACCCTGGCCGGGCTCGGCACGATCCTCGGCGGCGTCAACTTCGTCACCACGATCATCTGCATGCGGGCGCCCGGCATGACCATGTTCCGGATGCCGATCTTCACCTGGAACATCCTGCTCACCAGCATGCTGGTGCTGCTCGCGTTCCCGGTGCTCGCGGCGGCGCTGCTGGTGCTCGAGATCGACCGCAAGCTCGGCGCCCAGGTGTTCACCGCCGCCAACGGCGGGGCAATCCTGTGGCAGAACCTGTTCTGGTTCTTCGGGCATCCGGAGGTCTATATCGTCGCGTTGCCCTTCTTCGGCATCGCGACCGAGGTGCTGCCGGTGTTCAGCCGCAAGCCGTGCTTCGGTTACAAGGGCCTGGTCGGCGCGACCATCGCGATCGCGGGGCTGTCCATGACCGTGTGGGCGCACCACATGTTCACCACCGGTGCCGTGCTTCTGCCGTTCTTCTCGTTCATGACGTTCCTGATCGCGGTGCCCACCGGGGTGAAGTTCTTCAACTGGGTGGGCACGATGTGGCGCGGCCAGCTCACGTTCGAGCCGGCCATGCTGTTCGCCATCGGGTTCCTGGTCTCGTTCCTGTTCGGCGGGCTGACCGGGGTCATCCTGGCCTCACCGCCGCTGGACTTCCACGTCAGCGACTCCTACTTCGTGGTCGCCCACTTCCATTACGTGCTGTTCGGCACCGTGGTGTTCTGCATGTTCAGCGGCTTCTACTTCTGGTGGCCCAAGTTCACCGGGAAGATGCTGGACAACACGCTCGGCAAGTGGCATTTCTGGACGCTGTTCATCGGGTTCAACATGACCTTCCTCGTGCAGCACTGGATTGGCGTCGAGGGGATGCCGCGCCGGGTGGCGAACTACCCGTTCCTGCCGGCCAACGTGACCACGCTGAACCAGATCTCGAGCATCGGCTCATGGATCCTTGGTGCGTCCACGTTCTTCTTCCTCTACAACGTCTACAAGACCTGGAAGTACGGCGAGCAGGTCACCGTGGACGACCCGTGGGGTTGGGGGAACTCGCTGGAGTGGGCGACCTCATGCCCGCCGCCCCGGCACAACTTCACCCGTATCCCGCGCATCCGCTCCGAGCGGCCCGCGTTCGAACTGCACCACCCGCAGATCCAGTCCGGGCGGACCCATCAGCAGCGCATACTCGAGGGCAAGAAATGACCTACAGGATGATCACCAAGCCGCAGGCCCTGCCGGGCACGGCGGCGGTGCCCCCGGCCTGCGGCGCTGGGGAGGTGCCAGATGAAGTTTGAGGGAACCCTGTTCGTCGGCTGCGCGATCTTCTTCGGCGTTGTTGACATCGTCTACTGGTACTTCTCCAAGGACCCGACGGGCACCGCCGCGCTCGCGCTGGCGGTCGGCCTGGCCTTCCTGACCGGGTTCTACCTGCTGTTCACCGGGCGGCGGCTGCCGGAGCGGCCCGAGGACAATCCGGACGGCGAGATCGAGGAGGGCACGGGCGAGCTGGGCTTCTTCAGCCCGCACAGCTGGTGGCCGCTGTACGTGGGCCTGGCCTGCGCCCTGGCCGCCTTCGGCGTGGCCATCGGCTGGTGGCTGTTCCTGATCGGGCTGCTGGCCGTCTTCCTCACCACGATCGGCTTCGTCTTCGAGTACTACCGCGGCATATACGCTCACTAACCCCCTTCACCTCACCAGCCCCACCAGTCCCCGCAGTCACGCGTGGCGTTCGTGATCAGGCGATTGGTGTCGCAATCACGACACCAATCGCCTGATCACGCCATCCTGCGGCCGACACTTTCGCCGCTGGCTCGCCAGTCGTTTCGTCGGGCGTTATGCTCAGGCCTGCTCTGATTACTTGGCGTAACGAAAGCATTACAGAATACGCGGCCGGGCAGGGCCGGGCGGGGCGGAAGGCGTGTGGCGGCCGGAAGGCATCAGGGGGTCGGATCGTGTCGGGGGAAAGACCAGAGGGTTTCCGCGTGCTCGCGCACCGCGGATGGAGTCGGTGCATCGGGTCCAGGGCAGTTCCGGCCAGCCTGGCCGGAACTGCCGGCCTGGTCGGGGCGGGAACCGCTGGCCTGCTGGTCATCGCCTGGTGCGCCGGGGCGGGCCCGCCCGCGCAAGCGCCGCACGCGAAGGTGACCATCGTCAGCGGCAATCTGACGTTCAGCTCAGCCGCCCCGGGGGAGCGCCGCGGCGCTGGCCCGGCGCACCGGACCGGTGCCCAGGAGGCGGTTAACCACGGCTCCCTGGGCCAGGGCTCCCTGGGCCAGGGCTCCCTGGGCCAGGGCTCCCTGAGCCGCCGGGTGGGGGACGCTATCGTCGCGGGCCTGAGCGGCCCAGGAACGCGCGGTGCGGCGCCGGGGGTCATCATCCGGGCCCGTGCGGCTCAGGCGGCCAGCAGGCGTTCCAGGGCCTCACAGGGGGCCGCTGTCCCCGTCGACCTGCGGCCGGACCTGGGCATCCGGGTCGCGGTCCGGGACGGCAGGCTGACCGGGGTGAGCGTGCGCACCATGGCCGGGAACGCCGCGGGGAGCCAGGCGGCGGCCGGCCAGGCCCTGGCTGGGACGTACGCCCCGGGCTCCCGCAGCTGGCGAACGCGCTGGGCGCTGGCGCCGTCGCAGACCTACCGGGTCACCGCGACGGCCGTCGATTCCCGCGGCCAGCGCACCGTCATGTCCGGCACGTTCCGCACGCTGCGGCCTCGCCGCACCTTCACCGCCGCCACGACGCTGGGCGCGGGCGAGACGGTCGGGGTGGGCATGCCCATCATGATCGATTTCAGCCGGCCCATCACCGACAAGGCCGCGGTGGAGCGCGCGCTGCAGATCTGGTCGAGCAAGCCGGTCAGCGGGGCCTGGTACTGGGTGACCAGCAAGAGCGTGTGGTTCCGGCCCCGGCGCTACTGGCCCGCGCACACCCGGGTGCACTTCACCGCGCACCTGGCCGGCCTGCAGGGCGCGCCGGGCGTCTACGGCCGGGCCGGCCTGAGCCAGCACTTCCGGATCGGTGACTCGCTCATCGCAGTGGCCAGCGCCGCCACCCATTACATGAAGGTCTGGTGGAACGGCAGGCTCGCCGGCGACTGGCCGGTCAGCACCGGGCGGCCCGGGATGGACACCCCGGACGGCCGGTATCTGTCCTTTGCCATGGGCAGCCCGGTGGACATGAACTCGGCCAGCTACGGCGTGGGCCCGGGGATGCCCGGCTACTACAACGAGCTGGTCTACGACGCCGTCCAGTTCACGTTCAGCGGTGACTACGTGCACAGCGCCCCCTGGTCCGTGGGTGAGCAGGGGGTCACCAACGTGAGCCACGGCTGCGTCAACGTCGCCCCCGGCTACGCGGCCTGGTTCTACGGCCATTCGATGCTGGGCGACCCGATCAGCGTGGTGGGCAGCCCGGTCGCCGGGACCTGGGGCGACGGCTGGACCATCTACTTCCTCGGCTGGCGCAAACTGCTCGCGGGCAGCGCCACCGGCGACGCGGTGCGGGTCAGCCCGGACGGCAGCCGGCTCGCGGCCGCCTGACCTTCCCCTGGGGGGAGTTGCCGGGTACAGAGCGGATGCCGGGTACAGAAAGGTCCCCGGGACACGAGACCGTGTCCCGGGGACCTGCCCGCAGTCCCTCAGTGGTCGCTGGGGTCCTCCGGGTCGCCCTGCCCGAGAACCGTCTTGTCAGCCTCGCCGGAGGTGACGGCGGCGCGTTCCGTCTCACCGTGACCGTTAGTGCCGTGGCCATTGGTGCCGTGCCCGTTGCCGTGCCCGTTGGTCCCATGACCGTTGCCCACCGGGAGCGGGACGCTCTCGCTGATCACCCGGTTGAGGGCCAGCCGGAGCTTGCCGACCGGCCCCCGGGTGGCCGGGTCGGGCACCCCGCTGTCGTCGTCCGCGCCCGCCTCCAGCGGCAGCGGGGCGGTCGTCCTGGCCTCCAGCACGGCCTGGACGTCTTCCGGCACCGGCGCGTGCAGCTCGACGTACTCGCCGCTCGGACGCTGGTAGATGATGCCGGTCTCGTACCCGTGCAACAGCGTCTGCGCGTCCTTGCGCTGCAGCCCGAGGCAGATCCGCTTGGTCGCGATGTAGGCGATCACCGGCCCGATGAACACGGCGTACCGGGCGATCTCCGTGGTGGTGTACAGCGAGATGCTGAAGTGCTCGGCGATGACGTCGTTCGCGCCTTCCAGCCACATGATCCCGTACCAGGTGATGACGGCGATGCCGATGGCGGTCCGGGTGGCCGCGTTACGCGGCCGGTCGTTGACGTGATGCTCGCGTGTATCCCCGGTGATCCAGCGTTCCAGGAACGGCCAGAGCGCGGCAGCGGTGAACAGGAATCCCAGTGGCACCAGGGCCGGGATGAGCACATTCCAGGCGATCGTGTGCCCCCAGAGGTTCCACGACCAGTTGGGGAAGATGCGCAGCGCACCTTCGAGCATGCCCATATAGAAGTCCGGCTGGGAGCCCGCGGACATGGCCACCGGGTTGTACGGGCCGTACAGCCAGATCGGGTTGATCTGGGCCAGGCAGCCCAGCAGGGCCAGCACACCGAAGGTGAAGAAGAAGAACGCCCCGGTCTTGGCCATGAAGTACGGGTAGAGCGGCTGGCCCACGACGTTCTTGTCGGTGCGCCCCTTGCCCGGCATCTGGGTGTGCTTCTGGTGGAACATCAGGAACAGGTGCGCGGTGATCAGGGCGAGCAGCAGCCCGGGGATCAGCAGCACGTGGATGATGTACAGCCGCGGGATGATGTCGGTGCCGGGGAACTGACCGCCGAACAGGAAGAACGACAGGTAGGTCCCGACGATGGGGATCCCCAGGAGCACGCCTTCCAGGATGCGCAGGCCCGCCCCGGACAGCAGGTCGTCGGGGAGTGAGTAACCGAAGAGGCCTTCCAGCAGGCCCAGCGTGAACAGGACGATCCCGATGAGCCAGTTGAGCTCGCGGGGCTTCCGGTATGCCCCGGTGAAGAAGATCCTGATCATGTGGGCCATGATGCCTGCCATGAACAGGTCGGCCGCCCAGTGGTGGATCTGCCGCATGAGCAGCCCGCCGCGCACGTCAAAGCTGATGTGCAGCGTCGAGGCATAGGCCTCGCTCATCCGCACGCCATCAAGCCTCGAATAGGTGCCGTGATAGACCACGGAAGTCATGCTGGGCTGGAAGAACAGCGTCAGGAACACGCCGGTGAGCAGCAGGATGATGAACGAGTACAGGATGATCTCGCCCAGCAGGAACGTCCAGTGGTCCGGGAAGACCTTCCTCAGCAGGGTGCGCGCGCCCTTGGCGGCGTGCAGCCGGTCATCGAGGAAGGTTCCGGTACCCTCGAGCACCTTTTCGATCGGGCCTTCGCCGGCGGTGCCGGCCGGGGCCTCGTTGGTACTACTCATCCCCGCTCCCAGAAGCTTGGGCCGACCGGAACTTTGAAGTCACTGAGCGCGACCAGGTACCCCTCGGAGTCCACGCCCATCGGCAGCTGCGGCAGCGGGCGGTTCGCCGGCCCGAAGAGCACCGTGGCGCCCCGGGTGGCGTCGAACGTGGACTGGTGACAGGGGCACAGGATGTGGTGCGTGGTCTGCTCGTAGAGCGCCACCGGGCAGCCGACGTGGGTGCAGATCTTCGAGTAGGCGACGATGTTGTCCACGACCCACTTCGAGTTCGTGGGGGACTTCAGCTCGCCCGGCTCGAACTTGATGATGATCACCGTGGCCTTGACCAGTGCGTCGTCGTCGTCCTGGTAGCCCTCGGGGATCACGGTGATCATCCCGCCCGGCGAGTCGAAGTCGGCCGGCTTGATGGGCCTGTCGGTGTCAGCGATCACCAGCCGCAGTCCCTTGCGCCATACCGTGTACCGCAGCTTGGTGCCCGGCAGCGGGCCCAGGTCACGCAGCAGGACTATCGGCGCGAGGACCAGCGGCAGGGTGGCGGCGATCAGGGTCCGGCGCAGGATGGGCCGCTTAACGAACTGGCTGGCCTCCGCGCCCTCGCGGAACGTCTCCGCGAACGCCTTCCGGTCCTCCTCAGGCGAGGCCAGCGGCTTGCGGGCCTCGGTGAGCTCCACGTCCGGCATCAGGCGCCGGACCCAGATGACGGCGCCCACGCCCAGCGCGAGGAAGGCCACGGCCATGGAGATGCCGAGCGCCAGGTTGGACCGCAGCACCGCATCCACCGAGACGCTGACGGGCAGCCCGATGTAGGCCGCGATAAACCCGATCCCAGCCAGCATGGACAGGATGAACAGGGCGGCGATGATCTTCTCGGCCCGCTTGGCCCCGGCCAGGTCGTCAGGGTCGGCGGGCAGTTCCCGTGGCGGGGCGGCCGGTGCGTCGGATCGGCCCGTGCCCAGCAGGGTCCGCTCCTCCGCGGGCGGCGGTGTGCCGATCACCCGGTGCGGGGCCCGTGAGGTCCCGGCCTCGACAGTCTCCGGGTCGACGGGGTGGACGTCTCCCGAGTATCCCTCTGTGCTGCTCATTCGTGCACCCGCCGCTTTGCCGTGATCCAGATCGCGGCCAGCACCAGCGCGCCGATTCCGCCGATCCAGCCGACGAGCCCCTCGGTGACTGGCCCGATCCGGCCGAGGCTGAAGCCGCCGGGGTTGGGCGAGGAGCGTGTCTGCGTAACGTACGCGATGATGTCACGCTTCTCACTCGGCGTGATCGTGCTGTCGTTGAACACGGGCATGGCCTCCGGGCCGGTGAGCATGGCCTCGTAGATCTGGGTCGGCGTGGACTGGGTGAGCGCGGGAGCGTACTTCCCGTAGGTGAGCGCACCGCCCGCCCCCACGAAGTTGTGGCACTGGGCGCAGTTCGTGGTGAACAGTTCCTGGCCCAGACCCACGTCCGCGCCTCTGGTGCTCACCTGGGCGGCGTCCGGGATAGCCGGGCCACCGCCGAGCGACGCGATGTAGGCCGCGATCTCCTGGGTCTGCGCTGGGGTGAGCACGGGCAGCTTGCGCGGCGCCTCGGCGTCAATCTCCTTGAGCGGCATCCGGCCGGTGCTGACCTGGAAGTTCACTGCCGCCGCGCCCACCCCGATCAGGCTCGGCCCGGTACTCGTTCCCTGGGCCATGAAGCCATGGCAGCTGGAGCAGTTGTGCACGAACAACTGCCGGCCCAGGCTGATATCGCGCTGGGAGGCGGCGGGGGAGGACGCGGAGGCCGGGCTGCCCTGGGCGGTGAACGCCGCGTAGATGACGCCCACCGCGATGAGCCCAAGCAGCACCACGGCATATCCGGCGACCGGACGCCGGCGCCGCGCGATGATCCAGCTCAATGGAGAGCCCTCGTCTTCTGGTCTGTGCTCTTGTGGTTAGGGAGGTAGACCGCTGCTCTATTGACGTATTCGGCGCAGCGGCCCTCAGTGGATGAGGTAGATCGTGGTGAACAGCCCGATCCACACGACATCCACGAAGTGCCAGTAGTAGGAGACAACGATCGCGCTGACCTGCTGCTCGTGCGTGAAGGTCTTGGCCACGTAGGTACGGCCCAGCACGAACAGGAACGCGATGAGCCCGCCGGTCACGTGCAGCCCGTGAAACCCGGTGGGAATGAAGAACACGGAGCCGTACGCGCTGGAGGACAGGGTCAGGTGCTGGTCGTGGACCAGGCTGAAGTACTCGAAGCCTTGCCCGCAGACGAAGTACAGGCCCATCAGGAACGACAGGACGTACCACTCGCGCAGTCCCCAGCGCGACACCTGCCAGATCCGGCCGGCCCGCCTGACCTGCCCGCGCTCGACCGCGAACACCCCGAGCTGGCAGGTCACGCTGGACAGCAGCAGGACCGTGGTGTTGATCGATCCCAGGGTGAGGTCGAGGTGGGCGCCCGGCCAGGGGATACCGTTGCCCTTGTCTACCGAGCGGATCGTGAAGTAGATCGCGAACAGTGCCGCGAAGAACATGAGTTCCGAGGAAAGCCACACGATGGTGCCCACGCTGACCAGGTTCGGCCGCGCGGTGGGCGGGCGGGGAGTGGGTGCCTTCTCGGTGACGGATGCGGTGGCCACGAGGTCATTATTACGACAACCCGTAGGCGAGCGTCGGCCGACCCCCCGTGTCGGTACCATCCACTTCATGAAGGTCGTTGTCTACAGCCACGATGCGGACACCCGCGCCCGCATGCAGCTTGCCATCGGGCGGCGTCCCGCTCCCGACGTGCCCGAGGCCGAGATCATCCCGGTGGCCACCGAGCCGGCGCTCATCCGCCTGCTCGACGCGGGCGGCGCGGACGTCATGGTCCTGGACGGCGAGGCGCAGCCGGCCGGCGGGATGGGCGTCTGCCGCCAGGCCAAGGACGAGATCCACGACTGCCCGCCGGTGCTGCTCGTGGTGGGCCGGGCGGACGATGGCTGGCTCGCCACCTGGTCCGGCGCGGACGCCGTGACCAGCCACCCGATCGATCCGGTCGCATTCGCGGCCGCCCTCGCGGGCCTGATGCGCCAGCGGGCCGAGCACCTGTCCGCCCAGGCCGGCGGCTGAGCGGGCCGGCGAAGGCCCCGATGCAACCGACCGCGCCGCGGGCGCTGTCCTGGCGCGCCCTGATCGGCGCGCTGATCCGGGGCGAGACCCTCAGTGCGGACGAGGCCGCCTGGGCCATGAACGAGATCATGGAGGGCGCGGCGACCCCGGTCCAGGTGGCCGGGTTCGGCGTGGCACTGCGCATGAAAGGCGAGACGCCCGCTGAGCTGACCGCGCTGGCCCAGGTGATGCTGCGGAAGGCCACCCCGATCAGCGTGCCCGGCGACCTCGTCGACCTGGTCGGCACCGGGGGTGACGGCGCGCACACGGTGAACATCTCCACGATGGGCGCCATCGTCGCGGCGGCCGCCGGCGTCCGGGTGGTCAAGCACGGCGGCCGCGCCGCTTCGTCCGCGTGCGGCACCGCGGATGTCCTCGAGGCGCTGGGCGTGGTCATCGACCTGCCCCCGGCGGCTAGCGCCCAGCTCGCCGAGGAGACAGGGATCGCGTTCCTTTTCGCGCCGCTCTACCACCCCGCCCTGAGGCACGCGTCGGTCGCGCGGAGCGAGCTCGGCGTGCCTACGGTGTTCAACCTCCTCGGCCCGGTGTGCAACCCGGCCCGGCCGGGGGCCCAGGCGGTGGGCGTCTCGGACCCGCGGATGGGCGGGGTCGTCGCCGGGGTGCTGGCCGGGCGCCGCTGCTCGGCGCTGGTCTTCCACGGCGACGACGGACTGGACGAGCTGACCCCCACGACCACCTCCACGGTCTGGGTGGTGCACGACGGCATGGTGGCCCAGACCGTATTCGATCCGGCGGTACTGGGGCTGGAGCGGGCCCTGCCGGAGGATCTGCGCGGGGGTGATCGCGAGCACAACGCGGCGGTCGCCCGCGCGGTGCTGGGCGGTAAGCGGGGCCCGGTGCGGGACACCGTGCTGCTCAATGCCGCCGCGGCGCTCGCCGCGGCCGCCGGGGTCCCGGGAGCCGAAGCGCTGGACAAGGCCCTCACCGACGCGTTCGCCCGGGCCAGCGCGGCCCTCGATTCCGGGGCGGCGGCGGATCTACTGGACCGCTGGGTGGCGGCCAGCCAGCGGCTAGCCCAATCTGGCTAGCTTTGGTAACGGCCGGGGGTCGTCCTCCCGGGCTCAGCCTTCGTCGTAGCCGAGCGCGAACGCGGCCTCGAGGTCGTGCCGTGAATAGGTGCGGAACGCGATGTGCGTCTCGGTGTGCGTGACGCCGTCGACTCGGTTAAGGGTGCCCGGGATCACGTCAGCAAGTTCCTCGTGCGCACGCACCCGGACCAGGGCCACCAGGTCGAAGTCGCCGGTGACCGAGTAGACTTCGGTGACCTGCGGGATCCGGGCGATTATCTCTGCCGTTTCGGGGATCCGTGACACATCGGCCTTCAACAGAACGATCGCGGTGATCACCTGCCGCCTCCTTAAGGCCTGCACCTGGGCTGCCCTCTGCCTGCCTTTGCGGCCTGCCATCTGCGGCCTGCCTGCCCGGCGTAGCGTACCGCTGCTCAGCGGCGGACCCGCGGACCGTCCACGCCAGCGGAGGCGAGCCGGGGAGCAGCCCGCCGCCCGGCGGCCCGTTCCGCAGCGCTGAGCTGGGCGAGCGTCCGCACGCCCGCCGTAGGCAGCCGGTCCAGCAGGGCCGCCAGCACCGCCGCGGTGGCCCGGGCGTCGGCTAGCGCGCGGTGGTTCGGGCGGGCGGGCGCCCCGAAGAAGTCCGCCAGCGTGGCCAGCTTGCAGTTCGGCACCTCGTCCTCGGTGAGCAGCAGCCGGGCCAGTGTGACCGTGTCCAGAACCGGCGGGGCGGGCCAGCGCCGGCCGATGGCCTCGCACGCCGCACTCAGGAAGCCGACGTCGAAGGGGGCGTTGTGCGCGGTGAGCACCGCCCCGCGGGCGAAGTCCAGGAAACCGGGGAGGACCGCGCTGACCGGGGGAGCCTCAGCGACCATGGCCTCGGTGATGCCGGTCAGGGCGACGATGTCTGCCGGGATGAGCCGGCCCGGGTTGACCAGGGCGGCGAACTCCGCGCGGACCTGCCCGCCGCTGATGCGGACCGCGCCGATCTCGGTGATGCCGTCCGCAGCCGGTGACCAGCCCGTGGTCTCCACGTCGACCACGACGAAATCCAGCGTGCCGAGCGGCCGCCGCCGGATGCCGGGGGTCCACGGGTGGCGCAGGCGCCGCCGGGCGGCGGCTACCCCGTGCTCCAAGAACGCGCGCGGCAGGAACGCGCGCGGCAGGAACCCGCGCGGCAGGAACCCGCGCGGCAGGAACCCGCGCGGCGGGAACCCGCGCGGCAAAGCCCAGCGCCGCGAGAACCGGCGCCGCGAGAACCGGCTCCGCGAAAACCAGCGCCGCACCGACCTGTCGAGCATGATCACGGTGTCACGGTATGCCGTGCTACCGACACTCCGGCTGGGGCACGCCGGCGCACCGGGCTAGCTGTCGAGCTGGGCCCGGTAGCACTCGGTCACGTAAGGCAGCAGCAACTCGTCGGACCCAGCCCGGCCGGCCAGGCGCCGTACCCCGGCCAGCACCGCGGCCCGCTGGTCTTCCGGCATGGTGATCACGTAGCTGCGCGAGGCTGCGAGGTCGATGAGCTCGTCCAGGCTGAGCCGGTGCTTCCACTCCACGTCGCGGCGCTCGACGGGCCCGAACGGGGGCCCTATGATCCCGCGGTCCACCTCGCGGTGCTCGCCCGGGTCGTGCAGGATGCGGCCCAGCTCGGCTACCCATTCCTCCCGCTCGTCCCGGATGTTCCACACCAGGCCGAGCCGGCCGCCCGGGACGAGTACGCGCGCCACCTCCCGTACCGCGCGGCTGCGGTCCACCCAGTGCCACGCCTGGGCGACCAGCACCGCGTCGACGGAGCCGTCGGCTAGCGGGATCTCCTCCGCCGACCCGGCGTGCACGGGAACACCCGGCACCGCGCGCGCCAACTGCCCCCGCATGCCCGCGGAGGGCTCCACGGCGATCACGTCCAGGCCGCGGTCGCTGAGCTGACGGGTGAGCTTCCCGGTGCCCGCCCCGAGGTCGAGCACCCGCGACGCGCCCCCCGGCAGCAGCCAGTCGACCGCTTCGGGAGGATACGGCGGCCGGCCCCGCTCGTAGGCGGCTGCGGCGGCGCCGAAGGACGAGGCCTGCCGCTGATGCTGGACCGCGCTGCGGTCGTCATCAGGCATGCCGGCATCATCCCAGGCTCATCTGCGGCCGGAGTGTCAGTACCCCCGCCTAGCGTGAGCCCCGATGCACCCCCCAGCGGGTGCCGCGACCACCGGCCCGTCCGGCGGGAGCCAACCAGAGGAGGAGAGATGCTGATCGAATGTGACCGCTGTGAAATGCGTGACATCGCCTGCCCGGACTGCGTCGTCACCGCCCTGCTCGCCGACGGGGAGCAGGTGGCCGATCTCGATCCCGCCGAGCGGCGGGCGCTCCGTGTCCTCGCCGACGCGCGGCTGGTCTCGCCGCTCCTGCTGCGCCCGTCGGCTAAAGCGTCCTGAGACTGGGACAGGCACTCACCGTGACCAGGACACGCCCGTACCCATGGGGACACGCCCGTGCCCTGACGGGGCACCGCCCGTACCCTGCCGGCGGACGCCCCGCGTTCTGACCGGGACACGCCCGCATCCTGGAGAAGGCCCGCCGTGCTGGCCCCGGCTGCGGCGGCCGGAACCCCGGCCCGGTAGGCAATCTGCGGGAACAGAAACGCCTGGCGATGGTCAAGCAGGTTACGGGAGTTCGCGAAGCGGTTGAATTCCCCTGGTGGCCTTCACTAGTGTCAGCCCCGGTCGGTTCGCTCCCCAGCCACCACTTTGGTGACGGCGACCGGCCACCGCCGAGTCTTCGCGCTGGCAACGGCCAGCCGGAGAGCCGGGGACCCACCGGAGGACTGTCCCGGGACCAACCCTGGACCAGAGTCCTTCAGGGGTGAATCGGCCAGGTCGCGCCATGGTTTGCCGCATCGCGGTCATCGCGATGCGGTCGGCCGTACCGTGACCCGGCCGTAGGGCATCTTCCACAGCCCGAACCCGTCAGCTCACCCGGTAGGCGGAGTGGAAGAAGGAGCGTGATCACGTACGTGAGTACGCGTCCAGTTGCCGAGCCTGCGCGCTCGCGCATGTCGGTCCGGGGCAAGTCGGTGTGGCGCCGCGGGCTGGCCATCGGGGCCACCGTGGCCGCCGCCGGGGCCCTGGCCACATTCGCCGGTTCCGCCGGAGCCGCGCCGAAGCCGACCGTCGGCCAGGTCCAGAAGTCGGTGAACCGGCTCACCTCTGAAGAGGACCAGGCGGTCCAGATGTACGACCAGTCGGAGCAGCAGCTCAGCAACGCTAAGCAGCGCCTCACCCTGGTCAACCGTGAGATCGGGACGGACCGGGCCAAGTTCGAGTCGATGCGCAGCCAGATCGCGGCCATCGCCTCGACCGCCTACGAGAACGGCACCATGACGTCCATAGGCGCCCTGCTGACCTCCGACAACCCCCAGGCCGTGCTCAGCCAGGCATCGGTGCTGCTGCAGCTGTCGAGCGACCGGTCCGCTCAGGTGAACGAGTTCATCCAGGCGGCCCAACAGCTCCAAGGCGCCCAGCTCACCGCCCGGCGGACCGAGCAGGGGATCGCGAGCCTCGACGCGCAGCGCCTGGCCCGCAAGAAGTCGATCGGCAAGTCGCTGGCCCAGAAGAAGGCCATGCTGGCCACGCTTACCGCGCAGCAGCAGCAGACCGTGGCCGCCACGACCACGCCCGGCGTCGGCGGCAGCACGAAGGCGACGGACAACGTCCCGGTCAGCGGCGCCGCGGGCCAGGCCGTGGCCTACGCCTACTCCAAGCTGGGTGATCCCTACGTGTACGGGGCGACCGGGCCGAGCACGTTCGACTGCTCCGGGCTCGTCCAGGCGGCCTGGGCCTCCGCCGGGGTCGCGATCCCGCGCACCACCTACGAGCAGGTGGCGGCCCTTCCGGCCGTCTCCACCAACGACCTGCAGCCTGGCGATCTGCTCTTCTTCGATGGTGACGGCCATGTGGGCATGTACGTCGGGGGCGGCTACCTGATCGACGCGCCGCAGACCGGCGAGGACGTGGAGAAGGTGCCGCTGTCCGGCTGGTACTCCGCCAACCTGGACAGCGCCGCGAGGCCCTGAGCCACGGCGACGGCGGCAGCGATCGAGCGGCGCTCCCGGGAACGTTCCGGGGGCGCCGCTATGATCCTCCCCAGATGGCAAAGATCCTGATCGTTACCAACGACTTCCCGCCGCGGGCCGGCGGCATCCAGTCGTTCGTGCACGCCCTGGCCCTGCGCCTGCCTCCCGGCGAGGTCGTCGTGTACGCCCCCGCCTGGGAGGGCGCCGCCGACTTCGACCAGCAGCAGCTGTTCACGGTCCTGCGCCATCCCACCTCGCTGATGCTGCCGGTGCCCTCGGTGCGCCGCCGCGCGGTCCAGGCCCTGACCGAGCACGGCTGTGACACCGTGTTGTTCGGCGCGGCCGCGCCGCTGGGGTTGCTGGCTCCCGCGCTCCGCGCGGCCGGGGCCCGGCGGATCGTCGCCCTGACCCATGGCCACGAGGCGGGCTGGGCGGCGCTGCCGGTCGCCCGCAGCCTGCTGCGCCGGATTGGTAACTCGGTCGACGTCGTCACCTACCTCGGCGAGTACTTCCGGGTTCGCCTGGCCCGCGCCCTGTCGCCCGCGGCGGCGGCCCGGATGGCCCGGCTGGCCCCGGGCGTGGACACCGCGGCGTTTCACCCGGGTGCGGGCGGCGCCGCCATCCGTGACCGGCTCGGCCTGGCCGGGCGGCCCGTGGTGGTCTGCGTGTCCCGGCTGGTCAAGCGCAAAGGCCAGGACACTCTCATCCGGGCTTGGCCACTGGTCCGGGCCGCGGGTGATCCGGTCCTCCTGCTGGTCGGCAGCGGCCCGGCCACCGGACGTCTGCGCCAGCTTGCCCGCGAGCTCGGCGTCGCGGACTCGGTCGTGTTCACCGGCCAGGTGCCGGACGGGGAACTGCCCGCCTACTACGACGCGGGCGACGTGTTCGCGATGCCCTGCCGCACCCGCCGCCGCGGCCTGGACGTCGAGGGCCTGGGCATCGTCTACCTGGAGGCCTCCGCGACCGGGCTGCCGGTCATCGCGGGCGACTCCGGGGGCGCGCCCGACGCGGTGCTCAGCGGCGAGACCGGCTACGTGGTCCCGGGGCGCGACGTGAGGGCCCTCGCGGCGCGGCTCACCGAGCTGCTCGCCGACCCCGCCGGAGCCCGGGCCATGGGCGAGAAAGGCCTGGCCTGGGTGGACCGTGAATGGCGCTGGGACCTGGTGGCCAGGCGGCTGGAGCAGATCCTGGCGGGCTGACCCGCCGCACGTGCAGCGCCGCACTGGGCGGCAGCACTGGGCCGCTGTACTGGGCGGCAGCACTGGCCGCTGCACTGGGCCGCTGGCTGGGCCGCAGGCCAGCCCAGCCGTGCCCGCTCGTCAGGCGTAGAGGGCGTCGATGTCCGCGGCGAAGTCCTTGCTGACCGCGCCGCGACGGACCTTGAGTGACGGCGTCAGATAGCCCTCCTGCTCGGTGAAATCGACCGGGAGCACCCGGAACCGGCGGATGGACTCCGCCCGGGACACTGCCTTGTTGGCGTCGTCCACTGCCGCCTGGATCTCGGCGATCAGGTCGGGGTTCTCGGCCAGCTCGGCCAGGCTGGCCGAGGCCAGTTGCGGGCGCCGCCCCTTCCAGGCCTCGAGCGCCTCCTCATCGAGAGTCACCAGGCAGGCGACGTAGGGGCGGCCGTCGCCCACCACAATGCTCTGGCTGACCAGCGGATGCGCGCGCAGCCGGTCCTCCAGGACGGCCGGGGCCACGTTCTTGCCCCCGGCGGTGACGATGATGTCCTTCTTCCGGCCGGTCACCCGCAGGAATCCGCCGTCGTCGAGTTCACCCAGGTCGCCGCTATGCAGCCAGCCCTCAGTGTCGATCATCTCTGCGGTCGCGGCCTCGTTATGCCAGTAGCCCGGGAAGACGTTCGGCCCGGACACGAGGATCTCGCCGTCGTCCGCGATCCGCACCGTGACCCCCGGTACCGGCAGCCCGACCGTGCCAATCTTGTTACGGCCGGGCAGGTCGACCGACACCACCGGGCTCGTCTCGGTGAGACCGTAGCCCTCCAGCACGGTGATACCCGCGCCGCGGAAGAAGTGCCCGAGCCGTTCGCCAAGTGGGGCGCCTCCGGACACGGCGTACTGGACCCGCCCTCCGGTGGCCGCGCGCAGCTTGCTGTAGACGAGACGGTCGTAGACGGCGTGCGCGGCCCGCAGCCGCAGGCCCTGGCGGCCCGGGGCAGCCCGTCCCCCGGCACCCAGCGTCTGACTCCACTCGATCGCCGACCGTGCCGCCGCGGCGAAGATGCGGCTCTTCGCCGAGCTCGCCGAGGCCTGTAGTTCCGCGCCGTTGTACACCTTCTCGAAAACCCTCGGGACGGCCAGGATGAAGGTCGGCTGGAAGCTGCCCAGGTCGGCCACCAGGTTCGCGACGTCCGGGGTATGCCCCAGGACGGTGCCCGATTCGAGGCAGCCGACCTGGATGATGCGCGCGAAGGAATGCGCCAGCGGCAGGAAAAGCAGGGCCGAGCGCCCGGACAAGGTGAAGATCTCCGGCAGCGCACCGATCGCGTTCCGCACGTCCGCGAGCATGTTCGCGTGCGTGAGCTCGCATCCCTTGGGGCGGCCTGTGGTCCCGGAGGTGTAGATGATCGTGGCCAGGTCCGCGGCCACGCGTTCCGACCGGCGCCTGGCGAGTGCCTCGTCGCTGACCGCGGAACCTTCCGCCGCCAGGCTGTCCAGCGGTTTGGCCGCGGCGGCCCCGCCGCCGGCGGCCCCCTCGATCAGCCAGGTCCGCTCCACGGTCGGCAGCCTGCCCAGCACCTCGGCCAGAGTGTCCGTGTGCGCGGGCGTCTCCGCGATGAGGGCCCGGGCGCCGGAGTCGCTGAGGATCCACTCGACCTGCTCGGCCGAGGATGTCTCGTAGATGGGGACGCTGACCGCGCCGGCCGCCCAGATCGCGTAGTCCGCGAGTGTCCACTCGTACCGGGTCCGGGACAGCAGCGCCACCCGGTCCCCAGGCCCGATGCCGGCCGCGATGAGGCCCTTGGCCAGCGCCGTGACCTCGTCGCGGAATTGCGCGGCGGCCACCTCGCGCCACAGCGGTCCGCCGTCCGCTGACTGGCGGCGCATGATCACCGCCTGCGGCTCACGGTCCGCGCGCTCGAAGACCACGTCGGAAAGGTTCTCCGACGGCGCGACCTCCACCACAGCGGGAGTCCTGTATTCACGCATGACAGCTCCTGCCGGTCATGTTGTTCCCGGTGATCGACTGGACCGTACCCCGGGCGGCCCCCCGCAAGCTACCCACAGGTAGCCGATTCAGGGTACGGCCCGAGGGTGGCCAGCCTGGTCCAGCCCGCCGGCCCCCGCCAGTCGTCTCCCCTCATGCTGGCGTCCGACACCCGCCCCGGCTGCGGTGTATCCAGGCCGGCGGCGCCCGGGCGCCAGTTGTGGCAATCTGGCGGAATGCCCACGCGATGGGAGTACGGCTCCCTGATCACCATTGCCCTCGCCCCCAGTGAACAGCAGCCGCCCGAGCACACGATCGGCATCCTGGTCACGGCCATGAACGCCCGGGTCATCTCCGTCGTGGAACTGGGCGACCTCGTCGCCGGGGAACGCTACGCGGCCATGAACGCGGTGGGCGAGGAGGGCTGGATCATCACCGGGCCCAGCGTCCGGTCGGAGTTCGCCCGGGGAACGCCGGTCAGGATCGGCGGGGGGACCAGGCTCGCCCCGTGGATGGCGCAGACGCTGGCGAATCAGCCGGTGGGCATGTGGGCCCGCGGCTACTTCGAGTACCCGCTCCGGCGGCCCGCGGACTGACGTCCCGGGGGCCGGACCGGGACGGGCCAGGAGCGGCCCGGGCTTGTACGGTTGGCTCATGCGGGTGCACGTGGTCAGCGATGTTCATGGCCGCGCGGAGGCGCTCGCCGCCGCCGGGGGCGCGGACGGCTTCATCTGCCTGGGTGACCTGCTGCTGTTCATCGACTACGCCGACCACCGGCAGGGTATCTTTCCCGACCTGTTCGGTGCCGAGGCAACCCGCACGTTCGTGGCGCTGCGCATGGCCAAGCGGTTCGATGAGGCCCGGGAGTTCTCCCGGCGGCTGTGGGGCCAGCTGGAGGGCGACCCGTCCGGGTACGTCCAGAACGCTGCCTCAAGCCAGTACGCGGCGCTGTTCGCGGCCATGCCCGAGCCCGCCTACATGACCTACGGCAACGTGGACATCCCGCCGCTGTGGCAGCAGCACCTCAAACCCGGGCACGAGGTACTCGACGGGCAGCGGGCCTCGCTCGGCGGCTGGACCTTCGGGTTCGTCGGCGGCGGGCTGCCGTCGGCCTACCGGACCCCCAACGAGATCGACGAGGACGCCTACGCGGCCAAGGTGACCGCGACCGGCGAGGTCGACGTGCTGTGCACGCACATCCCGCCGGCCGTCCCGCAACTGCTGTACGACACCGTGGCGCGCCGGCTCGAACGGGGCAGCACGGCGGTGCTCGAGCACATCCGCCGCACCCAGCCCCGGTACGCCCTGTTCGGCCACGTGCACCAGCCGCTGGCCCGCCGGGCCCGGATCGGCCGCACCGAGTGCATTAACGTGGGGCACTTTCGCGCCACCGGGGTTCCGTACGTCCTGGAATGGTAGGAGGCCGGGACAGCTCGCCCGGCCCGGCCGGCGTGCCGGACCCGGTCGTGGCGGTACGCTCCGAGCATGGCCGACAGGACGACGTCGAGCATCTCTATCGCCGCTAGCGGGCCGGACGTGATGGCCGTGATAGCCGATTTCGCCGCCTACCCGCAGTGGGCGTCCGCCGTGCGCTCCGCCGAGGTGGCCGCGCGCGACGCGGACGGCCGCCCCAGCCTGGTCCGCTTCAGCCTGGATGCCGGGATGATTAAGGACAGCTACGGCCTTAGCTATGAGTGGGACGACTCCGGCGTTCGCTGGGATCTCGCCGAGCCAGGCTCGGTCATCAGCGCGATGACCGGCGGCTACTCTCTGGCTGACGACTCCCGCGGGACCGAGGTCACCTACGACCTCAGCGTGGATCTCCGGGTGCCACTGCTCGGCATGCTGAAGCGGAAGGCCGAGAAGGTCATCATCGACACCGCGCTGAAGGGGCTCAAATCCCGGGTCGAGGGCCTGCGCGCGCAGGCCGCGGCGGCGGGGAGCACACAAATAGACATGGACACGGAAGAAGGCGCGACGTGACGGAGCGGCAACCAGGCAGCGACCTGATCGGCGAGCTCCAGCGATGGCTGGTCCGCTCGGGGGCGCGCGGCGTGAGCAGGGAACTGGGCGATCAGGTCCGGACCGTCCTCGGCGGCAATTCCCGCGAGGACGTCTGGGAGAGCGCGACCGCCGACCACGAGGCCCCGGAATGCCAATGGTGCCCGATCTGCCGGGCCCGGCGGAAGCTCCGGGAATCCGGTCCCGGCCTGTCCTCCACCGTGGCGGCCGCGGGTGACGCGGCCTCCGTGGTACTCCAGGACGCGGTGGCCGCGTTCGAGGCGGCGGTGGGCGCAGCGGGACGGCAGGCCCGGCCCCGGGACGACGCGCCCGCCGACGGTGAGGTGCGGGACGAGGGGACCGGGGGACCCCCCAGCGGCGGGGTGTGGGAAGAGGTGACCGACGGGCCAGCCCGCCCACTGCCACGGCTGGTGCCGGACCCGCCTGCCGGGACCGCTGAGCCGGGAGAGACGGTGGGGACGGCTGGGGCGACCGGGCTGGGAGAGACGGCTGAGCCGGGGGAGACGGCTGCGGCGCCTGAACCACCGGCTGAGCCGGGAGGGACGGCTGGACCGCCCGCCGGGCCTTCTGGACCGGCCGGGCCG
>Ga0187875_10000747_pt1 | contig 26191 bp, 25 predicted proteins | sample June2016WEW_17_1_2_FD_132978 | JGI IMG/M metagenome (GOLD analysis project Ga0187875, IMG submission 132978) | Peatland microbial communities from SPRUCE experiment site at the Marcell Experimental Forest, Minnesota, USA - June2016WEW_17_10 | ecosystem: Environmental > Terrestrial > Soil >...
GCACTCTCGGTGGATGAGGGAGGAGCCGTTTACGACGGAGATAGTCAGCGTCCTATCACCTTGTACCAAGCCGACTCCAACATCGCCAAACCATCCCCAGCGCAACTTAAAACGGCGGGAGACGTATTCCCACAATTCACTTCGGCTTACTTGCAATTACCGGCGCTTGACCCCCGCATTCCGCGCCTGGCGATGCAGATCACCGGATCAGCTTCGAGCAACTACGAGAAGGCCACCGCGCTGGAGACTTATCTGAAGTCGCATTATGGATACACGCTGCATTTGCTCAGCTCTCCGGTCGCCGATCCGCTTGCCAACTTTCTTTTCGAGCGGAAGCAAGGGCATTGCGAGTACTTTGCTTCTTCCATGGCAGTGATGTTGCGGACCTTGCGTATCCCATCGCGCGTAGTGAACGGCTTCCGCAGCGATGAATTCAACGATGTCACCGGTACCTATGTGGTCCGGGCCAAGAATGCGCATTCGTGGGTAGAAGCCTACTTTCCAGGCTACGGATGGGTCACGTTCGATCCCACCCCGGGCGGCGCCATCGGAACTCCCGAAGGCTGGGAGCGAGCGCTGTTGTACGTGGATGCCGCGCAATCGTTCTGGCGAGAGTGGGTGATCAGTTATGACTCCTCGCACCAATATGTTCTAGGACAGGCGGCGATCAGCGGGACGCGCAACTCATGGGAAAAGATGCGAATAGCGGCCAGGTTGCGCTACGCGCGCTTGTTGAGTTGGGCGAGGCATGGCCAGCGGAGCACCGAACAATCACCAGCATGGTGGTTAGCGGGCAGTGGCGCAATTGGGTTTCTGCTTCTCGTGCTGGGGAACGCGGGGCACATTGCACGGATGCTTCACAACCGGCGACTTCAAGCGCATCCCGAGCAATCGCCGGATCAAGCGGCTGCCATGTGGTACGAACGGATGGCTCGCTACCTGGCGCGGCGTGGATTGAAAAAATCCGCGACACAGACCGCGCAAGAATTTGCTCACGTGATCGAAGACGAGCCACTACGAACCAGGGTGGGACGGTTCACTGACGCTTATGAATCCGCGCGGTTCGGGAATTCTTCCAACGACGCGCAACGTTTGCCCGAATTGTATGAAGAGGTAGAGTCTGCGGTACCGAAATAAGAATCGCCGGCGAAAATCTCTTCCCGCTCACTTCCTCAGAAAGAATTCTGGCTGCGGCGCGCTAGAAATGCCAAACTACGCCCCCTCCGAGAAAATAATTGTGCTGGCGAGTTTTGCCAGTGTTCGCGAGGGGCAGATCAGGCGTGCCGGACCAGAAATCGCGAATCTCCCCGCGAATGCCGAAGTGCCGAAGGCGCCCCCCGAAGTGATTTACGTCCAACCCGACTCCGCCCTGAAGCACGCCGGAGGTGGAGGAGCCCCCAGGGTTTGCGCCGTAGTAGATAAGACTTTTGTCTTCGCGGAAGTGGCCGAAGCCGCCGCCGAAGCTCACCCAAGGGGAAACTGCCGTAGCTGGAAACAGATGTGACCGCACAGCGGGCGTGACCAATATCTGGCTGTAGCCGTAGGAACGACGTCGCTGCCGGATCGGAGATCCTCATCAAGATTGAAAAGGGCGGGCACCTCACCTGAGACCGCAAACATTGCAGTCGCGTAAAATTTGCGCGCGTAGTTCACCTCGGAGGAAAACCCCTTGCCGGAGCGTACGAAAGGGTTGGAATAAGTTGCACCGTGAATCCCCTGGTCACTGATGAAGATCCGGTGAAGATCCGGTCAATCACGCCGGTCAATTCGTTCTCGGCGCCGCAACAGCGGCCGTGAGCATACACATCCCCAATAGGACTGCCATTACGGCCTGTTTTCCAGACATCCACCACCCTCCGGCGGCGAGACAGCTTCTTCTGTTCGGTAGCGGCTAGGCTCGCATGAAGGGTTCGACTTTCAGCCAGAGGTTGCTGCCTTTGCTGGTGCGCGTTTTTCATGATGAGAGGGCCGCATTAAGGCACGCAGAACCGACCCGCGGAAATGTTAAGATAACTAGATCGCATGCCCTCGAAGAACCTTACGATTCCACGCTCCAGCGAAAAAACTCCGGTTGCAGCAGCAGAAAACTACGAGCGAATTCCGCGCCCCCAGACGATCGGTTTCATCAGCCTGGGATGTCCCAAGAACCTTGTCGACAGTGAAGTGATGATGGGCCTGCTGGCGCGCTCCGGGGCCGAACTGTCGCCGCGAGTCGAGGACGCTGACGTCATTGTGGTCAACACCTGCTCGTTCATCGAGAGCGCGCAACAGGAATCGGTCAATACGATTCTGGAGATGGCCGCTCGCAAGACTTCAGGACGAGCCAGGAAACTGGTCGTGACAGGCTGCTTGGTCGAGCGTTTCCGCGATGAAATCCGCAAACGCATTCCGGAAGTGGACGCGGTGGTGGGTACTGGGGAGTTGCAAAATATTCTGGCAGCTACGGGTGTGGCCCCTACTCCAGCTCCAAACGCCTCGCCTTTCGTGCTGTTGCAGTCGCGGGCCGAAGGCGACGCTCGCGCCGCGCAAGGTCGATTTTCCCGCGGGCAATGGGACGCAGCCATTGCCAATCTGCCGAACTATCTCTACGACGACGAAACACCGCGCGTTCTGGCAACGCCGAAATCCACCGCGTATATCAAAATCGCCGAAGGCTGTGATCATCCCTGCACGTTCTGCATTATTCCGCAATTGCGAGGGCAGTTCCGCTCTCGGAGATTCGAATCGGTGATCGCTGAAGCGGAGCGCCTGGCACAGGCCGGCGTGCGCGAAATCACTTTGATCGGACAGGATACGACCTGCTACGGCGAAGAGTTCGGCTTGAAAGATGGACTGGCGCTACTGCTGGAGAAACTGGCCAAGATTGATGACCTGCGCTGGATTCGTTTCCTCTATGCCTATCCCAATAAAATCACAGGCAGACTCCTGGAGGCGATCGGAACGCACGAAAAAATTTGTTCTTACATGGACGTGCCGCTGCAGCATGCTTCCGCGAATGTTCTGAAGCGCATGAAGCGCGGAGGCGGCCCGGACGTATTTCTGCGGTCGATCAGCAAGATGCGGTCTGAGATTCCCGCTCTCACCTTGCGCACCTCCTTCATTGTAGGCTTTCCCGGAGAAACAGACCAAGAGTTCGAACAGCTCTGCGATTTTGTACGCGAGGCTCAGTTTGATTGGATGGGGACCTTCGCCTACTCCGACCAGGAAGGCGCCGACGCCTTTGCCTTGGACGGGAAGCTTCCTTTGCGCGTGATTGAGCGTCGGCGTAAACGCCTAATGGAAATTCAGCGGCAGATCAGCAAGAAGAAAAAGAAAGCTCTGGTGGGACAGGAGTTCGACCTGCTGCTGGAAGGGATGTCGGAAGAGACCGATCTGCTTATGGAAGGCCGCACTGCAATGCATGCACCGGAAATTGACGGCAAGGTTTTCGTCAACGACTTCCCTCCATCGGCCGAGCCCCGCCCAGGCGAATTTTATCGCTGTCAGATCACAGAAGCCCATGACTATGATCTGGTAGCGAAGATTCTGTAGACCTAACCAGAACCTTCAACGTGGCTCATCATGCCTCGCAAGCGCACCCTCAAACTCCGTTGTCCGATCTGCAAGAAAGTCGTTAAGAACAGCGATGCAGAATTTCCCTTTTGCAGCGACCGCTGCAAAACGATTGATTTGGGGAAGTGGGCGAGCGGCGCTTATGTGATCCCATCGCCGGTCAGCGATGCTGACGATCCAATCCGCGAAAGCACTCCAGAAGATCCGGACGAAGATCTGTGAAAGACTCCAGGGAACTCGCCCGTAGTGCCGGCGCCCCGCCGGCTGTCGCGGAAGCGCCTGGCCCCCGGACTCCTCAATGGGCTACGCTGATCGCCACGTTCTTCGGCATCGGGCGTCTGCGGCCCGGGCCCGGGACTTGGGGGTCCGTGGCAACCGTATTGCTATGGGCCGCGCTGGCCGGTGCCCTTTCGCCCGCGCTCCGAACGCCTGTAGCAATCGCCTTAGCGGTGCTGATCACTCTGATTGGCATTCCTGCGGCAACGCGGGTCGCTCAGGGCGCCGGGAGAAAAGATCCGCAATTCGTGGTCATCGATGAAGTAGCCGGTCAATTGCTGGCCCTGATTGCCGTGCCGCTCACATGGAAATGTTTCTTGGCGGGCTTTATACTTTTCCGTGCTTTTGATATTGTCAAGCCGCCTCCGGTACGGCAATTGGAGGTGCTTCCGGGGGGTACAGGAATCGTTCTGGACGACATTGCCGCAGGTCTCCTGGCTCTGATTGTTGTGCATCTCTTTCTGCACTTTGGTCTTCTAAGGTAGTGCGAGTTTCCACATGGGATTTTCCGATCGTATTCTGGGCAAGAAGAACGTGAACGGCGGGCCGCACATCGAATCGGTCTCGCCGGTGCTGGCGCTGGCGGGGGGCGAGGTGCGCATCGCCGGTTCGGGGTTGCGTCCTCAGCAGTGGCAGCGTCCGCGTGTGCAATTTGGAGAAGTAGAGGGCGGAATCGTAATCAGTTCAGACACCTTTCTGGTCGCCCGAGTTCCTGAAGGAGCGACGTCGGGCCCAGTGGTAGTGGCGTCCGACGGTCATGTAAGCAATGCCCACACGGTTAAAGTGGCTGTACCCATTGCCGAGAACCTGCATCCGGTAACCAATCCCGCGCTCGACGCCCTGGGCAATGTCTATGCTACTTTCTCTGGATCCCGCGGGCAAAAAGTTCCGGTTGCGGTCTTCAAGATTGACACGAATTACGTGATTAAACCCTTTGTCGCGGAGATGATGAATGCCACCGCCATCGCTTTTGATCGCCAGGGTCAGATGTACGTCTCCTCGCGCCACGATGGTGCTGTCTATCGCGTGGCACCGACCGGAACGATAACAACCTACGCAGAGGGGATGGGAATCGCTACCGGCATCGCATTTGATCGAAACCAGAACCTCTACGTGGGCGACCGCAGCGGCACCATCTTCAAGATTGGACGCGACCAGCGGGTCTTCGTTTTTGCCACGCTGGAGCCGAGCGTTTCCGCGTACCACCTGGCCTTTGGTCCCCAGGGAGATTTGTTTGTGACCGGGCCAACCACGTCGAGCTTTGATTGCGTGCACAGAATCGATCCGCAGGGAACGGTCCACAAATTTTTTCGCGGCTTGGGGCGTCCCCAGGGCTTGGCGTTTGACTCCGCCGGAAATCTGTACGTGGCGGCCTCTCTCTCCGGCAAGCGCGGGATCGTGAAGATCACTCCGGAAGGCAACGCCAGCCTGGAAGTCGCCGGCCACGGCTTGGTCGGCCTGGCCTTTGCTCCCGCGCGCTGTGTAATTCTGGCTACCACCGACGCGGTGCATCATCTTTCCTGGAACATTCAGGGCTTACCCTTGCTGCCGGAGTAGGTTGCGTCCGAGAGTCGGTTGCACCGATTCGTCTAAGCGCTTCGTCCGCAGTTTTCGTTTACACTCTACCCGTGAACGCCGAGATCATCGCGGTTGGCTCAGAGCTGTTGACGCCCTTCCGCACGGATACCAATTCGCTCTACCTCACGGAGCAACTCAATCAACTCGGCGTCGAGGTAATTTTTAAGAGCGTAGTGGGCGATGATCTACCGCACCTGGTTGCGGTTGCGCAGCACGCCATGTTACGGTCGGAGATCGTAGTTTTCAGCGGTGGACTGGGCCCTACCGAAGATGACCTTACTCGCGAAGCCGTCGCCGAAGCATTACGTGTTTCGTTGAGGCGCAACGAAGACGTTCTCGCCGGCATCGAGCGCCGTTTCGCGGCGCGCGGCTGGAAAATGTCGCCCAACAACGCCAAGCAGGCGGATATTCTTGAAGGTGCAACTGTGCTGACCAATCCCAATGGCACCGCGCCCGGACAGCTTTTGAGCGGAAAGTTCGATGGACGCGAACGCATTGTCATCCTGTTGCCCGGTCCTCCACACGAATTGAAGGGGCTGTTCGAGGCCGAGTGCCGTGAATGGTTGCGAGGAAAATTGCCAACTGCATTCCTCGCAACCCGCGTGTTAAAGGTCGCGATGCTCGGAGAATCTCACGTCGACGCGCGCGTGGCGCCCATCTATAAACGGTTCGCCGACGTGCAAACCACAATTTTGGCGGGAGCAGGTGAGATTCAACTCCATTTCAAATCGCGGGCCCAGACCTTGGAGGCTGCGCAGGCCCGCGTCGATGAAGCGGCTGATGCAGTCGAAGAAGAACTCGACGATGCCGTGTATTCGCGCGACGGCGAGTCGCTCGAGCAAATTGTCGGCTACTGGCTGCAAATGCGCAACGCCACGGTGGCCGTCGCGGAGTCGTGCACAGGTGGTCTGCTCGGCGAGAGAATTACTTCAGTCGGCGGAAGCTCGCGCTATTTTGCCGGTGGCGCCATCGTCTATGCCAACGCCGTAAAGACGGAACTCGCAGGAGTGCCCGCCGACATGATTGAGCGCCATGGCGCTGTCAGCCGCGAAGTGGCCGCAGCGTTGGCCGAGGGTATCCGTTACCGTTGCGAAGCGACGCTTGGTGTCGGCATCACCGGCGTGGCCGGTCCCACCGGAGGAACACCCGAGAAGCCTGTAGGATTGGTGTTCCACGCTTTGGCCAGTGATCAAGGGACTGAAGTGATCGAGCGCAACTTCGCTGGCGATCGCAAGCGCATCCGCTGGTTTGCGACCACGCTCGCCCTGGACATGGTGCGAAAGAAGCTGATGTGAGAGAGGCAGCTACTAGCTCCTGGCTGCTAGCTTGAGTCGTAGCGAAAAGCTAGTAGCTAGAAGCTGATTTTATGCGGCTCTTCGTGGCACTCGATATTGATGACACTATCCGTCGCCGGAGCACTCGCTTCCTCGACGACATGCGCGAGTTTGCTCCGGAGGCGCGTTGGGTTCGGCCGGCATCGCTCCACCTCACCCTGAAATTCATCGGGGAGAGCTCCGACGAGGAGGCCGAGAAGATCAAGCAGACTCTCGGTGCGATTTCTGGCGCATCCCTAGAAATGAACTTTGGCGGTTGTGGGTTCTTCCCTGACGCGCGTGCGCCGCGAGTGTTCTGGATAGGTATCCAGGCCGACTCGGAACTGGCTGCCCTGGCGGCCACGATCGATGAAAGACTATCGTCGCTCAACATCCCAAAAGAGCAACATGCTTTTAACCCGCACCTCACCCTCGCACGAGGCAGTCGAGGCTCCGGTTCGCCGCGCTGGCGAAAAGGGGACGGCGCTAACCGCACCTTTCAACGGCTGCAGGAAAAGCTGGCGGTATCGCCTGCCCCTGAGTTTGGTACGATGACGAGCCGCGAATTTTTTCTGTACGAGAGCCAGCTTTCCCCGGGCGGTTCAATATACACAAAGCTGGCGAAATTCGGGTTGCGCTAACACTTTGCCAACTTTCTTCATGATCGCCGCGCTAAGCTATCTGTTGGGATCGATTCCCTTCGGATATCTGCTGGTTCGCATTTTTCGCGGCGAAGATGTACGCCAAAGCGGAAGCGGAAATATCGGAGCAACGAACGTTTCCCGTAAATCCCCGGCGCTTGGGATTTTAACCTTGCTACTCGATGCTCTCAAAGGAAGCGCCGCAGTCGGGCTGGCACGTTTCCTCGTCGTTCAAAGATCCAGTGGTGTTTCGGTTTATCAAGCGATGACAATGGCGGCGTTTCTTGCAGTTGTCGGGCACATGTTTCCGGTATGGCTGGGATTTCGAGGCGGCAAGGGCGTCGCCACCGGATTGGGATCTTTTCTGGTCATCACCCCAAAGGCGGTCCTGGTGGCGGCTGGCATTTTTATCGCAGTGGTAGCGATCTTCGGTTACGTATCTTTGGCATCTATCCTCGCCGTCGCGTCCTTTCCGCTTCTGGTCTTCGGAATGCGCGCCTATGGCGATGCGCTGCTGGCCTTGTCATTCATTGGCGCGACTTCCCTTCTCATTATCTTCAAGCACCATCAAAACATCCAGCGATTGCTGAAGGGAACGGAAAGACGGATGGGAGCGAAGCACGCATGAGCGAGATCGCGATCATCGGCGCGGGAGCCTGGGGCACCGCCCTTTCGATCGTTCTCGGGCGCAAAGAGAATAATCACATTCGCCTGTGGGCTCACGAAAAACCAGTTTGCGACACCATCGCACGGCAGCGCGTGAATGAGAAATTCCTTCCCGGGTGCACTCTTCCGGAAACCGTGAGTCCGACTACCGACTGGAAGGAGGCAATCAACGGCGCAGACATTGTGGTCAGCGTGATGCCTTCTCATCATTGCCGATCCATTTTTGAAGAGATGCATGTTTACCTGACGCCGGAGATGCTGCTCGTGAGTGCCACCAAGGGCATCGAGAACCATACGCAGATGTGCATGACCGCGATCATTGGCGATCTCGTGAGAAACACGATGGGATTCGCCCCCCGGCTGGGCGCATTGAGCGGGCCTTCGTTTGCACTCGAAGTTGCTCGCGGCGATCCTACGGCGATTACCATCGCTTCAAAAGATACGGACCTCGCGGGCATCGTGCAACGCGAATTCAGCGGCCCTACGTTCCGGGTTTACACCAATGAGGATGTGATCGGCGTGGAGTTGGGCGGTGCCTTGAAGAACGTTATCGCAATCGCCTCCGGCGTGAGTGCAGGCCTGGGTCTGGGACACAATTCCACGGCGGCCCTGATCACGAGGGGCCTGGCGGAAATGACCCGGCTCGTGGTTGCCTGTGGCGGAAAGGCAGAAACCATGGCGGGTCTCGCCGGCCTCGGTGACCTTGTGCTTACTTGCACCGGCGGTCTTTCTCGCAATCGCAGTGTAGGAGTGGAGCTGGGTCGTGGACGCAAGCTGCCGGAAATTCTCGCCGGGATGCATGGCATGGTTGCGGAAGGGATTTTTACCACGGCCGCAGCGGTGGATCTGGCGCGTGCCCACGGTGTCGAAATGCCGATCACGGATCAGATGCATGCCATCTTGCAGCACAACAAATCCCCGCGCGAGGCAATCTACGATCTGATGACACGCAGCAGAAAAAGCGAAACGGTCCAAACATAAACCCTCATCAGGTACGTTTTTGTTGCCAAACCCGCGCTGTTGGGGCGTTCCAGACCACACTTTAGTAATGGCGAAGCAGCCGGTTTTCGCCGACAACCAATTCGCGCCACATTAGACTCTGTAGATACACGTGAAATCCGCCGCCACTTCGATCGACGGCGCTTCCAAATTAACCCCGGGGAGCGGCTCGTATTCCACCATGCCCACTCCTGCGCGTATTCCCATTCTGTATGTAATCCTCGGCGTGCTGCTGGTGATCAGCATCGTTCCCATGTACTTCTACTCCGCGCAAGTAGAGGCCATCAACCGGGACCGGCTGAAGACCAACGAGATGCTGCTTCAGAATACGGTGACTCGGTCTCTGGCCGACGATTTGTCGCAGCATGAGCGCTCGCTGAGAATGATGCTGGCGAATCTTTCTTCGTCCATTCAAGTAGCGAGCGGCGGAGACATCGGCAGCAAGAACATCGAGGTCCCGGAACTTCGCGCGCTGCTCGAAAACTTTGTTTCCTCCTCCGACGAACTTGCTTATGTCACGTTACTGAACTCCGACGCAAAAGGCATTTCCGCCGGACGCATCGCTCCCGATGCTTTCCTGCAACGCGAATTGCAGCACGCATTTGAGGCGGCCCGCGATGGCCGCGCCTACAACGGCCAAGCGCTGCAGGTGGAGGATGGCAAGTCCTCGCGGACCGTTTTGCTGGTGAGCAGCCCAGTCAGCTATGGCGGTCGCTTTTTGGGCATGGTGGGAACGGTGGTAGATCTAAGATTCCTGATTCGCCGCCTCCACGAGGTCAGCGGCGGTGGCCTGATCCCTTATGTCGTGGACGCACAGGGGCGGCTGGTGGCCGCCGGCACTCCGCAATATGTGACCGGCCAGGACATGAAGAGCCTCGAGATCGTCCGCAACTTTGTGGATGAAGGCAACAAGGCGCAGTTGGCCGCCACCAAGGAGTTCGACGTCAAGGAAGGCAATAACAGCGTGGAGATGCTGGGAACCTACAGCCCAGTGACCTCGCTCGATTGGGCTGTGGTCGTGCAAAAGCCACAGCGGGAGGCCTACCGCGGAGTTTACGAGATGCAGCGCACGGCCCGCCTGCTGGCGCTACTGGCTGTCCTCGTAAGTATTGGCGTTAGTATTTTCGCTGCCCGCCGCATTACGAATCCATTGCAGATCCTTACGCAATCCAGCCGCGCACTGGCGCGTGGCGACTTTTCGCAACGCGTTCATTTGTGGAGCCGGACTGAAATCGGCGAACTGGCTGAAACCTTCAACACGATGTCGCAGGAGCTCGAACACTTCGTTGAAGACTTGAAGAAAGCAGCCGAGGAAAACCGCGCGCTGTTTCTGGGATCGATCCAGATGCTGGCCGGCGCAGTCGACGAGAAAGATCCCTACACTCGCGGTCACTCCGATCGCGTCACCCGTTACTCCATGATGATCGGCAAGGAGTTGCGTCTGCCACCCGATTTCATGGAAACCTTGCAGATATCTGCGCAACTCCATGACGTGGGAAAGATTGGCATTGAGGACCGCATCCTCAAAAAGCCGGGTGCCCTCACCGCAGAAGAGTTTGAGGTCATGAAGACTCACACTACAAAGGGCGCCAACATTTTGCGGCCCGTGGTGCAGCTTGCCGAGATGCTGGCCGGCATCGAACTGCATCACGAGGCTCTTGACGGCCGCGGTTATCCATACGGACTACAGGGAGATCAAATTCCCCTGCTGGCGCGTGTGATCGCCGTCGCGGATACTTTTGATGCGTTAACCACCAATCGTCCATACCAGCACGCACACTCTCCGGAAGAAGCGCTGAAGATCATTCAGAACTTGGCCGGCAAGAGGCTTGATCCGGGACCGGTGGCCGCACTGATGGCGGTATATGCACGTGGCGAAATTCGCATCCAGCGTGTCTCTATCAAGAGGCCGTTGGCATCGGAGACTGCCTCTGTCGTGCCTCAGCCTGCCCTGGCTTCGGCGCCTCCTGCGGCCGCGCCTGCCACGCCGCCAGCCAATCTCGAAAGAACCCCCGTCTAGCCTTCTTGCTCTTTGTGGTCTGTGCCCAACGACAATGGGGCCACCCTGACCGCTATAATCAAACTTGGCATTTTCCTCATGATTCAGACTCTGTTCGGTAGCACGGAAGAAAAGAAAACTGGTCTTTTCGAACGCATGAAGCAGGCGGTCACGCGCACGCGTGAGAACCTTGCCGAGCGGATCGAAGAAGTTGTCTCCTTTGGCAAAGAAATCGACCGCAACACCTTGGACGATCTGGAAGCGACTCTGATCGGCGCCGACCTGGGTACCACCACCACACAGGAGATTCTGGGCAAGCTCCGCGACAAAGCGGACCACAAGCAGATCCAGGATGTTCAGGAGCTGAAACGCCTTCTCAAGGAGGAGTTGCTGGCCATTCTGAATGCCGCGAATACCAGGCCCGTCGAGAAAGTGGACGGAACGCCGGAAGTAATTCTGGTGGTCGGCGTGAATGGCTCGGGCAAGACCACAACCATCGGCAAGTTATCGCAGGTTTTCCGCTCTCAGGGCAAAAATGTATTGCTGTGCGCGGCAGATACTTTCCGCGCGGCTGCCATCGATCAACTGGAAATTTGGGGAGCACGAACCGGCACCGAAGTGATCAAGACCAAGCCCGGCGGAGACCCCGCGGCGGTGCTCTTCGACGCGCTGCAAGCCGCGACTGCGCGGAAAGCTGATTACGTAATCGTCGACACCGCTGGCCGCTTGCATACCAAGACGAGCCTCATGTCCGAACTGGAAAAAATGCGGCGCACGGCTCAGCGCATTATTCCTGGAGCGCCCCATGAAACTCTACTGGTTATGGACGCGACCACTGGTCAGAACGGCTTGCAGCAGGCGCGCCTGTTCACCCAGTCGGCGGGCGTCACCGGCATCGTACTCACCAAGCTCGACGGCACTGCGAAAGGTGGCGTAGTCGTAGCCATCTCGCGAGAGTTGAAACTGCCGGTGCGATTCGTTGGCGTCGGCGAAAAGGTGGGCGACTTGTTGCCCTTTGAACCAAAAGAGTTCGTGGATTCCCTGTTCGAATAAAAAGCTATTTTCACCCCGGAGACCCAGAGCCAGGGCGAAGACCAACTCCAGGATCTCTTTCTCCATGACTGCGTGTTCCCCGGTACGTGCTCTTGAAGATCGAAAAATGCCCGATCACGCGACTGACGAGAAGTTTCTACACCGCGCTCTGGATTTGGCGCGCCAGGGTGTGGGCTTGTCGTCGCCCAATCCTCACGTGGGAGCCGTCATCGTTGACGCGCGTGGAAACATCGTGGGTACGGGAGTTTATACCTACGATGGCGTGAAGCACGCCGAGGTGCTCGCCCTGGAGCAGGCTGGCGATAAGGCGCGCGGCGGTACGCTCTATATCAATCTTGAACCTCACTCTCATCAGGGCCGCACGCCCCCGTGTACCGACGCTTTGATTGGCGCTGGAATCCGACGCGTGGTGGCTTCTATGGCGGATCCCAATCCCAAAGTGAGCGGGCGCGGATTCGAGAAGCTGCGCGCGGCCGGCGTGCATGTGGAAGTTGGGCGGCTCGAAGCGGAAGGCCGCCGCGTGAATGAAGCTTTCGCCCGATATATTCGCCACGGCGTTCCTTTGGTGACGCTGAAAGCCGCGATGACGCTTAACGGAAAGATCGCTCCGCCGCCAAGCGCCGAGTCGAAGAAGTCGTATGGAACTCCCGCTGGTGGCTGGATTACCGATGAAGCTGCCCGAGCTCACGTGCACGAACAGCGCCACCAGAGCGATGCCATCCTGGCGGGAGTGGGCACAATTCTTACTGATGATCCGTTGCTTACCGATCGCAGCGGCCGACTCCGGCGTCGCGCGCTGTTGCGCGTGATTCTGGATTCGCACTTGCGAGTGCCTCCGGAGTCGCGCTTGGTCCAGAGCGTGACGAACGCGCGCGCCAGCGGAAAGGATGTGCTGGTTTTCTGTTGCGCCGGCGACGAAAATAAACAGCGCGAACTGGAAGCACGTGGTATCCGGGTCGAACAACTTCCGGCGTCCGCTTCCGATCGACGTCCCGATATTCATGCGATTCTGCGTCGTCTCGGCGAATTCGAAATTGCAAGCGTCCTGATCGAAGGCGGCTCGGCGGTAAACGGGATGGCCCTGGCCTCCGGAATCGTCGACAAAGTTCTCCTGTACTACGCGCCGAAAATTCTGGGCGCGGGGTCAATCCCATTCGCCGACGGCGGGAACTTTTCCCATCTGAATGCAGCGTTGCATGTAAAGCATTCACGCCTTCACCGCTTCGGAGAAGACTTCGCGGTGGAAGGATACCTGCACAATCCTTACGAGGAGTGATCGTCTTCTCGGGCTCTGCGCTCACTTGCTGTGCATCGTCAGCTTAAGGTTCTCGATGGTGAATTGAAATCCATCCCCTTCGGGAGCAGCGCACATGATGCCAACTTCGGCAGTTGCTGAAGGCACCAGATAGCCCATACGCACCGAAGTGAATTTCTTGCGGTCCACCGAACAGAGAGTCTCGAGTGAGTCGGGCTTGCGAACAACTCTCCACCACACGGGTCCGGCCGTAGCCAAATCGTTCATCGTCGACCAATCGGAAAATTCGCGGGTGAAGACGACGCTGGCGTGGCGGGCGTTGTCGAAGAATTCGGTCCCGCACTTCACCCAGTTTTGCGCGTCGATGCGAACCATCAGCCCAGCTTGGTCGTAGAGGGCTGCGTACTGGCCGTCGATCCGAGCCTCGAAGTCAAACTCTCCACTGACATGCAGATGAAAGAGGTGTCCGTTATCGGTGACGTATCCGTAAAATGTCTTCCGCCAGAAATCCGTTTTCGGACGTGCCCGTACCGCAAGTTTATCCCCTGCTATCGTCGAGGAAGCTGGTTCATTCAGCCATTTCATGCGATGGAGGAGTTCACCGCCAGAAGATGATAAATCTTCAGCGAAGGCATGGGTCGAAACAAATCCGCTGCCTAACAAAGCTGCACCGGTAAGAGCGACTTGAGTGGCAAACTGGCGACGGGTCGTATACAGCATGGTTGCTGCTCCTGTTCTCTGGCTTTCTCGGAAATCAAGATACTCGTTTTCTCTTGAGGAACATAGCGGAGAACGCCAGCTTGTTTTCGCTCCTTGCCTCCGTGTTGGGTTTATGATGTGTGCTTACCTGTTGAGAGGTCCTTATGTTTACCGGCATCGTGGAAGAAGTTGGACGTGTCACTCGCATCGAGCAGCACGGCGAGAATCGCCGCATCACCGTCACAGCGACGAATACACCGAAGGAACTGAAGTCCGGCAACAGCGTTTCGGTAAGCGGCGTTTGCCTCACGGCGGTCGATATCAGGGACGGATCGTTCTGCGCCGACCTGGCTCCGGAGACCTGGGTGCTCACATCGTTTTCGCGCATGCATGCAGGAGCGCTGGTCAACCTGGAACTGCCCATGAAGGCCGACGGCCGCTTCGGTGGGCACATTGTGCAAGGCCACGTGGATGGGGTGGGGAAGCTGATCGGCCTGGAGCGCATCGCAGACTCGGAAAATTATTGGCTGCACGTGGAAATGCCGCGTGAGATTGAGAAATATACGGTCTATAAGGGATCGATTTCGATTGAGGGAATCAGTCTTACAGTCGCCAAACTTGAGGGCAAAAAATGCACCATTGCCATCATTCCTCACACCGTGGAGATGACCAACCTCAATTCGCTCAAGCCTGGTGATCCGATGAACCTGGAAGCGGATTTGATTGCGAAATACGTCGAAAAAATGATGACCAGCGAACCGGTGGAGAGCTCGCTGACTGTCGAAGAGTTGGTGCGGCAAGGGTTTTGAGCAGTGGGAAATGGGCAGTAAGAACGATCAGGGATTCAGCGCTGCGCGCGCAGTCAGTGATGTTGTTACAGATATGAATGCGTGACTAATGCGTGACTAATGCGTGACTATGGATGAGCCCGGGAATGCGACCTGTCCCCTGCGAATCGCTGCTGGCGGGGCGGGGCTCTGCGGGGATTGCATCAATGCCCGGATCATTGAAACCCAGCGGGGCTCGACTTTCCTGCAGTGCCAGCTTTCGTTCACTGATCCGCGGTTTGCGAAATACCCGCGGCTGCCGGTTCGTATCTGCAGCGGATACGCGCAGCGTGTAGCGAAACCCTGAGACATCGCATGCGAATCATTGAATTTGGGCAAGCAGCTGAACAAAATCCTCTAACACTCTAGTTTTAGTTCATCCAGTTCCAGAAATTCCTGCACGATGGGCTCCGTGGATTTTTCCATGTCTTCAGAGGTGCCGAAGAAAATCGCGCGTCCTTCGTGCAGAAAAACCACGCGGTCGGCGAGCTTCTTCGCGAGGCGCATATCATGAGTGACGACGATGCTGGTCAGGCTTAACTGGAGCTTGAGGCGCTTGATGAGATCGCCGAGGAGCTGGGCCATCAGCGGGTCCACCATGGTGGTGGGCTCGTCGTAAAGGACACATTCGGGCCGCGCTGCCAGGGCGCGGGCGATGGCTACGGACCGTTTCATTCCGGTCGAAAGGTCGGAGGGCAGCAGGTCCCGCATTTCTCTTACGCCCACCATCTGCAGCAGGCCGTCGACAATCTGGTAGATCTGATCCTCGGAGAGGTCGCGAGTCTCGCGCAGGGGAAACGCTACATTCTCGCCCACAGTGAGGGAATCAAAGAGCGCCCCATTCTGGAAGACCATGGTTACTTTCTTGCGGATCGGCTCGAGTTGTTCCTCGGAGAAATCGGTGATATCTTCGCCGGCAACGATTACGCTGCCGGAGTCCGCTTTAAGAAATCCCATGAGCAGCTGCAGGGAAACCGATTTGCCGACGCCGCTGCGGCCGAGGATACAAACGGTTTCCGCGGGCATGACATTAAAACTGACGCGGTCGAGGACGGCGTTTTCGCCGAAGGCTTTAGAGACCTCGCGGAACTCGATGTAAGGTTGGTTCACGGTTTCAGGCATTTTCAGATGCTTCGTGGCTCTGTCTCGCTCCGCTATTTCACCTCTCCGACTCGCTCCTCCGACTTTAATTCCTCGAGAGTATTCAGATTGCGAAAGATCGCACTCGAGAACCCGTTGCGTTTCAATTCTTCCTCGTCAAGCGCGCGAGTTTGGACCGCAGCAAAGAGCGAGTCGATCCGGTTCCGGCTAGCCAGCAAGGCAGCTTCAGCGGCGTCGGCGAACTCCCGCCGGTAGATGGCGCACAGGGGTTGCCAGCGTCCACCGGTGCGGGGAACGACGACGACCATTCCTAGGGCGGTGCGTGACTGATGAATCAGGTATTTCAAGAATGCGGCGGAGATGAAAGGCATGTCCACCGCAAGCATTAGGTTCAGATCCGTGCTCGAAGCCCGCAAAGCGGCATGAATTCCACCCAGGGGGCCGCAATCGAGGAAGACATCTTCGACGACCGGGGAAAACTTGGCAAACTTCTCGCGGCTTCCCACGACGCGGGCATCCAGAGGAACGGAACGCGCCAGATCGAGGGCGCGGGCGAGCAAGGGTCGGCCGTCAAACTCTACGAAAGCCTTGTCCATGCCCATGCGCTTGCTTTTGCCTCCTGCGAGGATAAAGGCAGTCACGTCGGGCGGCGGGACCGATGCCATGCCGAGATCATACACTTTACGCCCCGGGCCGAACCTGCGGACAGCCGGACCTGACAGGAGCGATTTTGGGGGGTTGAGAAAGAATTAAGGCTCGAGGGGTTACGAGCCGGTTTCGGCAAACCCGGAGTGTCTGCTTGAGTGCCTGCGGACGATCAAGACTCCGACCAGAACGGCGCTGACCAGCATGACAACCCTGATGTAGAGCCCGGCATGGAAGGTCTGATCGCCGGCGGCGGTTCGCAGCAGGCCTGAGACGGCACTGATGGTGCACAATCCGAAATAGATCTTTTCCATCCCTCCACGGGAGACGAGGAGGAGCCATAAAAGGATAGAGGAGACGACGGCGAAGATTCCACACAGGATCCAGGTGCCGATAGAGACCGTGGACGGAAGCCAGATGCCAGCTGCTGGATTCGCGGCGACCATTTGCCGTACGGCAACCAGCAGGAACACGACGGAGTGCGCCAGAGCCACTATGGCGCGTTTCCGGTTGGTCAGGATAGAAAAGGTGCCCATGCGTGAGCATAATTTAGCGAAATCAATGGCCATAAGGCGGTGATCCAGATCACGCTGGGCTGCGAACTGGGGGCCGGGGGCCCCGGGGCACGGTCTGTACGCCCTCAGAGAAATGCCCTCATTGCAAGTAACTCCTTAGCTAAGCCTTGTGGCACTCTTAGGCCATACTTCCCCGGTTCGTGCCATTGTCAGGTTGCGCGATTGGCCTCAAGCTGTTGGTGCCTGATGATTTGCAGTTCTGATCGACAGCTAAGATACAAATGTTCAATCTGAACACAAACCCGGAGCAGGATCGAAAGCGGGCGGCCCACGGACATCGACGCGAACTGATCGCCCTCCTGCTTCTGGTGGCAGCTTTGGCAGTGGTTATGGTGAAAAACCACGATTTCTGGTTCGGGTCGGACGAGGAGTTTGAATCGGACGCCACACAATCGGAGAGCGCACACCAGGCCAAGAAAGCGGCTGCTCCTGCCAAGACCGAGAAATCGACGGTCGCCCGGGCGTTAACTTCCAAGAACCATCCTGCATCGAAGACTGCGACCACCCCGGCCGTTCCTGAGACGACTAGTAAAGATGCTTCGAACTCGGAGGCTCCGGCAGTGGTAACGAATCGGGCGGTGCTTCCTCCCCTGGACATCGAAGTGGTCGCGGGAGACAAGCACAGCACAGTTCATGCCGGAAGCAATGTCACGAAAGTGGAAATCCCAAGCGATTCAACCCGGGTACCGGCCTCGGCGAGCTCGGTGGCGCCTCAGCCGACGAATGCTGCGGTCCGCGAGCCTTTGACCTCGATGGGTTCGCTCTATCCCTTGCTGGGACAGCACATGAAGGTTCAGGGGTCGGTGATATTGCAGGCGGTGGTGGGCGTGGACGGCACGATTCAAAACCTGCGCGTGGTCAGCGGCCCGGCGATCCTGACAGCGGCGGCCCAGCAAGCGGTACGGGAGTGGCACTTCAAGCCCTACCTTCTCAACGGGCAAGCAGTTGAAACGAAAGCTACAATCACCGTGAACTTCTCGATTCGCGTGTCCGACAACTCGGCAAAAACCAGTTAAACCCGGTTCTGCTCCGATTACTTCCCGGCCCCAAGGTAACCTACCCAACAGGTCCGCTTCGAGCGATGATCGAACTGCCTTGGGACCTCTCTGTAAGGACCGAAGCGCGGATCCGAAGCGGGATTCGTAAGTAACCATCATGCCGCAGAAAATCATGGATGTTCTTATGCTTGGGCGCTGCTCTCATGAGTTTTCCTGGCCCCGGCGAGGCCCCGATGGGGATTATTACCAGATTTGCCTGTTGTGCGCTGCCGAATACAAGTATGACTGGACCACCATGCGCCGGACGGAGCGGATGGAACACGCCAAACCAGAGACCGGCATCCGGCGCGGTCATAACCGCGAAAAACGGCCGTCCTGGATCCCGCGCGCGCGGCGGCTGAAGCTGGATTTGGCGCTCCGCTACCGGGTAAACAACACCAGCACATGGTATGAGGGAACCCTCGAAAACATCAGCCAGACGGGGCTTCTGTTTCACGGGCCGCAACAGTTGCCGGTAAACGCGCTCATCGAGATGATATTCGAGATGCCGGAAGAGATTTCCGGCCAGAAGAACCGCGACGTGGTATGCCAGGGGCGTGTCATCCGTGGCAGTGATCCGGGCGCAAAGGATCAGGACGAGGAAGGGATCCGGGGAGTCCTGGCCGCTTCGATCGTTGATTACAAGTTCATCCGCTAGTCCGCCGGGGACGATGCAGGATCGAACTTCGCGAGGCTACCGCCCTGGCCGTTTACGGTCCGATTCGTTCGCCCCACGCCCAGGTTTACCAGATGCGGACCCGGTCGGGTGGAGCGAGGTAGAGTTTCTCTCCCGGTTGCACATCGAACGCTGAATACCAGGCGTCTATATTGCGCACCGTCGCGGCGCGGTACTCCGCGGGGGCATGCGGATCGGTCATCACCTGCTGGCGGAGCGCGGCCTCCCGCGTCTTCGATCCCCAGTTCTGGCCGAAAGCGATGAAGAATTGGGGGTCTCCGGAAAAACCATCCTGCCCAGGCGCGGTCTTGCCCTGAAGCGAAGCTTTATAACCGTCATACGCAGCGGAGATGCCGGCCACGTCGGCGATGTTTTCCGCCAGTGTCTGCTTGCCGTTCACCGACAGGTCGGGAAAGGGCTTGTAGGTGTCATACTGGGCGGCGAGTTGAGCCGTGGCGGCCTCGAAATGCCTAAAATCGGCGGGCGTCCACCAGTCGCGTACGCGGCCTTTTGAGTCGAATGTACTGCCTTCGGTATCGAAGGTGTGGCTGATTTCGTGCCCGATGATGGAGCCGATGGCGCCGTAATTGGCGGCTGCCGCGGCCAGAGGATCGAAGAAGGGCGGTTGCAAAATCGCGGCGGGGAAATTGAGCGCGTTTTGCAGCGGCAGATTTACCGCATTCACCGTCTGCGGTGTCATTGACCATTCCTTGCGGTCCACGGGCTTGCCGAGCCGCGCGACCTCGCGGCGATCATCGGACAAATTTCCTCGCCAGATGTTGCCAAAAATATCATCCGGCTTCACTTCGAAGTTTGAGTAATCGTGCCAGGTTTCTGGATATCCGATTCCGACGTACAACGTAGAGAGTTTGGCTTCGGCCTCGGCCCTGGTCGCTGGAGCCATCCAGGAGAGCCCTTCGATTCGCTTGCCGTAAGCGGCGATCAGATTCGCGACCATGGCCTCTGCCTGAGCCTTGGCCTCGGGCGAGAAATACCGCTGTGCGTAGATTTGGCCGACGACATCGCCCAGCAGTCCATTCACTACGAACACGCCGCGTTGCCAGCGGGGACGCTGCTGCGGCGTGCCGGAAAGTGCCTTACCGAAAAAAGCAAAGCGTTCTTCCGCAACCGCTCTTGGAAGCACGCCTCCATAGGCCTCGATCAGGTGGAAAGCAAGCCAGTCTTTCCATGTTTCCAGGGAAGCGGAGGCAACCAATGCGGATTCTCCGCGGAAGGCCTCGGGCTGCCAAACGATAAAGCTATCCTGCTGGGTGATCCCGGCTCCGCGAAAATACTCGGCCCAGTCGAGGCCGGGGGCTTTCGCTGGAAAGTCGGCCTGCGTCCAGGTGTTGTTAGCCTTGTGGATGTCTTCGTTCTCTGCCAGGCTGCGATGGGTCTGCGCGATGCCGTGCTCGAGCTCAAGAATGCGTGCGGCGCGGGCATCGGTGTCAATGAACCCAGCGAGCTTGAGCATGGCGGAGATGTGAGTCTGATACTGCGCGCGAAGGCCGCGCATGTGCTCGCTCTCGCCGATGTAATATTCACGATCCGGCAGTTGCAATCCGCCCTGCAGCAGGTAAGCCGTGTAGTGCTCCGAATCATTGAAGCCGGGTGCAACCCACAATCCAAAAAGATTGGCGGTATGAAAGTTGGTGTTGTTCAGAGCATCCACGTCGGCGCGCAGGGTCTCACCGAGTGCGTGTGCCAACTCGCGTTTATCATGGATGGCAGCGATCGCATCGAGATGCGGACGAAGCGGCGCGAGGCCTTTTGCCTCGATGGCGGCCTCGTCCATGTAGGAATTGTAGAGGTCAGCCACCTTGCGCGCGCCGGAACCCTGTGCCGGGTTGGACTTGGCGATCTCTCCAATCAATCCGGCTGTACGCTTGTTGCTCAGGTCGGCCAGCTTCGAAAAGACGCCAATCGATGCGCGATCCGGTGGAATCTCGGTGCGCTTGATCCAACCGCCATTGGCGTACTCGTAGAAATTGTCGCCCGGCTTGACCGAGCGATCCATGTTGGCAACGTCGATACCGTGCGTTTCTGGGGCTGGCGCATCCTGCGCGTAGGCGCGCACAACAACGGCGAGAACACAAGTCAGCAAAAACGCCACAACGATCTTTGAATATTCCGAGATGAGTTTCATCTAGACTCCGCAGAGCGCCCCGATCTGTGCCGGGGCGGCTGATTTAGGAATAGAAAGCATACTGGACCTACTAACGGATTGTACGGCGATTGTGACACTGAATCCTGCGGTATGCCATTTGCTTTTATTTGAACGTGCGCTTGCCAAGATAATTCAGGGTGGGCACAGTTACATCAGAGTGGAAAAAATTCCGTCTCGTCGGCCGGTGCGTCAGCGTCGTACACTCGGAGAACTAGATTCGCCCTTATGCCTCGTATTACGGCAGTGCTGCATACCGAAAATGATGCTCCGCGGCTGGGCCGCGCGCTGGAGACACTTTTCCCCTGCGCCGAACTGCTGATCGTAGACCATTCCTCCGGTGATTCCACGCTGCGCATCGCGCGTGAGTATGGGGCGCGGATTGTGCCAGCCGAGAGCAGGGCCCCGATGCAACATTACCTCGGTCATGCACGCTACGATTGGATCCTTTGTTTGCATCCTTCAGAGTCGATCACGGAGGCACTGCAGGCCAGTCTATTGGAGTGGAGTTCCATGCCGGACACGAGCATCGGCACTAACGCTTTCGCCCTGTTCGTGCGCGAACAGATCGATGGAATCTGGCGGCAGCACCCGCTGCCGCAAACCCGTTTAGTGCCGCGAGATTGGAGGCTTTGGAAGGGATGGCTTCCCGCGCACGAAACGTCGCCCACGGCTCTGGAGGGCGAGTTGCTGAGAATAGCTTTTCCTTGACTCCTCATTCTCGTGACTTGTCATTTCCTGACGAACGTTGTCTTGACCTTCATGGTCTTGACCCCGCGTTGGCTTGAACCTCATAGGCTTGACCTTTCATGGTCCCTTGGGACAGTGACTTCAGTACCTTAGTCCTGCCCACCTCCGTCGACTTATAATCCACTCAAGGTTCAGCATTGTCCGCGTTCTTCGGAAGAAGTGCGTTTGTAGGGTTTTGATTGGATTGAAGAACGTCATAAACGAAGTGGATCCTTTCTACGCATCGGCGATTTTTTTCCTCGGACTGTCCTTCGGCAGCTTTCTGAACGTGTGCATCTACCGCTTGCCGTTAGGTTTGTCCGTCGTAACGCCGCGTTCCTCTTGTCCCCGCTGCAAACGCCCAATCGCCTTTTATGACAATATTCCCGTGATCAGCTGGTTGCTTCTGCGGGGCCGATGCCGAAGCTGCAAAAGCAAGATTTCACCCCGTTACCTCTTTATCGAGCTGCTTACCGGGGTTCTATTCCTGGGTTGTTACGCCTACTTTGGGCGCACGCCGGCCACGCTGAAATATTGTGTTTTTGGATTTCTTATACTCGGCCTCATCTTTACTGACGCAGAAACCAAGCTGCTGCCCGATAAACTGACGCTTCCCGGCCTCGCCCTCGGCATCCTGTTCAGCTTGCTGGTTCCGGTGAATGACTTGGCTTCGCAGTTTCTGCCAGGAGTTGTGAATCTGCCCTTGAGCGCCGATCTCTCCGGCAGACTCCTCTCCCTGCTCGATTCCCTGCTGGGTGCGGCGGTGGGTGCGTCCTTTATTTACGGGGCAGGGGCTGCGTATTTGCGCTGGCGGGGAACCGAAGGCATGGGTTTTGGCGATGTCAAGCTGATGGCCATGGTGGGAGCGTTTCTCGGCGTCAAGCTCACCATTTTCACCATCTTTACGGCATCGCTGGTCGGATCGATGTTCGGCCTTGGCACGGTGTTGATGGTTTGGATCAAACGCACTCATCGCTTTATGCGGCGGCTTGCCAACCTGACTGCGGCGCGCCGCCGGGGATGGCAGTCGGCGCAAATGGTCTACCGCTATTACCAGATGCCCTTCGGCGTATTTCTGGGCAGCATGGCATTGCTCGCGCTATTTGCCGGCAACCAGTTCTTGCGCTGGTATGGGAGGCTGTGGTGGTGAGGCTGCTTGCGAATCCGCTGGTGCTGCGGGGCCTTCTGGTGCTGTTTGCCGCGGGATGCTCGTTCGTCTTCGTCATCTCCGTGATGCGCCGTCTGCGCCGCAACATCGCTGCCGAGGCCGATCTCGATTCGGTCGCCGCTCCCACTCTGGAAGGTCTGCCAGTCCATCTGTACAACACGGTTATCCAGCAACTGAAACAACAGAAGCACGAGTTGCAGGTTCAGACGCTGGCCGAGCAACGGCGGGCGCGCACCAGCGAAAACTTCAGCCAGACCGTGCTTTCCAATCTTCCCTGCGGAGTGCTGGTGTTCGGCCCCAGCGGTTTGGCGAAGCAGGCCAATCCCGCAGCCAAAGAGATTCTAGGTTTCGGATCGCTCTCGGGTATGAGTGCGGAGGACATTTTCCGCGAAGCAGCCTGTTCGCCCGCATCCTGCGTCGATTCCGATGGTATTTCTGGCTCGCCCAGCCTTCTGGTTGAGGAAGTTCATGCGGTTCTGCGCGAGGGCAGCAAGCGCCGTCAACTTGAAGCCGACTACAGCACCCCCGCAGGGAAAGAGGTTCGCGTTGCGATTACGATTTCCGCGATTCCCGCAGCCGACGGCAGCCTGCTGGGGGCAGCGTGCTTGATCAACGATCGCAGCGAGTTCGAACAGATTCGCCGCCAAGAACAGTTGCACGGCGAAATTTCCGCAGAGATGGCGTTGGAGTTACGCACCTCGCTGACTACGATTGCGGGCTATGCGCAGCATTTGGCGCAGAATCGCAATCCCGATCTATCTCCGCAACTAGCGGCTGATATTGCCGAAGAGGCCGCCAATCTGGACCGCCGCATCGGTGGATTCTTAGCTCAGAAACGTACGCCGACAGAGGTTGGTTCTCGCGCCGCTTCGGCTGGTCGCACCAAATGAAACTTAAACAAGGATTATGTCGAAGAGGCAGCGAACTTCAAAAGTACCATGATGACCGCAGTCAAAGGATGGAAGCCATGAAGCGCATTACGCATGTCGGATTCGTACTCACGGGGATTGTTGTCTTGGCCGGTTCAACGGCCACGGCGCAGAGCACAACGCAGGCGCCGGATCAGACCTCGCTTGGAGACTATGCACGCAAGGTTCACAAAGATCCAACGGCGAAAGCCAAGCCGAAGGTCTTCGACAACGACAACCTTCCGAAGGACGACAAACTCTCCGTTGTCGGGGAGCCTGCGCCAGAACCCGCCCCGGCCGCGGATAGCGCCTCGGCCGACTCGAATGCGAAAGCGGCTGCACCCGCCGGCGGGAAAGATGCCGCGCCAGCCGCAGCCACGAAGCCCGCGGCGACGCCCGAAGACGAACAGGCGAAGAAGCAGGCGGAATGGAAATCCTGGCAGGAAAGACTGGCAGGGCAGAAAGATACGATCGACCTGGCCTCGCGGGAACTCGACGTGCTGCAAAAGGAATATGAGCTGCGCGCTGCCGTCATGTACGCCGACGTAGGAAACCGATTGCGCAACCAAGCCCAATGGGACAAAGAAGACGCGGATTATAAGCAGAAGATCGCGGACAAGCAGAAGGCAGTCGAAGACGCCAAACAGAAATTGATTGATCTGGAGGAAGAAGCCAGAAAAGCCGGCGTTCCCAGCGCCATGCGAGAACCGTAGAGTGTACCTGTCTTCCGGCAGCCTGCGATTCAGGTTGAAGGCTACAAAAACGGCGGCGAATGGCCGCCGGTTTCGATTGCTTAGCTTGACTTGCTCATGGCGGCCGCTTCGCCGTCCCTGGCCCGTTCGCGCAGCCTTTCGATCTGCTTGACGTGATGCCGGCCATGAATCAGATGGAACTTTCTCCACTGCGGCCCTGTTAACGGACCGAGGATCGGATGGCCGAGGAGCTTTGCGCTGCCGAAGCGAGCTTCGCAACGCGCGATGATCTCATCCATCGCTGCAATCTTTAATGCGACTTCGGCTCTCACCTGCTCCGCCGGCAATCCTCGCGGTACGGTGTTGTTCGGAGCCTTTCGCCCTTCCGGCAAGTAGTTAAAACCGAAAACGACCAGTGTCCGGCAGCGTTGTCGCATCGAGGCCCGGGCCACGAGCGGTTTGGCGGCGTCCAGGGTTCGCTCAAACCCCTTGATGGTTCCGGTATAGGTCAGGTATAGATGTTCAAGCACTTCCGCGGCACTCCACTTACCCGCCGGGTGCCACTTCATCTGTTCGTTCGACATGCCCTCTACCGCCGAATCCAGCGCTTCTTTCAGCTCTTTGAGCAAGGAATCCATGGCGCTAACCCGCGTTTCCGCGCGCTTCAGGTAGAATGTGCGCGACGATGAATCATCCCATTTATAGCAGGAAGGTCGTCATGAAAACGGAGAAGGTCGTGGCATACGAGATTTCTGTTGCGGGATCCAGAATTAAGAATTTTCGCCTTCGAAGTGGCGCAACCAGGAAGGCTTGTTATGCCATTCTGTTCTCACTGGTCGCGCTACTTGTAGCCTGCGATTCTAACACTGCCAAACCGCCGGAGGCCAAGCCCGAGCCCAAAGGTCCTGAGCTGCTCACCGCCCGCTCCGCCTTTCAAAAGGTGTTTATCGCTGCCCGCAATTATGCGGCTGACGCCAAACCGTTCCGCATCGAGTCCACGCCCACGAGCGATGGGAATGGCCACGATGGCAGGTCTGCGGTATGGCGCGCCAGCTTCGCTTCCGCCGCGCAACACGGCGCCAAACCTTTCATATGGTCCGGCAGCGACGCGCCCGACGCGCCGTCTCGCGGAGTTTCTCCCGGCAACGAAGACGTTTACAACCCGGGCAACGCTTCCACTGAGGTTTTCGACGTCGCTTTCCTAAAGGTGGATTCCGACCAAGCCTTCAGTGTTGCGCAGAAGCACGGCGGAGAGAAAGTTCTGGAAAAAGATCCTTCCACCCCAGTGATTTACATTTGCGACTGGAACCATAACACCAACCAACTGGTGTGGCACGTCATCTATGGCTCGGATCGGGACCATTCGAAGCTCGCGGTCGCGGCCAACGCCACGACCGGTGAGTTCATCCGAGTGGAAAAATAGACTTAATCTCTAACGGTGGTCGGATGGGGGTGGAATCATGATCGCGGGAACAGCGATTCTTACTTACTCCGAGCGCTCAGCCTGGTTCGTTGATCTTCGATGGAAGAGAAGCGGCAGAGAGTGCCCGCGGAGGCAATGCCACCTTTTAGTGCCTGAGGTTTCCCGAAAGAAACTATGTCGGCAACGGAATACCTGCGAAGGCGGCCGGCGGCGCA
>Ga0187875_10000748_pt1 | contig 26171 bp, 18 predicted proteins | sample June2016WEW_17_1_2_FD_132978 | JGI IMG/M metagenome (GOLD analysis project Ga0187875, IMG submission 132978) | Peatland microbial communities from SPRUCE experiment site at the Marcell Experimental Forest, Minnesota, USA - June2016WEW_17_10 | ecosystem: Environmental > Terrestrial > Soil >...
GACAAGAAGTCTTTAAAAAACCAGAGGCGTCGATTCTGGAGCAGGGATCGTACTGAAAAACAGGCTTGGGGATGGGCCAAATGAAAATATCAAAGTGGGCCAAATCAAGTTGACGAAACCAATTGTACTTGCGTCAATCAAAATGAAGGCTTGTGAGTGCCTTCGCTCACAGTTCAAGCACCGAGAGGACATGCGGTTAAAATTAATCGCTCTGGATTTTCAAATATGCGATCCAGAAACGAATTTCTCAAAAACCATGCCCTTTGACTTTAAAATAGGTGTTCTGAAAAGCCGGGTTTGGAGATATGGGTTGGGTCCAGAAAATAGCAGCAAGGTGGCAGATTTGAGAGGTGCTGGATATAGCGGGAAGCTCCTTTGTACATAGAGTATTCCTCCTCGCGTTTACTATTCAAGCCGTACTTGGCGGGTTTTGGAACGAGAGTTTACCGTCCATTCTCATTTACTCTGGCTCCAGAGGTGTCTTCTATTGCTCTTTTTACTGATTCTTCGAGCAGTCTCAATTCTTCGATTTCACGATTCTCAACAAGATCATCCAGCCATGCCTGAAATTCCTGGTGCCTGTCGATTTCTTCTGGCTGAGGAAAAAGTTGCCATTCCTGAGATGCCCAGTCGTAATAAATCATGCCGAGCCGATACTGATAAGGCTTCCTTAGTCCACGCAACAGGAAGCTCAGCATGGCATCATCGCAGCCAGCAACGACCAAGGAGCCGAGCAATACCAACTCAGCTTCTTGACCCTCAACAAGGCTTTCCTGTGCGGCGGGATTGAAACTCAGGAATCCTTTTTCGTACAGGTGCAACGCAGCCAGCCAGTTGAGTCCAATTTTATGGCAGAGATTGTGGGGTATGGCTGGAAACATTTTGAGTTGCGCACAGTTGACTCGTGCATTTTCGACATCAGCCATGTCTGCGTCCCTCCTATTTCATCGACATAGTTTTTGGTGGGTGCGCTACGCTCAGATCAGCAAGGGGAGGATCAAGTCTTACCAGACTTGATTGCCCCCAAGACCTCATTTATCCACTATGGGATTCGCAGAATGTCTCCAGCCTACTCTGATGAGTTCAGCAAGAACAAGGTAGTTCACGAAAGATTTGCCAGTTTTCTTGATGCAGGAAAATCTATAATCCTCTACCAATTCTTCGTAAACTCCCCGAAGTTCTTCTGGTAAAGAGTCGAGAGCTTCTTGCATTTTAGGCGATATTGCGGTTGATTCACTCATTTGTAACCCTCCTCAAGAAAGTGGCTTCGGGGTAATGCTCAGTATCGGTTTGTTGGTTGTTTCTGAATGCCTTTTGGATCAGTAGGTGGAGGAACTAGCCTTGTCTGGTACGGGTGGTCTGAAAGGATGGCTTCTGCCATTGCATCATAGATTTCAAAAATTTTCCGCTTGGTGCGATATTCGCCATAATGTTGTTCTTCTTGGCTCTGAATAATGGGAAACGTCTTCATCACGTATCCCACTTCATCGCAGTCCAGTCCATATAGATGGAAGTATGCCGCATCAAGTTCGCACCGATTGTGGAAGCGGCGAGTCTCATCCCAATTAAATGGAACTTGATCATACCCACACTCACGCGCAAATCCCTTCAAGTCCATAGCAGTATACACTAACTCAATTAATCTCTTTGAAAACCATTGCCCATATGTCTCATCTTTTGCCCATTGGCATGGGGTAGAGTACAGAGATTTTGGTAATATAGGAATCTGTTTTAGATAACCGTATGTGAAGTTTATACCACCGAGTTTTTGACGAGTTATATAATCAAAAATATAGCTATTGGCATTGCCTGCGAACAGTAGTGAATTAAGAGCATTGGGTTGACTAATGGAAACAAGTGGACAGCTATGACCAACAGCAACCTTCGGCAATACACTGAATATTGCGGTCCTGGCATCTGTTGAACGTGCTATATTTCTAAGCCAAGAAGAAAAGTAGTATCCGGATTACCAATTGCGCCATTTACTTCTTTCTCATGTACCCAATACCGTGGCACAGCAAGATAATTCGAATCAATTTTCTGACTAAGTGACAAATATTGCACGTCTACCCCAACATGAGTTGCCCAACGATGATCAAATTGGTGCATCATCTTAGCTTCATATAACGGAAGGTACTTTTCCCCGTCTTTAAGCATTATGTTTCCATTAAGGGTCCACCCATCGGAATCCAATTGGTCCTTATTACGGAAAAGATGAGAGTCATTAGCCATATGGAACATCGTGCTGAAGTTAACGTCCCACGAATTCACCTCTGGAGGTCCATCCTTGATAAGCACAGGAATACGTTGATATATGCGTTCAGTCAGAGTAGCATCCCTCTTCGAGCGGAAAATCGGGCAGGTTTTGGTATTGGGATTAAGAAGCGCAATTTCATCATAAGTTAATTTAAAATGACGTTCTGTATCTTTGAGGTGTTCTGTTTGAAGTGCGAAAAAAACGAAATCGGTTCCAGATTTTGCTGGTCTTGCTGAACCTGTAATCGTAAGGAGGCAGAATTTATAACTTCGGTGTACACCAAGAAAAATGCCATTCCGATTTTCAAAATCGTAGAGACTTATTAGTGAGGCTTTGTTGACCAAATCTTGAAAGAAGAATTTTGTAGTGTCATCAGTGGCTATGCCTGAAGGTACGATGCAACCAACTTTCCCACTAGATGAGATGAGAAGCCTTTTAGTTTCTGCGAAAACTGCATAGGTATTAATGTCTCCACGTCCGCACAGCGGATATCGTCCTGAATTCCGAACTATGTGGCTCTCTCCCTCAGCTTCTCTGCGATCCTCCACAAAAGCAATATATAAGTTCGGGTCCTCATCCTTGAGAGCTTCTATCATTTTTCCCCGCTTGGACGCATTCGGAGCATTGGCAATATCTGGTCTTCGTCCAGCAAACCATTCTTTTTCCTGTAGTTTGATTCGTTCCCAGGGCGGGTTCCCTAAAACAACATCAAATCCACCAGTCCATCCTGCTTCAGGATTGCCCATCTTCTCATCAAGCGATGGAATCTGGAATACATCTGGAAAAGCGGTATGCCAATGAAGAAAAGAATACTGTTCTGACAGACGGTGGATTTCATCTAAAGTAGCTTTAGGTATAGCTTCGGGCTTGGACGATAGGCGACGAAAGATATCGTGAGTGATCGGGGGTGGAGCATCTTTTTCCTTTTTCCATACAAAAGCCGCGCACCATGCATCAGCGATCAACTTGCTTCGTTGATACTCTGAGGAGCTTCTAAGATTTTGATACTTATCTTCTTTCCGCTGAAGTGCGGCTATGGAATCATCGTTCATTGCATTGAGTTCAATAAGGTTGTTGCCTAATTTAACCTGACCAATACCCTTCCAGTACAATGAGTAGAATGTTGATTGCCCAAAACCTTTCTTGGGTGGCCGCTCTTGCTTGTTCCGTTTCTTCAAAGCACTCGCCCACCCTTTGTCATCTCCCTCAATGGGCGTGAATGCTTCATCTGGAATGCCGTCTGAAATCAATTTCGGGGTAGTTCCTAAAAGACTATTTCCGAACTTTATGTGGTGGTCCAAGAATGAAAGGGGCTTGCCTGGCTCCATTGCTTCCATCCACAGACTCACCTTGCAAAGCTCGACAGCCATAGGATTGAGATCGACACCGTAGATACAGCGTCCGACAACATCCCTGAGAGCTTTTCGGACTGAGGCAGGTGAGGGTTCATCATCACCAGTTCTTACAGCAGCAAGGCGTTTTGCAATACGATGTGCCGCTGCCACCAAAAAATGACCACTGCCCGACGCAGGGTCGCAGACCTTGAGGTTCAGTATCGCATCTTCAGGGTTTTCTTTTTTGGCTGCTTCATCGAGCACTGGGTCAAGGGCTGAATCCAGAAGGCAATACACGAGACTCGATGGAGTATAGTAGCTTCCAGTGGTCTTCCGCTCATTTCCACTTGCAGATGAAAGAGAGAATTCCCCTGCTTCGATGTTCAGTTCGGGATGCAACTCAAGAAGCGACTCGTAGACGCTCCCCAATTCTTCGGAGCCGATATGCTTGTAGTCAACGGGTCGGCGGGAATGATCGTAGGTGATGAAGGATAGTGATCTGATTGCATCCAGCAGATCACGGTTTGAGATGCTGCAACCACCGATCTCTTTGATCGAAGCACTTGAAAAGAGAAAGCTGCCAAGCGGTGATAATCCAAGTTCGACGCATTCATTGTCACTTCCAAGTTTATCCATCACCAGCCGCAGCCCTTGGTAAAGGTCTGCATGGCGGGTTCCTGCTTTCTTTTCAGCGAACTTCCTGATTCGGGCCAAGGAATAAAAACGGGAGTAACGCTCCACAACCGCAGGATCAGCTTTGGGGTTCAGCAGGACTCCACGCTCCTCAGCCACAAACAGAAGAATTAAACGGTAAACAAGGCGGAGAATCTGTCTGTAATATTCCTGCTTGTCCAGTTCACCAGTTTTGAGTCGATTCTTTAACTCTGAGTTGGCAGGATGAGAGAGAAACCCGCGACCAAGCGCCTCAATTGCCTTTTCAACGCCAAAACGAAGCTGGTCTAATGCTTTGGTTCCTTCAGCCTGTGCCGATTTGGACCATTTTTCCAGCCAGCAATCTTCGGGTTTATCGGCTTCCAATCGAGATTCATGAGAGAGCAGCCAAAAAATGACGAAATCGGAATAGACTTGACCATCCATCATACCTTCGAGATCGAACTCGATATAGGACTGCTTGGTTAGACTGACGGTATCCCTCAGAATCCGCATTCGAAGCCCATTTGAAACAAATCCCCAAAGGTGTCCGTCCGATCTATTGAGATATTCCTGCATCAAGCCATGAGGACTCATTCGAGCGGCTCCCACGGCACCAGGAACCTTCTTGTCGATACTCAACCGAAATCCCACAAGATGAATCGGTGCAAGGTTCCAAGAATGGGAAATGGGGTAACTCTTGCCATCAATTTCGACAGCTTTGGTGACAAGGAGGCGACCATACCCAAGCTCTTGGAAAAGGGGGAGCAGCCAACGTTCACGAGTCACCCCTGTCCCAAGGTCTTTTTCGGGAAGCTGAGAAATCGCGGTTTTAAATGCACCCCATATTGCTAACAGATGATTCCACGAACGGTTTATGGCTTCATTACGTCTTCCGCTCAGATGGTAATCCGATGGTTCAAGCCCATCGATTCCTCCTTCGGATATTCGTTGAAGGAGGTCTACTGGAAGGATCGAACCTTCTGTGCGGATCGTTGTGAATGTCTCCCTGTGGCGGATTTGCATCGTCTCTCCTCAACTGATCTTGGGCAGGTATATGTAAAGACCAAGCACATCGGGGGGCAGGTGAGGCTCGACCTTGTGCTTTATGCCCTTATGAGATGAAGCCTTTCTGACGCGAGTATGTGCACTGAGAAGCTCGTCGGCTCTCGTTCTTGCACCTTGTTCCAGGTAAGGCTTTATGGCCTCAAACTCTTCAATCGCTCGATTTAGGAAATGTGTTGCCTGGTCGGAAGAAACATTCGCTTCGGGTAAGGCTGTCAGGAGCTTTTCCGCCAACTCGGAATCAATCCATCCCGCATTAGTGGGTAATCCTTTAAATCCAAAAACACAGCAATCCTCAGCAAGGAGAGCTTTTTCCTCGTTTTCTTGTTCGGTAATAATATGGAAGCGGAAGCGGATCAGAAGTAGGGTGGTACGCTTATCGACCAAACTGGTCTTTATCACTCCGCATCTTTTGGCAAGACTCTTTAAAAGGGGATCGAAGGCACCTTCCATCACGAAAGTAGATAGCCCTTCCACCACAGGATGAGTTCGGGTGAGATATAGCTCTCCTTCCTGTATGGGCAGGGAGAACCTGGCTTTGAATTTCTGCTGATTCCCAAGCCCAAGAGCTTCAATGAGCGATCTGGATACTACTTTATCTCCCAAATTGACCGAGAGAGTGCCATTCCCTTCAATGAATCCACCGTGTGCAGAAATCGCTTCCCTGCAAAACCGCTCCACATCAACACCAGAGCCGATTGCATTCTGGACGGCTTCGAGTTCTTCGTGTACTTCCTCAACTTTGATGGAATGCTGAGCAAACATGGTTCTAGACCGTTTTTCACGCTCAACCGTTGCATCCCAAGCCTTGTAGAGATTTTCCTTCTTCGGTTTAACAAAAGCTTCAAAGCCTGGAATCATCAACTGACTTTGATCGGCTGGTTTCCCCTTGAGCAGCAGTCCCTCAAAGATAGCTTCGATCACTTGATCAGTATCGGCTGGAACTGGAACCGATATTCCAAGAGCACTTCTGATTACCTTGTACTTTCGAACGAGAACATCGAGAACGATTCCATCGATCTGATTATCCAACCCATAGTAGGTGACCATTTTCACCTTTGGATGAGGCTGACCGAAACGATCCACTCGGCCTTCTCGCTGCTCATGGCGGGTTGGGTTCCAAGAAAGATCGTAGTGGAGGATCGCATTGAAATGCTCTTGGAGATTTACTCCTTCACTGAGGCAGTCCGTGCAAACCAGAACCCTTTGGGAAGATTTGGAAAGCTCACGCACCCTCTCTTCCCGTTCTTTCGGTGGGAGCAAGCCCGTTACAGCCATGACTTCAACAGTTTTGGGCAGGGTGCTTCGAAGAGCTTGGGCAACGTATTCGGCGGTCTGGATGAACCTGCAAAAAACAATGGGCTGGAACCCATCCTTAATGAAGTCGCTCACGATTTCTGCCGCTTTTTTGAGCTTTGTGTCCTTCCCATTTTGCAGTGCTTCTGCATCCCTTGCCATTCTAAGAAGACGCTGCCGATTTGCATTCTGTTCATCTATTGCGGTATCACAGCCTGGTGCAACGTCCAGCCCTTCACTTGCTTCATCAATAATCAGGTCGAGTACCGCTTTCCTTCCAAGCTCATCTGCTTCTTCGACGGTTTCTGCATCGGCCACAACTGCCCTGTTCCTAAGAGTTGCAGCCGCAGCAGCAGGACTTGATGCCATAGCTCGAAGTAGTGCTAAGGCCGACCACCACTTTACCCGTTGCTGAAAAAGTCCAGTACCCGCCTCTTGAACTGTCTCACGAGCATAATTTATCGCACGACCAAACAGGGCTTTGTATTCAGGCGAGAGTCGATAATTGTCTTCAGATTCCTCACGCACTGGGAAGAAGGTTTTTGAGCCTAAGTAATCTTTGATATCCCCTCTTTTGCGCTGAACGAAATGCTCGGCCAGGCGGCGACGGTGTAGTTCATTTTGTTTTCCGCCCAAGTCCTCTGGAAGGGATGAAAACTCAGGTTTTAGAAGCCCCAAAAGAGATCGGAATGCTTCTTCTTTCCCGCTGTGTGGTGTAGCTGTAACCAAGACCACGTGGCGATTCGCTTGTGCGGCAAGTCCAGAAATTAGCCTGTGGCGCTGATGACGAGCACCCTTTCCTTCACCTGCATAGGCACAAGTATGAGCTTCATCCACGATGACCAGTTCAGGGCAGGTTCGGAAAAATTCCTCGCGCCTTCTGTCCGATTTTATAAAATCCATTGAAACGATGACCATAGGGTAGAGATCGAAGAGGGATTCCCCTACCCGACAGTTCCGCTCAAGTCGGCTCACGGTACTTGGAAGGACCAGTTCAGCTTCAATATGGAACTTATCATATAGTTCCGATTGCCATTGCTCAGCCAGGGGAGGAGGGCATAGCACGGCCATCCGCTGTATCTCACCCCTTTCCAGAAGCTCTTTGGCGATAAGTCCCGCTTCAATTGTCTTTCCGATCCCGACATCGTCCGCGATCAGAACCCGAACTGGATCGAGCTTTAATGCCATAAGTAGGGGAACAAGCTGGTAGGGTCTAGGTTCAACCGCAATTTTGGCAAATGATCGGAATGGTCCAGCACTTGACCGAAATCCCAATCTAACAGCATCTCGAAGCAATCGGCAGGAGAAGTGATCGCCGTGGTCCTTGGGATCGGGAAGACTAAATTGTGCCTGTTCAATGGTTTCAAGACCCGTATGGATTCCCGCTATTTCGTCTTCAGTCCCGCCTAATGGACGGAGGACGAGAAAGTCTTCCTGCGATTCAGGAAGGACAACCCATTCCCTTCCTCTCGCTTTCACCAGTGATCCAACAGCAAAACTCATTTATTCCTCCCGAAAATATCAGGGTACTGAGCGACTTTTTCGTTCCACTCCGCTTGGTGATGGAATCGGATCACGACATATCCCAAATCTTCCATAGACTCAGTTTGTGTCGCATCCCGATTTTGTCGCTCAGGATAGTCGTGATGAGGGCCATCTATGTAGATGGCTGCTTGGTGGCCTTGGTAAAAGAAATCGAGCCGAGTTCCACAAGCCTCCACAAAGAATTGGGCATGGGAAGGAAGGTGGAGATTCTGTTCATCGATGAATGCAAGCCACTTCTTCTCAAGGTCCGATTCGGCAAGCCGTCTAAGGTCTTCCAAGTGCTCCAACCGAGTCTTTTCCTTTGGGGAACTTGAGACTGTCGAGCGGGTAAGTTTCATCACAAAATCGGAGATGCATTTCCTGTCTAAAATGTCATGGTCCCTTTGATTGCCGTAGTTCATCAGGCAGTCATAACAGGCGGCTTCGCAGTCCTCCCGTGCTTTCGGCCCTCGTTTTTGATCTGTTCCAGTGATGGGATCGAAGTGGCAGATTTGAAGGGCCAGTTTCGCAATTTCAGAGATGGCGTTTGGATCATCAATTATTCTTCTCAATACTCCCGCCCCACCTTCCGCAGACTCATAGAAAAGAATCATTTTACGGGCGATGGATGAAGGCAGAGGCTCAGCAGCAAGCTCATTTTCTTCGAGTTGATAATGGACCTGGATGGCATTTTTCAAAGCGGCCTGAAGGGATGCCATAATTTCTTCGCCAAGGTATTCCAGTGGATCAAAGATTAGGCAATTCCTTCGATCTTCCACAAAGGGAATGACACGTTGAATTTTCGGTGACATCTCATCTGTGGGCTGATTCTGTCCATTATCACTGCGCTGGCCCCAATAGCCGCGCTCAGTATCCAAAAGAAAACCACTTTCACCTTTCTTGCGCCTGGTCCACCCCAAATTGACCCGCCAAAGAGTAGCTGCATTTCCGTATGATAGATGGCCCAAGCTCTCCCCATCGTTTTGAATTAAGGCGGTGCGATAGGAAGGTTTTCCGTCCCGTTCTGGAAATCGAAATCCAGTTTTAAGCTCATAGCCGAGTCGGAAGCGTTCTTCCTCATCAGCATTAATTTTTTCACGGCGAACAGTGGTTACGTTTTCGAGCCTGAAGAGTTGGGTAATGGATTGTCCAAGCATGTGTTCACAATGCTCACATAGATCAGGACCATCCCCGTTTGAAATCTGATGCAGGTAGCCACAACCAGGGCAGAGCTTTGCCTTTGAAAGGGAAAGATCATCCCCTTCGGATGGCGGCAGGATGACCTTGTTTACCTGATACCGTGATCCCTCATGATAAACAACCGATTGTGGACCGAATTCGGAAATGGCAAGAAACCGTGGTCGGGTGAGAAACTCTGAGCGACCCTTCTTGCCTTTGCGCCCAGGGATAAAGGCTGAGAGGGGGAGCCGTGGGAAATTATATCCAGGTAAAAACCCTTCACTTGCAAAGTAGCGATAGCTGTAGAAGTCTGACTGGAGAACATTATCAGCCTCATCAGCGAGGAGTTTTAGCTGAGCTTCCGCTTCTCTTCGGAGCCGTTCAGCTTTGTTTTTATCGTCGTAGCTTCTGGAGGCATCCCTTATGACTCTGCTCTGAATTTTTGCTTGGGTGTGGGCCGCTCGATAAAGACTTCTCCACCTGTCACACGCCTTATCAAAATTCAACTCAACTTTGTTCAGAGCATCTTCGAGCCAGCCTGTTCTGAACCAATCGGAGTCATTTAGATCATCGATAAGGCTGGCGAGAACATTTTCGGATCGATGCAAAGCGTTATGCCTTGCCACCAAATCCCTCGTGCTGTCATGAACCGAATCCAGAAGTTGAAGGGCAGGATTATCCCCCGAAAGATCGAGAATGTTCTTTAAGGATTTCCCTAGATCGAGACTCGTTTCAGCCAGCCAGATAGCGTAAACGTGTGCTGAGACAAGGTCTTCATTTGCGAGGTCAAGTCTTGGGGGTGAAACGGCTCCCGCAACCATCTGTTCAGGACGTTTGAAGAAGTATTGATCATGCGAACTCCCCCTGGTGCAGTATGAGAAGACCAAAGCAGGTTGACCACCACGCCCTGCGCGTCCACTCCGTTGAGCATAGTTTGCTGGAGTGGGTGGTATATTCCGCAGATTGACAGCATTCAGATCAGAAATATCAACCCCCAACTCCATCGTGGGGGAACAGAAAAGAAGGGGAAGCTGAGCCTTTCTAAACATTCCTTCCCGCTTTACCCTGTCTTCATATGAGACTTGAGCGGTATGCTCCAATCCCCGAAGCCCCACGAGTTCCTGCGCTCCCAAGGTATAGAACGCAACGAAGAAGGGATTTGTTCGGCCACCAGTTGCAGAAGCAGTGGGGGTATTTAGAGGATCGTGGAATGCTTTCGTTCCATCACCAGCCTTCCACAAAATTGCGTCTGCTGGAACTTGGTAACCAGCTACATCCCCTTTTTCTTTCGGTTCAATGGAAACGCCGACAAGCCCTGCTTTTTGGAGGGTCTTTAGCAGTTCGCCAATGATTCTTTCCCTATCCTCAAGGGTGAATAGTTTATCGTAGTCCTCGAAAGTATTTGACCGAACAAGATATTTCCCAAATTTTCCACGCGGTGAGAGGAAGATATCCCCGCCGTAATCAAATTGTTTCCGCTTAGCTCTTGGGTAGAGCACGGCAGCATATTCTAAAGTTTCACCCTCATCGATTGCCCAAGGTTCAACCAATCTCTGGCTGCTTTGCTGCTGAATCTGCTCCTGCTTTCTCTGGTCGAGATAATCAACCTTTATCGCCAATCCCCGCCTCATAAAATCAAGGAGGACTTTGGCGATTTTCTTGCGGGTTTCTGGTTTTGCAGCAGCCAGTGCTGGATGACAGTCAGCCCAGTCGGGATCGTATTCGCAAAGCTCTTTTAATGATAGATATTCTATTTCGAGCAACCCGCACTGCTCAAGGTTGGGGAGGTTGACACGCCAGCCTCTTTTCAAGTCGCGATAGAGGCGGTAACCAAGAACGTTTCTGAGGGCTTTATTCGTTTCTTCCTTTGCGTGGTATCGAACGGTTGGATCGCTTGCAAATAGTTCTATCGGAAGATTGAGGGCATCAAAGACCTTTTGGACCAGTTCATCGTGTTGAAGCCCAGTTCCCGCACCCTGACACGCTCTAAACAGGGCGGACCTCAGTAGCCCCACCTCCACAAAATCGTTAAAGTGTCCTGCCTGAAGGGACGCATCCTGCCGATTGTCTGTGAAGCTGAGGAGCTTTTTGGCTTCCTTTTCAAGTTTGGGTTCTTTTTCAAGATTTCTAATTATGGAAAGAGCCAGAATGGTTGTGGAGGAACTTCTACCACCTGCACCCAGTGTGGTGAGCCTGGCAAAATCGCTTCCTTTGAAACCGTATGAGACTCCGCAATTTAGACAGAAATGGAATGGAAACGAGATGAAGTAAAATTCTTTTCCATCCTTTGCCTCCATGCCATTCGGGCCGATCCAGTGTGGTATAGGGAGGTCATCTCTTCGACTTTTCTTTACTCGAAATTTTCCCTTTGCGTCTTCAAGCCAGTCTTCAGGTACTCTTGTGAGGACTGCTTCTGGATCGCTGGTCCAAGGGTTGGTCGAACTGAAGTGAAGATATCCGATTTGGTCAGAACCTTTAGCGTCCCGATCCATCATATCTCGTGGCGCAAATTTGGTTGCCTTCGATCCTTCATCCAGGGTCTTTCTCACACAATAGTATTCCTGGCCGCATTCCCTGCAAAAAACGAGTGGGAAAAGAACTCTGTCTCTTTCCCCTGGAACAAACTGCTGACCTTGAACCGTGATATATCGGTCCTCTTCGGATTCTACGGTTGCGTAAACTGTATCGCCACGGCTGATGAATTGATGGAGGCGGAATGCAAAAACAGTGAAGCCAGTTTCAGGATCAGGTTCACAGTTGTATCCCGCAAGAAGTCCTTCCTGAATTGCTTCGGCACAACGATCAACATCAACTCCAGTCAGCTTGCCGAGTTTTACCGCTGCTCCTTGCTCTCCGTGAATGCTTTGTGGTTGACACCGAACAAGACGCTTTCCGCTTGGCTCAGTAGTTACCCCAAAGGTGGATTCAGTCCAGATTGAGAGGGGATCATGGATGAAATCCTGATACGTCTTAGGCGGTTTCTTGGAAGGGTCCGCAATTCTTTGAGATAATTTTTCTCGAAAAACAGGATCATTCAGATCGACGTCGGGAGTAATCCGTCTGAGTGTTTCACCAATTACGTGCTTAGGCTTTACTTCGGCCCCAAAAATCTTGGTTGCGACACGGGCCACTTCCGTCCGCTGACCTTCAAAGGGTCCAGAGCCAGCCAGAGTAGCGGAAGTGCCGACATGTTGTAAGTCCTTGGCCTCAAGTCGGTCACGGATACGGCGGACTAGCAGGGCAACGTCAGCACCTTGTCTACCCCTATAGGTATGCAATTCATCGAGAACCAAGAATTTGAGTCCCTTGGCAGCCTGGATCAGACCTTTTTCGTGGGGACGAGTGAGGATCAACTCCATCATTACGTAGTTGGTGAGAAGGATGTCTGGAGGGTTGGTTACGATTTCGTTCCTTTCCTCCATTCTTTCCTGACCTGTGTATCTCCTGAATTTTACTGGTTCTTGCCCCTTGGGATAGCCGTGGCAAAGAAACTTCTCAAGCTCTCCAAACTGACTGTTCGCCAGGGCATTCATAGGATAGACGATGATGGCTTGAATTCCCTTCCCGCTGCCGTTCTGAATAACGTGATTCACTATGGGGATGATGTAAGAAAGGCTCTTGCCAGACCCAGTGCCCGTGGTAAGGATGTAGTTATTTCCACCGTTGGCAATTCGGATAGCTTCCGATTGATGCGTATAGAGATTGATCGGCTCACCAACGCCCTTATCTTTCCCCTTGCGGAATATCCTCAAGCACTCTTTGTGAAGCAGACCGTCTTGCACCAGTTGTTCAATGTTCTCACCAGGCTCAAAGAAGGGGTTCAACTGAATCAGCGGGCGGGGATAGAGGAGCCCGCCATCAAGCTCCTCCTCTACTCGCTTCGAGATGATCGGGTCCTGAATGTTAATGAAGCTCCTGATATAATCGGAGTAATCGCCGACCAACTGATCACGGATTCTGAAAACGTCCATAATGGTTGCACCTCCCACGGTCGGTGGTGATCATATTTGGGGATTCCTAGATTTAGGTTGCATGCTCTCAAAAATCGGAAGCATTGTGAAGGAAAATCAAGCACTCTGGAACTTGAATGGTAAAACCGGGTTGCACCTTGTTCAACTGAGTCAGGTTAGGGCATTGAAGACGGTCAGAACCAGTGATTATGGTCTCATAATTTCGTTCTTGTCTCTAACCGTTATGAATCACGGCAAAAACCTACCACTTTACTGTCTAGATGTCCATCAGTAGGGAGCCAATCCTTCGGCGTGTCTCCCTACTGAAGTCTACACCAGCATTGACTTTGGAATGGGACTCGTCACCTTTGAGCGCCTTAAACCGGGTATCCTGAAAAGCCGTATTTCGATATGAATTAGTTCCAGACAATGGCTGAGCGGTGCCAGATTTTGGTTTGCATTGCGCGGTGGATTGGGAGGAGTTGGACGTGACGCGGACATTGACAGCGCAACATTAAGCACCAAGAACCCAACCTTCCTGTTGAAAGCACCTTTGAAATTGTTGGGCAGTTAACCCATGAGGTCGATCAAAAAACTGGCCCAGTTGGCCAGCATCATCGAGCGATTCTGCCCATTGACATAGTGCTCGAACTTGGGCTTGGTCCCGAATGAGCGATGGATCGGCGGTGAGCAGTTGCTTTGTCTGTCCAGAAACAACTCCCGGCCAAATCTCAGCGTGTAGCACAAATGCGCCTCGTGTTGGAGCAGGGCTCGCCGTAAACCCGGTCTCAAAAGGCCACACCCGACTGCACCGGCTTAAGTGCGCATGATGCCTGACAGTATACACATGGGGAATCCCTATCAACGCTTGACTCCCAACGCTGCCCGCTCCGTACAGTTTCCAGGTTTCCTGTGTACCTCGTAACCTCTGTTCTGCCAAGCGAAGCCGTCCCAAAGATACCCCGTTCGAAGCAGAAAAAGGAAATCCAGGTGAGCAACTTTGGAGGCTTGAAAATGTAGTTTTCACCGGACATCCCCAGAACGGACCCCGACGACCATTTCCGGCGATGCCATTCAATGTAGAGGCGACAGCAAACCGATTATTTGTATTATCGGCACAGTCCACGACTCTATTCGCCAGCTCAGTCCAGATTTCCAACCATTCGTTAGGACCTGATGGAAAGCCCAGTGAATGGCAAAATCCCGCCGGATAACCATAAGGGAAGTCAAACCCCACAAGAACCCTGCGTCCCATCGCCACATGATTCAAAAGGAGAGACAAAAGACGGGAGATACAGTCATTTCTCGTTCGATGGTACGTCTCTTCCTGACAATGATGGCGAACAAGCTGGCCCATCCACACTGCATCAGCAGACGGATTGTGAGGCGTAGCCCGATTGGCCGCGCTCCAGTCAATGAAGATGTACGCATCGAACAGTGGCAAGAACGGGCTCCCGATTTTAGAGAGATCACAATGTACCATGAACGCGCATTAAGTGACACGAGGAGTGTGGACTTGGTGTGGATTTCATACCGGGAACCTCTCCGAAGGTCTTAATGGCGAATGCACCCAGCGTAGCAATAGCCGGGACCGTGCTGTAAACAAAACTCAGTAGACTAACACGTAAGCGCTACCTTAAATTCGCATGTAAGGTTATCTATTGGTAATTACAGGTGATTGGGTACTTACGATCAGCTAATTGGTTGAAAATCAATACAGGTGAATAAATGGTGAAAGTTATGGAAAAAACCTGAATACGAATTTCAGTTTCATGCCGGAAACCTCCTCTATGATGGAGGCCATGTGGGAGGACTCCGTTATAGAGTATCCTCCAAGGGGGGGCGAGCAGGTCAAGGTGAAAGGTGTAGGTTTGACCCCATTCTTTTTCAAGGTGAAAGGTGTAGGTTTGACCCCATTCTTTTTCATGACTTCGAAATGAATTCAGGGCCTCTGCGGTATCGCGGTCAGAAACTCCGCAACGGTCTGAACGATGATGGAAAAAGTTGCATCCGGACGGTTCATAAAAGGTCCGAAGTGACGCAGATCTCCGGTGAGGAAATGAGTGGCGCGGCAACTCACCGCCGCCTGGAAAATAATGGCGTCTTTAGTTGGAAGCCCATCGGGAAAAGGGGCGGAAAGGTCCGCCGTGAATAAAGTGATTCCGCGCATCATGGCAGCAAGAAGAGGCAGGGAATCGGGATGCTTGGCGGTGACATTACGCTCGGCTTCCATTAGGGCCGCATCGCTGGTGAATAGCAAAAAATGCCCGGCAGCGCCGAGTTCGATGACGAAGGCCGCCTTCCCACCGGGATTGTGGGCGGCGGTGAAAATCACATTGGCGTCGAGGAAGACCCGCATTACTGCCGCGCCGCAAGGTGTCGCAGAACAGTTTGGCGTTCGGCGTCATCAAGGCGGTCAGCTTCATCCCACGCCAACACCTGCTCGTCCGTATACATCTCGACCTCAAGCACCATGGCGGGCTTAAGAACCAGTTCGTTGCCCCGTTCTTCCAGGATAATTGCGCCGCCGTTCTTGATGCCGAACCGCTTGCGCAAGTTCGCAGGCAGGGTCAACTGCCCTCGATGGGATACAATAAGAGTTTGCCTCAATGCTATTATCTCCTTTTTCCAATGGCTAAGCATAGTGGAAATTCAGAAATTCGTCAATACCGTATTTCTGACCATGGAGGCGGAAACGAGGCGTTCGATTGTCTGTTTTTGTGCAATTACATGTCCAGTAGCATCGAGATCCTGGCGCGAGTACTTCTCCATGCAAGGTTGTGAATTGTGCTCAATACCTTAAAACCCCCCTGCCCCTGGCTGATACCGGAAACGCCGCCGTGGAAGGCGGCGCTACCGTGGGGAGATGAAAGAATCTCCGGAATGCGTATGATTGAAGTTAAGTCTAAGTTAATGATTTATTTTTGGGACTCCGCCAGGACGGATTCACCGTGAGGCGTCAAGGGCCACAATAGACAGCCCTGGATTTACATAGCTGCAAATCCTTGCCTTTTCTTCCTTTGTCTGCACGAATACAAATCCTGGAAACACGGGTTGCGGGTCAACGGGTTGCGAGTGGCGCGTACAGCCTGGCGCAACGGCACTATCGAATTGCCCAGCGCCGGACCGAAGGTTGGGAGTAAAAGAATCCGTAACCCGTAACTCGTGACTCACGACCTGCTGACTCCTGACAGATATTTTATCGAGGGCAAGGTCACCTCGGACACGCCACTCGCGCTCGTGTCTCCAGGAGGCGGAACGGCTCAACTGAAAACGATACCTTTCGGATTCGACGAGCCGGGAATAGACCTGCTCACTGCCATATATGGCCGGCTTTGCTCCCAACGTGCGCAAAATGTCCCGCCTGACCGCAACCCCGTAAGGTTCGACCGTCCACCTGACGAGCGCCCGGTTCCACTTTCGCATTACAAACAGTTCCTGCGGGGGATGAGAACTCCAGGAAATTACCGCCTCCTGACCGCGAACCATCCGGGAGCTTGCCCGAATCCGTCCTTCCTGAATAATCCTAACGAGGGTTTCCAGGGCCGAGTGGCCTGCGAGGGGATGTCCGTCAAGCAGATTGAGCAGATATTGGTGGTAAGTCTCGCCCGGCCAGGGACCGGCACATGCCCTGGTATAGTGGAAGAGGTAATCGCTCCAGGCGATATCGTCGTGCTGAGAAGAGTGGTAAAATACCCTCGGTCTGCCATTAGAAAAGCGGGGTGAATTTCTATTTGCCGGGCAGTGAGTTTGAACAGGGTTTGCGGCGGGCGAATCCTGGGTCAGGGGGAGCTTGAATCCGTGTGCGTGCTCTGGGAATTTTGTTAGAAGGGCACGATTTCCTGCGTTTGATGGGTTGGTCAGCTCGGGTTCGAAAACGAACTGGGGCCGGGGTGATTTTGCCTGGATTTCCTCCAGGGCCGCCAGGAGGTTTCCGCGAGACCGGATTTCCAGCACGAGATGAAAATTTGCCAGTGCGCCAAGAATCCGGTCGCGGCAGATGGGAGCTTGCTTCCTGGAACATGTGACGCTATCGAGCATACACGAGAGTACCGGAATGCCGCTCGCGCTTTCCCCATATAGTTTCACCAGTTCCCGATCTGCATTCAGGACGGGAAAAGGCGCGACCAGGAGTTGAGGCAATCCGGAGCGCATGGCATGTGCGCCGGCCAGATCGTAAGTGAGCGTTCCCGTGCTGCCTGCAAGGGCGATTTTCCTGGGGTCTAAACTGCGGAAAAAAGAGCGCAGCGCTTTGAGCCAGTTTGAATCAGGAGAAATGAGCCTCGGTTTTCGGGAATTGAATACGGCAAGCAAAGGCAGATCGAAGTTCAGGCCGCCTTTGCCAAAAAGGACGGCTGGACAGGGCAAAAACGGACACGATGATGGGGAGAGGGGGAGACGCGGGGACGAAAAATCCCCCCTGCCCTCTTCTACGAAAGGGGCATTCTCCCACCTGAACACTTTGACTCCCGTTTCAAGAAACTCATCGGCCTGTTTCCGGCAGTTTTCCCAAAGGCTTGCACTCAGAGCTGGAAAGGATTCATGCATCCACGAGCGCAAATCACTCTCAGTTCGAACCTCTGCTCCGAGCAGCCGGTTAAACCGGCGGTGCTGTTCCATGCCCGGGATTTTCAACCGCCTCATAAAGGCGCTCGCGGCGAGAACGCAATAAGCGGTCTGGACGTCCAGTTGGATAATGGGATTAGAGCGAGTTGAGGAATTGAGGAATTTAGGGATTGAGGGATTGAGAAATTTCACTGCTCACTGCTCGTCGCGTAGCGATAGAACCAAAAGGAGTTATTTTTTTGCTTTTTCTGTTCACTGTTCGTCGCGTAGCGATAGAACCAAAAGGAGTTATTTTTTTGCTTTTTCTGTTCACTGTTCGTCGCGTAGCGATAGAACCAAAAGGAATTATTTCTTCCCGCTTCCCGCTTCCCGCTTCCCGCTTCCCGCTTCCCGCTTCCCGCTTCCCGCTTCCTGTTTTTCCCTGCGTCTCAACCCGCCCGGCTGATCTTCACCGCGCAAAGCTTTCCGCACATAGTGCAGCCCTCGCGGTCCTCGGTGACCTGGAGGCGCTTTCTTACGAGTTCCGGGTCGATGGCTTCACGGACCATTGCGTCCCAATCCAGGTCCCGCCGGGCTATCGACATACGCCTGTCGGCCTCGATGGCCCCCGGAAGTCCTTTAGAGATATCCGCGATATGGGCGGCGATCCGCCCGGCCATAACTCCCTGGTACACGTCATCGGCGTTGGGAAGTCCCAGATGTTCGGCAGGGGTTACATAGCAGAGATAATCTGCTCCGGCGGCCCCGGCAATCGCGCCTCCTATGGCGGAGGTAATGTGGTCGTAGCCAGCCGCAATGTCGGTGGGAAGCGGCCCGAGGATATAAAAGGGAGCACCGTCGCACAATCTCTTCTGGAGCATGACGTTGGCGGTAATCTGGTTCAGAGGCACGTGCCCCGGCCCTTCGATCATCACCTGCACGTTTCTTTTGCGCGCCCTTCTTGCCAGCTCGCCAAGGGTCATCAGCTCTTCCAACTGAGGCCCGTCGGTAGCGTCCAGGATTGCGCCGGGTCGAAAGCCATCCCCGAGGCTCAGAGTAACGTCATATTTGTATGCAATGCTCAGGAGGTCGTCATAGTACTCGTAGAGCGGGTTTTGTTTCCTGTTTTTGCGCATCCAGGCCATGTGAATGGAGCCGCCCCGGCTCACGCAAGGCATGATTCGCTCGTAAGTCTCGAGTTTTTTTACAGAATCAAGGGTCACCCCGCAATGCACCGTGATGTAGTCGAGGCCTTCCGCGCACTGCCGCTCGATACTTCTCAGAAGCTCATCGGCGTCCATCGTATCCAGCGGCTGATGCCTGTAAACCATCTCTGTAGCCACCCCATAAATCGGGACCGCTCCCACAACGACCGGCGAGTTCTCCAGGAAAAAACTCCTGAAGGCCGACAGATCTTTGCCGGTGGAAAGGTCCATTATGGAATCGGTCCCGGCCCGCAGGGCCGCCGCCAGCTTTTCCTTCTCAAAATCCATGGAGCAGAGCTCGCCGCTTGTCCCAAGGTTGGCGTTGACTTTAGTCTTGAGGCTCTTACCGATGGCCATGAGATTGGGAAATGAATGATTTATATTCCTGGGCAGAACAGCGAGTCCTTCGGCAATCAGTTCCCGCAGTTGCTCTGCGGAGATCGGCTCGTTTTCGACGGCCTTTCTCATTTCGCCGGTGATTATGCCTGCTCTTGCAGCTTCGAGCTGCGTCGCCATCACGTCCTCCTCGTATGAGACACTGTATACAACACTAAGCAGAAGAATATCATTTCGATTGCGCACCCCTTAGCGATACATCCCGCGTAGCGCGGAAGGCGCCCCGCACGAAGTGTCTCTCAATCGCTTTGGGCTGTCACCGGGGCGCCTTCTCGGAAGGTGGAAGCCTTGAAGATGAGCTGAGATACGCAGTTTCAAATGACAAAGGCCGTTCCGGAGAAAAACGGCCTTTCGAAAACTATTCCAGCCGATTCCTCCGCCAGCATTAACTGGGTCAGGTTCCAAGGGTATTATCTCAGCTCCCGCACGGAGAGCACCCCCCGGCTATATTCAATTGTAAACAATTGTACATTATACCCAAAGGATCAAATAATCAACTTATATCGGAAGGCTGCTTATCGAAGCGGGAAGCCCTGAAGATATTTTCGCCCTTGAGGGCATCCCTTTCGATCAAAGGAGAAGCCATGGACTGTGAGCGGCTGGAGAATATCAAGGCGGCCATTCAAAGGCTGCCGCTCAAAAATTCCGGACCCTGGCGTCGTGGATTGCACATTGTCAGCAGGAAAAGCGCAAAGCATTGGCCGGCGGCCGCACCATGACGAATCAAAGTGCAGAGTCGGGAAAAAATCGATGTCGTGAGATAGGGCTTGAAAATCCACCTGAATCAGTTAGAATTATTTAGAATCAATATGAACGAAGGAGAATGTGGATGCCTAAAACAATCACTTTGCGGCTGAGTGATGAGATCTACGAAAAATTCAATCGTGCTGCCGCCGAGGATAATCGAAGTATCGCCAACCTGATAGAGACCCTTGCTTTGAGAAAGCTCGATGAGGAAATCTTAGCCGGCGATTTTGAAATGCAGGAAATATTCTCAAACGACCAACTACTTCAGAAGCTCGAAAAGGGCCATGGCGATGTAATCATGAAAAAAGGCAGGATGGTTGGGTAAATTCAAGATATTTGAGACCGATCAATTTCTTCAGGACCTGTCGCAGGATTTCAAGGGACAGGGCGAAAGGCTTGCCAAAAAACCCAAAGATCACGTCTATCCTCAACTCAGGGCCAATCCACATTTTGGAAAGAACATCAAGAAACTGAAGAATTACCAGCCTGAGACGTGGCGGTATAGAATTGGTGGTTATCGTTTCTTTTACGAAGTCGACGAAAAAGAGACCATTGTCTGCATGTTGACTGTCGATGCCCGCAAGGACAGCTATAGATAAACATTAGAAGGCATCCCGCGAACGCCCAACACGAACGATAGACACCTCAGGGGATGCCTTCCGGGCTATGCATCACACATCGCACAGGGTTGTTTATAAGTCTATCATACGAGGATCGGGGTTCGATCTGCAGATCGCACAGTCGGGTTGCCTGCCGCACCTGGGATCGTGAATCCGGAGAAATCCGCCGGGGCCATCTTTCCCTGCTCACTGCTCAAATGTTCAATGAGCAACTTGGCTGTCTTCTCGACAGTTCAGAAGCGGGAATCGAGAGGGACTCTTCACTGCGCCATCTCACTTCCGACCTGGTCAGCACGAACGGAATAGCAGGGAGAGCGACACTGGCAAACCAGAGAAAGCTTGGAGAATCTCTCCTCTAACGGAAGGAACTGCATGCAAAGGGAACATGCTCGGAAGTTTGCCTCGCGCGAGAACATTCTTCAAGGACTTGAAGAAGTTGGATACATCTGCACCAGCCAGATCGCAACGACGCTTTTCCTCGCCTGCCATCTCGAAAAGCCGATCCTTGTCGAGGGACCGGCGGGTGTGGGCAAAACCGAACTCGCCAAGGCTGCTGCTGCATTCCTTGGTCTTCCTCTGATACGCCTGCAGTGTTACGAAGGACTGGACGAATCAAAAGTGCTCTACGAGTGGAAGTATGGGAAGCAGTTGCTGTATACCCAGATCCTGAGGGATAAGCTTGATGATATCGTCGGGGGCGGCAGCGGACTTGCCGAATCCGTCAAAAAACTCCACCAATATGACGACATGTTCTTCTCTCCCCATTTTCTTGAGCCAAGACCATTGTTGAAAGCCCTTCAGGAGAAAGATGGCGTGGTGTTGCTGGTTGATGAGGTCGATAAGGCGGATCAGGAGTTCGAAGCTTTCTTGCTCGAGGTCCTCTCTGATTTTCAGATCTCCATCCCGGAAATCGGCACCATTAACGCTTTATCCAAACCTTTTGTATTTCTCACGAGCAACAATACGAGAGAGATGAGCGATGCTCTGAAGCGCCGGTGTTTGCACCTCTTTATCCCATTTCCCGATCCGAAGATGGAAAGGGAGATTGTTCGCGTGCATGTTCCGTGGCTTTCCGAAAGGCTTCGGACCCAGTTGATCTCCTTTATTCACCAGGTTAGGGAGCTCGACTTGAAAAAAGCCCCATCAGTCGGAGAGACTATCGACTGGGCAAGGACTCTGGCTCTCCTCCATGCGGATATCCTGAGTCCCGATCTCGTGAGGGAAACTCTAAATACGGTCCTCAAGTTTCAGGAGGATATCCGTTTGGTGGAAGATCATCTCCGAACGATGACTCAAAAAGCGCTATCAGCGGCTTTGGACTGAAAAGTGGAAGAAGTTCTCGAAGAATTCGTTCTGGCACTTCGAAGCTCGGGGGTGCGCATTTCCGTGGCCGAGTGTATCGATGCCATGCGGGCGGTCGAGCTGGTTGGCTATGGGGACAGGCAGCTCCTCAGGGAAGCTCTTTCGGGTGTCCTTGCAAAATCATCTGACGAAAAGGAAGTTTTCACAATAACCTTCGAGCGTTTTTTCTCCTCCGAGGGCTTTCCGGATCCCTGCCAGGATATTGAGGATACTTCTATCCGGGTAGATCTTCGGGCAAGCGATTCCTCGCTTACCCGGTTGTTGGTGTCCGGGACCCCCGCCGATCTCATAATGTCCGTGCGAGAAGCTGCCCGTGCCGTGGATGTCTCAGGCATCAGGTTCTTTTATCAGAGGGGACCCTACATCCAAAGGATCTTGCGCCAGATGGGTCTCGAAGGACTCAATGACGACATCGAAATGGCTCACGGCGACGACAGGCCGGCGTCCCAAAGGCGGGCGGATATTTTGGAGTTGGCGAGGAGAAGACTCCAGGAAGGCGTAAAGAGCTTTGTCGGGCGCCAGTATACCCTCTTTGCAGGCTCTTCGACCGAAGGGGCAATAGAAGAATACCTTAGGAATGCCAGGCTCTCGGAATTGGAAGAGCGCGATTTTGAGCGGATGTATGCGATCATTAAAAAGATACTAAAGCATCTGAACGCGCTCTACGCCAGAAGAAGAAAAACGTCCAAACGTGGACAGCTCGACTTCAAAAGGACCCTCAGAGCAGGTATCGCCTTTGATGGGCTTCTATTTGACAGGAGGTGGAAGGCCAAAAAGATCGATCGTCCTGATATCATCGTGTTGTGTGACGTCAGTCACTCGGTTAGTGCCGTCGTACGCTTCTTCCTTCTTTTCCTTTACGGCCTGAATCAGGCTCTGGTGAAAATAAGATCGTTCATCTTCTGCTCCAATCTGGCAGAAGTGAGCGACATTTTTGACCGCTGCCCTGTTGAAGAGGCGTTGGCAAGAATCCTGACCGGCGCCGAAACGGGTGTTCTGATGGGTCTCACGGACTACGGAGAGGTCTTCCGCGCATTCGGAGAAAAATGGCTTGACACGGTCACCGGCAAGACAACGGTGATCATACTTGGAGACGGAAGGAATAATTACGGTGATCCTCAAACTGAGGTCCTCAAAGCGATCTACCGAAGATGCAGAAGGCTCATCTGGCTCAATCCCGAGAACCGGCCCCTCTGGGGAACGGGAGACTCGGAAATGAATCGGTATCTCCCTTTTTGCCACCTCGCAAAAGAATGCAACACGGTAAGGCACCTGGAAAGAGTGGTGCACGCCCTCCTTCGGCACCCTCTTTATTGAGTTCGACCTATGGCTAAACGGCACAGGGAAAAACGCCCGGCATGCAAATCAGCGCGAGACTTGCTTGACAGACATATCTTTTATATGAAACATATTTGCCTGCCAAATAGTATGCCGCCGTTCGGCGCCATATCCGCAACGGCTTACAGCAGGAGGCACGTGAACATGATTACCGTCATCGCGCAGTTCAAGCCGCCGCCGCCGATTACCAGGGAAAAGGCTGGGCAGACCTTCCTGAGTGCTGCACCAAAGTACAAGGACTTGCCCGGCCTTATCCGAAAGTACTTCATCCTGTCGCAAGATGGAGGGACGGCTGCCGGTATCTATTTGTGGAATTCCAGGGAAGATGCGGACCGGATCTATACAGAGGACTGGAAAAGCTTTGTGCGCGAAAGGTACGGGGCGGATGCATTGCTCACCTATTTCGAATGCCCTGTCGTAGTAGATAACATCTCGCACGAAGTTCTCACGGATGGTTGGCCCACTGAAGGGTTCGGTGTCTCCGGCGCTTCCAGCGGAGACACCGAACCCTTTCTCTCGGGTTTCTGATTCGTATATCGGATTTATGAAGCGTTTCGATCTGCTGCAACATCAGCAGATTAACCGATTCAGAGTGGCGCAGAGATTTTTTCTCATCGAAGAAAAGGGGGAGATCGATGGCAGAAGTCGTGATAGTCAAAAAAGCTGATGGCATTGTCACGTTGTTGCTGAACCGCCCTGAGGCATTCAACGCATTAAACATGGATATGGTGGAATCCCTGACTGCCAATGCCATTACTCTTGCAGCAGATGAGGGGGTGCGCGGAATCATCATCTCCGGGGAGGGCAAAGCGTTCTGTGCCGGTGGCGACCTAAGGTGGACTCTGGCGTTCCCTCATGGTATCTATGCAGCGTTTCATGAACTGGCTGGCAGATTTCATCAGGCCATTCTGGAAATTCGCCGTATGCCTAAGCCTGTCATAGCTGCTGTTAACGGGATAGCGGCGGGGGCAGGCTTCCCCCTGGCCCTGGCTTGCGATTTTAGGGTCATGGCCAAGTCTGCCGCATTCCGGCAGGCCTATACCTCCAGCGGACTCTCCATTGATGGTGGGGGTTCCTTCACTCTCCCCAGGATGGTCGGATTAGCCAGAGCGATGGAGATCATGGCCTTCGACAGGCCCATCTCTTCAGAGCAGGCTCTCTCCTGGGGATTGGCAACCAAAGTTGTAGATGATGGGAGTGCCCTTGAGGAGGCAACCCGCATGGCTCTTGAGCTTGCGGCATGCTCAATGAATTCCTTCGGATGGTCAAAGAAGCTCCTCACCGATTCCTTCGACACCTCTTTTGAGACCCAAATGGAGCGGGAGCGCACAGGCATTGCCGGTTGTGCTGTTCATGCTGATGGCAGTGAAGGACTCAGAGCGTTTTCAGAAAAACGCAAACCTTTATTCAACCGAGGGAAATCCTGAGGTTAGCAGTCATCATATTAGATTTACGTGCTCCGGCCGATAGGTTCGCTCATGCATCACTTCCTGTGCTCTTGAGCGTCGATCACGGCAAGGGCGGTAGTAGTGATTATGTCCTCTACGTCAGAGTTGCGCTGCAGCACGTGAATCGCTTCACTGGTTCCCATAAGGATGGGACCGATTGCCTTTGCGCCTCCCAGCCGCGCCATCAGCTTGTAGGCGATGTTGCCGGCTTCAAGCGATGGAAAGATCAATACATTGGCTCGTCTCTTAAGCGTGTTGAATTCATAGACCCCGTTCAGAATCTCGGGGACAACAGCCGTATCGGCCTGCATTTCACCATCTATTGTAATGTCCGGACGGCGTTGCTTGACGATCCGGGTTGCCTCGGCGACCTTGTCGGATCGCGGATGGCGCGTGCTGCCGAAGTTGCTGAAGGAGAGCATGGCGATTCGGGGTTCAATATCGAGTTGTTTAACCGTCTCTGCGGTGCAGATCGCTATTTCGGCCAACTGCTCGGCCGTCGGGTCAATATTTACAGTAGTGTCGGCAAAAAATATTACATCTTTTTGAAAAACCATCATGTACACGCCGGCGATAACTGAAATGCCCTCCGAGAGCGGCAGCGTCTGAAGCGCGGGCCTGATAGTATCCGGATAATACTGGTTTACTCCCCCTACCAGACCGTCGGCGTCATGCATCCTTACCATCATGGCCCCGAAATAATTGTTACTGGTCCCGATCAGCTTTTTAGCCTCCTGAGGCGTAATTCCTTTTCGGCAGCGCATTCTGTAAAAAGCCGACGCGTATTCCTCTATCCGGTCGAATTTTTGGGGATCGACGACCGTCGCTCCCTTGAGATCGAGGTGCAGTTCGGCCGCCTTTTTTCGGATCACCGCCCGATTGCCGAGCAGGATGGGTTTTGCGATCTCCTCATCCAAAATGACCTGACAGGCCCTCAATATTTTGGAATCGGCGCCTTCAAGGAAAACTATCCGCTTGGGGTCTCGCTTTGCCTTATGAATGATGCGCCGCATGATTTCCTGAGCGCGCCCAAGGTGTCTTTCAAGCCGATCGCGGTATTCATCCCAGTCAATTACCGGCGTTCCGGCAACCCCGGATTCAACTGCCGCCTTTGCCACTGCAATCGCTTCCCTTATGAGCACACGCGGGTCGAACGGCTTGGGAATGATATAGTTTGGCCCGTATTCCATCATCTCCTTGCCGTAGGCTTTAAGGACGGAATCGGGGACGTCTTCCTTTGCAAGATCGGCAAGC
>Ga0187875_10000752_pt1 | contig 26136 bp, 24 predicted proteins | sample June2016WEW_17_1_2_FD_132978 | JGI IMG/M metagenome (GOLD analysis project Ga0187875, IMG submission 132978) | Peatland microbial communities from SPRUCE experiment site at the Marcell Experimental Forest, Minnesota, USA - June2016WEW_17_10 | ecosystem: Environmental > Terrestrial > Soil >...
ATCAACTCAGTAGGATTGCCCTCGCCAAGCGGCGCACGTGCGACTTCACACTGAACAGCTTGCGCGATGCACTGATGGAGGTTGTGGCAAACTTTCCCGTCTATCGGACGTACATCACTCCATCCCGAGTTTCTGAGCACGATGCGCATTACATTGACCGTGCTATCTCGTCGGCCAAGCGAAGAAGCCCTGCCGCGGATACTAGTGTGTTCGATTTCATCAAAGAAGTGCTTCTGACGCGTATCGCGGAAGGACAAGATTCGGCTTACAAAACAGCAGTAACCGCATTCGCCATGAAATTTCAGCAGTTCACCAGTCCTGTGATGGCGAAAGGCCTGGAGGACACAGCCTTCTATCGATATAACCGCTTGATTTCGCTGAATGACGTGGGCGCCGATTTGCATCGTTTTGGAATCACGGCGGAGAGATTCCATCGCGCCAACCAGCAGCAGCTCCGCGATTGGCCGGACACAATGTTGGCTACCAGCACCCACGACTCGAAGCGCTCGGAAGACGTGCGCGCCCGCATCAATGTGCTTTCGGAGATGCCAGAGCTATGGGCGCGCCGCGTCAGCGCGTGGAGAGATCTCAACCGCAGCCACAAGAGCGTTATTCATGAAACGGATGCTCCTTCGCCGAACGATGAATATCTGCTTTACCAAACACTAATTGGAGCATGGCCAGCTGAACCTGTGAATCGGGAAGATGATCGGGAGACTTTCCGTAAGCGCATCGAAGACTACCTATTAAAAGCCCTCCGTGAGGCCAAGCAAAATACCAGCTGGATCAATCGAAATACGGAATACGAAATTGCCGTTTCTTCGTTCGTGGCGGCCTTGCTGAACCCCGAAGTCGAAAATCGTTTCCTTGATGACTTTTTGCCTTTCCAGCGGCGAGTGGCCCGCCTTGGCATGTGGAATAGCCTTTCACAGGTTTTGCTAAAGCTGACCAGTCCAGGCGTTCCTGACATTTATCAGGGCAATGATTTATGGGATTTCAGCCTGGTGGACCCCGACAGTCGCCGGCCGGTCGACTACGTGCACCGCCAGCAAGCGTTTGAGGAGATAAGGAACTCCGGGGATCACGCAGCTATCCAGCAAATGCTGGCCACGCCTCAGGACGGCCGCCTCAAGTTGTACGTGATCTGGAAAACCTTGTGCCTACGTAAGCAGCATCCGGAACTTCTTCGGCGAGGTGAATATCTGCCGGTGGCCGTTGATGGATGTAAAGCCAATCACATCGTCGCTTTCATTCGCAGCTTTGAAGATACGGAAGCTTTGGTAATCGTCCCGCGACTGGTATCTGGCTTGCTTGGCGAAGTGGACGGTCCCCCGATCGGATCCAAAATTTGGAAGGATACACACCTTCTGCTGCCAGCTTGCAGTTGTTCCAAAGTCTATCGAAATGTCTTATCCGGCGAGCGCCCCCCACTGCAGAGAATCGGAGAGCATTTGCGAATGGACATCTCGACTTCTTTTACTCACTTACCCTTGGCCCTCTTTTTTTCGGCGCAGGATTCAGCTTAATTGACTTCGCTACGGGAAGTTACCGAAAGGATATTCCGTATGGACTGCGGGGTTTGACTGCGTCAGATTCCGATCCGCCTGATTCCCATTGCAGAGTCTCGCTCTGCATGCTGAGGCGCATATGTCGGCCGCACAGCCTTCCCCCTCGAAAGTTGAAAACAGGCGTGAACGGTATACCGCCGCCTTGTTCGAATCGGATGGAGACCGGGTGCCGAAGCGCATCGCCGATGCCGAACAGACGATTGTAGTCAGAGCGAGGGAACTCTTTTTGACCGGCAGCGATACGATTGAAGAGGATCAAGCTTTGGGCGATGCCCTCGATTGCCCTGCGTGCTCTGCAAAATTGTCTGCAACTGCAAGCAGCAACTGCCTAGTCAAAAACAGCTCCCACTCCTAGCTCTTTCGACTCTTTGTCGCGGATATTCGTTGGGAAGGGGTGTCCCCGGCTGAGAATGGGTGCGCCGCAGGGATACAGTTCTTAAGGTCAGGGTGTCCTTCAAGGGCCGGAACTGCATCATAGATCAGCCGTCACTTGCGATCCAATTTGGCTGGCTCCTTATTCTTTCCGTACCGCTGGCGTGTATCGCCTGGACGGTCACTCATGAAGAGATCTTTCGCGAGCCCCGCGGCGTAAAGCTGCCTGAATAGGGACAGGGGTGGGAGTTGAGTCGATTTCAAGATGCTATGGTCGACTAGACTCTTAACCGGGCGGCGTGAATGATCTCGTTCGCGGCTCGTCGCCCGCTGGCGATCGCTCCCTGCACGGTACCGTTGTGGCCGCCAACATCGGTGGCTTCGCCAGCAAAGAACAATGTATCGTGTATCGGCGTTGCCAGGGCTTCTTGCGCACCGCTCTGTGCGGCCTTTCCGTAGCTATACGCGCCGCGAGAGAAGGGATCGTTTTGCCAGTCGTGGAAGTAAGCATGCTCAAGCAGACTTTCGAGTTCCTGGGTGCTGAATCCCAGAAGGCGATGAAGCGTGTCGATACTTTTCTCCACGACGAAGGATTCGCTTTTGCCGGATAGCCGCTCGGCGCAGTGAAAAGGCGCCCACCCGATCAAAATCGGCGATTTTTCTGGCATCGTTGTCCACCACGTGGGAAACCAGTCGTCATGGGAGAAGAGAAAACTCATCTCGCCCATTGTTTTTGAACCCTTGTCAGTAAACTTCGGAAGACCTTCCCAGAATCGTTGGCGGAATCGCAAAGTGACGCGAATGACCTTCCCCATGATCACATTGCGAATGGAATCTTGTTTCCGCCGCGGAAGTTCTGGTCTGACCTGGATCGCACCCTTCTCCTCAGGAGAAGCCTGCAATACGCCGAGCGGCACGGTGATTAGGACGCACCCAGAAGCCAACTGCGCCATGCCAGTCCGACATCGAGCGCTTATGTCCACACGGCCCGGACGCCAGTGAACGGCATCCACAATAGTATTTTTCTGAACCGGAATGCCTCGCTCCTCCAACTGTTGCTGAAAAATCCCGATCAGGTCCGCATATCCATGTTGAGCGCGAAAGGAGCGGCCCCCTTCGATCTCTTCTTCTGCGCGCATTCCCTTCACCAGCCAATGCACACCTACCAATGCAGGATCAGCCGCGTTGAATCCAATGATGTAGCTTCTTGCCCACTCCCGAGCTCGCTGCGCCCGGCGATTGATGTTCGACTTTGAATCGTAGTTTCTCAGAAAATCCAGAAAAGACTCGTCCGGCTTCTGGTCGTCCATTTTCTGAAGAATCTCATCCACCTCCGAAAAGAAGTCGCAGGATTTCAGCTGACCTTCATCGACACACCAGTTATGGCCAGCCACCTCTCGAATTGTGAGTTTGCAGTGATCGAGGAGGTCCAATATTTCGTGAGGCTTCCCATGAATGAATTCCGCGCCCAGCTCGATGGGAAACTGGGAGAGAGGATCCCGCAGCGTAAATATTCGGCCTCCGATGCGGTCACGGGCCTCGAGGATCGTGACCCTGAGACCCGCCTTTTGCAGTTCCACCGCGGCGGAGACTCCAGCTGCGCCGGCTCCAATTACAATCACATCTTGTTTTTTAGAGTCGACCTCTTCCACAAGAATTCTCTTTCCGCACGTTCATCGACTACTTCGGATGCGCGCCGAGTGTCATTGTGCCGGCTGCACAGACTTCAGGTACGCGACTACTGCCTGAGCATCCTGCGGCGTCATGCGGAATTGAGGCATCGGTTGGCGCAAGGACCTACCCGTTTTCCAGATTCCTGTCGTCAACAGCCTCACCATCTCCTCGTCGGTTCCGGGTAACACCCCAGCAATCCGGGGGGCCTGCAGCGGCCAATTTTCCATCGGTTCTGCCGATTTTAGCCATACCGGCGCCCCCTGAAGCCAATGGCTGCGGTCAGCGTTGCCCATGTTGTCGTGCGGCGTGTGACATTGCCCGCATCTTGATAGATCTTCCACGATGTACTTGCCGCGAGCCTCGCTGCCTTCACCCGCCTGGCGCTCGGTTGATCGCCCCTTCTGGGCGATGGCCAGATTGGTAGTACCAGCAACAAGAAGTACCAGTGCACAGCAGCAGCTGACAGCTCTCAATTTCGGGAAACACCGCATTTCTATTAGTTGATTCGTTTCCATAGGGGGTTGGCCTTGCATGCTACGATATGCGACGGCTTCGGCAAGACCGTCTCTAATCACTATAACGGCCCCAAGAAACCTTGCCAACGCTTTCGGCATCTTTTGTGTCTTGTGTATCTTGCGTGAGGGCCGTTGCGTCCAGAGGGCAGGGCTGTCATACTCCTAGGCACCTTTTTGGGGCGCCGTCCCTCCGGCAACTGGTGACGCTTAGGAGACGGCTGCAAGCGCATGACGAAACAGCAAAACTTTTGGTCCGGATGGCAGGAACGGATCTCAGCGCTCCGTAATGTGCCCGCCGTACTCAAGATCGTTTGGGACTCCGGTCCCGGAGTCGTTCTTTTCGGACTGATTGCGCGGGTGTTTTCGTCGCTCCTGCCAGTTGGACTTCTGTGGATTACCAAGCTCATTATTGATGGCATCAATAATGCCGTCCACGCTCACCAACCGGTGAAGCCCGGCTTTTGGTGGTTGGTCGTGGCAGAGTTCTCTCTGGCTGTTCTGAACAGCATCCTACTTCGGACGATCGACTACTCGGACTCGCTGCTAGGCGATAAGTACACCCGGCACGTCAGCATTCGAGTCATGAACCATGCAGCGGGGCTGGACCTGATCGCCTACGAAGATCCAGTCTTCTACGACCGTCTGGAGCGGGCCAGAGTGCAGGCAACCGACCGACTGGTGATGATCCAGCAGATTGGACGGTTAGTGCAGCAAGCGATCACCACGATCACGCTCTCCATTTCGATCATGTTGTTCTCTCCGTGGCTTATGCTGCTGCTGATTGCCGGCGTCGTTCCCGCGTTCCTGGGAGAAAGCCATTTCGCATTCCTCGGGTACGCCAAGAATTTCCGGCAGACACCCATGCGGCGCCAGTTGGACTACCTGCGGATTCTCGGAGGAAGCAAGGAAGCCGCGAAAGAGCTGAAGCTTTTTGGACTAAAGGATTTCCTCCGGGAACGATTTACTCGGTTATCGGACGAGATTTATGAAGAGAACATCGGCCTGTCCCGGCGCAAGCTGATTGCGGGTGCATTGTTATCGACAATCGGCACCATGGGCTATTATTCGGCCTATGTATTCGTGATATGGCGGACCGTCGCCGGCGCCCTGACTATCGGCACGTTGACCTTTCTGGCGGGAGCCATTCAGCAAGCCAGCAGTAACATTGAACAAATTTTTTCCACCTTCGCCGGCATCGGCGACCAGGCATTGTTCCTCACAGATCTTCTGGCGTTTTTTGAAATGAAGCCGACGATACAATCGCAGGTGAGTGCGTTGCCGGCACCCCGGCCGATTATGCGAGGAGTCGAATTCCGGAACGTTTCCTTCTCTTATCCGGGGAACTCGCGCCGCGTCCTGGACCGCATCAATTTTCAGTTACATACCAACGAGCGGTTGGCGCTGATTGGCGAAAACGGGCAGGGCAAAACCACTATCGTAAAATTGATTACGCGGTTATACGATCCCACGGAGGGTCAAATCCTGCTGGATGGGATCGACCTTCGCGAATATGATCTGGAGGACCTCCATCGAGAAATTGGCGTCATTTTTCAAGACTTCATGCGCTATGAAATGACGGCCCGAGAGAATATTGCGATTGGGCGGATCGACGAAATCCATAACCTTGATCTTATTAAAAGCGCGGCACAAAAAAGCATGGCGGACGAGACGATCGCAAGACTTCCTCAGGGTTTCGATCAAATGCTGGGTCGACGATTCGAGCAAGGCGTCGATCTTTCCGGGGGCGAATGGCAGAAAGTAGCGCTGGCGCGGGCCTATCTGCGCGATGCGCAACTCCTGATTCTGGATGAGCCCACCGCCTCACTCGATGCGCGCAGCGAATTTGAAGTATTTCACCGCTTTTCCGAACTTACCGCCGGCAAGATGGCGCTGTTTATTTCGCACCGATTTTCAACCGTGCGTTCGGCGGATCGCATCCTGGTTTTGGAAAACGGCAAGATTGCCGAGGAAGGTACTCACGACCAACTCTCGAGCTTGGGTGGTCGTTACGCGGAGATGTTCGAGATGCAAGCCTCGAGCTATCGCTAGGAACGTAGAGAATGACACCACAGAGCGGTAACCTGGAACTCGTTAGTATAGGGCCGAAAGACGTGCGTACACTTCCGACTATGGGACCCGTTGCCGACACTTCATCCTCGAGTGCTGCCGCGCTTGCCCGATCTCTGGCATGGATGCCGGGGCAGCAGGAGTCGCGCAATTTTCGCGATCGTTGTGAAGCTCTCACCCGTGCGTTTCAACCGCTCTTGCTGTCGCTGCAATCTCGTGCCCCCAAAACGGCTTCGGATGATTTTCGACGTCTGAAGGAAAACATTTTTCTGATCGGGGGAGAACTACAAGAGACCTGTGCCACGTTCCAGGCCCCTCACAAACTCCCTCAGGTTCGCACTCCAGACGGCACGATCCTTCCAAGAATCGCGGCATTGGCGGCGGATTATTTCGCCGCAGCAGCTTACCAGTTCAGTGAGGCGAACTTCACCTCTTATGTTCAAGCTTTCCAAGGGGTCACAGTTCTCAAGCTAGCGGAGCTGTGGATGCTCGTCCCTGTCATGAAACTTGTGCTGCTGGAGCACATCGCCGAGCGCGGCCGTCGTCTGCTTCAGGATCCCTCGTCATCTGAGGGCGTTCAGGATCTCATCCGCAGCTTGCAGGATATTAAACAGACGTCCTGGAAAGTGATCATTGAGCCGCTGATCCGGTTTGATCAGATCTTGCGGCAAGACCCGGCGGGAGCCTATCCCGGCATGGACTATGAAACTCGCGAGCTCTACCGCAAGCAGCTGATCAAGATCGCGGACCGGTGCGATTGTTCTGAGATCAAGGTAGCTAGCGAAGTGCTGGCGCTAGCCCGCCAGGCACAACTCAACGGCAACCGGGATCCGCGTGTCACTTTACGCGAATCGCATGTGGGATCGTATTTACTTGCCGAAGGAAATTCGCTTCTCCGGAAGAAGGTGGGCTACCATGCTCCGATCGCTCAGCGTTTGCGCGTTTTTCTGCTCGAGCACCCGGATGAGTTTTATCTGCCGGGGATCGCGGCCCTCACTTTCGCCATCGTGTGGGGCATTGTCGAACTGCTGACCCCTCCCAGTACGTCTTTGTGGTTGGTTTTGCTTGCGATACTCGCGGTGCTATTGCCGAGTTCACAGAGTGCCGTCCAGATCATGAACTATCTGGCAACCCTGTTGCTGCCGGCGCAAACCTTGCCCAAGCTGGATTTCTCGGAAGGCGTTCCGACCGACTGCATGACCATGGTCGCAATTCCGACTGTGTTCATGAATGAAAAACAGGTTCGTAAGCTCGCCGACGACCTGGAAGTTCGCTACCTGGGCAACCAGGATCCGAACATCCATTATGCTTTGCTCTCGGACTTGCCCGATTCTCCCGCGGAACCGCGAGAAGACAGCCCCCTGGTGGACTTGGCTTCCGAGCTGATCCGCGGGTTGAACGAAAAATATGCCGCAGAGCGGATGGGTTCTTTCTTTTTGTTCCATCGTCACCGCGTTTACAACCCGCGCGAAAGACTGTGGATGGGATGGGAACGCAAACGCGGAAAGTTGATGGATCTGAACAATCTGCTGCGCGGGAAATTCGACAGTTTTCCGGTTAAGGTTGGCAATCTTTCCGTACTCTCGGGTGTTCGCTTCGTCATTACGCTCGACTCCGATACAGAATTGCCGCGAGGATCGGCGAGCCGCATGGCGGGAACTTTAGCGCATCCTCTGAACCAGGCCATCATCGACCCGGAAAAGGGCATCGTGGTTGCGGGTTATGGCATTCTGCAGCCCCGGGTCGGCGTCAGCGTCCAGAGTTCGGCACGGTCCCGGCTGGCCAGTATTTATTCAGGACAAACTGGCTTTGACATCTATACTCACGCCACCTCGGATGTGTATCAGGATCTCTATGGCGAAGGGATCTTCGTCGGAAAAGGGGTCTATGAAGTCGAAACTCTACACCGCGTTCTCGATCGCCGGTTCCCGCGAAATGCGTTGCTGAGTCATGACCTTGTCGAAGGAGCTTATGCGCGGGCGGGATTGGTGAGCGACATCGAAGTGATTGAGGATTACCCTTCCCACTACAGCGCCCATAATCGACGAAAACACCGCTGGATGAGGGGCGATTGGCAGATTGCCGGATGGCTGCTTCCCCTGGTTCCTGAAGAGTCTGGTCATCTCGTACCCAATCCGCTTTCCATGGTTTCCAGGTGGAAGATCCTCGATAACCTGCGGCGAAGTCTGGTCGAGCCTGCGATCTTCGCCCTGTTCTTGCTGGGATGGTTGTGCCTGCCCGGGCAGGCGGTATCGTGGACGGTTGCTACCCTCACGATTCTTTTCCTGCCAGCACTGTTCCAGCTAGGCTTTGATCTGGTACACGCCGCGACGTCGGGCAGCCGATCGATCGTTCGAGACGCCTTCGATTCCCTCCTGAATGCCAGCATTGCGAACTGGTTGACGGTTACATTCCTGGCGCATCAGGCTCTCCTGTCCATGGATGCGGTGGTGCGAACGATGGTGCGCCGCCTGATCACGCGGCAGAGACTCTTGCAATGGGAGACTGCGGCCGAAGCAGAGCTTGCTGGAGATAAGCGCAGCACACTGGATATTTACCTGAACTGGTCTCCGGCCCTAGCACTGGCTCTAGCTTTACTGGTGTGGGTCGTACGTCCGAGCGCTCTATTCGCCGCGCTCCCGATCGTTCTGTTGTGGGCTTGCAGCCAACCGATTTCATGGTGGCTGAACCGTCCGCCCGGCGCTCCCCGCAAAGAAGCCTCGGAACGCGATCGATGGCTGCTGCGCGTCTCCGCGCTGCGCACCTGGCGGTATTTCTCTGAGTTCAGCACGGAAGAACACCATTGGCTGATTCCCGACAATGTACAAGAAGAGAACATCAGGGTTGCACCTCGAGTATCTCCTACGAACCTGGGATTGCTCCTCAATGCGCGCCAGGTGGCGTGCAGATTCGGCTATCTCACGGTGCCGGAGTTTTCGCAACAGACTCTCGGAACTCTGGCGACGGTCTCACAATTACCGCGAGAGCGTGGGCACCTTCTCAACTGGTATGACACTCGATCGTTGAGTCCGCTCTCCCCGGCTGTCGTTTCAAGCGTCGATAGCGGCAATTTGCTGGCTTCACTCTGGACTCTGCAGCAGGGCTGTCTCGACCTTCTTGAACAACCACTTTTATCGGGTGGATTGGCTGACGGTCTTCTCGATCATCTCCTTCTGCTGTCCAGCCTCAAGGCAATCCCGCGGAGAAAGAGTTCGCAGATCGGAAAAGCTCTTCGGAAAGAGGATTGGCTGCAATATGTCCTCGATGTCCCCGACGCGGTGCTCCGGGATATTCACCATTCCTCCACCACGTCGCCAAGCAGCGACACCGTTTGGTTTCAAGAACAGGCGGAAGAACGCATCCGGCAGGTGTGCCGGATTGTGCAACTTTACGCTCCCTGGCTTCTTCCGGAATATGCGTCTGTGATGAATGATCTCGCCATCCATGCGCAAGAACGCCAGATCGTAACTCCCGCGCTCGCGAAGATGCCGAAATTTATCGACAGCCTTGCCACTCATCTCCGGTTGGTATTGGACTCAACTGAACTCGGGGAGCAGGAAAGCTTGTTTCGAGAACTGCTAGACCAGTTGCCCGAGGCGCGCTCGCGCGTCTTACGCCTTACCGAAGATCTGAAAAAAATCTCCGCCCAGTGTGGCACCCTGGCGGACGAAATGGATTTTGCGTTTCTTCTGAACCGGAACCGAGGACTATTTTCGGTGGCCTTCGAGGTCGATAAGCAGCAGAACCACCCTGCCTGTTACGACCTTCTGGCGAGTGAAGCGCGCATCGCGTATTTCATTGCCATCGCCAAGGATGACATCCCGCAGGATTGCTGGTTTCAGCTTAGCCGACCTCCCCTGTATGAGGAAGGAATCGCCGGTCTGCTTTCGTGGACGGGCACGATGTTCGAATACTTGATGCCGACGTTGTGGATGCGCCTCTACCCAAACACTCTACTGGAGCGCGCCGCGGAGGCAGCGGTGCAGGCACAACGGGCTTATGCGGCCGACAAAGGCGTGCCCTGGGGCATCTCCGAATCTTCGTCCAGCAAAAGGGATGACGCTGGGAACTACGATTACTTCGCATTCGGAGTGCCTCAGCTGGCCATATTTAAACCCGATCACGACGGGCCGGTGATCTCACCCTATTCAACATTCCTGGCGCTGGATATTGATTCCACGGCCGCGTTGCGCAATTTGCGCTATATGCAACGCAAGGGCTGGTTGGGAAGCTATGGCTTTTATGAATCGTTGGATTTCAGTCCTGGCCGCCGTTCGCCTCGGGGCTTTGAAGTGGTGCGCTGCTGGATGGCCCACCATCAGGGCATGAGCCTGCTCTCCATTGCAAATTTCCTGGACGATCAAGTTGTGCAACGCTGGTTTCACAGTCATCCGCGAGTGCAGGCCACGGAACTGCTGCTGCAGGAAAAGCCGGCTGCGCACGTGGGTTCGCAAAGGTCCCGCGCCAAAGTGGCATGAACTTAATTCGCCGTCGATCGCGAAAGTCAGCACCGTTATCCTCAGTCGTATACCCTATGCGGCACTGGCACATACTCTCTCTCGCGGTTTTCTTGACGTTTATTTCCAACGTTTCTCCAGTCTCTGTGCAGGCGCGCTCGGGGTCAGCACAATCTGACTCAGCAGGTTCCGACGCAGCATCAAGCGTGCTTGTGCTGGATGCGGAGGCGGCTTCGCATCCTTTCCCTCACTTTTGGGAACAAATGTTTGGTTCAGGGCGCGCCATTTTGAGCCTGCGGGAGAGCTATCGCAGCGACCTGCGCGCGGTCCAGCAAATCACCGATTTCAGATACGTCCGTTTTCACGCTATCTTCGACGACGAAGTTGGCATCTACAGCGAAGACGCGCAGGGACGTCCGAACTATAACTTCTCCTACATCGATCAAATTTATGATGGTCTGCTGGCGAATGGAGTTCGGCCCTTCATTGAGATCAGTTTTATGCCCAACCAACTCGCGGCCAGCCGCACTCTTCATCCTTTTTGGTATCACCCGAATGTCGCCCCTCCCAAGGATTGGGCGCGGTGGGACGACCTCGTCACCGCCTTCGCTCGCCACCTTATCGTGCGTTACGGAATCGATGAAGTTTCGCAGTGGTATTTCGAGGTTTGGAATGAACCCAATCTTGATTTCTGGGCAGGCCAACCGAAGCAGGAAACCTATTGGGAGCTGTACGACCAAACCGCGGCCACCCTGAAAAAGGTGAGCCCGAGACTACGCGTCGGGGGACCGGCGACCGCGCAAGCGGCCTGGGTCGATGCCTTCATCCGGCACTGCGCCGAAAAACGGATTCCGCTGGATTATGTCTCAACCCACGTTTACGCCAACGATACCGCGCAAGATATTTTCGGCTCGCAAGAAAACATTCCTCGTGATCAGATGGTATGCCGCGCCGTCGACAAAGTGCACCGCCAGATCCAATCATCGCGGATGCCAAGCCTGCCGCTGATCTGGAGCGAGTTCAACGCCAGCTACATGAATGAAACCAACGTCACCGATGCGATTTACATGGGACCGTGGCTCGCCGACACCATCCGCCAATGTGACGGGTTGGTGGATTCCATGTCCTACTGGACCTTTTCCGATGTCTTTGAGGAACAGGGTGTCGTGAAAACTCCGTTCTACGGAGGTTACGGGCTCATCGCCGAGGATGGCATTCCGAAGCCGGCCTTCAACGCCTTCAAACTTCTTCACAAGCTGGGGGGCGAACGTCTGCCGCTCGATTCGAATTCCGGCCTGCTTACTCGCAGAAAAGATGGCACGTTGGTTCTGGCATTGTGGAACTATGCCGCACCCGGACAGTCCGTTCCTTCAAAGACAATAAGGTTACGGCTGAAAGGAGCAAATCCGAAACATGCTCTCATCTCGCGCGTGGACAGCGTGCACGGCGATGCGAATCCCGCTTACCAGAAGTTCGGGAGTCCCCGCTTTCCTTCGCCAGCGCAGATCAACGAGCTCCGGCGTGCCGCCGACCTGCCCGAGCCCGAGGCTGGTCATCTCGAAAATGGTGAGTTGACCGTCACTCTACCCAGTCAAGGGTTGGCCGTAATCGAACTCCAGTAGATCGAAACGTCCGCGAAAAGATCGTCGGCCGCGCTTTCGAATGATCGAAGTATCAAGACTGATACTTCCTAAAGCCGGCCCGATCCATCCCGCGCTGCGCCTCCTGATTTTTCATGAACGTATTCCAGACAAATCCAGTGCGGACATTCTCCGCCATCAGCATGGTGATTCCCGTGTCGATGCCAACTGCGTCGGTGTCGTACCAATTCTTCAGGGGATTGAACGCATTTATAAATCCGTAGCGGCACCATGCCTTGGGATAATGATCTTTGATATTTTTGAGCACCCGCATCACCGGCTGCGTCAAAAAAGGCAAGGAACCGGCGGAGGCGCTGGGCACGACAGTGCCGTCAATTGGGCCCATCATCGGCGGACCTCCCCAAATCACGTAGCCCTTCTGCGAATCGGAGGCGGAGATTCCCCACAGATCGTCGCTGTAATCCGGAAATTGTTTTCCCAGCTCCAGGCAGAAATGGCGGTGGGCATCCGTAGCCAGTATCGAGTTTTCGAAATAGTCGGCGTACTGGTCGCGTTTCCCGCGAAAATCGAACCAGGCCTGCGAATATTGATGCACAAATACTGGCGCAAACGAGCCGATGTATCGAATGCCGTCATATTCAAATCTGGTGCGCTTCCACGCATTCCAGGCATCCGCCGGCAAGGGATGAGGAAGCGACCCCAGGCCAAGAAGGTAAATCATCATCATCTCGCTGTAGTAATCCCATCGATAAGGAAGAAAACCGAATTCCGGAGTCCAGCCATGCGGCAACAGCGAAGTGTCCTCGGATAGCCAACTCCAGTCAACGCGGTTGAAGATCTGGTACGCCAGAAGACTGATCTCGGAATGCAGCTCGAAATGGCGCCGGCAAGTGAGAAGTCCGCAGAGCAGGATAGCGGTGTCGACCGACGAAACTTCGGAATCCCATACCCGCTCTCCACTCTTGATATCGGCAAAATGGTAGAAGAACCCGCGATGCGTCGGCATCTTCTTCCAAAGAAAACGCAACGTCGCCAGAACGCGATCGCGAGCTTCGGCTAGAGAAATGAAATTGCGTTTTTCCGCGATGCAAAGAGCTGTCAAACCAAAACCCGTCGCGGCTATGCTGGCCACAACGGAGTTGTCGTTCTTGGTCACATTGCTGCGATCTCTGATCAGCCCTGTATCCGGACTCGCCTGGTCCCAGAAGTACTGGAAATTCAGCTTTTCCAATTCGTCCAAAAATGCGTCGTCCTCGGGCGAGAGGGCATTGGGTTCTGCCGAAGGCGCGGAACCCGGCGGTTGCGGGGAAGCCGACAGCAATGAAATTATCTTCCCGTGGTCAAACACCTCCATCAGGCCCAGCCCGCCCATCCGAAAAAGAAGCTCTCTCCGGGAAAGCCGGTTTGCAGCAATGTTCTTTTCTTTCATACGCATCAGTTGATTTTAGATGCCCCCACACCAAGAAGCGAAGATAAGGTCGGCCCTGCCCCCCAGTTTCTCCGTGCAATTTGCCGAACAGCGAACTTGCTATCCAGAAAATGCGTCCTAGAATGTTAAGCATATGGTGACGCAATGACTAGAGGCAAGGCCATCGCCACATGGGTAATCCTGATTGTTGCCATTCTGGCATCGGTGACAACCATTGCCTTGCGCCACCGGCGCCGGCCGGTGACGCTGCGGGGTGCAGTTCTGCGCCAGGATGCCGATCCCAATCGGCAGTTGCCGCTGGCGGATGTCCAGATCACTGCCATCAACGCTCTGGGGAGCGGTACATCCAAAACCGACTCTTCCGGTTTTTTCACTCTTACTTTGCCTAAGGGATTACGGCGGCGTCAGGAAGTCACCCTGAAATTCCGCCACCAGGATTACCGGCCGTTGGATGTGAACGACTTTATTGGAGACAAGATCTATATCGCCCGCATGACCCCCACCCATCAAGACACGATCGCCGAATCCCATACCGGGTCTGCCGTCTCGAATACGCGAATTCGATACTCGGTGAAGGCCACAACCGAAGCGAACATCGGCAGCGCAGTACGAACGTTCCAAGTTATCAACACAGGAAACACGCCATGCAACGATCACCCTCCGTGCGCCCCCGGCGGAAAGTGGAAGGCAACGATTGGCTCACTCTCGCTGGATGCGGGCGAAGGAAACGAGTTTCGCAACGCCAGAGTTTCTTGTATTGCCGGGCCGTGTCCCTTCACCAAGATCGCCGTGGAAACCTTTTCTCAGGAACGGCGGCATTTTACCGCCACGGTTCTCAACTGGTCGGATACGGTTACTTTCCTGGTGGAGGCTGAAGTGGTCCATCCCATGACTAGCGACTTGGTGCGTGAGACCTATCCCTTTATTTCCGGTCGGGCTTTGAACTTCAGTTTGCCCGCTTTGGCGGAAGGCCCCAGCATCGAGGCGGAGGTCGCAGGAGAACCCATTGTCTTCCCCCTCGGCCCCGATCTCTTCTTGCGCTGGGCAGATTGCCACATGGTGGTCGATCGGGACCAATCCAAGAACTATCGCTGCGAACTGAAGCCTGGATATCAGTTCCGGTAAACGAACGCCAATCTTCCGGCCGACGCTGTCGCCCAGCGGAATGTCCTCGATCCGTAATTTCGATTGGACCCATTCTGTTTGCCCACCTAAAGTGTTAAAGAGAGGAGGCGCCAGCACGTTACGGAAGTCACGCGTAGCAGCGTGCTCTGACCAAACGGGGTGCGGTCCTACAGCATGTCATCTGCGATAATGGAAATATAAACGTGTTTCCACGCTGATTTGGGGACAAGTAGGCGGCTATCCCGACGGGAGGACTGACCGACTGTTCCCGCTGGTTTTGAATCTAACGACACCCGGAGAGCCTGCAATTGGAAAAAAATCCTGTCGAAATTCAAGAATTGGATTTGACCAAGCACGTACGCGAGATACCAGACGTCCTCACTCTGGAGGAAATCGCCAACCTGGCGGCGGAAGAGGGACAACCCGCAGAAACGTTGATGAACGTCGTCGCACTGATTGCCAAGCGCTTCAATACTGATGTTTGTTCGGCTTATCTGCTGGAGCCCGATCGAGCCAACGTGGTGCTGGCCGCAACGGTCGGCCTGCGACGCGAGTGCATCGGCCATTTACGAATGGCAATTCACGAAGGACTGGCGGGGCTCGTCGCGGAACAGGTGCGTCCGGTGGCCGTGGAGCAGGCACTCACGCACCCGCGCTTCAAGTACTTCCCGGAAGCCGGGGAGGATGATTACCAATCGTTCCTCGGGGTTCCACTCATCGACCGGGGAGTTTTGCAGGGCGTACTGGTCGTGCAAACCGTGAAGCCTCGTGTTTTTCGCGAGGACGAAATTCATATGCTGGCCGAAGCCGCGGCTCAGGTTGCGCCGGTAGTGAGCGAAGCCCGCACGCTGGATCGATTCATTGCTCCCGCCCAGGAGCGCCTTTGGTCCCTGGCACGCAACTTGTGGTGGAGTTGGGACCACGACGCCGGCAGTTTGTTTAGGGATCTTGATCCGATCCGCTGGAGGATACTGAACCAGAATCCAGTTTCGTTGCTGGCGGAATTTCCCCTGGCAAAACTCGAAAGGCGCGCCACGGAGTTGGTACTGCATAGCCGCATCAACTACGCCTATCGCCGGCTCCAGGAATATCTGCGAGCCGACCGGACATGGGGAGCCAGGCACGCGGGGGTCCTGCGGCCGCGCCCCGTGGCATATTTTTCGGCGGAATTTGGACTGCACGAGTCGCTTCCCGTCTATTCCGGAGGGCTTGGCGTTCTTGCCGGGGACCACATCAAGAGCGCATCCGATCTCGCGATCCCGCTGGTCGGCATCGGTTTGTTCTACGGGCAAGGATATTTTCGTCAGCGCCTGGACCACAACAGCTGGCAGCAGGAAGAATATCTGGAGACAGACGTCAATCAATTGCCTCTGGAGACGGCGATCGGTAAGAGCGGCCGGCCGGTGGTGGTGCAAATCCAGACCCGCAGCGGTTCGATTCACGCCAAAGTATGGCGAGTGGCCGTCGGACGTTGCGATCTCTTCCTCCTCGATTCGGATGTGGAGGGCAATGCCGCGGATGACCGCAAGCTGACTTCCCGCCTCTATGGCGGAGACGCAAGAACTCGCATCCGGCAGGAGTTGCTGCTGGGAGTCGGAGGCTTCCGCGCCCTCAAAGCCATGGGCATCACACCGGGCGTTCTTCACCTGAACGAAGGCCACAGCGGGTTTGCCGTGCTGGAGGCGATCCACTCGCGCATGCAGGAGGAAGGCATCGCCTTCGACAGCGCCGTCTCTCGGGTGTCGCGGGGAGTTGTTTTCACCACTCACACCCCCGTGCCCGCCGGCCATGATCGCTTCGACGCCGATCTTATCGAAGAACATCTTGGACCCTTGCGGGATGGCCTTGGGCTTTCGCAGGACAGCCTGATGGGTCTGGGACGCGAGGAACCGAGCGACCTGCAAGAAACGTTTTGTATGACCGTGCTCGGGCTTCGATTCTCGCGCCGCGCCAACGCCGTTTCCGCGCTGCACGGCGAAGTCTCCAGAGCAATGTGGACTGGCCTCTGTCCCGGCAAGCCCGAGGACGAAGTCCCGATCGGGCACATCACCAATGGAGTTCATGTTCCATCCTGGCTGGCGCCGCAAATGTTTCGCCTGTACGACCGCCATCTTGGTACGAACTGGCATGAGCACAGCAGCGAGGCGCGCATCTGGGAAGGTATTGAGAACGTGGATGATGGTGAGCTCTGGGAGACACACCTCAACCTGAAATCGCGCCTTCTCGATTTTGTGCGACGCCGCGCAGTGGAGCAAGCCGAACGTCGCCTGGAGCCCCGAGAGGCACTGGTGAGACTTGGGAGGGTGCTCAGTCCTGACGCACTCACGATCGGATTCGCGCGCCGCTTTGCGACCTACAAGAGAGCCAACCTGCTTCTTCGAGACATTGAGAACCTGGCGTCCATGGTGAATGACCCTAAACGTCCGGTCCAATTTGTTTTTGCCGGCAAGGCGCATCCCCTCGACGAACCTGGCAAAAAGTTGCTGCAGCAAATCGCCGAACTGATGCGCAATTCTCGATTCGCTGATAAGTTCGTCTTTGTCGAAGACTATGACATCAACGTCGGACGTTATTTTGTGCAAGGCGTAGACGTCTGGCTGAATAATCCGCGGCGTCCTCTGGAGGCTTCAGGCACGAGTGGCCAAAAGGTCGTTTTGAATGGTGGACTCAACCTTTCGGTGCTCGATGGGTGGTGGGCAGAGGCATACGACGGCATGAATGGATTCGCCATCGGAACCGGCAGGACGCATTCCGACATGAACGTGCATGACACCCGCGACGGCGAAGATTTGCAACGGACCCTTCGAGAAGAAGTGATTCCGCTGTATTACCAGCGTGATCGTGACGGTTTGCCGCGCGGCTGGATCAAGCGCATGAAACGCACCATCCGCACGCTGGGCTGGCGCTTCAACGCCGATCGCATGGTGATGGATTACACGCTGAACTGCTATGTTCCCGCCGCCGGAGGCACGTCCAGCGATATGAGATCCGCTTGGTAAAGCGGAATCCTGGAAGGATGCTTGAAGTATGGAGCCGGCGAGCGGACCGGAACCGCCGACCTGCCGATTACGAATGCGCGAGCCACGAACTGGATTCGATGAGATTCAAACACATGGCCCGTATCGCCAACAAAAACCAAGAGCATCCATAGGTTGCTGGCTTCATTATCTTTCAACTTCCGCCTTATTTCTTCGGCTCCGCAAACACGCGCCAGTACCCCTGTTTGGAAAACTCTTCCACTGTGAATGTGAAGCGGTTCTCGCCCAGAGGCATGAATTCTTCTTGCAAGCGTGCCAGTTGCTGTTTGTCGTATAGATCATAGCCCGCGTCGTCGGGCTTCACCATCTTGTAGAGAATCTGGGCGGCGATTCCTACATCAGGTCCACGTTCGACTCTGCAAAGTTTGATGTCTTGAAGTACTTTGTATATTGGCATGGATACACCCGACTCACTTCCCCGCGCGGGCGGCCTTCGCGTCTGCACGAGAGACTGTGGACAAACGGACGAGGCGGGTCCGTGATGGAAAGCCCGTCGTCGTAGCGACGAGATAACGTGAGCCGAAGAGAAACTTTCGGACCATCCTCGATGGTTCCCAACTTGGGCTCGACGCGTGGTCCGTTCGGCGGTTGCACCCACACGCGGTCACCCTTCTTGTGCTGCGGCGTTCCTCTTTCCCTGCTCGTCACCGACTTGCCATGAATGTTCTTTGGTCCATCAGGCGTCCACATCATTACACCTTCCACTGATCACAATAAGTCGCCGGGTCCGGAGCCCACAAGATTACGAGAGGGTGTGTTGGCAAAGGTCGCTTGGTGGGTCAAAAGTGGGGCTAAATCGAAAAGCCGGAAATCCAGAAAATCGCTGAGACGCATGAACAGCGGGGATAAAATGCAGCCGACAAGCGGGCTTGAGCCGCTGACCTGCCGATTACGAATTCCCGAAAGCGAACAGCTCCAGCCTAACCTCATTGGTTTCCAGTGACACTCCTGCATGCCATGCTTACGTTATTCACCTCATTTCAACCTCATATAGAGGTTTCGGGACAGTAATCGGACACTACTCGCGCCAGAATCCGTTCTTGAACAAGGTCAACAAAAAGATGGGTCCCGGAAGGATGGCAAGATGCACTTTTGCTATCGTGGTTTCCTGGTGAAACATGCGGAATAAGTCACTGGCACATCGACCTTTGACATGTGGAAAACCACTTTACTTTGGCAAAGCAGGATGTTCAGGATGCCACAGGGTTGCGGTGAAGGTGGCCTTATCGCTTCTTATCTTTCCGCATACGCGCGGGTTCATGCGGTCAAGCAAATTCGTGATGAGATCACCCGGCCAGTCTGACGTCCGGAATGGGCAGACGCGATTGGTTCCCGCAACGCTTCGTGGCGGCGAGAAATATGTCGGCAGAGTTAGCGCCGAGAATACCGCTGGCGATGGTCTGCGGAAGGAGAATGGGGCGGCGAGGACTGTACACGGCAATCGCGTAAGAGAAGATCCACGGCGCCGACCATCAGACCACCGATAACGATGGCCGGAAAAGTACCCGGGCGCGCGGAGGACGAAGCTACAAGGCCGGCCTGCATCGAGTTTGCCATTCCGAATGGTACGAACGGTACTTCGACAAACACAGACTTCTTTTGAGATACGTGCGCTACCTTGAAGTCGTCACCTTCCGCTCGTCCACGTTCGGTGTCTCCCGAATTCGGTGTGTCCCGAAGACAGACTGTCGGCTCATTGACCACCGCAGTTCGGGGAATCACCTTGTCTACCTGCATGCATCGGCAATCGCCACTTAACAGATTTCGATCAGGACCACGTTCCACAACTCGGGACTTCTCACTTCACTTCATGGCGAGCAGGGTGCGGAGCTGGCGAACTGCTCGGGGAATGTCCGCTGCCGCGGCACTGCCAAAACCCAAGATGAATCCCGAGCGCGATACCTCGCCTAAGTAGGAAGGGGAGAGGGGCCAAATCCAAAGGTTCTGGTGGGCGGCTAGCTCGGCGATTTCCAGATCGCGAATCTTGCTCGGCAGGGTCATAGTCAGATGCATCCCTGCTTCGCCCCCGAGGACCTCCACCAGGGATCCGAATTCCTTGCTGATGCTGTCCACCAGCACACTCCTTCGCTCGCCGTAGAGGACCCGCATCCTTCGAATGTGGCGCGAAAAATGCCCCTCGTCAATGAAGTTCGCTACCACTTCCTGATAGAAACTTGGCGGACCTAGATCCATGGCACGGCGAAGGGCCAGAAAACGGTCGACGAGGTCGGATGGAATGACGACATAGCCGATGCGCAATGATGGAAACAAGACTTTGCTGAAAGTACCGACGTATATCACACGACCGTAGGTGTCGAGCCCCTGCAAGGATGCGATCGGCGAACTCTCGTATCGATAGTCACTATCGTAATCATCCTCGATGATCCAGGATCCCGCGTCTTGCGCCCAATCCAGCAACTGGAAACGCCGTGAAGCACTCATCGTTACCCCGAGCGGGAACTGATGAGAGGGAGTAACAAACACGGCCCGCGCCTTCCGACACCTCTTGATGCCGGCTGCAACATCCAGACCTTCCTTGTCAACGGGAACGGGCACGAGATCACAACCAGACATCGCGAAGGCATCTCGCGCCAATCGATACCCGGGCTCCTCGACCCACACACAACTCCCAGGGTCGAGAAGACAACGAGCCGAAATCTCAAGCGCCTGTTGAGAACCGCTAACGATCATGATTTGCTCCGCTTCACAGCGTAGACATCGCGCGGTTCTCAAATAAGTCGCGATGGTTTCCCGGAGAGCTTTGGACCCCATCTTTTCGCCGTAGTGAAATGACCCGGCGTCCATATTCCGGCAACCGCGCGCTACGAGGTTTGACCAAACCTGAAGCGGAAATTGATCGAATGCGACCTGGCCAACACCGAATGCTCCCCAGCCCCGCAGCCACGGGGAACTTTCGACAGGGGAGAGGATCGAAGAGCGGCGCGCGAGTGGTCGAGGTCCGGAGCGAGTTGCAGCGAATCGGGCACCGGTAGGTCCGCTCGACATGACCTGGTCCGGGATAGAACTGGAAGCCACCGTTCCCGCGCCGACGCGACTCTCGAAGTAGCCTTCCGCCAAGAGCTGGGCATAGGCATTAAGAACGGGGAACCGGGAGATCCCGAGTTCGGATGCCAGCGCTCGAGTTGATAAAATTCGCTGCCCCGGACGCAGGCTTCCTTCGACTATTGCTTTGCGATAGGCATCATAGATCTGCCGGTGCAGAGCCTTCGGAGTCTTCCGGTCGATTGCGATCATTAGCGGAATCCCGGAGGCTACTCTCTTCATTGCGGCGGATCATAATGGTTATGTCTAAATCCCGTCAAGCGGCTATTGTCTCCGACCATTTTCCGGTGCATTCTAGAAACGTGCCGGCTGGGCTCGTGTGAAGCACTGACGGTCGATACAAGAGCGCTCGCCATGAATCTCTCAGCACACCCGAACTCTCCCCTGATCGCAGGAGAACCCACGCCGAGGTTGACAGAAGGTTTCCCGAGGTTGCAGGCACTTGCAAAGCGAGAGTCCCCCCGGGTCGCCATCAAGGTAAAGGGAAGGATTCTCTTTATCAATCTTGGCGACGTGGTCGCTATTCAGGCGGAGGGTAATTACGTGTTGCTGCAGCGGGACTCGAGTTCCTTTCTGCTGCGCGAGTCAATTTCGGTGGTGGCAGAAAAGCTCGAGGTGTACGGATTTGTCCGGATCCATCGCTCTGTGCTGGTGAATACCACGTTTGTGGAAGAGATCCGGCCGTACTCGACGGGAGAATATGGTCTCCGGGTGAAAGGCGGAAAGGAATACACCGTTACGCGCACATACAAGAAGAATCTCAAATCCCTTGCGGAATTCTGGATCGGCGCCGGCGCGCTCTTTCTCGACTCACCGCGATAAGAGCAAGGACAGGGATTGCGACGAAGGCCCGGCCGGTTCGGGAGAAAGTCAATTCGACCTGATCGCGGTTTGTCGATTTCCGCCAACCTGCAAAAAGTCTGGCCGGCCGAACATCGCCGACCGTCGTGATTTCACTTCGGTAATGAAGACGCCGTGCTCGCGAGGTGCGGCTTGATCAACTCGTCGAGCGAGATAGTCCGGGCGCTCACCATCACGAACCAGGTGTGGGTAACGAGCGCCGCCGTGGTAGTTGATGGTGTCAGGTTCGAAAATAATCGTCCACGACGACGAGGAGGGTAACCGGCGGTGAGGCGTCCTTCGCGGATTTGATCGCGTCCGAGAGCAAATCCTGTGTGTAAACGCGGCCATTCATACCAGTTATTTTCATCCCCCGACGGATGCCCGCCTCAAACGCGGGGCTTCCGACGATGGCGTCGCTTACGACCCCATCACTGCCCCGCTGGAGGCCGATTGAATAGACCTCGCGGGATTGCCGCGGCGTTTATCGTTTCCCTTGTCATTCGCACCTGCTTTCCTTCTTTGGCAATTCCAGTCTTTTTGATTCTGGCGCTGCTATGGCTTCGCCTCAGTTGGCGTCATGTCAAGATGCGGGATAATGGGTCATCCCAATTGCTTCCTCGTCGGGAGTGAGTCCTTTCCAAGTGCGGTATCCGCAATGCGAAATTTTGCGTTCTTGGTCAATTCTCCGACATACGTCTCCTGCGTTCTGCCCCTTTTACGGAAATGCCGAGTAATAGAATCCTTCCAGTCCTTTGTCGCTTTACGCCGTCCTAAGCCTCAACGGGGTCAAACTGCATGTCCGGGTAAGCCTGTTTCAGAATGGAATCGCTCTTCCAAAGGAAAGCGCCGAAGTGGATGTTCGGTTCGACGACAAGGGTGCCTACATTGAGGTAACCGACTCCCGCATGTACTATCTGGTGCGTAGTCCTGCCTTCAGCGCGCACCTCATTTCTCTGCAGCCCGAAGGATCAGGACTGGTGCTTCATTCGTTTACTTACGGTGACAACTGTCAATTGGCAGATGAGCCGTAGCTCTAAACGGCAGATACATCTCTCCAACTCCGGTGGGGCCCCCGCCGCCTTCCACCAGCGACAACGCGGAGATCACCAAGCGCCTGAAGATGGTGCCGCGCATCATCGGCGCATTGTAGGGCGACAGCATCGCCGTGGCTATTCTGTTCAATTCTGTTCACACCAGAAGCTATGACAGTTAACCTCGCTATGCGTCACTTCATCACATTCTTCTATGGAGACTTGGTGGCTGTTCTATAGTGCTGTGCGCAACGTCCAACAGGATCGGCCCCAGCCCATCCGTCGGTCCGAGCGTCCCGCACGGAGAATCCCATGAATCAAGCACTCGCTGCATTCTCAAGTGAGCAACCCAGAGCCCTCAGAGCAATCCTGCCGGCGGGATTGACTTGCGGCGCTCTCGACATTACTGCCGCACTGCTAGTCTATGGCTCATTTGGTCTTGGACCACTTCGCTTACTGCAAGGCATTGCCTCTGGATTGTTAGGTCCGGTGGCTTACGAAGGCGGAATGGCAACCGCGCTGCTCGGCCTGCTGTGTCACTTTTTCATCGCATTGTCCGCTGCCGCTATTTTCTTCGCCACGAGCCGGCGGTTTTCCTTTCTGGTAGAGCACGCCATCTTTTCCGGAGCACTGTACGGTGTTGCGGTATACTTCGTTATGGCTCGGATTGTCGTGCCCCTCTCGGCTGCCAGACGAGGCCCGTTCTCTTTCAAGTTCATGTTCATTGGAATAGTCATACATATCTTCTGTGTCGGACTTCCCATTGCTACGCTGGTACGAAAATACTCATATAATCGCGACTAGGAAGTCTCCCTGTCTTCACAAATCTTTGGAGATGCGCTCAGAGGAGGGGAGGCTAAGCTTACTCGCCAGAGAATGTATCGCTTCCAATCCAGAATTCTGCAAGAGACTTGAGATTGTTCTTATAGGTGCGAGTAACTGTGTACTCTTTTCCGCCTTTAACACGAAGGCCGTATTCCCCTGTCAAGTAGGGTTTGATCTCCTCCACGAACGAAGAATTCACCAGCACGGACCGATGGATTCTTATGAATCCGTAAGGCCTAAGTTTTTCCGCCACCGTCGAAATTGACTCACGCAGCAGATAGGAGCCAGACCCTCGCTCGAGTAAAACGTAGTTGCCCTCAGCCTGGACCGCGATCACTTCGCCGGGATTGATAAAAAGAATTCTTCCCTTGGCTTTGATTGCAATGCGGGGCTGCAATCGAGGAGAGATCTTCTGCAATTGAGGCAGGACCTCGAGCAATTTTGCGGCCCTCTCTCCTTCGGACCTCTGAGAGGCCCGGTTCAAAGCCTCCCAAATCCTTTGTTTGGAGAAGGGCTTTAATACGTAGTCCACCGCCTGCTTCTCAAAGGCCGCAATCGCGTACTCATCGTGTGCTGTTACAAATATGATGGAGGGTAACGAATGGCCTTGTTTCCTCAACTGATCGACAAATTCAGTGCCCGACATCTCCGGCATGTCAATATCGAGAAGCACAACATCGTAGGAGACTGCCGCCAGTCGCTCGAGTGCTACGATTGCATCGCTCGCCGAATCGAAGCGTTCGACGTCATCTCTCTTCTCCAGGATGCCCGCTAAAGCTGCTTGAGCCAGCGGTTCATCATCCACGATCAACACTCGCATCGATCCCCCACAACTCGGGCATTTTGCAAAAAATCTTTCCGCATCTTCTTTCAGAAAAATCTAATTCGGCACTTTTGTTTCGTCCGGGCAGGAGTCGGAAAACCGTTCCGATCCCGAGCCTAACGCCGGGACCATGATCGTGGCTGTTGCAGTCTTGTCGTCGTTTTCGACAAAAGTGAACGTTGCCTCGTCCGAATACAAATACTTGACTCGAGATTCGGTGTTGCGTAGACCGACTCCCAGACCGTTTGTATGCTTGCCACCAATACTGTTGCGAACTCGAAGCTCCAGAATGCCATCATGCTTTCTCGAAATAATCTGAACCCAACCGCCATCCCGCGAGCAGGCAATCCCGTGTCGCACGGCGTTCTCCACCAGCGGCTGCAAAATCAATTGGGGAACGAGCGTCTGCTGCGTGTCCGGATCGATCGAATATTCCACGCTGAGGCGCGCGCCGAGGCGCATTGTTTCGAGATCGAGGTATTCCCGAACGAACCTCAGCTCTTCTCCCAGCGGAATCAGATCAGAACTACTGTGCTCCAAGGCATGGCGTAGCAAACTGGAAAGCTTAACGATCATTTCCTTGGCCCCTGCCTGGTTCGTATCGATTAGTGTCGAGATGCCGTGCAATGTATTGAAGAGGAAGTGAGGATGAAGCTGCATCTTCAGCGCTTGTAGTTCGCTTGCGGCAAGCGCCCGCTGAAATTCGTACTTTTCCACTTCCTGGTGCCGCACTTGTTCAAAGTACTGATATGCATGAGCGGCAACCACGATGGCGATGTACATAGTGATCTGGTCGGCAAATCCCTGGTGAATCAACTCGAGCGGCCCACTCGCGGTCCGAGGTACGTATTGCTGTAGCACCGCGTCCCATGGTGGCAGAACAGCCCATCGAATGCAGGCGAACAGAAGCATAAAAGGAATGACTCCAAGGCAGTAGTAGAAGACATACCGCACCCGATCCCCCGGGGTAAAGATGTGGTGTCGAGCGAGATAAAAAATCGGAGGTGTCAGCAGGGCGAAGGCAAGTCCTCTTGATTCTGCGAGCATCAGCATGTCAAGGAGGGATGAATGTATGTTCAACTCTTCATCGAAAATACGGTATTGCCAGCCCGTCAGCAGGGCGAGGCCGCACCACACGGCAATCGAAAGAGTGTAGGCGCGCGCAACGGGCCGAAAACCTCTAAGTTTCACGCGCTCATTTTAGTCCCATCAGCCATGAATGGTAGCTATTTGAAATACGAGATAACAAAACATGAGTACGAGCGTACATATTCCTGGTGTTCGAGGTCGATGACTTCGGGACGCCGAGTTCGGGACAATTTCCGCATGAAGGCTATCGTTTGCCGATCGTTTGGGGCGTCGGGTGCCTCTTTCCGCCTACAGATTTGGCGATTTCGAGCTGGATCAACTGCTGCTGGGAACGATGAGGGCTGGGACATCGGCAGCATTTTCGGTTAAGTGTCTGACCTCAAATGGCGGGACGGTGCATGCCTCCACGTTGTTGGCTTCCTCGCAGGAGCTAAATGAGCGACTAGAGCATAACCCAGCTAGAGCATAACCCAGTGTCACAGCCTTTAGGGTGCGCGACTTTAAAGTGAGATTTACGCCCGCCTGGCCTCCCAGTATTCTTCGAATTTGGCGCTGAGCTGACAGCAGCGAAGTGCAATGATGGCATTGGCTCCGTGCACGGTCCAGAACATACCTG
>Ga0187875_10000753_pt1 | contig 26134 bp, 20 predicted proteins | sample June2016WEW_17_1_2_FD_132978 | JGI IMG/M metagenome (GOLD analysis project Ga0187875, IMG submission 132978) | Peatland microbial communities from SPRUCE experiment site at the Marcell Experimental Forest, Minnesota, USA - June2016WEW_17_10 | ecosystem: Environmental > Terrestrial > Soil >...
CCGCGGCAACTGATCTGCACCGGGTTGATGGCGTCGAGCCCGGCGTCGATCAGGTCCTTGAGCAGCGGCCGCACCGCGCCGCAGCAATGCAACATCACCTTCACATTCGCCAGTTGCTTGGCCCGCTCCCACATTAGCTTGTGCCGCGGCTGGAAGAACTCGCGGTACATGCGCGGCGAGATCTGCGGGCCGTTCTGCGCGCCCAGGTCGTCGCCGAATTGAATGATGTCGATGTACGGTCCCACCGCGCCCAGGAAACGCTCCAGCTTCCGGAGATGCCGTTCCACAAGCAGATCGAGGAAACGGTGCGCCTGCCGCGGTTCGCCGGCCAGCATCACCAGAAACTCGTCCATCCGGAACAGCATCTGACCGGTCTCTAGCAAATTGCCGCCGAACAGCCCGATGATCGCGCGACCGGTTTTCTCGCGCAGTCCGCGTGCGCCCGCGGCCAATTCCTCATCCGTCGCGGTGGGTTGCGGCGGAGAGCCGAACACCGACCACATGCTGCCGTCCAGCGCCGTTTCCAACTGCGCGCCGCCGACGTCGCCGGCAAAGGCGGGGCCGTCGAGAAACGGCCAGTAGACCTGGTCGAAGTGCAGCGCACTGACGGGCATGCGCCCCAGCGTGCGGCCGTCCGGCGCGCGCAGCACCCACCCGTCCGAGCGAGGCTCCGGCGAGGACCACGCCGGCATCTTGCAGGGCGCGCCGTCCGGCAGGGTCCAGTCGGTCCACCATTTGTCTTCGAGGCAGAAGCCGCGCCCCAGTTCGATCGTGTCCACGCCGAACCGGTCGAGCAGATCATCGTCGACGATCGCCAGTTGTTGTATTGGGTCGTAGACGTAAACCGTGCGCGGCTCCAGGCCCAGGGCCGCGCGCAGTTTGGGATAGGCGATGGCTGCGATCCCCGACGAACGGTGTCCCGAAAAGTCCACCGGCACCCGGTCTGGCTGGCGATGATTGAGTGCTGCGAGCACACGTTCTCTGGATGTCGGCATGTCTGGATTCAAGCTACACCAACCCCAGTCGCCGGGGATAGAGTCCGGCCGAGCTGCGAGCCGGGCCGAGGAGGTGCCAAACACAAAAAAGGAAGAACAAAGCCAAATTTGTGCAACTCCTTTCCCTGCATGATAGTACACCCGATGTCAAGCGCCGGATCGGGGCATTTAGAGGGCCGGGAAAGGGACACTTTGCCGGGGCGTCGAGCGACTGTCGAAAAGTGTTGAAAAGTGATGAAGGGGAGGAGGGGTGGTGGCTAGCGGAGAGGGAGTCGCGCAGGGGTGGCTACAAGACATAGCCATTCTTATCAACGAGTCGCTTTGATCCGGCGAGGCGTGGCCGGTTTTGTGTGGCGAGCCGACGCCGGCTGGAGGCGGTCATACTCGCCGAAGAGTGTCGAAAAGTGATGAGGAAGTGGTGAAAACGAGCTAGATCATGCACCGATAACGCAGGAGCGCCCCTGCGTCGTCCTCGGCGGACGCCTTGGTGCCGCTGTCGGCAGAGGGCTTGGCGGTCATGCTCGAGGCGAGGTTGGCGTCGATGTCCCACGCTCGCAAGGAGTTTGCGGCCAGTCCCCGTGTTCTTACGGACCGCCGCTCGCGCCCGCGGGTTAAGCCTCGATCTTGGTCCCCAGCAGATTCAGAAACTGGCGCATCCAGGCCGCATGCGCGGGCCACGCTGGAGCTGTCACCAGATTGCCATCGGTGAGCGCTTCGTTCATCTTCAATTCGACGTAGGTGCCGCCGGCCAGCGTCACCTCCGGCGCGACCGCGGGATAGCAGTTCACTTTCCTGCCAGTCACTACGCCGGCCGCCGCGAGCACCTGCGCGCCGTGGCAGATGCTGGCAATCGGCTTGTTGGTCGAGGCGAAGTGGCGCACCAGCGACAGCACCTTCGCGTTGAGCCGGAGGTATTCCGGCGCGCGCCCGCCCGGGATCACCAGCGCGTCGTAGTCTTCTCCCTTCACCTGCTCGAAGGCGGCGTTCAGCGCGAAGTTGTGGCCACGCTTCTCGGAGTAGGTCTGGTCGCCCTCGAAGTCGTGGATCGCGGTGCGCACCACGTCTCCGGCTTGCTTGCCCGGACACACGGCGTGCACGGTGTGGCCGGCCATTTCCAGCATCTGGAATGGCACCATGATTTCGTAGTCTTCAACGTAGTCTCCGGCCAGAACCAGGATCTTCTTTGCCGCCATTGTGCGCCTCACTTTCTCTTCTTCTCTTCTACCCTTCAATGCGTAGTCCCGAGTCCGCGCCGCTAGGCCTGTGCCCGCAAACCCAGCTTCAGCGTCTCCCGGCAGTATTTCAGGCTCCGCTCCAGGTCGAGCCGCTGTTGCTCACGCAGCGCCGCGGCGAGCGGCTCGCTGTGCTGGCCCGGGCCGCCGATCACCATCGGCCCGAGATAGGCGTGGCCTTGTCGCGCCAATCTCACGAACCGCGCAAAGTCGGCTGCTGGCGTCGTGCGAAAGCCCTTCCACCACTCGTCCTCGAGATACGGCAACACCTGCGGCGGCCGCCCGGTAATGATCTCGAGCAGCACCGGCTCGCCCGGGCACAGCTTCTTGTACGAATCCACGACGCCGCCGATATTGACCGCGCCGTCGCCCATTGCCACCCACTGAAAGGCCGCGCCACGCGGGTGTTCGAACAGCGCCGAATCGCGGAAATGGCTGGTGACGACAAATGGCGCCAGCAACTCCAACGCCTGCGCCGGATCTTCCATCACCCACATCGGGTTTCCGCTGTCGTAATTCACGCCCACCATGTCCGGCCCGGCCGTTTCCACCAGGGCGCGCAGTTCGCGCGCAGTCAGATCGCCGTGATTCTCGATCGCCAGCTTCAGCCCCAGATCCTGCATCCGGGCGCGCACGCTGCGCAGGACTTTCAAAGTGCTTTGGATATGCGTTTCTATCGGGACTTTGGCGTGGCGATCGGTGGGCGAGCCGATGAAGACGCGCATCGCCTTCAGGCCCAGTTGATTGGCCACGGTGCCGCTGCCCACCAGATATTGTTCGGGTGAGCCGTGGGCCGGGTTCCAGGCGGGATTGGTGGGACAGATGCAGCCCGTGCCCACGCTGAGTTCAATGCTCTTCGCGGCGGCGTAATCCCGCACCTCGTGCAGATGCCCAGCCTCGACCGACTCGAAATCGTCGGGAATCGATAGCTGCACCGCATCGAGGTTTAGCGAGGCCGCATATTCGATGTGCTGGCGGTCCTTCCACTTCAGATCGCGGATCGAGTACGCGTCATAGCCCAGCCGAACGCGTGTTTCCGTCACTGCAGTCTTCGATGCGGTTCCCGTTTCCGCCCGACCCGGAGGCGCTTGCGCCGTCCCAGCGGCCGGCAATGCGGCGGCCACACTCAGAAAATTGCGGCGTGTCATGGGATCATTCTAGCGGGCCGCGCGAGCGGCCGAGCAGGCAGGCGCAGATCGCAGGCTGGTCCTGGCACGAGGAGAGGGTTGGAAACTGCGGAAGGGTCTCTCGAAAACCGGTGGACACAACCTATCCGAGACGGCGGTAGGCGCTGGCGAAGTATACCAGCGGAGTGCCGGCGTGCGTCTCGGTGCGTTCCACTTGGCCCACGAAAACAGTGTGGTCGCCGGCGTCGAAGTGGCTGAGAGTCGCGCACTCCAGAGACGCCAGAACGCCGTCCAAAATCGGCGCGCCATGCAAGCCCGGGCGCCACTCAAGCCCCTCGAAGCGATCGCCGGCGAACGTCGCGAAGTGTCTCGACAGATCGATCTGATCCTCGGTCAACACGTTGACGGCAAAGCCCCGCGCGGCCATGAAATGGGGATGCGCGGTGGTCGCTTTATCAATGCAGACCAGCACCATTGGCGGCTCCAGGCTCACTGACGTGAATGAATTCACGGTGAGCCCTTCTGGCGTCCCTTCCATGCCTTCCACCGTCGCCACCGTGACGCCGGTGGTGTAGCGCGCACAGGCCCGGCGGAACTCTTCCGGGCCCGGAGCCGCGTAGGTTGACTCACTATTCATGCAGGGACTGTGAACGTAGCGCTTGACAAGACTGTAACCCTAATCCTATCATGCACTTTGACGGGGAGTCCGCGAGAGCCTGCAGGGTCCCGGCGTCATAAGGAGGCGCAACTTGATAAAACTCGACATCGTCAATGAGGTCGTCAACAAGACCGGCATCACCAAGACGAAGGCTGAGATGGCCGTTGAGACGGTGTTCGAGTCCATGAAGCGCGCGCTCGCTCTGGGCGATCGCATCGAGCTCCGTGGATTCGGCATCTTCACTGTGCGGCCTCGCAAAACGGGCATCGGGCGCAACCCGCGCACCGGCGCCGAGGTGGCCATTCCGCCGGGGAAGGCCGTGCGCTTCAAGCCTGGCAAGGAATTGCAGGCGCTCGACTGAGCGCCGCCGGACCCTGGCCTAAAGTGTGCACGCAGCCCTTGGCGAAAGCGAGGAACACGCGCCCGTGCAGAGCGACGATCGTCCGCGGCCGCAGCGGGCGGTCCTGATCCCGGTTGGGCTTTTCCTGCTGACTCTGCTGTGCACCACTGCGCTCGGTTCGCGCGTGGCCTTTCACTTCGACCGCAACCTGCCCGGGCTGGACTTTCTCGAAGACCTGAACACGTTCCCCGAACTGCTCCGCCGGCCCGAGTTGTTACTGGACGGATTATCCTATTCGCTGACCCTGCTGCTGATTCTGCTGGCGCATGAACTGGGCCACTACTTCGCCTGCCGTTATCACCGCGTCGCCTGCACGCTGCCCTACTTCCTGCCCGCGCCGAGCTTCATCGGCACGTTCGGCGCATTCATCCGCTTCCGCTCCGCTCTCAAGAGCCGCAGGGAGTTGTTCGACGTCGGCATCGCCGGCCCGCTGGCCGGTTTCGTATTCGTGCTGCCGGCGCTGGGCATCGGGCTCGCGCTTTCGCGCATCGTCCCCGGGTTAGGCGGAGGCGCCGAGACGCGGTTGGGACTGCCGCTGCTGATTCAGTGGCTGGGCGCGTGGATCTTTCCCGGCGCGCGGATGATCGATCTGAACATGCACCCGGTGGCCCGCGCAGCCTGGGTTGGGTTGCTGGCGACGGCGCTCAACCTGTTGCCGGTGGGACAGCTTGACGGCGGCCACATCGTCTATTCGTGGCTGGGGGAACGCCACCGCTGGGTGTCGCTCGCGGTGATCGTTATGCTGGGATTGATGGGCTTCCTGTTTTGGCCGTGGTTCTTTTGGGCGGGCATCCTACTGCTGGTCGGACGCCGCCACTTTCCCGTGTATGACGACCAGGGCCTCGACCGGAAGCGCAAGATCCTACTGGTGCTGATAGGTCTGATCTTCCTGCTCAGCTTCATGCCCGCCCCGCTGCTCTACACCACTCCAGTACAATGACCCGCAGGAATTGCCGCGATCTGCATCCCGGATTCGCATGAACATCTCGGCGACGATCATCACGCTGAATGAGGAGCGCAACCTGCCGCGGGCCATTGAAAGCCTGCGCTGCTGCGATGAGATCCTGGTCGTGGATAGCGGCTCGACCGACGGCACCGTCGAGGTCGCGGAAAAGCACGGCGCGCGCGTCCTCGACGCGAACTGGCGCGGCTATGCCGGGCAAAAGAACTACGCTTCCGGCGAGGCGGCGCACGATTGGGTGCTTTCGATCGATGCGGACGAGGCGCTTAGCGAGGACCTCGAGGCCGAGATCTGGCAAATCAAGAAAAGCGGTCCGCAGTACGACGCCTACACGGTCCCGCGCATGGCCCAGTATCTCGGCCGATGGATCCTCCACTCGGGTTGGTACCCCGACCGAAAGATTCGGCTTTTTGACCGCCGGAAGGCCAAGTGGGTGGGGGAGTTCGTCCATGAGAGGGTGGTCGCGACTGGCCGCGTCGGCGCGCTCGAGGGCAACCTCCTGCACTACACCTGCGGGTCGTTGAGCGAGCACCTGAAATCGATGGATCGCTACACGACCCTAGCCGCCGAGGAACTGGTGGCGGGCGGCAAATCCGTGGGCGCTCGCCGGCTACTCGTCGACCCGCCCTGGACGTTTTTCAAAACGTACTTCTTGCAACGTGGGTATCTTGATGGTCTGGAAGGATTTGTAATCGCTCATATGGCCGCGCAGTACACCTTTCTGAAGTACGCCAAGGCGCGCTACATGCGCCGGCGCTAACGATGCGAGTTCTGCACATCGACGCTGGCAAAGAGCTTCGTGGCGGGCAGTGGCAAACACTGCACCTGATGGGCGGCCTGGCGAAGCGTGGGGTCCTGGTCGGGTTGCTGTCAGTTCGGGACTCACCCCTGTTTCGCGAGGCGCAAAGCCGGGGCCTTAAGGTGCAGCCGCTCAACCTGTTTTCGGTGTGGCGTGAATCGGGCTGGGCCGACCTGGTGCATTGCCACGACTCGCGGGCCCATACCTTGGCCTGGCTGGTCTTACTCGGGGCCGGGCAACGCGCGCCGGTCGTGGTTTCGCGCCGTGTGGCATTCAGCGTGAAGAACACGATTTTCAGCAGAAAGAAGTACGGTTCCGCCGCGCTGTTCTTGAGCATTTCCCGGGCGGTCAGCGCGCAACTTACGGCGGCGGGCGTTCCCGAGGATCGCATTGCACTTGTGCCTGACGGCGTCCTCGTGCCGCCTTATACCGGCAACCGGACGGGTGGAATTGTGGCGCTGGATTCACCCGACCCGGCCAAGGGCCGGTCGCTGCTCAGAGGGGTCAAGCCGCGGATCGCGTTCGTGAGGGATCTTGAAAAGGCTTTCCGGACGGCGCGCATCTTCCTGTATGCTTCTGAAATGGAAGGGCTTGGATCGGCAGTGCTGCTGGCGATGGCGCACGGCGTGCCGGTGATCGCGAGCAACGTCGGCGGCCTGCCGGAGATCGTCTCGAACGGCACGACCGGACTGCTCGTGGAGAACACCCAGCAGGCATTCGAGTCGGCCATCCGCCGCCTGGACGGGGACCTTCCGCTGGCGGAGCACATGATCCGCAGTGCGCGGGCGATGGTCGAACAATGCTATACGGTGGAGCACATGGTCGAGCGGACGCTGGCCGGCTATCGGAAAGTGCTCGGGTAATCAATTGGAATATAGAGATTTCATTGAGATTTGCGCGGCCATTTTCGGGCTCCTGCTGGGCAGTTTCGCGAATGTCTGTATCAGCCGCCTGCCGGACAACGAATCGGTCGTGCAGCCGCGCTCGCACTGCCGCCGCTGTGGCGCGATGATCGCCTGGTACGACAACATTCCGCTGCTCAGCTTCGTGCTGCTGGGCGGACGCTGCCGCTCCTGCAAGGCATTGATTTCGTGGCGCTATCCAACGGTTGAAGCACTCACCGGAGCGTGGTTCTGGCTGGCCGTGCGGCTGAACGGCCTGGACTGGGTGGCGGCCAAATGGTGCCTGTTCGGGTTCATCCTCATCGAACTGCTGTTCTCCGACCTGGAAACGCGGATCCTACCGGACGAATTCACGCTGGGCGGCTGGATGGCCGCGATCGCATTGGCGCCGCTCGCGCCGCCGCCGCGGGGCACCATCGCTCTGTTTTTGGATGGTAAGGGCCCGCAGTTCGTCGGACTGCTCGGGGCAGCGCTCGGGTCGGTGGCGCTGGCCGGGCTCTTGTGGGCGGTGGGTTGGGCGTATCTGCTGGTCCGGAAGCGTGAAGGCCTGGGGCTCGGCGACGTCAAACTGTTGGGCATGATGGCGGCGTTTCTGGGAATGGAGAGCGCCATCGTGGTCCTGCTCGGAGCGTCACTCGCGGGCAGCGTAATCGGCCTGCTCTGGATCAAATGGAAGGGCGAGGCTGCCTCCACATTTGAGTTGCCGTTTGGCTCGTTTCTGGGCGCGGCGGGACTGCTGGTCGCGCTCGCCGCCATGCTGAGGCCGGCGGCGCAGTAGCCATTGGACACGGCTGGGCTGCTATCGCTCAGGTGAGCGTTTTTGCGATCACAAGCCGTGGAGTTCACGTTCATTCCAACCCAATTCCACCCAAGGGTGCGTTATTCCCCGCATTTCGGCGGACTTCGGATGTCCGAAGGGTCAATTATTCGAGCACTGATGCTACACTGCCGAAATGGCGGAATTCACGGTTAACTCGACCCGATTCGACCCTTACAAGAATTTCAAGTTCCGGGTGAAATGGGATGGTAAATACGTCGCCGGGGTGAGCTATGTCAGCGCCCTGATGAGGAGCACGGACGTGGTGGAGCATCGCGAGGGCGGCGATCCCAGCACCTCGCGCAAGTCTCCGGGACTGACGAGCTACGAGCCGATCACCCTGGCGCGCGGCGTCAGCCACGACACGGCGTTCGAGGACTGGGCCAACCTCGTCTGGAGGCTGGGCGCCGGCATGGGAACGGAAGTCGGGCTGCAGGACTTCCGCAAGGACATCGTCATCGAGTTCTATAACGAAGCCGGGCAGCTCGCGCTGGCATACAAGGTGTACCGCTGCTGGGTAGCGGAGTATCAGGCGCTGCCGGCGCTGGACGCCAACACCAGCGAGGTCGCCATACAGTCCATCCGACTGGAAAACGAGGGCTGGGAACGAGACCTGAGCGTTCCGGAACCCACCGAACCGAAGTGAGCGCGCGGCCGGGCAACCTACTACAGTCCGGTCCCGTCGTGAAGGCGGGCTGAGCGTGGAGCTACACCGCCGCCGGGACAGTTTTCTCCGCGGCTGTCCTTTCTGGCGACGGCCATCTCGCGCACGCCGACATAAAGAAGCCCGCTGCGCGGGGACGCGATGACGGCCAATTATTGTCGAATTGACAATCAATTCGAGCGAGTTTCAACCGACAATTAACTTGACTTAAAAGTAAATACCCCTTAATAATGTCCTGTCCCGTCCTGTCCGGGTTGTTCACGGAGTTGCCGTGCGCGCGCAGGATGAGTGATTTCACAGTCCGAAAGAGAGGGGTTCTAGATGAGCAGCAAGAAGAGTGGTCCAGTTCCGGGCAGTGGCGCTGGCCACAAGAAAAATCCGACTGCGCCGCCGCCCACCGATAACAGCGGCCCGATTCCCACCGGCGGAGCTCAGTTCGCCGAGCCGGCGCCGACGCAGGATCCGGCGAAGTTTGTAGTGAAACACGGCTCGGATGCGGCGGCGTACAAGATCCTCGACAGCGAGAAGAGCACGCTCAAGCCGCGTCCGTTTCCGGTGGTGGCGCAGGCCGAGCCGACGCTCAGCCTGGCGGATGCGATCGGCCAGCGCGGGCCGGACGTGCTGAGCGCGATTCAACGCGCGGGTCAGATCGTCTTCCATGCCATCGGCGATACCGGGAATACAACCGGCCCGAAGGACGAAGAACTGGTGGCCGACAAGATGGTGAGCGACTTCACGGAGACGGACCCAACCGCGGTCCCTTCGTTTTGCCTGCACCTGGGCGATGTGATCTACAGCTTCGGAGAAGCTCAGTATTACTACGACCAGTTCTACGATCCGTATCGCAACTACCCGGCGCCGATCTTCGCCGTGCCCGGGAACCACGACGGCATGGTCGCGCCCAACACGTCCACGCCGACCCTGGCAGCCTTCCTGGAGAATTTCTGCACCGCCGGGCAACCGTTCCACAAGACGCCCGAATCGGGCGGTCTGAGCCGGACCGCGGGGATTCAGCCAGGGGTCTACTTTACGCTCGAGGCGCCGTTTGTCCGGATTCTCGGGCTGTACAGCAATTGCCTGGAAGATCCGGGCGTGATTTCCACGCAGGGAGGCACGTATCCATACCTCACCGATGCGCAGCTCACGTTTCTCCAAGCCGCGCTGAAGCGGGTCAAGGCCGAGCAGTTCGTGGGGGCGGTGGTAATCGCCGTGCACCATCCGCCGTATGTTGCCCAAACGCAGACAGGCGTCGGGAGCGCCGGGAAACACGGAGGCAGCCCGCTGATGCTGAAAGACATCGACGCGGCGTGTGCCGCGACGGGCGTTTGGCCGCATGCCGTGCTCTCCGGGCATGCGCATAATTACCAGCGTTTCACGCGCATCCAGGATAGCCGGCAGACCCCGTTCCTGGTCACCGGCAACGGCGGGCACGGCCTGTCCCAACTGACGCACAAAGGCAGCCTGGCGATCCGCGTACCGGTGGACCAGCCGGGATTGTCGCAGGGCCAAGACAAAGTCACCTTCGAGAATTACGACGATCAGGACTTCGGGTATTTGCGCGTACTGGCCGACTCGAAGCAACTGCGCATCGAGTACCACCCGCAGAGCGACGGCGAAGCGGCCAAGACGCCCGACGACTCGGTGACGGTCGATCTGGCGACGCACCAGCTTATCCACTACCAAGCGCAGTCCTGATCAGTGCGTGAGCGCACGCGCTTCGAGATGGAGCAGACGCACAACCTCGGGGCAGAAGGCGGCGTCCGGGTGCCCTTTCTGGCCCGGCTTAGCGGTGGAAGGTCATGGCGGCGAAGGAGACGACGCTGGCGTCGTCAATGTTCCATTGCTGGTAGCGGCGGAGCAGCCCGGACTCAGGCCGCGCGGCTCGCAGGAACGTATAGAAGGGCGCAGTGCCACACCACTTGAGATCGTCTTCGTTCTGGCGCACGAGATCCCAAAAGCCTTCGGCGTCGCCCTGGCTGAGGCGGGCGATACGGGCGCGATCGCGCTGGGCCACTTCGTCCATTACGTCGTCGCCCACGCGCACGGCGCGATCGCCGTACCGGCTGCCCATGTGGGCCATGTCCACGCCGAGGACGAAGCACGGGCGGTTCCGCTCGCGCACGACGAGTTCGCCCAGCGAATCGAGAAAGGCGCGGATGGCGTCGTCGTCCTCGGGTTTGCGGGCGGCGGACATGCTGAGCGCGAACGAGCCGCACAGTATCGGCAGGATGCGGACGGAGGGACCGAAGAGCGACTGCAGGAAAACGACCTGGAACTCGATGGAGTGTTCGATGGCGTGGCAGTAGTCTTCCATCAACACGGCGTCGGGCGCCTGCTGGGCGAGCCAGTCGACCCAGGCGGTTTCAGTTTGAGCTTCGCCCAGCGGCGTAAGGAAATTTTTGCGCGTAAGGCCGAAGCGACCCGGCTCGCCGTAGTGCGAGGTGCCCAGGATGATGAAAACCTTTTCGCCGCGCGCACGGTCGGCGCGGGGCAGTTCGAGCACGTCTGGGGAGAGCGCGCGAAAGGCCTCGCGATAGGTCTCCCATCCACCTTCGGGACTGATGTGGGGCGCGGCGATGCCGACCAGCGTGGCTGCATCCGCGGGGCCATGTTCCGGCGTGGAGAGATAATCCGTAAGCAGCTCGCGCAACTCGCTCTCGTCGTCGGGATAGGCCGCGCCGGCATGGGAGGCCAGGCGCACGGGCGATTCCGCAAATTGGCGATGGCTGGTGTCGCGCAGCTCTTCAAAACGATGCGTGAGCAGAAAGCCGCCGTTGTCGAGAGTCGTGATAAGGTGCTCCATCAGCTCGCCCACTTCGAGCTCGCCTGTGCTCTGGGTGAGCAACTGGCGGAGATCAAGAGCGGTTTGTTCGCCGTCGAAGCAGCGCAGGGCCTGAATGAGTGGCGGAGGAATAATGAGCGTCGAGTCCGAGTAGCCGAAGGGATCGCGCAGCATCAGTCCGGGTCGTTTGGCGACCGGCGAAGGCAGGAACTCGATGTCAAACCGCAGACGCGGGAGTTGCTCCGGCATTGCTATATGATAAGCGCGCCATCGCCGGTCCAGCGCAAGCAGATTATAGAATTAATCAAATGAGCGGAGTACTGGGAGAGAAGAGAGTACTGATCACCGGCGCCACCGGCGGGTTGGGCCAGGCGGTGGTGCGGGCCTTCTTGCGCGAGGGCGCGGTGGTGGCCGGGGTGGCACGGCGCTGGCCGGAGAACGAGCGGCAGGACGGACTGCTGACGGTCCAGGCCGACCTGGGGACGCCGGAAGGCGCGGCGACGGCGGTGCGGGCATTGGTGGAACGCCACGCAGGCATCGACGCCGCCGTGCACCTGATGGGCGGCTTCGCCATGGACGGCCCGGTGGAAGCCACGAAGGTAGAGACGTGGGACCGAATGATGGAGATCAACGCGCGTTCGGCGTTCCTGTTGTTCCGCGCGGCGTTGCCGTGGATACTCAAGTCGGGCGGCGGGCGGCTGCTGGCCGTGGGTTCGCGCGCGGGAGCCGAGGGCGCGCCGGGCGCGGCGGCCTACGCGGTATCGAAAGCGGCGCTGCATGCGTTGGTGCTGAACCTGGCGGCCGAGTTACGGTCCAAGGGGATCACGGTGAATGCCGTGCTGCCCGGGACCATCGACACGGCGGCGAACCGGGCCGCGATGCCGAATGCCGATTTCGCGAAATGGGTCGCGCCGGAAGCCATCGCCGACACTCTCGTCTGGCTGGCCTCGGATCGGTCGGCGGAAACCAGCGGGGCGCTGATTCCGATCTATGGACGATCGTGAAGCCGCGGGCACTCATCTGAAAAAGCGGAGAAGATGAAAAGATGCCTGTTCCCAAATTGACGGCTGCGGAGATCAAGACGGCGCTCGCGACATTGCCTGGATGGAGCGTCGCCGCCGGCAAGCTGCACAAGGAATTCAGCTTTCCGAATTTCATCCAGGCTTTCGGCTTCATGGCCACTTCGGCCATCAGCATCGAGAAGATGGATCACCATCCGGCATGGTTCAACGTCTACAATCGCGTGAGCGTGGATCTGGCGACGCACGACTCTGGGGGCATCACGCGCAAGGACGTCGAGCTGGCCATTCTGCTGGATTCCGTTGCGGTAAGGATGCAGTGATGCGGGCGGCGCTGATCGCGGCGCTGGCCTGCGCGAGCTTGCAGGCGCAGACCCCGTTCACCGCCGGACCGGCTCTCGATGCGGCCATCGAAAAGGCGATCGCGGCAGGCAAGACGCCGGGCGTGGTGGTGCTGGTGGGGCAGCCGGGGCGAGTGCTGTATCGAAAAGCGTATGGCGAGCGGGCAGTGGAACCGCGGCGCGAGCCGATGAGCGAGGATACGATCTTCGACGCGGCCTCGCTGACGAAAGTGATCGCCACGACGTCGTCGATCATGAAGCTGTTCGAGCAGGGCAAGGTGCGGCTGAGCGACCGCGTGACCGAGTACCTGCCGGAATTCCAGGGCGGCCAGAGCGGCATCACGGTGCGCGATCTGATGACGCACTTCTCGGGCCTGCGCCCGGACCTCGATCTCAAACCCGCCTGGAACGGGTACGAGACCGGCATACGAATGGCGCTGGCCGACAAGCCGCGCACGCCGCCGGGCGAACATTTCGTTTACAGCGACATCAATTTCATTCTGCTGGGCGAGATCGTGCGCGTGGTGAGCGGCAAGCCGCTCAATGAATTCGCCGACCAGGAAATCTTCCGGCCGTTGGGCATGCGTGAGACGCGGTTCCTGCCGCCGGAGAGCTGGCGCGCGCGCATTGCGCCGACGGAGTACGAGAACGGCGTGCCGCTGCGCGGTGTGGTGCACGACCCGACGGCGAGAATGATGGGCGGCGTGGCCGGGGACGCGGGGCTGTTTACGACGGCGGACGACCTGGCGAAGTTCGCCGAAATGATGCTGAACCTGGGCGAGTATCGCGGTGTGCGCGTCTTCAGCCCGCTGACGGTGCGCAAGTTTACACAACCCAACACGCCGCCACACCAGCCCGTGCTGCGCGGGCTGGGCTGGGATATTGACTCGCCATTCTCGTCCAATCGCGGCGAACTGTTTCCTCTGGGCTCGTACGGCCACACCGGTTTCACCGGCACGTCGCTGTGGATCGATCCTTCGACGCGGACGTTCGTGATTCTGCTCAGCAATAGCGTGCACCCGCATCGCCGGCCGCCGCTCAACGGCCTGCGCGGAGAAGTGGCGACGATCGTGGCCGCGGCCGTGGGCATCACCGCGCCGGCGAGCATCCTGAGCACAGCGCTGGAGACGTGGCAGGGAGCGCCGAAGCTGGTCACGGCGAGGACGGTGGAGACGCTGAACGGCGTGGACGTGCTCGCGGCCGATGGCTTCGCGAAGCTGCAGCGCCAGCGCGTGGGGCTGATCACAAATCAGACCGGCGTGCTGCGCGACGGCCGCCGCGATGTGGACGCAATGCTCGCGGCGCAGGTCCGAGTAACGGCGCTGTTCTCGCCCGAACACGGCATTGCGGGCCGGGAAGATCGAGAAAACGTCGGGAACGCGAAGGACGCGCAGACAGGGCTTCCGATCTGGAGTCTGTATGCGGGCCAGCGCCAACGGCCATCCGCCGAGATGCTCAAGGACGTAGACCTGTTGGTGTTCGACATCCAGGACATCGGCGCGCGCTTCTACACTTATATCTCGACCCTCAAATACGCCATGCAGGCGGCGGCGGAGGCGAAGCTGCCGATCATCGTACTCGACCGGCCGAACCCGCTGAACGGAGTCGACGTCGAAGGGCCAGTGCTCGATCGCGATCTGCTGTCCTTCATCGGTTGCAGTCAGATTGCGTTGCGGCACGGGATGACGGCGGGCGAGCTGGCGCGCTGGTTCAACGGCGAGGATCAAGTGGGCGCCAGGCTGGAAGTCGTGCCTATGAAGAATTGGCGGCGCGCGGACTGGTGGGACGCGACGAGCCTGATGTGGATCGACCCCTCGCCGAACATGCGCAGCTTCCAGGCCGCGCTGCTGTACCCCGGGGTCGCGATGCTCGAAGCTTCGCCGAACTGGTCGGTGGGGCGAGGAACGCCGGCACCCTTCGAGCAGGCCGGCGCCGACTGGGTGCTGGGCGCGGAGCTGGCGGCCTACCTGAACCGGCGGTTTGTGCCCGGGGTGAGGTTCTATCCAACCCGCTTCGTTCCGGAGAGTTCGAACCTGCAGGGTAAGATCGTGCAGGGTGTGCGGTTCCTGGTCACGGACCGTGAGTCGTTTTCACCGGTCCGTCTGGGACTGGAAATCGCCGCGGCCCTGCAGAAGCTATATCCGGGAAAGATCGACCTGGAAGCGAACGCACGGCTCATCGGCAGCCGCGAGGTGATCCGCGCGTTGCGAGAAGGAATCGATCCCCAGGCGATCGAAGAGCAATGCAAGCCGCGCCTCGACGAATTCATCGCGCGCCGAAAAGCGTACCTGCTTTACGAATGATCCAGAACTGGATCTATTAAGCCGAAGCCTCAACCGGCTTACGGCCACGCCCGCGCTGCGCCATGGCGGCAGGAGCCGGGCGCTCGGGAGCCTGCTTCTTGCCTAACTCGTTCATCCAGGCAGGCGGCCGTCCCCGCCGCTTGACCTGACCCTTGGCCAGCCGCTCCAAGGTCACGATGGCCTCTTCAATAGCCTCGCGTTCCCGCTTCAATTCATCTAACATCCTAACGACGTCCATAGGAATCCTCGCCTCGATTACGCCGCTTTCGCCCGATAATTCCGTTTGCCCTTCGAAGCTCCGGCGATTTGAAGCGGCTGCTTTATTACTACCCTCGGTCTATCGCACTTCAGTGCAGGAAAACAACCGTGATTGGACTAATACTTTGGTTTGGCGGAGATAATTCGTCTCAATTTCGCGTGGATTCCCGCAGCCGGCGCTTACAGTTTCTGTAAAATGGAATGCCTGCGGCGATCAAAATCAGGCCCAGAATCGACTCTCTTGGCGAGTTCTTTAACGTAAATCCCAGAAAAAGAGCGGCGACGAGCACAAAAACGACTGGAACAACGGGGTAGCCAACCGTCCGATAGGGACGCGGCAGAGCGGGGCATTTGCGCCGCAGTACTAGTACAGAAGCGGTCGCCATTCCATACAAAATCCAGCTTGGAAAGATCACCAGGGTGAAAAGTTGGTCATAGCGGCCGCTCAAAACAAGCACGGCACTCCAGGCGCTGAGGGCCAAAATCGAGAATCCCGGCACGTGGCGTTGCGGGTGAACGCGGGCGAATGAGTGGAAGAAATAGCCATCGCGCGCCAGCGCATAGGGCACGCGCGATCCGCTGAGAATCGAGCCATTCAGCGCGGCGAAAATCGAGATCAGCGCCACCATACTTACGGCTGCGGCGCCCGGTGAACCGAAGAGGCGGCGCATCATTTCCGCTGGAACGCGATCGCTCGCGGCAACTGCGGGGGCCGGCAAAACGGCGAAATAAGCGATATTCGCGGCCACATAAATGAGAATTACCAGCATTGTGCCGAGCACCAGTGCCCAGGGCAGGTTGCGCTGGGGATTGCGGATTTCGCCGGAGACCATGCCGACGTTATTCCAGCCGTCATAAGCCCATAATGCCGCCACCAATGCGGCGAAAAAGCCGGCGGCTCCGCCGGGCGCGGGTACCGAGGTTGCGAAATTCTCCGCGTGCGCCGCGCCGAGAAACAGGCCGCAGCCGATGATGGCGGCGAGCAGCGCGACTTTCACGACAGTGGCGCTCACCTGGACGCCGGCGCCCTGGCGCACGCCCAGCCAGTTGATGAAACCGAGACCAAAGATCAGGACCATGGCGAAAAGTTGTCCGGCGCGGATCACCAGCAGGGAGCCTGGCTCGACGGCGAGCCAGTCGAGCGAGAATGCGATGGCGCCCCAATGGACGGCCAGCGGAGCTCCGCCGGCGCCCGACGGCAGCGGAATCCGCGCCACGACGCGCCCGAGAGCCGGGACGAAGTTGGCGAGGTAAAGATAGAAGCCGGTGGCCAGCGTGGCGACCGATGCGCTCTTGGCCACCCACATCTGAGTCCAGCCATAAACGAAACCGCAGAAGGGACCATAGGCCGCCTTGAGATAGACGTACTCGCCGCCGGCCTCGGGCATCATGGCGGCCAGTTCGGCGTAGGTCAGCGCGCCGGCCAGGGTGAGGAGGCCGCCGAAGACCCACACCAGCAGCACCATGCCCGGCGAGCCGACCTGCAGGATCATGGTCTTCGGCACGATGAAGATGCCGCTGCCGATCACCGTGCCGATGACAATCGACATCGCGGCCCACAGGCCCATGTCGCGGCGCAAGGAAGTCGTGGCCGTGTCAGGCATGGCGCGCCTCCTGAGAAATCAGATTCGGGTGGGTATGCGTCAAACAGCCGCGAACGGCGCCGGCTGCCACCGCCGCTCGGCCGCCGCGATCCACTCTGTCCAGGCATGGCGAAATCATGCGGATTCCTCTTCTTGCGGATGCGAGAAATCTCCGTGGACCACCGCGGCGGCCAATGCGACCAGCATCGTGAGGGCGGTGCCGATGGGCACGTACCAGGTGAAGGCGATGGGTGTGGCGAAGCGAACGATGAGGTTGCCGGTGACGCCGGCGGCCATGCCGGCCATAGCGGCCAGTTCGCCGACGTTCTTGAAGAGAACGCCCAGCAGGAAGACGCCGAGCAGTCCCCCATACAGAATCGACGCGATACCGAGTCCCGCCTCGAGCACCGAGTCGACGCGCTGGGCGACAATGCCCACGGCCAGTAGAACCACGCCCCAGCCGAGCGTCGCAAAACGGGCCACCGAAAGGTAATGGCTCTCGGACCGGAGCGGCCGTATCGGGCGGTAGAAATCCATCACTGTGGTTGAGCTGAGCGAGTTGAGCGCGGCGCTCAAATTGGACATTGCCGCTGCCAGAATGGCCGCGATCACCAGGCCCGCCAGGCCGACCGGCAGATGTTCCCAGATGAAGCGCGGGTAAATGGCGTCCAATTTCGCGGGCACGCTCATGTGGTTCGTCTTGTAGAGCGCCCACAGGATGACGCCGATGGTCAGGAACAGTGCGAACAGAACGCAGACGACGGCCCAACTCGCGAACAGCGCCTTGCGGCTGTCACGGATATTGCGCGCGGCCAGCAGGCGCTGCACCATCAATTGCTCGGTGCCGTGGCTGGCGGTGGTCAGAAAACAGCCGCCGAGAACGCCCGCCCAGAAGGTGTAAGGTTCGGAAAACCAGGCCAGAGTGGGCGCGAACGAAAAGTCGAACACCTGGAATTTGCCGGCCGGAACGGCGAGCGCGGTCACCTGCGCCCAACCGCCGGGCAACTGGCCTAGGATCGTGCCCAGGCTGAGGATGGCGCCCGAGATGTAGAGCACCATCTGGATCACGTCGGTCCAGATGACCGCCGTCATGCCTCCTTCAAAAGTGTAGAAAAGCGTCAGGGCGACGATGACCACGATGGCCCAGGTCGGGGCCAGACTCAGGATGATGGAGACGACGATGGAAATGGCGAAGACGCGCACGCCCTCGGCCAGCGAGCGGAGCAGCAGAAACAGTCCCGCCGTCAGACGGCGCAGCCGTTGTCCGAAACGCCGCTGCATCAGCTCGTAGGCCGTGAAAAGCTCGCCGCGGAAGTAATGCGGAAGGAATAAGGTTGAAATCACGATGCGCGCGAAGAGGTAGCCCAGCACGACCTGCAGGAAGCCAAAGTTGCCGCGAAACGCGAGGGCCGGCGTGCCGATCACGGTCAGCGTGCTGGTTTCGGCTGAAACGATGGAAAAGGCGATGGCCCACCAGGGCGTGTTGCGGCCTCCCAGGAAGTAGTCGCGGAGCGTGCGCTGCGAGCGCCGGAACCTGGCGCCGAACCAGGTGATGCCCACCAGGTAGAGGGCCACCACGGCAAGGTCGATGTGGCGCATAAAGGGCCGAGTTTAACATACGTTCGCAAAAGTTTCGGCGGAATCGCTAATCTCGTATATGCTTGATAGTTGCGCCGGAACCTGGAGACGCGATACGGTTTCTAAGTTGCCAGGAATGTTCGATCGGTGAGGCATGGGAGGATCGGCCGGGGAGCGCGCTGGCGGCCGGGGACGGCTTGCTACGCGGATTGCGCTTCGGCTATACTCCCCATTTGCCAAGCTCTTCGGCCGCCGTTCAGGTGAACCGGTCGCGGCGGAGACGGCCGGTAGCGTTGGTGTTGAGCCCGACCCTAGGAGGCATGACGTGCAGTTTTCATTGAAACGCGTAATCGCGGTGATCGCCCTCGGTTCTCTGGCCACGCTCGCGGTTGTGGCACAAGACCAGAAGAAGAATTGGAAGGATCGCGCCGAGTACGATCTGTTCGACTCTGCCAACAAGGAGAAGAACCCGACCACAAAGCTCCAGATCCTCAACAACTGGAAGCAGAAGTATCCCGCCAGCGACTTCAAGGTCGACCGGCAGGAAACGATCATGGAAACGTATAAGGATGCAGGCAACGCCAAGGAAATGCTGAATGCCGCCAAGGATCTCGTCGCGCTGGATGCAAAGAACATCAAGGGGCTCTATTGGTTGAATCTGCTGACGGTGAGTCTCCAGGATAAGAGTCCCGAGGCTCTCGATGCCGGTGACAAAGCCGCCCAGGGACTGTTGGCCGCCATACCAGAGTTCTTCGACCCGGCGAAAAAACCGGCCACGACATCCGACGACGTTTGGAAGAAGAGCCGGACGGACATGGAGACCATTGGCCATCGCACCTTGGGCTGGACCGCCATGCAGCGCGGCCAGAACGAGGTGGCTGAGAAGGAATTCCTCACGGTGCTGCAGAACAACCCGAATGACGCTGAGGCTTCGCTGTGGGCTGGAACGGTGATTGCCAAGCAGCGCAAGCTCGAGAAGCAGTCGGCGGCGCTGTTCCAGATCGCCCGCGCGGCTTACTTCGATGGCCAGGGCGCTTTGCCGCCTGCTACCCGCACGCCGCTGCAGGCGTACCTGGAGAAGACGTACGTCAACTTCCACGGCGACAAGGATGGTCTCGACCAGGTCATCGAAGGGGCGAAGAAAAGCGCGGTCCCGCCGGCCGATTTCAAGATTGAGTCCAAGGACGAGGTCCTGGCCAAGCAGTTCGAGCAGCTGAAGAAGTCCAATCCGCAGCTCGCGCTGTGGGTGCAGATCAAGAAGCAGCTCAGCGGGCCCGACGGCCAGCAGTACTTCGAGAGCAACCTGAAGGGTGCGGCGATTCCGGGCGGCGCCGAGGGCGTGCAGAAGTTCAAGGCGACCGTGGTGAGCACGGCACCGGAGAAGAAGCCGACCATGGTCATCGTGGGCATCTCGAGCAAGGACATGAGCGAGGTCACGCTGAAGTTCGAGAAGCCGCTGGCCGCGATTCCGGAGAAGGGCACGGAGATCGAGTTCTCCGGCGCGCCTTCCGCGTTTACCGCCGATCCGCAGATGTTGACCTTCGACGTGTCGCCGGAAGACGTGACTGGTCTGCCGAAGCCGGCGCCGGCCAAGAGGGCCCCGGTGAAAAAGGCCACCACTGCGAAAAAGGCCACAACGAAGCAGTAAGCGGACTCAATATTTAGGGCAAGGGACGCCGGCCTCGGGGCCGGCGTCTTCGTTAGAGGGCCATCCTTTCGGCCCAGCGGGCACTGGTGCGCGGCTGCCGCAAGCCGCGCCGTGGTAGTACTGGCAGTCCTATCGCTTAGTCACAGCGATCATTTCAGGGCGCAACCAGTGCAAGAAGAATTACTATTCAAGTGACGGGCACATCGCCAGTGGGGAAGCAAACTGCCATGGTCGACCGTAGGCGCGGGCGTGAGCCCGGGATCCCGTGGCGGGACGTCTGCCGTCAGATTCTTCCGCTGGCCATGCCCAACGCCTGCAGGCGGGCAGCGAGCCGGCTGATCGTCGCACGAACGGGGCTTTTCTCCGCCGCTGCGGCGCACAACGCCCGGCCGCGGGAACAAGCCGGAACGTTGCCGCCGTATCCTGCGGCCTGTGGTGTGGAGGGCGAGTTGTGAGAAGCCTCCTCTCCAAATTCGCTCTCCTGCAATTCCTCTTCATGGTGCTGGTGGGGGCCGTGCTCTACGATATCGAGGAGCGCGAGCAGGAGAACAAGCTGCACGAGGCCTTCCTTGCCAACGGGCGGAGCCTCGCCGAATCCTTGTTGAAGACCATCGAACCCGCTGCCATCAAGAGCAATCGCGCGCCGCTGCAGGCCGCGCTGGAGGAGGCATGCAGCGCTTCCAAGGTCGAGTGGGCCTATGTGCTCTCGCCCGACCGCAAGGTTCTGGCGCACACTTTTGGGCCGGAGTTCCCAAACTCCTTGCGGACCGTCCAGACTCCGAACGGCCAGGATTGGCTCGATCTGAGTCTGCCGGGTGAGACCAGACCGCTGACCGTCTTTTCCGAGCCGGTCTCCAAAGGCGCGACCGGCACGGTTTACGTCGGTGTGGACCGCGATCCGCTGCTTCAGTCCATTCGCAGGATGCAGATCACGTTGCTTTCCACGGTCGGCGGCCTCGCGCTGCTGGCGCTGCTGGTGTTCGTGCTGGTGGCGCGGCGTTTCCTCAGTCCGATCCGCGTGCTGACGAGGGAGGCCTCCCTGCTCAAACAAGGCCACGCCGATGCCTTTCGGTGGCTGCCGGCTCAGTCCAACGACGAATTCGCAGTGCTCACCAACGCCTTTAACGTCCTGGCGGCCAAGCTCCGCGAGCGCACCGATCAGTCGGAGGAACTCGTCGCCGAGCGGACCCAGGAATTGATGCGCCGCAACGCGGAGTTGGCGATCGAGATCGTAGAGCGCAAGCGGGCGGAGCGGGAGTCGCTGTTAGCCAAGGACGCCGCCGAAACGGCCAACCGCGCAAAAAGTGCGTTCCTGGCCAATATCAGCCATGAGCTGCGGACTCCGATGAACGGCATTCTGGGCACGACGGAACTGATTCAGGCGACCGGACTCGACCCCCAGCAGAGCGAGTACTTCGAGATCATCAGGAATTCAGCCCAATCGCTGCTCGTAGTGATCAATGACGTTCTCGATTTCTCGAAGATTGAAGCCGGGAAATTCGATCTCGACCTGATCGACTTCGACTTGTCCGCTCTGGTCCACAATTCCGTCAAGCCGCTCGCCCTGAAAGCTGAACAGAGCGGGGTGGAACTCCTGTGCCGCATCGATCCGGCCGTGCCGGACCTGGTTCATGGGGACCCCATTCGCGTGCGTCAGGTTCTCACAAACCTGGCCGGCAACGCCATCAAATTCACAAGTAAGGGTGAAATCGAGATCTCCGTGGGAGTGGAATCGCTGGGGGACAAATTCATCGTCCTGCACTTCAGCGTGCGCGATACCGGGATCGGCGTTCCGTTGGACCAGCGGGAAGCGATCTTCGAGCCCTTCCGGCAGGCCGATATCACCATGACCAGGAAGTTCGGCGGTACCGGTCTGGGCCTTTCCATCAGCTCGCGCCTGGTGCACATGATGGGCGGCAAGATCTGGCTCGAGAGCGAAGTGGGCAAGGGCAGCACGTTCCATTTCACAGTGCGATTTGACCACGCCTCGGCCGCGGCCGCGGCGCCGATCGAGGGTCTTGAGAAGCACTTCACCGGTCTGCGCGTGCTGGTCGTGGATGACAACCCCACCAGCCGCATGATCCTGCATGAGTATCTCACCCACGCCGGCATGCTTGCGGTCGTGCGTCCCGACGCCGCCTCCGCTTTCGAGGCGCTGGTCCGGGCCGGGGGCGGCCCGAGCCCCTTCGACCTCGTTGTCGCCGAATGTCACATGCGCCAGGAGGACGGCTTTGCTCTGACCCGCCGCATTCGCTCGACGCCCGCCCTAGCCAGCCTTCCGATCGTCATGCTGACCTCCGGCGTCTTGACCGAAGACCGCAATCGTTGCCTGCGTCTGGGCATCGGCGTCTGCCTGCCCAAACCGGTCGATGAGCGCGATCTGCACGCAGCCGTTCTGCGCGTGCTCAGCCAGCGCGCGCCGGAAAAGACGGCGCCGCAGGCGACCCAGGCCGCGCCCGCTCCCGACTCCGGCGCGTTGCACGTCCTGCTGGCCGAGGACAATAAGGTGAACCAGTTGATCGGCGTGAAACTGCTCGAGAAACTCGGACACTTCGTCTCCGTGGCGGGCGACGGGCGGGCGGCGTTCGATGAGGTCAAGAAACAGCATTTTGACCTCGTATTGATGGACCTGCAGATGCCGGAAATGGATGGTTACGCCGCAACGAGGGCAATCCGTGAATGGGAGAAGACGGCCGGCAGCCACATTCCCATCATCGCCATGACCGCTCACGCCATGAACCGTGACAAGGAGAACTGCTTCGCCGCGGGCATGGACGCCCACGTCGCCAAACCCGTCAATCTCACTGAACTGGAGGAACAGATCCGGTCGGTGATGCAAAGCCGCTCCGGCCCAGGCCCTGCGTAGGCCATCGCCGGTTCACCCTGACACCTGGCGAAATTGCGGAAGTTGGCGCATCAAACCGCGTGCTTGCGCACGCAGCTCCGTAACGACTTCTGAGACGGAATGAGAAGGCCGCGACCGTCTAGGAGCCGGTACCGGAATTTCTCCAATCAGCCACCAGCCGCGAACGCTCGCATCACCATGCATCGCGGTCCGGGGCGATCCTCCCTCCGCACGAACTCGCGCGCTTGGTGTTGAGCTGAGCTTTGCTCTTGGCGGAACCGGTCCGTTGCCGCGTAGATGAAACAACTGCTCCGTGGCCGATCTGAGTGGCGCGCGGCTTGTGCGGTGATAGACTTCTGATCGAGTGAAGCTGGCCCAGGCACGCCGGATTTCGCAGATCGTTTTCCTGGCGCTCTTCTTGTGCCTGCTGTTCCAGACCGAGTTTCGCGGCTCCTTTCACGCGGTCCAAGGCGATCCTCGCATCCCTTACCCCGTCCGGTGGTTCCTGGAGTTGGACCCGCTGATCGCGCTGGGGAGCGCTCTCTCGAGCCACGCCCTCTACCGCGGCCTGTTGTGGTCCCTGGCCATCATCCTCCCGACTGTGTTTCTGGGCCGATTCTTCTGCGGCTGGATCTGTCCGCTCGGTACTCTCAATCACTGGATCAGCGGATTCCGGTCGAAAAGCAAACTCGGGGCTCGGCGCATCGAATCGAACCGTTACCAGCGCTGGCAGGAGCTGAAGTATTACCTGCTCGCTGCGCTGCTCGTGGCGGCGCTCCTCGGCTCGGGGCTCTACGGACTGCTGGATCCCATTTCGCTGTTGGTCCGGTCGCTCGCGTTAGCGGTGCTGCCGGCGCTGAATTACGCCGTGAACGCGACCGTGGACCTGCTGTCGCGGCCGGGTTGGAAGCTGCTGTTTTACATCGGCGCCGCACTCCATTTCCTGCTGAAAGATACGCTCCTGAGCTTCAGCCAGCCGCATTTCCGGCAGGGCCTGCTGATCGGTCTGATCTTCGCCGTCATTCTCATCCTGAATCTGCGCTTCACGCGCTTCTGGTGCCGGGCGCTGTGCCCTCTCGGTGCGCTGCTGGGATTGCTCTCGCGCTGGTCGATCTTCGGTTTGGAGAAGCGCGAGAGCCATTGCACCGATTGCAATCGCTGCCAGCTTAACTGCCAGGGCGGCGACGATCCAATCCCCGGCGTCCGCTGGCGCCAGGCAGAGTGCCACATGTGTATGAACTGCGTGGCCGATTGTCCGGAGAGCGGGCTTGTTTTCCGTTTCTTCCCCGCTACCCCAACCACCCGCGAAGGGCCGGACCTCGATCGTCGGCGCGTTCTGACGAGCCTGGCTGCCGGCGCGGCGTTGCTCCCCATACTCCGCAGCACGCCCGGCCTCGCGGTGGAGCACAGCCGCGCCCGCATCCGCCCGCCGGGCTCGCTCGATGAGTTCAACTTCCTGGAGCGCTGCATCCGTTGTGGCGAATGCATGAAGGTCTGCCCGAACCACGCGCTGCATCCCAGCTTCACCGAGGCTGGCCCGGAGGGTCTGTGGACGCCGGTGCTGGTCGCCCGCATCGGCTACTGTGAACCCGGCTGCGTGCTGTGCGGCCAGGTGTGCCCGACCGGCGCTATCTGGGAATTCACGCTGCGGGAGAAGGGTTGGACCGGCGGAACCAACCCCAGCCCGATTCGCCTGGGCACCGCCTTCTACGACCACGGCCGCTGCCTGCCGTGGGCCATGGCGACGGAGTGTATTGTCTGTGAAGAGTGGTGCCCGACGTCGCCCAAGGCGATCTATCTCCAGCCTGCCGACGTGGCCGGCCGGGAAGGACAACTCCGGCGCGTCCGGCAGCCCTACGTGGATCCCGCCCTCTGCGTCGGTTGCGGCGCGTGCGAGCATACCTGTCCGGTGAGTGACGCTCCGGCGGTCTACGTGTCGAGCGTTGGAGAAAGCCGCTCGAAGACCAACCAGATGCTGCTCCCGCGCGCCGCGGAAAAGGCCGCATTGCTGTTGCCGCCCGCCAGTGCTGCGGGGCTGTGGCGCAAAGCCGGAGAGACGCGCGTCTTTGCCGCCGCGGATTTGTGGAAGTACGTGGATGGCGATGCGGAGCGCTATCTGCGCGCGGGCGTGCAGCAGACCTTCACTGCCCTCTATCGGCAGCAGGGCGGCGCCGAAGCCATGGCGGACCTGTACATCCTGGCCACCAGCGGCCAGGCGCGGGCGCTGTTCGAATCCGAGTCCGCCGCGGGCAGCCGGCCGGTCCCGATCGGCGCCGGCGGCCGCTCCTACGGGCCCAGCGTGACCTTCTGGCAGGGCCGCTATTTTGTCCGGCTCACGGCCTATCAGGACGTCGGGGACACGCTGCTCGACCTGGCCGGCGCGATGGTAGCCGGCCTCCGTTAGTGCTATAAGTAAAGCGTAATTGGACCTCAATGTCTAGAATCGGCAGGCGGGAGTTTTTAGGCGCTTCTCTGGCCGCGACGCTGGCCGCGCAGGACCCATCGAAGGTCGTGATCGCGCGCGATCAGTCGCCGTCCGGCCTGGACTCGGCGCGCGTGCTGAAGCTCCTCGACCGGGCCGTCCAATCCTTCTTCGCGCGCGACAATCCGGTCGAGGCCTGGAAGCTGATCGCCCGGCCTGGGGAAGTCGTCGGCTTGAAAGTGAACTGCCTGGCCGGGCGCGGCGCATCCACCCGCACCGTCCTGGTCGACGCGGTCATTGAGCGACTCCAGCAGGCCGGCTTCCGCGGCCAGGACATCGTGGTCTGGGACCGCCTGAACTCCGATCTCGAAAGCGCCGGCTTCCCCGTAGGCGTGCGGCGCGATAAGGTCCGTTTTATCGGCAACGACTCGGCGGGCTACGAGGACGACCTCGCGGTGTTCGGCAGTGCCGGCAGTCTGCTCTCGCGCACCCTTACGCGCCAGTGTCAGGCCGTCATCAACCTGCCGGTGCTGAAGGACCACGGCATCGTCGGCGTGACCATGGCGTTGAAGAACATGTTCGGCGCAATCCACAATCCAAATAAGTACCACTCCAACGCGGGCGATCCCTACGTCGCCGACGTCAACGCGCTGGCGCCCATCCGGCAGAAGGTGCGGCTGACGATTTGCGACGCGCTCATCGCGCAGTATGAGGGCGGACCGTCCTACATGCCGCAGTGGTCGTGGCCCTTCAACGGATTGCTCGTCGCCAGCGATCCGGTGGCCCTGGACACCATTGGC